>JGI12053J15887_10001490_pt1 | contig 10946 bp, 9 predicted proteins | sample MedBloCAOM1_O3_FD_15887 | JGI IMG/M metagenome (IMG submission 15887) | reverse complement strand
GATGGGCGGCAGGAAAAGAGGCTCCGCCCGCGTCGCGGACGGAGCCTTTCATGTCGGATGGACTAAATTTCCTTTCGTTGCATGGCGCCGGCGATGTGATCCGCCTGGCGGACCGCCAGTGCCACGATGGTAAGCGTCGGGTTGCAGGCGGCGCCGCTGGTGAACTGGCTGCCATCAGACACAAACAGATTCTTGATATCGTGGGTCTGGCCGAACTTGTTGACCACGCCGTCTTTTGCTTTCGCGCTCATGCGGTTGGTGCCCATGTTGTGCGTTGAGGGATAGGGCGTGGTCGGATAGGTCACCGTCGCGCCGATCGCCTCATAGACGGCGGAGCCTTGCTTGTAGGCGTGGTCGCGCATCGCGACGTCGTTGGGATGGTCGTCGTAATGCACGCTCGCCACCGGCAGGCCGAACTTGTCCTTGGCTTTCGGATCGAGCGTGACGCGGTTGGTTTCCTGCGGCATGTCCTCGCCGACCAGCCACATCCCGGCCATGCGCGGATAGCCTTCCATCGCCGACGTGAAGGAGCGTCCCCAGGCGCCCGGATTGAGGAACGCGGCCATGAAGGGCAGGCCAAGCGACAGTGTTTCCATCTCATAGCCACCCATGAAGCCGCGCGACGGATCGTGCCGCGCCTCGTCGCGGATGATGCCGGCCATGGTGGTGCCGCGGTACATGTGGACCGATTTGTCGAACACCGCATAGACGCTGCCGGTCATGTGACGCATGTAGTTGCGGCCGACCTGGCCCGAGCTGTTGGCAAGGCCGTCGGGGAACTGGCTTGAGGCGCTGTTGAGCAAGAGCCGCGGGCTCTCGATCGAGTTGCCGGCGACCGCGACGATGCGCGCCTTCTGGCGTTGCGTCTTGCCGGCTTCGTCGGCGTAGACGACGCCGGTCACCTTGCCGGATGGGTCGTGCTCGATCTTGATCGCCATGCTGGCGGGACGAACTTCGAGATTGCCGGTGGCTTCGCCCTTCGGGATTTCGGCATAAAGCGTCGACCATTTTGCGCCGGACTTGCAGCCCTGGAAGCAGAAGCCGATCTGCTGGCAGGAGCCGCGGCCATCGCGCGGTTCGCTGTTGATCGCCATCCGCCCGGTGTGGACTTCCTTGTAGCCGAGTTTCCTGGCGCCGGCTTCCATCACCTTGAAGTTGTTGTTGCCCGGTAATCCCGGAATGTTGTTGGTGCGGGTGACGCCCATCTTGTCTTCGGCCTTGGCGTACCACGGCTCCATTTCAGCCAGCGTGATCGGCCAGTCCAAGAGATTGGCGCCCGGCACGCTGCCATAGGCGCTCTTGATTCTGAATTCGTGTTCGTCGAACCGCAACGACGCGCCGGCCCAATGCACCGTCGATCCGCCAACCGATTTGACGATCCACGCCGGCAAATTGGCGAAATCCTTCGCCACCCGCCAGTTGCCCGACGTCGTCCGCATATCCGTCCACGCCAGCTGCGTGAAACTTTCCCACTCGTTGTTGATGAAGTCCTGCAACTCGACGCGCGGCCCGGCCTCCAGGATCACCACCTTGACGCCCTTCTGCGCGAGTTCGTTGCCAAGCGTTCCGCCGCCGGCGCCGGAGCCAACGATAACCACCACACCATCGTCATTCAGATCGAATTTTGCCATTGTGTATCCTCCCAACTGATGTTCTGTCCGATGTCTTGCTCAGACCTTCGGCAGCCAGTCGATGTCGTTGAAACCGCGTTTGATGTAGCCGCCATGCTCGGCGGAGGAGCCCTCGTAGCCGAACTTCGGCCACAGCTCTTCCTGGTTGTAGAGCGAGACGACCAGGTCGGAGCGAACCTTCTTGAAAAAGTCGGTCTGCTCGATGCCCTGCAGCAGGACGACGCGGTCGGCTTCCCACGGCACCTGCGCGTAGGCCACCTTGTGGCGGTCCTGCGCGTCCTGATCGAGACGACGCACGCCGTCTTCAAGCAGCGCCTTGGTGGCGGGATCTTTCGCCGCCTTGCCGTCCCATGGTTTGATCGCGGTGATGTAGTAGCTGTCGACCAGGAAGTCGTGCGGATAGATATCGCGCGCGACCTTGACCAGCGTTTTCAGCGTCGCCGGCGCCAACGTTGTCGCGTCCGCGGCCCACGCATCCTCGATGCCGGGGCCGGCGCTGGTGGCGACCGCAGCGACCGGCGCTACGGCTGCGGCGCCCTGCAGAAAGGTTCGGCGACTGTATTTGCTTCGACGATCGACTTCTCTCATGGGGATCCTCCATTGAATGTTTTTGTTGATTGACGTGATTATCCGAAGCGTCCGCCTTTCTGGATCACTTCGATCTTGTAGCCGTCGGGGTCGGAGACGAAGAAAAACCGCGCCAGCGTCGCGCCGTCATGCTTGAAATCGCGGAGCGCCCCGGGTGACAGCTTTTCTCGTTCGAAGCGGGCATGCTCGGCATCGATATCGTCGACCACGACGGCGAGGTGGCCGTAGCCGTCGCCCAATTCGTAAGCCGCCTTGCGATCGAAATTCACCGTCAGTTCGACCTCGAACGGCGAGGACGGATGACGCAGATAGATCAGCGCAAAGTCCGCAAATTTGAGATGGTCGGCGACCTCGAGCCCGAAGGCGCGCGCGTAGAAATCAAGCGACCTCGCTTCATCGAGCACGCGAATCATCGAGTGAACTGGTTTCGCCATTCAGTGCAACTCCCTCAGATAGTTCACGATCGCGACGCGAAGTTCGGGTTTGGGTTGCTTGTAGGGCATGATCGCGCCGGGGATCATTCCTTGCGGATCGGCCAGCCAGGCGTCGAGCTTGAGCTCATCCCATTTGAATTTTGCATTGGCAAAACCCGCCGAATAGCGGAAGCCGTCGGCGGTTCCGGCTTCGCGTCCGACGATGTTGAACAGCGTCGGTCCCTGCCGCGGCGGATCGGAGATGTTGGTGGTGTGGCAAGTGGCGCATTGCTGTGTGAACAGCATCGCGCCATCGGGGGGCTTGGCCGGAGGCGGGGTCAGTTGCGCTGCCGCGCGGTCGGCCACCAGCATCGCAATGCAACATGCCAGCCCGATCGACAGTGCAGCGTGTTGTCTTGTCATGTACATCACCGTTGGCGCGAGCGGACCTTAGGCCGCGGCAAGCGGGCGGTGGTAGTAGTGGGCTGTTGCAGGGAGGAACAAAAGCGCAAGCCGGCGCGGCGGTCGAACGCGCCCGGCTTTGCAAGGCAGAAGGCCTAGTCGTCGAATCGCGCCGTGCCGCGCTTTGCCTTGATGTTACTGCGGCGCTTTTTGCCTTCGAGCCGGCGCGTTTTCGAGCCCATTGTCGGCCTGGTCGGACGCCGCGGGACGGGGCGCGTCATCGCGGCGCGCAAAAGCTCGATCAGGCGGTCGACGGCGTCGGCGCGGTTGCGTTCCTGGGTGCGGAAACGTTGCGCATGGATCACGATCACGCCGTCCTTGGTCATGCGCTGGCCGGCAAGCCGGTTGAGCCGCGCCTCGGCATCCGCCGGCAGCGTTAGCCGCCTTGTATCGAAACGCAGTTGGGCTGCGGTCGAGAGCTTGTTGACGTTCTGTCCGCCCGGACCGGAGGCGCGGACGAAACTGATCTCGATGTCGTTCTCGTCGATCGTGAGGTCGCGGGAAATCCGCAGCATGGCGTCACTGAACCTTGATGGTTCCTGGCGGGAATCGGGCAGGCACAGGATAGCGGTTGTGGCGCTGAAGCGCGAGGGAGGCGTTCCCCGGATGCTGCGCAGCGCCATCAGCGCGTTCACGCGCGTCTTCGACGCGCTATGTCTTGCGGCGTGGTGCGCTGCTGATCCGGGCCCATGACTGGCAAGAAAGTATGGGGTCCCGGCTCTGCGGCGCACCGCCAAGAGGCGCTGCACCGCGTCCGGGACACGAGATAAGCCGAAAGCCGTCAGTTCGCCCTGGGCGGCGGCGGGGTCGCAGCCGCCGGCTGGGCGGCGGCTTGCGGGGCGCGGCCGACGATCACGGTGAGGAGACCTTGCCCCCACAGCCGCCTGGCGGCCTTTTTGGTATCGTCGAGGGTCACGGCATCGACGATGGCGTTGCGCTTCTCGATGTAGTCGATGGGCAGCTTGTCGAGCTGATATTGCAGCAGTGCCGAGGCCAGCTTCGACGAGGTGTCAAGCGCCAGCATTTGCGAGCCCTTCAGATAGGACTTGGCCTCATCCAGCTCCTGCTGGGTCGGGCCATCCTCGGCCATGCGACGGATTTCCTTCTCGATGGCGTCAACGGTCTCGCCGGCGCGGTCGGCGCGGGTGCCGGTATTTCCGACGAATACCGCGGAGTGATCCGCCCACAACAGCGATTCATAGACCGAATAGGCGAGACCGCGCTTCTCGCGGACTTCGCGGTAGAGCCGTGACGACAGCCCTCCGCCGCCGAGAATGTGGTTCACGACATAGCCGGCCATGAAAGCCGGATCGTGGCGCTTGATGCCGGGGCCGCCGAACGTCACCACGGTCTGCGGCACGTCGAGCGGAATGAACGCGCGCTGCGGCGGCTTGGCGGCCTCGACGTCGGCGACCGGCGTCAGGCTGGCCTTGGCCGGCAGTCCGCCAAACGTCTGATCGAGCAATTTGCCGAGCGTAGCGGGATCGACATCGCCGACCACGGCGATCCGCAGCGTATCCTTGGCCAGCACCCGGCGGACGTAATCCTTCAGATCGGCGACGTCGATTTTTGGAACGCTTTCCAGGGTGCCGTTGGCCTGCCTTGCATAGGGGTGGTCGCCAAACGTGACTTCCAGGAACTTGCGGGTGGCCAGCGCGGTTGGATTGGAGGTATCGCGCCTCAGGCCCGAAAGCACCTGCGAGCGAATACGTTCGACATCGATGCTCTCGAAATGCGGCGATGTCAGCGACATCCGGAGCAGGTCGAAAGCCTCGTCCTTGTTATCCTTCAGCATGCGCAGCGAGCCGCGGAAATAATCCCGCGTCGAGGAAAAGCTCAATTCGATGGCGCGGCGGTCGAGGTGTTCGTGGAACGCCTTGGAATCGAGCTCGCCTGAGCCTTCATCGAGCAGATCGGCAACCAGATTGCCGACGCCGGGCTTGTCGGCCGGATCCTGGGTCGCGCCGCCGCCGAAGGCATACTCCATGGCGATCAGCGGCACGGTGGCGTCCTGCACGAACCAGGCCTCGATTCCACCCGGTGAAACCAGATGCTGGATCTTTGCCGCAGCGTGCGACGGCGTTGATAGCAGCGGCGCCATCGTGAGGCAGATCGCAAAAATCAACGCCATGCGGCGCGCGCGGGGCCTGGCAGAAGTCTTGAGATAAGTCTCCGGAGGATAAGTCTTGGGAGAGCAAGTCTTGGGAGAATAAGTTTTGGGACAAGTCCTGATATCGATCACGAACGCTTCTCCTCGCGTTTTGGCGCAGCATCCTTTATCAGATAGCCGGTCACCGAACGTTTCTTGTCGAGCCACTTCTGCGCGACGTCGCGGACCTGTTCGGCGGTAACGGCGCGAATGCGGTCCGGCCAGCTTCGCAAGTCGTCGATGCTCAAGCCGGTGGTGAGTGCCCCGCCATACCAGCGCGCCAGCGTCGCCTGATTGTCCTGGGCGTAGATCGCCTCGGCGATCAGCTGGGTCTTGACCCGCTCGAGATCCTCGGCGCGTACCGGGTTTTGTCCGACATCCGATATCACGCTGTCGATCACCTGCTCGACCTGCGCGAACTCGACGCCGGGCTTCGGTGAGACCGAGATCATGAACTGCGTCGGATCGAGCGAAGTGCCCTGATATCCGGCATCGGCGCTGACCGCGAGCGGGCGATCGACCACCAGCGCGCGATAAAGATAGGAATTGCTGCCGCCGCCCATCAACTGCGCCAACACGTCGAGTGCCGGACTTTCTCCCGCGGCGGCGGTGGCGGCTGACGGAACCAGATAATAGCGCTTCACGCTGGATTGTTCGACCCTGGGGTCGGCCAGCGTCACGGTGCGGGGCGCCACCGGCACCGGTTCCTGCGGCCGCAGGCGCTGTGCCGCTATCGCGGGCTGGGCGGCGACTTCGCCGAACGTCCGCTCCGCCAGCGGGCGAACATCCTTGGCTTCGACGTCGCCGGCAATGATCACGGTCGCGTTGTTCGGCGCATAAAAGCGTCTGTAGAACGCCAGCGCATCTTCGCGGTCGAGCTTTTCGATTTCCTGGTGCCAGCCGATCACCGGGCGGCCATAGGGATGATTGAGATACAGCGCCGCCATGATCTGCTCGGTCAGCCGCGCCTCCGGATTGTTGGCGACCCGCATGTTGAATTCTTCGAGCACGACGTCGCGCTCCGGCAGCACGTTTTCGTCCTTCAGGATCAGGCCGGTCATGCGGTCGGCCTCGAACTCCATCATCTTGCCAAGCTGCTCGCGCGGCACGCGCTGGAAATACCCGGTGTAGTCGGTCGAGGTGAAGGCGTTCTCGTTGCCGCCGATCCGAAGCACGGTTTGGGAAAATTCACCGGCCGGGTGCTTGCTGGTGCCCTTGAACATCAAATGTTCGAGAAAATGCGCGAGGCCGGATTTGCCGGGCGTCTCGTCGGCGGAGCCCACCCTGTACCAGATCATCTGGGTGACGACCGGCGTGCGATGATCCGGGATCACCACGACTTGCAGACCGTTGCCGAGGGTAAAGCTGGCGGGACGCTCTGATGTCACCGTGGTTTGGGCGCGAGCGCCCCCAGAGAGGGTGAACGTCGATAGGAGCGCGGCGAAGAGGGAAACGGCGAGGCGGTGTGGGGACATCATGACCTGTCTAGCGCGTGTTTTGCGCAAAATTGGGCANCGGATTTGCTTTGCGGACAAGGATAAGCGCAATATTTCGAATGAGAGCGACGACCCCCGGACCGAAATGTTCGGGATAAACTCGCGGCACCGTACACCGCGCGGCTGCCCGGGAGCGTCACGAAGCCGAGAGCCGGACGTGGCTAGTCGCCATACTTGCCGGCGACCGGGTTGTATTCCTTGTTCAGCGATTCTTTTGGCCCGGTGCCGTAGGCAAAATTCGGCGACGGCGTCTGATATCCACTGGGCGGCTGGGTGAGCGAATCTCGGGTTGGTTCGCCCTTGAATGGGGCAGTCTCGCTCTTGTTGCCGCCGAAAAGATCGCCGAGGCTGCCACTAAAGCCGAGCTGCGCCGGGCTGAGCATCGGATTGTTGTTGACGCCGGGCTGAACAGGATCGTCGCTGGTGCGGGCGGAAGCGGCTACCTTGCCCTTATTGAGCTCGCTCGGCGTCAGGGTCCGGCTCGCTTCGCGGGGATCCTTGTTCTCTTTCTTTCGGGCCGCGATCGCCGCCTTGCGGCGTGCTTCGTCCGGATCTTTCGGCCAGTTCGGGGCCTTCACATCGGCCGACGCGGAGGCCGGCGGCGGCAGATCGATCTTGGGGGGCACAACCAGCGGGGAGCGCTCGCGATACTCGATCCCCTTGTTCTCCATGTTGGTACCGCCGATTCCGGCCATGATGCCCTCGATGATCTTTTCCTCGAAGGTCTTGTCGTCCTCGTCGTCTTCCTGGGCGCGGACGGTCCCGGCCGTCATGACAAGGCCGATGCCGAGCGCGATGGCGGCGAGCCGCAGGGCGCGGGTCAACGCTCTCGACGATTTCTGCACGGTCCGGCCGCTGGCTTTGTGCATCGCTTTTCCCGTTCAAATGTTTCAGCAGGCCGCCGATTCGAGGCGTAACTCCGCGCCTGCAAGCAACGTTCAGCCCAGACGGTCCGTATCAGCCGGGATCAGGGCGCTTTTGCGGCGCCTACCCCCAGGAAGGAATCATACAGGAGGGCCGCTACCCCGGCAACAATGGCCACGTCGGCCAGGTTAAACACGTACCAATTGTAGGTATTTCCCCCGATCTGCAGGTGAAACAGGGCGAAATCGACCACCGCGCCATAGGCGAAGCGGTCGATGCCGTTGCCGACGGCGCCACCGATGATCAGGCCGAGCGCCAGCGTCGCGATCAGGGTCCGCGACTTTGCCATCCAGATCGCCAGGACAACCACCGCCACGGCCTTGATGATCATCAGGCTGATCTGGGCGATTTGGCTGTCGTTCTGGAACCAGCCGAAGCTGATCCCGACGTTCCAGGCCAGCACCAGATCGAAGAACGGCGTCACCTGCACCGCGCCGCGGTGACTGATGCCGAACACGAACAGCAGCCAGAGCTTCGATGCCTGGTCGAGCGCGAGCACGGCGACAGCAGTGATGACGCCGGGGGCGAGGTGGGAGTTGCGAAAACGTTCCATGCCAGACCCTTATCTGGCCTTCTTTGTTCTGGCCTTCTTTTTCGTCTTTTTTGCTTTCGCTGCGGAGACCTTCTTCGCCGGCTTCTTCGCCCCCTTCTTGGTTACCTTCTTTGCTGCTTTCTTCTTTGCAGGTTTCTTTTTGGCGCCGTTCGCTGCGACAATCGCTTTCTTGGCGGCTTTCTTTTTGGCGGGGGCCTTCTTGCTTCCCGTCGTGCCGGACTTCTTGGCGGACTTCTTCTCGGCGGGCTGCTTCGCGGTCTTACCGGCGGCCTTTTCGCTTTTACGCTTGGCAGGGTTACTCTTCCTTGGAACGGCCACCTCGACCCGTTGCTTCTCGGCTTCTTGCTGCCCGGAAATTTCCGGCTCAGCAACGATGGCCTCAACCACCCGCACAAGCGTCGGAACCGGAGCGACGGGCGCCGCCGGTCCTTGCTCCAGCGCCCTCCATTCGCGCAGCGCCTGCGCGTCGCGCGGCGAGACATCAGGGTATTCGGGGTCGTCGCCGACGGTCGGCAGGATCCTCCACGACCGCGCGCATTTGGTGCCGACGGCCTTTTCGACGACGACGGCAACGCCGGGCACCTCGTTCAGCCTGAACGCATCTGACGGCGCGTCGTCATTGGTCACCATCGCATTCGATGTGATGCAAACCTCGGCCAGATCGATATCGAACAGCGTGTCGAAAATCTTCTTGTCCGAGACATAGACCAGCGGCGATGCCTCCAGCGACGAGCCGATGTGCTTGGCGGCGCGCTCGACTTCCAGCGCGCCGGTGACGACGCGGCGGACGGCGCGGATAACTTCCCACTTCGCCGCCAGCTTTTCGTCGCGGAAACTCTCAAAACTTTCCGGAAACAGCGTGAGATGCACCGAGGGCTCGGCGTCCGGTCTGTAAAGCCGCCATGCCTCTTCGGTGGTGAACGACAATACCGGCGCCAGCCATTTCAGGATCGCATCGCAGAGAATATCGATGGTGGTGAGGGCTGCTTTCCGCGCCAATGACGACGGCGGATCGCAATACAGCGTATCTTTCCGGATATCGAAATAGAACGCCGACAGTTCGGTGTTCATGAACGCCGACAGCGAGGCGACCACGGTCTTGTAATCGAACTCGGCGTAAGCCTTGCGCACGATCGCGGCCTGGCCTGCGAACTGATGCAGCATCAGCCGCTCCAGTTCGGGCATCTCGGCGTGCGCGACCATGTCGCTGCGATGGAAGTGATGCAGCGTGCCGAGCATCCAGCGGATCGAGTTGCGCAGCTTGCGGTAGGTCTCGATGGTGTTTTTCAGGATTTCCGGGCCGATGCGCTGGTCGTCGGCATAGTCGGTGGCGCAGACCCAGAGCCTCAAGATATCGGCGCCGGACTGCGCGATGACCTTTTGCGGCTCGACGGTGTTGCCGATCGACTTCGACATCTTGCGGCCGTTCTCATCCAGCGTGAAGCCATGGGTGAGCACGACATCGAACGGCGCGCGGCCGCGGGTGCCGCAGCTTTCCAGCAGCGAAGATTGGAACCAGCCGCGGTGCTGGTCCGAGCCCTCCAGGTACATCACGGTGTCGTCGCCGCCATCGACCTTGCGCCGGATGTCGCCGATTTCGGGAAAATGCACGCGGTCTTCCAGCACGAAGGCGTGGGTCGAGCCGGAATCGAACCAGACGTCGCAGATGTCGTCGATCTTCTTCCACTCTTCATTGGCGAGCGAGCCGAGAAAGCGCTCGCGGGCACCGTCCATGTACCAGGCGTCGGCGCCTTCCTGCTCGAAGGCATCCGCGATGCGCTTGTTGACGGCGTCGTCCCACAGGATTTCGGCGGAGCCGTCGCCGTTTTCGCGCACGAACACCGCGATCGGCACGCCCCAGGCGCGCTGGCGTGAGATCACCCAGTCGGGCTTGGAGTTGACCATGCCGTTGATGCGGTTTTCACCGGACTGCGGCACCCATTGCGTCATGCCGATCGCAGTCTGGGCTAGCTGGCGTAATGTGAAGCTCTTTCGGGTTACGGTATCGACACCGGCATTCAGCCCTTCGATGGGCTTGTCCATTGCGATGAACCATTGCGGTGTATTGCGGAAGATCACCGGCTTCTTCGAGCGCCACGAATGCGGATACTGATGTTTCAGGCGTCCGCGTGCGAGCAGCATGCCGGCGTCAACCAGCGCCTTGATCACGGCGTCGTTGGCGTTGCCCTTTTCGCCCTTGTCGTTGATGACGCGCTTTCCCGTAAAACCCGGCGCCTGATCGGTGAAGGCGCCATTCTCGTCGACCGTGTAGGGGATCGTGGTGTTGATGCCGCGTTGCTCCAGTTCACGCGCATTCGACATCCAGACATCAAAATCCTCGCGGCCATGCCCGGGCGCGGTGTGGACAAAGCCGGTACCGGTATCGTCGGTGACGTGATCGCCTTCGAGCAGGGGCACGGTGAACTCATAGCCGCCGAAGCGACCCGCGAGCGGGTGACGCGCAGTTGCTCCAATCAGAAACCATGCTGGAATAGGGCCTACTTTTTCATAGGCCGTAACTCGTGCGTGCTTGAAAACATCTTCGGCTAGTTTGTCCGCAAGAATAAGTAAATCGCCGGCTTTCGACCAATTGTCAGCGGGGGCGTCGGTGACTTTGTAAACGCCGTAATCGATCTTGGACGAAAAGCTGATCGCGCGATTGCCCGGCAGGGTCCACGGCGTTGTCGTCCAGATGACGATGCTCATTCTGCCGTCATGGCCGGGCTTGTC
>JGI12053J15887_10001489_pt1 | contig 10949 bp, 9 predicted proteins | sample MedBloCAOM1_O3_FD_15887 | JGI IMG/M metagenome (IMG submission 15887) | reverse complement strand
TTTCCGTCGGCGCGGCGGCGATGAACATGCTGAACGCGATCCACATGCTGGGCTACGGCGGCATGTGGGTGACCGGCGTGAACACCTACGACCCCCGCCTCAGCGCCCTGCTGGGCTTCGAGGCGCCGAGCCGCCTGGTGGGCTTCCTTGCCGTCGGCACGCCCAAGGCGATGCCGCGCGTCGAACGGCCGTCGCGCGCCGCACACACGACAGCGTGGAGCAGCTGACGCCTACTTCTTGGCGCCGGGCAGGAAATCGTCGAGCGGCACGCCGAAGCTGTTGAGCGCCCAGGAGACGAGATTGTACTGGCCGACGGTGAAGACCGCGTCCATCAGCTGCTCGGTCGAATATTTCTTCGACAGCACGGCCCAGGTCGAATCGGAAACCACCGAGTTTTCATAGAGATCGTCGGCGACCTGCAGCAGCGCCGCCTCGTGCTCGCTCCAGCCTGCCGCCTTCGGTCCCTGCTTCAGACGCTCGATGTCGGCGTCGGAGACGCCGCCCTTCTTTGCGATGAGCTCGTGCTGGGCGAACTCGTACTCAGCCTCGTTCAGCCAGCCGATGCGCAGGATCAGAAGCTCGCGGTCGCGGAACGGCAGGGTCTGCTTGCTCAAGATATGGCCGGCGAACGGCGTCCAGCGCTTCACCAGCGCCGGATGATGGGCCAGCACCTTGAAGATGTTGAAGACCTGCCCGTTCATCGCGTTCTTCTCGACGGTCGTGCGGTCTTCCGCCGCCATGGTCGACAGATCGCGCATGGCAATGCGCTGCTTGCGCTTGATCACCGTGTTCCTCCCTCGGTAAGGCCGGTAATCTAGCAGACTGCCGCCTCGGCCATGCCAGAGGGAACGCGCTAAAAAGAAACGCGGTCCGCTCTACGGCACTGACTTGTTCATGACGCCCGCGAGCGCCTTGAAACCGACCCATCCCCAATAGACGCGATGATGGGCGATGAGCCCGTTCGCCATGTCCATTACCTCGACCAGGTCGACCTGATCGCCTTGCGGTGTTTCGCGTGGATACTCCCAGACAAGCTGTCGGCCGTTGGCGAAGAACGTTCCGGTTCGATACCAGCGGCCGAGACCGCTTTCAGGATTACGAAATCCGGCCTCGAAGAACGCCCTGATGGCGCCTCTTCCTTTCAGGATGCCCTCGGTCTTGTCCTTCAGGATCGCCAGGATGAACGGAGTCTCGAAGACGGCGTCCTCGGCGTAAAGTGCCATCAGGCCATCGATATCGCGCACCTTGATGGTTTCGTGCCACTGTTCATAGACGTGGCGGATCTGGGCATCGGTGTTCCCGGTCATCATCGGTTCCTCCTTCAACTCGATCACCATCTCGATCTCGACCGCCATCTGGCCCGTCAGCGCCGCCATGCCAACCGCAGCGCGTGCGCCGCGGCCCGCGTCGCCGAAAACCTCGACCATGAGGTCGGAAAAGCCGTTGATGACCTTGGGCTGCTCGCGAAAATCCGGTGCGGCGTTCACCATGCCCAGCACCTTGACGACCCGCGCCACGCGATCGAGCGAGCCCGCGACCAGGCGGATGCGCGCAAGCATGGCGAGGCCGGCCAAGCGCGCCGCCCCATAGGCCTGCTCGACGCTGAGATCGGCGCCGGCCTTGCCGACGACATAGGTGCCGTCGGCGCGCTGCGGCCCGCAGCCGGAGAGGAACAGCAGGTTGCCGACCCGCACGCCCGGAACGTAGTTGCCGACGGCCTGGGGCGGCGGCGGCAGATCGAGGGCGAGATCCTTCACTCTTCGTTCGGCGCTCATGATTTCTCCCGGGTGACTAGAAGATCGCCAACGACGGCGGCGAGCACGATGGCGCCGCCCAGGCAGGTCGCGAGCGGCGGCACTTCGTCGAAGGCGAGCCAGACCAGGGCCGGCGCCAATGGCGTTTCGAGCGCGCCGACCAGGGCGGATCGCGTGGCCGAGATCAGGCGCGTGCCGGTCGTGAGCAGAAGCAGGCCCAGCCCGAACTGCGTCGTGCCGAAGAGGGCGAGATAGAAGAAGTTCCAGCCCGTCGCGCTGGCGGGCTCCGCCCACGGCCAGACGACGAGCGCGCACAGAAAGGCCGACAGCGCCGCGGCCGGCAGCATGCTGACGTCGCGATGCCGGCGGATCACCACCATCATGGTCGAGATCAGGATCGTCATCAGAAGCGCCAGGAAATTGCCGAACAGGTGGCCGGAGGACAGTGCGGCGCCGACCGTGACGACCACGCCCAGCAGCGCCACCAGGCTGGCCGCGAGCGTGGTCCAACGCTCGCGCGCGCCGGTCCACGCCCAGGCAAGCCCTGCGGTCATGAACGGCGCCGTGGCGTTGATCACCAGGACGTCGGCCACCGTGGTCTCGCGCAGCGCATTGACGAAGCAGATGGTGGCAGCCGTCGAGCAGCCGGCGGCGACAAGACCGGCGCGGCCGATGCGCTGGAAGGCCAGGACCGATCCGGCGCGCTCTCGCCAGACGATGTAGCCCGCGATGAATAGCCCGCCGAACAGGCCGCGCCAAAACAACATGGTCCAGACGTCCGTATCGATCAGGCGCGTGAAGAAGCCGGCCGTGCTGAAGGCGAAGGCCGACAACACCACCAGGGTCACGCCCTGCCAGCTCTGGCTCCTGTCCCCGGTCATGGCGACGACGCTCGCGGCAGACATTCCTTCACCCTTTCGCCTGTTTTCGAGATCACCCTAGCGCCCGCCTACTGACATCGTTATGTCAGGAGTGTGTCATCCTGCTTCGGAGATCGATTGCATGCGCGCAGACCGGCTGTTCGACGTCATCCAGGTCCTGCGGTCGGCCAAAAAGCCGGTCACGGCCGCCGCGCTGGCCGACGAGCTGGAAGTCACCGTGCGCACGATCTATCGCGACGTGGCGACCCTGCAGGCGCGCCGCGTGCCGATCGAGGGCGCGCCCGGCGTGGGCTACGTGCTGCGCAAGGGGTTCGACCTGCCGCCGCTGATGTTCACGGTCGACGAGGTCGAGGCCATCACCGTGGGCGCCCGGCTGGTGCAGCGCCTGCGCGATTCGGAGCTGCAGCAGGCGGCCAAGCGGGTGCTCGACAAGGTTACAGTCGTGTTGCCGGAGAGCCTGCGCTCACACGTCGCGGATGCGCCGTTCTACGTGTCGCGAGGCGACGCCGTCACACCGCGTGGCGTCGATGTGGCGCAGGTGCGCAGCGCCATCCGCGACCGGCGCAAGATGCGCATCTCCTATGTCGACGAGAAGAAAAAGCGCACACGGCGCACGATCTGGCCGCTCGCCATGGCCTATTACGTCGACGTGACGCTGATCGGCGCCTGGTGCGAGCTCAGGAAGGATTTCAGGAATTTCCGCGTCGAGCGGATCGCGGCGTCACGGGTGCTGGCGCAGCGTTTCCAGGATCATAACGGACAAAAGCTGGCCGAATGGCTGGCGCTGCCCAAGGATCGCCCGGTAACGGTGCTGTGAACCTCCTCGGCGTCATGGCGATCATGGCGATCGAATGCGCCGAGCTGCGCCGCCGCCAAACGGGCGTGGCCGCGCGTGGTGAACTGTGCGCCATCGAGCTCGAAGAAGGGCCGGGCTATTGCATAGAAGCGGAAGGCATTGCCTTCCTTGACGACGATACCGGCGGGCTTGCCCCAGACTTCGACGACGAAGGGTTCGGTCATGGCTGGATCTCCCTGGTCACTCTCGACATGGTCTCGATCCGACGATTCGACAATGGCTGAGATTGTCGAAGTTGGCCTGACACGAAGCAAAGCCCCTTCATGCGGCGTCAATATGGCGATGAATTCTTCTGCACTGACGTTGAGGACATCGCGCGCAACGTGACGTGCGGATGACTACTCTTCAATTGTCGTGCAGAGGCGGCACGGCCCGCCTGAGATCGTCCTGCGTGTAGGGTTTGCGGATAAAGGTGACGCGCGGGTCGCCGGCGAAGCGTTGGTGCAGAGCGGGGTCGTCGTAGCCGCTCGCCACGACGACAGGGAGAGTCGGATGGCGGGCGCGCAACTCGCTCACCAGCACGTCGCCCCTGATGTCGGGCAAGCCGATATCGACGATCGCCAGGGCGATGTCGCCTTCCATCAGCTTGATCTTGTTCATCGCTTCCGTCGCCGATCCGGCGGTCTCGACGCGATAGCCGAGATCCTCGAGCTGGTCGGTGGCGACCATGCGGACAAGCACTTCGTCCTCGACCAGCAGGATGCGGGGCGGGCCCGTCGACTCGTCGAGGATGTCGGCGAGCTTGGCGGCGAGGGCGGCATAGGTGAAAGGCTTGGGGATGAGCACGACGCCGTGATCGAGCCGGCCGTCATGCACGATAGCATTGCGGGCATAGCCGGTGGTGAACAGCACCTTGAGATCGGGCCGGGCCTTGCGAGCCGCGTCGGCGAGCTGGCGGCCGTTCATGCCGCCGGGCAGGCCGATGTCGGTGAACAGCAACTTGATCTCGGGGTGGCGCTCGAGCAGATGCAGCGCCGTCGCGGCGAGCGGGGCTTCCAGCACCGTATAGCCCAACTCGCGCACGATGCCCGTTGTATTGGCCCGTACATCGTCGTCGTCCTCGACGACGAGGATCGTCTGGGCGCCCGCGCTGCGCAGCACAGGCGCCGCCGTTTCCGGCGCGGCAACGCCGGCTTCCTCCGACAGCAGTCGCGGCAGGTAGAGCTTCACGGTCGTGCCCAGCTCGACCTCGCTGTAAAGCTTCACATGGCCGCCGGACTGCTTGACGAAGCCATAGACCTGGCTCAGCCCCAGCCCTGTCCCATGACCGATGTCCTTGGTCGTATAGAAGGGCTCGAAGGCATGGGCTTGAACCTCCTTGGTCATGCCCGAACCGGTGTCGGAAATGGAGATCACCACGTACTGGCCCGGCACAACCTCGGTCTGCGCCGCGGCATAGGCCTCGTCGAGATAGGCGTTGGCGGTCTCGATGGTGAGCTTGCCGCCGTTCGGCATGGCGTCCCGCGCATTGACGGCGAGATTGAGGATGCCGATCTCGAGCTGGTTGGGATCGGCCAGCACCCGCCACAGCCCGCCGGCCAGGACCGTTTCGATGGCGACCTGCTCGCCCAAGGTACGGCGCAGCAGTTCGGACATGCCGATGACGAGGCGTCCAGCGTCGACCGGCTTGGGATCGAGCGGCTGACGGCGCGAGAAGGCGAGTAGCCGCTGGGTGAGCGAGGCCGCCCGCTGCGCGCCGCGCATCGCGTTCTCCACCGAGCGGGCCAGGCGGTCGCCATCGGGCGCGGGCGCCTGGAGCGCGCGCTGCAGGGATTCCAGGTTGCCGATGATGACGGTCAGGAGATTGTTGAAGTCGTGCGCCACGCCGCCGGTGAGCTGGCCGATTCCCTCCATCTTCTGCGCCTGGGCAAGCTGCTCCTGCGCCCGTTCCAGNGCCTGCGCCGCCTGCCGCCGTTCGGTCACGTCGCGCGTGATCTTGGCGAAGCCCATCAGGGTGCCATNCTCGTCNCGGATCGGATTGATGACGACGTTGGCCCAGAACTCCGAGCCGTCCTTGCGCACGCGCAAGCCCTCGGCCTGGAACGTGCCCTCGCGCGCGGCGGTCTCCAGGGCGCGCGAAGGCGTGCCGGCGGCGCGATCGGCGTCGGTGTAGAAGCGTGCGAAATTCTGGCCGACGATCTCCGATGCCCGATAGCCCTTGATGCGCTCGGCGCCGGCATTCCAGTTGGTCACCACGCCGTGGGGGTCAAGCATGTACAAGGCATAATCCCGCACGCCCTGGACGAGATGCTGGAAGCGCCCCTCGGCGTGCTCACGCTCGGCCGCCTCCCGGACAAGACGCGCATTGGCCGCCGCCAGCTCCGCCGTTCGTTCGCTGACCTTGCTTTCCAGGCTTTGCTCGCTCAAGCGAAGCGCCTCTTCGATATGCCGCCGATGCTCGATCTCGTCATGCGCGGCGCGATAGAGCTCGGCGTTGGCGATGGCCGACGTGATCTGCCCGGCGACGAGATCGAGGAAGTCGGCATAGCCGCCGTCGAACAGACGGAACGGGTTGAGACCCGCGATGACGAAGCCCAGGCGGCCCGTCTCGCCGCCCGCGGCGATCGGCAGGACGACGGCTGCGGCTGCCGGCACATCCCAGGCGCCGCGGGGCATCTCGTCCTTGAACTTCTCGGCAAGGTCTGCGACGACGCGTGGCGCATGGCTCTGCAGCACCTCGCCGATCGGCCAAGGGTCCGAAGAGTCCAGGGACAAGGTCGCTGCAGCGGCAGGATGATCCCTGGCAATCCCCGTCGCGCTGACGAGCGAGGCCGTCCGGCTGCCAGGCTCGGCGATATAGATCATGGCGAAGGTCAGGTCGCGTGGATTGGTCGCCAGTGCCAGGGCGGCGCGCTCGCAGGCCCGCTGCCAGGTCCGGGCTTCCGAGGTCGCCGTCGCCAGTTCGCTCAGCAGGGTGAGCTGGCGCTCGTCGATCACCCGCCGGGTATCATCGGTGTTGGCGCAGAAGATGCCGCCGGCCGTGCCTTCGTCGGCCGGGATCGGACTGTAGGAGAAAGTGTAATAGGTCTCCTCGGGGTAGCCGTTGCGCTCCATGATGAGGAGCTGCGCCTCGACATAGGTGCCTTCGTGGCCCTTCGTCGCCGTGGCCAGCATCGGTCCGATGTCGCTCCAAATCTCGCGCCACACGTCGGACGTCGGGCGGCCCAGCGCCCAGGGATGCTTGCCGCCGATGATCGATTTGTAGGGGTCGTTGTAGAGGTAGATCAGCTCAGGCCCCCAGCCGATCGAGATCGGCTGGCGCGAGGTCAGCATGATGCGGACGGCGGTCTTGAGGCTCTGGGGCCAGGATTCGGGCGGGCCGACCGCGCTGTGCGCCCAGTCGTACGACCGCATCAGGCCGGCAAGTTCGCTGTTTCCGAGAAAAAGCCCGTCGAGTTCGCTGCCCGCCCCGGCTAAACCCGTCCCCCCTGACGCTTGCGACATTCTCCTCGCCCTGTTTCGCACAAGTACCGCCCAACGGTGTACAACATCGACCACGAGAAAAGGTTCCATCCCATGGCTGTGGCCTTGAAACGCTCGACTTTCCTGGGACTGGCCGGCGCCGCCCTCTTCGGCCGGCAGGCGGCGGCTCAATCAGTAGCGGGGAACCGCATGAACCAGCGCAAGATTCCATCCTCCGGCGAGATGCTGCCGGTCGTCGGCTGCGGCACCTGGCGCACCTTCGACGTCGGCGGCAAGCCCGCTGACCGTGCGCCGCTCGCCGAGGTTCTCAAGGTGATGTTCGACTCGGGCGGCTCGGTGATCGACTCCTCGCCGATGTACGGCGCGGCCGAGGGCGTGGTCGGCGATCTGCTGGCGGCGGCCGGCACGCGCGACAAGGCCTTCATCGCCACCAAGGTCTGGACCTCGGGCCGCGACAACGGCATCGCCCAGATGAAGAAGTCGATGGCGCTGCTCAAGACCGACCGCCTCGACCTGATGCAAATCCACAATCTGGTCGACTGGCGGGTGCACCTGCCGACCTTGCTCGCCTGGAAGACCGAGGGCCGTATCCGCTATCTCGGGGTCACGCACTATACCCAGAGCGCGCATGAAGAGCTCGAGGCAGTTCTGCGCGCGGAAAAGTGGGATTTCGTGCAGATCAACTACGCGCTCGACGACCGCGCCGTCGAGCGCCGCCTGCTGCCCGCCGCCGCCGAACGCGGCACGGCGGTGATCGTGAACCAGCCGTTCGGCGGCGGTGGCCTGCTGCGCAAGCTTTCAGGCCGCAAGCTGCCGGCCTGGGCAGCCGAGATCGGCTGCACGAGCTGGGCGCAGATCCTGCTGAAGTTCGTGCTCGCCAATCCGGCCGTCACCTGCGTCATCCCCGGCACCGGCAAGCCCGAGCACATGAAGGACAACGTGCAGGCAGGCCTCGGCGCCTATCCCGATGCGGCACTGCTGAAGCGCATGGTGGCGGAAGTCGGCGCCTAGATAGACCGAAGGCGCCTGCAAGGATGCAGGCGCCTTCAGAAGAGTCTACGGATGCGCGAGGATCAGCCGAACAACACCCATGCTTTGGACAGCGTGATCCACACGCCCCAGACGATCGGGATACCGACGATCAGCCAGGCGACGACAGCGGCGCCATCGAGGCCGCCCCTGCCGATGCCGTACGAGCCGTCGGCCGCCATCGCCGTCGAGGTCGTCTTGGCCTGCAGCGCCAGCACTTCTTCTTCCGTCATGTACCAGCGCGGATCGACGGGCTTGATCAGCAGGTTGCAGATGAAGCCCGCCACCAGCATGCCGGCCAGGATGTACATGGTAAAATCGTAGACCTGCGCGCGTGGCACGCCGGCATTGATCTGGAATTCGCGGATGTAGTTCACCACCACCGGGCCCACGATGCCCGCCGTCGACCAGGCGGTCAGCAGCCGGCCGTGGATGGCGCCCACGAACTGCGTTCCGAACAGGTCGGCAAGATACGCCGGCACGGTGGCGAAGCCGCCGCCATACATCGACAGGATGACGCAGAAGAAGGCGACGAACAGTGCCTTGCTGCCGATGTGCGCCGCCCACGGCGAGGCCGCATAGAGCACGATGCCGAGTGCGAAGAACGTGTAGTACGTCATCTTGCGCCCAATCTTGTCCGACAGCGACGCCCAGAAGAACCGGCCACCGATGTTGAACAACGACAAGAGCCCGGTGAAGCCGGCCGCGACGGCCGCCACCAGCACCCGCTGCTGGTCGTTGAGCTGGCCGAACTTGATGTCGGGCTGGCCGAACAGGGAGCCCGCGAAGATCTCCTGCAGCATGGGCGAGGCCATGCCGATCACACCGATGCCGGCGCTGACGTTCAGCATGAGCACGAACCACACCAGCCAGAATTGCGGCGTCTTGTGCGCGTCGCGCAGATGCACCTGATGCTTGGTGATCATCGACTTGGCGTTCTCCGGCGGCGGAGTCCAGCCGTCGGGCCGCCAGTTGGTTGGCGGCAGGCGATAGCCGAAGGCACCGCCCACCATGAACACGAAATAGATCACCGCCATGGCAACGAAGGTCTGCCATACGCCGACCGAGGTGGGCGTGCGGAAGATGTTCATCAGGATGTCGGCCAGGGGAGCGCCGATCATGGCGCCGCCGCCAAAGCCCATGATGGCCATGCCGGTCGCCATGCCGCGTCGGTCGGGAAACCATTTGATCAGNGTCGAGACCGGCGAGATGTAGCCCAGGCCAAGCCCGATGCCGCCGATCACGCCGGAGCCCAGCCACATCAGCCAGAGCTGATGGGTGTAGACGCCGATCGCCGAGACAAGGAGTCCGCCACACCAGCACAGCGCGGCCACGAAGCCCGCCTTGCGCGGCCCGGCACGTTCCAGCCAACCGCCCCAGATAGCGGCGGCCGAACCGAGGAGCACGAAGAACAGGGTGAACATCCAGCCGAGATCGCTGATCTTCCAGTCGCAGTTGGCGACGAACAGCGCCTGGACCAGCGAGATGTNGGCCGGACAGGCGACCGATTTGGAGATGCCAATGGCGCGCGACAGCGGGATCCAGAACACGCTGAAGCCATAGGCCATGCCGATACAAAGATGGATCGCCAAAGCGGCGGGCGGCACCAGCCAGCGGTTAAAGCCGGGCCTGGCGATGATACGCTCGCGATCCAGCAATCCTACGCCGGGCGGAATGCCTTCCGCCGTTCCTTGAATGCTCGTCATTGTTTCTTCCCTTTTTGTTTTCTTGTTTTCCTCAACGCTGCGGGGCTGCCTCCTTCAAGCGGCCGACAGCCTGGCGGACAGGGCCTTCCAGCCCCTCCCCGCCCCGCTCCAGATGCGCGACGATGGCGGCGCGCATGCGTGGATCCCAGAATTTCTGCAGATGATCGGCGATCGCCGCGACCGCGTCGCCTTCACGCTGCGGCGTGAAGAACTTGCCGATCTGGTTGGCCATCATCACCAGCCTGTCCGACGACATGCCTGGCTACTCCGCCGCGACCTTGGCGATGCGCCGGCTGTGCTCGGCCTGCTCGGCGTATTCGCGCTGCCAGTCGCTCGGTCCGTTGGACGGCGAGACCTGGACGGCGGTGACCTTGTATTCCGGGCAGTTCGTCGCCCAGTCGGAAAACTCCGTGGTGACGACGTTGGCCTGGGTCTCGGGGTGATGGAAGGTGGTGTAGACCACGCCCGGCGCCACGCGATCGGTGATGCGCGCCCGCAAGGCCGTGCCGCCAGAGCGGCTGTCGAGCTTCACCCAGTCGCCGTCGTGCACGCCGCGCTGCTCGGCGTCGTGCGGATGGATTTCCAGCATGTCTTCTTCGTGCCACACCACGTTGTCGGTGCGCCGTGTCTGGGCGCCGACATTGTACTGGCTGAGGATGCGGCCGGTGGTGAGCAGCAACGGGAAACGCGGTCCCGTGCGCTCGTCGGTCGGCACGTATTCGGTGATCATGAAGTTGCCCTTGCCGCGGGCGAAGCCGCCGATATGCATGATCGGCGTGCCGACGGGCGCCTTCTCGTTGCACGGCCACTGGACCGAACCTTCCTTCTCCAGCAGGTCATAGGAGACGCCGGCGAAGGTGGGCGTCAGCTTGGCGATCTCGTCCATGATCTCGGAGGGGTGGTTGTAGGGCATCTCGAAGCCCATCGCCTTGGCGATGGCCAGGGTGATCTCCCAGTCGGCCATGCCGTTCTTGGGCGTCATGACCCGGCGCACACGGTTGATGCGGCGTTCGGCGTTGGTGAAGGTGCCGTCCTTCTCCAGGAAGGTCGAGCCCGGCAGGAAGACATGGGCGTAGTTCGCGGTCTCGTTCAGGAACAGGTCCTGGACCACCACGCATTCCATCGCCGCCAAGGCTTTGGTGACATGGGCGGTGTTGGGATCGGACTGCAGGATATCCTCGCCCTGCACGTAGATGCCCTTGAAGGTGCCGTCGATCGCCGCATCGAACATGTTGGGGATGCGCAGGCCGGGCTCGTCGTCGAGCGGGCGGCCCCACAGCTTCTCGAACATGGTGCGCGT
>JGI12053J15887_10001488_pt1 | contig 10949 bp, 9 predicted proteins | sample MedBloCAOM1_O3_FD_15887 | JGI IMG/M metagenome (IMG submission 15887) | reverse complement strand
CCGTCGGCTCGAGGCCAATATCGAGATGGACGCCGCCTTGCTGCTCGATGCCATCGGCTTGCCGCGCGCGGCGTTCACGCCGGTCTTCGCCATCGCCCGCGCGCCGGCCTGGATTGCGCACGCGCTCGAGCAGCAGCGCAGCGGACGGATGATCCGACCGGCGTCCACTTATGTCGGGCCGGCGCCGGGGTGAAAGTGGTTTGCCATCAGAGCCTACTTTCGCCGGGGCCTCGGGCTCGCTAAAAGGCACACAGGTCACGTCCGCAGCGCTCCGCCCGACCATACGGAACATCTCCGATGACCGTTTCGCCCTATGACATCGCGCGCGTCCTGTCGGAGGCGCTTCCCCATATGCAGCGCTACGACGAGGAGATCGTCGTGGTGAAATACGGCGGCCACGCCATGGGCGAGGAGGAGATGGCGAAAAGCTTCGCCCGCGACATCGTGCTGATGGAGCAGACCGCCATCAATCCCGTGGTCGTGCATGGCGGCGGGCCGCAGATCGGCGAGATGCTCAATCGGCTCGGCATCAAATCGGAATTCGCCGGCGGATTGCGCATCACCGACGCGGCCACCATCGAGATCGTCGAGATGGTGCTCGCGGGCTCGATCAACAAGCAGATTGTCGGCTTCATCAACGGCGCCGGCGGCAAGGCGGTCGGGCTCTGCGGCAAGGACGGCAACATGGTGGTCGCGCGCAAGGCGACCCGCAGCATGATCGACCCCGATTCCAATATCGAGAAGATTATCGATCTCGGCTTCGTCGGCGAGCCGGAGAAAGTCGACGTGACCGTGCTCAACCAGATCCTCGGCCGCGACCTGATCCCGGTGCTGGCGCCGCTCGCCACCTCCAGGGATGGCGTCACCTACAACGTCAACGCCGATACGTTTGCCGGCGCCATCGCCGGCGCGCTCAAGGCCAAGCGGCTCCTCCTCCTCACCGACGTGCCGGGCGTGCTCGACAAGTCCAAAAACCTGATCAAGCAACTCACCGCCGACGAGGCGCGCGCGCTGATCGCCGACGGCACCATCTCCGGCGGCATGATCCCCAAGGTCGAGACCTGCATCTATGCGCTCGAGGCGGGCGTCGAGGGCGTCGTCATTCTCGACGGCAAGGAGCCGCATGCAGTCCTGCTCGAGCTCCTCACCGACCACGGCGCCGGTACGCTGATGATGCGTTGATGCTCGCTGTCGATGTGGCGCGTCTCGATGGAACACGCCGCCTCGCAATCCTGAACGAATAGTCATCTGGGCAATCGCTGGCGACGCAAGTCGCGGCGCCAGCGCGCGCAACCAATGCGCCACTTGCCACGTTGACTCGGGGGGGTGGGCACGGAGTGCGTGTCATGTTGCCATCGAGCTTTCGCACCGCAACGATTGTCGTCCTGTCTACTACGCTTGCGACCGCCGCGGCGGTGGCCCAACCCCACAAAGGCGGGCCGGGCGGCGGCGCGCCGGCACCGCATGCCGCACCGGCACCGCGGGCCGCGCCGGCTCCGCACATCTCCGCGCCGACGCCACGCGCTGTTCCACAAGTGTCGGCGCCTCGCGCTGCTCCGCAGCCATCCGCCCCGCGCATCGCGTCCCCGACACCACGCGTTGCGCCCGCTCCGCATCCGGCGCCACAGCAACTCGCACGTCCTTCCGGCGGACCGCCGCCCGGCGCGGCCGCACGACACCAGGAGCCACCGCGCGTGCTCGCGGCGCCGCGGCAGGAGAAGCAACAAATCGGCGGGCGCGTCGGCGGCCAAGGTGGCGCGCAGGCCGGTGGAGCAGGAGCAGGGCCAGTCGCCGGACAGGTCGGGCGCGGGCCCGGACGGTCGAGCCCCGATGCCGCCCGCCAAGACGCAGGTCAAACGCCCCAGAAGCAGCCGCAGAGCCAGCAGAGCCAGATTCAGCAGAGCCAGCCGTTCCAGGCGCGCGGCAACCGTGCTGGCGCGGATCGCGTGCTGCGCAACCAGTTCTTTGCGAGCAAATCTCCTTCCGCCGGCGATCCCGCCGCGCGCGTGCTGGCACGCTCGACGTTCCATGGCCGGTTCTTCGACCCGGGATGGCGACGTCACTTTCCTCGCCCGATCGTCATCGGATGGGTCGGGCCGCTGTTCTGGCCTTACGCCTATAACGACTTCGTGGACTACACGTTCTATCCTCATGCCTATGACACGTTCTGGCCGAATGCCTACGACGACGTCTACGAGGGCATGTTCGGCCGCTACGCCTACGGCACCGGCAGCGCTTACGCCGCAGTCGGGCGAGCGGGGTCGGAGCGCGGCGGCGCGAGGAAGGCAGCCACGGCAGACCTCTGCGCCGGTCAGACCGCGAGCCTGACCGGCTGGCCGATCGAGCAGATTGCCCAGGCGGTCGAGCCCAACGATGCACAGCGCACCGCGCTCGACGAATTCAAGGACGCCGCCACCAAAGCGCTCGATTTGCTCAGGGCTTCGTGTCCGACCGAGCTGCCGAGCACGCCGACCGGGCGGCTCGCGGCCATGCATCAGCGGCTCGACGCGATGCTGGCGGCCGTGCGCATGGTGCGGCCCGCGCTCGAAAAATTCTATTCACTGCTCAACGACGAACAGAAGGCGCGCTTCAACGCGCTTGGTCCCGAGGACGTCGCGGATCAACAATCCCGACGCGACCTCACGCAGGTCTGCGGCGAACGCGCCTCCGGGATTGCGAGCTTGCCGATCGAGCAGATTGGACGGACAGTGCGCCCCGACGAGGCGCAGCGCGCCGCGCTCAAGGAGCTCGAGGACGCCACCTCGCAGGCCGTGGAGCTGCTCAAATCGGATTGCCCGACCTACCGGGCACTGACGCCGGTCGTGCGGCTCGAGGCCATGGAGCAACGGCTCGATGCGATGCTGCGGGCGGTGCAAACCGTCGAGCCGGCGCTGCAGAAGTTCTACGGCTCCCTGGGCGACGAGCAGAAAGAACGTTTCAACCGGCTGCCGCCACGTCAAGCGTGATCACTGATCTCGAATTCAGAAGGAAGTCAGAAAAAGAAAAGGCGGCCGCAAGGCCGCCTTTTCTGCAAATGCAATGGTGCGGTCCGCCTACTCCGCGGCGATGCGCACCTCGGGCGCGGCTGAGCGCACCTCCGCATCGACCTGCTTCTCGAACTTCACGAAGTTCTCCTGGAACATGCGCACCAGCTTGCGCGCGGTCTCGTCGAAGGCCGCTTTGTCCTTCCAGGTCTTCATCGGGTAGAGAATGTGCGGCTCGATCCCCGGCACCGAGGTCGGCACAGCGAAGCCGAAATAGGGATCGGTGCGGAAGCTAACGTTCTTGAGCGATCCGTCGAGCGCACCGGTGACGAGCGCCCGCGTGACCTTGATCGGCATGCGCCGGCCGACGCCGTAGATGCCGCCGGTCCATCCGCTGTTGACCAGCCAGCAATCGACCTCGTGCTTGGCGATATGCTCGCGCAGCAGATTGCCGTATTCCGACGGCGGCCGCGGCAGGAACGGCGCGCCGAAGCAGGTCGAGAAGTCGGGCTGGACGCCGACCAGGCCCTTCTCGGTGCCGGCGACCTTGGCGGTGTAGCCGGAGAGGAAATGATACATCGCCTGCGCCGGCGTGAGCTTGGCGATTGGCGGCATCACGCCGAAGGCATCCGCGGTGAGGAAGATGACGTTCTTGGGCTGGCCCGCCCGGCCGGTGCGGGAGGCGCGCGGCATGAACTCGAGCGGATAGGCGGAGCGGGTGTTCTCGGTTTTCGAATCGTCGTCATAGTTCGGTATTCGGGTGGCCGGATCGAACACGACGTTCTCGAGCACCGCGCCGAAGCGATTGGTCGCCGCGTAGATATCGGGCTCGGCCTCGGGCGAGAGCTTGATGCATTTGGCGTAGCAACCGCCTTCGAAATTGAACACGCCGTCCGGCCCCCAGCCGTGCTCGTCGTCGCCGATCAGCGTACGGTTGGGGTCGGCCGAGAGCGTGGTCTTGCCGGTGCCGGAGAGGCCGAAGAACAGCGCGACGTCGCCGTCCTTGCCGACATTGGCCGAGCAATGCATCGGCATCACGCCTTGCGCCGGCAGATAGAAATTGAGCGTGGTGAAGACTGACTTCTTCATCTCGCCGGCATATGAGGAGTTGCCGATCAGGATGATCTTCTTGGTGAAGTCGATGGCGATGATGGTGTCGGTGCGCACCCCGTGGCGCTGCGGGTCGGCCTTGAACGTAGGCAGGTCGACGATGGTGAGCTCGGGGATGAAATCGGCGAGCTCGGAGCGCTCGGGGCGGATCAGCAATTGTCGAATGAAAAGAGAATGCCAGGCAAGCTCGGTATAGACGCGCGTTTTTATCCGGTATTTCGGATCGGCACCGCCATAGAGATCTTGCGCGAACAGTTTCTTGCCGCGCGCGTGCGCGATGAAATCGTCATATAGCAGCTGGAAGTTTGCCTGCGTGAGCTTGCGGTTGCCGTCCCACCAGACCGTGTTCTCGGTCAGCGCATCGACGACTGTATGCTTGTCCTTGGGGCTCCGGCCGGTATGGATGCCGGTCTCCGCGCACAGCGCGCCACCGTCGACGATGGAGGCTTCCCGCGCTGCGATCGCATGCTCGTAAAGCGAAGGCGCGGTAAGATTCCAATGGACCGCGGCCAGATCCTTGAAGCCAAATTTGTCGGCGCCATGGGCGCCATTGCGCAAACCCGTTTCCTGCACGAAGACCTCCACGACGCGTCCGGCAGCCGCCGGACCACTCCCTGCCCGCACATCGGCATGGCATCATAACGCCCCGCCCCCGAGCCCGCGACCCTATAGTTGGGATCGGACGCGCTGCCAAGGCGGCAGGTACCTCAGAGCTTACGGCCTCGGCTCCTTTGACTTACCTCAAAGCAAACTCTGTGCCTCCCTGTGGGTAACTTATCAAAACAAACCTCCGGTCCCGGTTCGGTTCCTTGCTGCGCCGCAACAGAACTGGTGCGACTGCTCATTCCGCCGATGCCTATTCCGCCAGTGCTTATTCCGCTAAGCCTTTGCCGACCAGCCACTTCTGGATGAGATCGGCGGTTTGCGCATTGTTCTTGTCCATCATCAACATGTGGGAATTACCCTTGATGCCCACGTCCGGCAGATCGACGATGTCGACGCTGCCGCCGGCGCCTTTGAGAACGCCGGCGTAGTCGACGCCGGTCTGGCGGATTTTCGACCAGCGCGGGTGGTCCTTGGCATTGTCGCCGTACATGATGAAGACCGGCGTGTTCTTGAGCAGTCCAACCTTGTTCTTGTCGCCGCCGAGCGTCGGCTCGACCGCCACCAACGCCTTGACCTTGTCCGGCCGGGCTTCGGCCACCTTGAAGCCGAAGGAGCCGGACTGGCTGTGCACCATCACGACGCAAGGACAGACCTTGTCGACCAGTGCGACATAGGCGGCCACGATCGCGTCGTCGGTGGTGAGCCAGCGCGGCACGCCCTGCTTCATGAACTGCTCATAGGCTTCGATCGGAAATTGCATGCCGGCGTAGGTCGCACGTTTGGCCTTGTCGTCGTTCCAGGAGCCGGGCGGACCGATGCGGAACCGCTCCCAAGGGTCGCCCATCGGCAGGAAGACCGGATCGCCCTTGAACGTGTTGGTCCAGCCGGAGCGGCCGCGCTCGACGGCGTCGGAAATGTACACGTCCCAGCCCTTGCGGATGAACATGGTGAGCCAGCCCTCGCCGCCGTCGGGCTTGGTCTCGTAGGTGACGCCGCTGAGCCCGCCGCCGTGCCAGATCAACAGCGGCAATTTTCCTTTGCGGTTCTGCGGCAGGAAATACTGCACATACATCTGCTCGACCTGATAGGCGCCGTTGGGATCGACCTTCGCCGGCACGCCGCCCGGCGTGAACACGACCTCCTTGACCGGCTGCCCGGTGACCTCGATCACCCGCCCGCCGACGTGGAACGAGCCCATGTCGCGCAGAAGCAACGGTTCCTTGTTCTGGGCCAGAGCCGAGCCTGCTGTCGCAAGGCAGAATGCCAGAGCGATACTCAAACGGCGCATGGCGCCCTCCCTGTTCTGTTGATCGCTGATCTACGGCGAAATCGAAAATGTCGGGTCAGTCGACGAGGCCCTTTCCGGCCAACCACTTCTGGATGACCTCCGCGATCTCGGCGTTGTTCTTGTCCTGCATCAGCATATGGGAGTTACCCTTGATGCCGATGTCGGGCAGGTTGATCACGTCGACGGCGCCGCCGCCCGCGCGCACCGCGGCGGCATATTCGAGGTCGATCTTCTTGAACGTCGACCAGCGCGGATGCTGATCGACGTAGTCGCCGAACAGCATCAGGGTCTGCGTATTCTTCAGCGCCGACGCCTTGCCGACATTGCCGGCGGTCGCGGACTCGATCGCGACGATGGCCTTGACCTTGTCCGGGCGCTGCTCGGCGACCTTGAACCCGAACGCGCCGCCTTGGCTATGCAACAACAGCACGCAGGGACAGACCTTGTCCACGAGCGCAACGTACGCCGCGATGATGGCGTCGTCAGTCGTGAGCCAGCGCGGCACCGACTGCTTCATATAGTTCTCGTAGGTCTCGACCGGGAATTGGTTCCCGGGCAGCACTCTGCGTTTGGCGGGATCGGCATTCCACGAGCCTTCGCCGTCGCCGATGCGAAAACGCTCGAACGGGTCGGCGTAGGTGAGGAAGGTCGGCTCGGACGGCCACACGTCCGGAGACGCAAAGCCGGCACGGCCGCGCTCGACCGCGTCCGATACGTAGACGTCCCAGCCGTTGCGGACGAACATGTTGAGCCAGCCTTCGCGGCCGTCCGGCGTCGTCTCGTAGGTGACGCCGGTGAGCCCGCCGCCATGCCACATCAACAGCGGCAGCTTGCCCTTGCGGCTCTTGGGCAGGAAGTACTGCACGTACATCTGCTCGACCATGTATTGCCCGTTCGGGTCGAGCTTGGTCAGCGGCCCGCCGGGCTGTCGCACGATCATCCTTACCGGCTTGCCGCTGACCTCCGCCACCCGGCCGCCGACATGGAACGAGCCCATGCCGCGCAGCACGATGTCGTCCTCGGCGGCAAATGCCGGCGCCATGACGAGGGCGAAGATCACTCCGATCAGGCAACGACGCATTGTTTCCCTCCGCTGACGCGCATCTGTGGTCGCGTCTTGCGCACGATTGTGACTCATCCACGCGTTGCCCGCCAGCGCGCGAACACGCGACCAAGATGCCACCGGAGCATTTTCCGGAAATGTGGACGCCGGTTTTCCGCAGAAAATGCGACCACGGGTCAAGCGTGGGCCGTCGCCCGCGCTGCGGCCCACCCCGAGATGGTCGAATTCACGTATTGCGGGACGAGCCAGCCGCGATAGCGGACGATCAATCCGGTGACGGGATGGCCGATCTCGACGTGAAAATGGAAACGCCCATCCCGCGCGAACTCATATGCGTTGCTGCGCGGCGCCATCGCCGGCGGCAGCGGAATCCCGAACAAGCTCCAGCGCCGCCAAGCGTCCGCCGAAGGTGCCGTAGCCTCCGAGGATCAGAACCTTGAATGCCGTCATCCCAGAAATCGATCTTCATCGCCCGCCTTGGGAACGTAGCAGGTCTCACGCTTGCCGAAGAGGCGAAGCCGATTGCNCGCAACAAATGCATAGAGTCGGTCGCGCAATGGATGCGGCAAAATNCGGAAGCCNGCAGCAAGGGACCATGGCAGGCCCANGCCCTCCGCCATGCGAATGCTGCCCTCCGATTTGAACCAGGCGACGCCCTCCGCGATCAGAATGTTGGTCTCGTAGTCTTCCGGATCGAGACCATAGTGGACGTAGAGCGCGCGGCCGAGCGGCGACTGGGCGCGCAACAGCCGATACTTCCCGTGGCGGTCGTGGCGCAAGACGAATTGGGCCCAGCCGGAACAAAGCGCGCAGTAACCGTCGAAGATGATGATCGGCCGATCGTCACGGAATTTTGGGACGGCAGGATCCCTGCGATAGCTGTAGGGCTCGCATATTCGGCGGATCGCCACGACTCGATCACGCCGCCGCCCTCGCCTGCTCCGCCATTTGTTTCAAGACCTGCCGCAGCACACCCGGCGCGCGCACGCGCTGCGGGAAGGCAAGCCGCAGCGCAGTGCGACCCTGCTGCAGCTCCAGGCCCTCGGGATCGCAGCCGACGCAGCGCCATTCGCCGTCGGGCGCGCCGAGGAGCTTGGTGGCATAGAGCCGGCAGGCCTCGGCGTGGTCGCCGTTCATGTGCGCGAGAATGTCGGGCTCGGCCGCGACCAGCTCGGCGGCGTCGCCGATCTCGGTCAGAATATCTTGCGGCTTGAGATCGACGATACGCCCGAAGCCGGCCACGAGATGCGCAGCCTTGAGCGCCACCCGATAGAAGGCGAAATCGGCAAACCCCGCGAACATCTCCGCTTCGGGTTGGCGGTCGAGATAGCGCCGACGCGCGTCGGGGTCCTGGGTGGCGGCGGCGGTTCCCATCAGCATGACGCGGGCGCCTTGCAGCGGGTCGCCCTCCTTGCGCTCGTCGATCATGAGCGACACGCGCGCATCGGCGAGAACATTCTTGGTGTGCACGGCAAGACGCGAGATCAGCAGGAGCGGCGCGCCGTCGGCCGCGGTCGCAACGTTGACCAGCGAGCAATAGGGGTCGCCCGAGCCGGGCATCAGCGTCCCCAGCGCGCCCGAGCGGCCCTCGCGCAGGAGCTTCTTGGCTGCGAGAGCCGGTTTGAAGTCGGGGGTGGGTTGCATTGGCGCCTCCGCTGGATGATGCATATCTAACAAACCGGCGCGCTCCAGCGAAGCCGGGAAGAAGTTCCCCTCGAGCGCGCTCTGGGGCGCGGCAACTTGGCCTTGGCGCTGAAGGCCGATGCGAGCTATGTTAACAAACCCTTTGACGAATCACGCGTTTGTCAGGGAATCGTCACATTTCGGCCTTGCTTTCCGGGCTTCAAAGTCCGGGGCGAACCCAGGGACAGGGGCTTCATGCCGACCATCGCTCTCGTCGATGACGACCGCAACATCCTGACTTCCGTCTCGATTGCACTCGAGGCCGAAGGCTACAGGATCATGACCTATACCGACGGCGCTTCGGCACTCGACGGCTTCAAGACCTCGCCGCCCGATCTTGCCATTCTCGATATCAAGATGCCGCGCATGGATGGCATGGAGACCTTGCGGCGACTGCGCCAGAAATCGGACATGCCGGTCATCTTCCTCACCTCGAAGGACGAGGAGATCGACGAGTTGTTCGGTCTCAAAATGGGCGCCGACGATTTCATCCGCAAGCCGTTCTCGCAGCGGCTGCTGGTGGAGCGCGTGAAGGCGATCCTGCGCCGCTCGTCGCCGAAGGACGGCACGGCGCCGAAGGAGACCGACGCCGCCAAGGTGCTCGAGCGCGGCCTGCTGCGCATGGATCCCGAGCGCCACACCTGCACCTGGAAGAACGAGCCGGTGACGCTCACCGTCACCGAGTTCCTGATCCTGCAGGCGCTGGCGAGCCGGCCCGGCGTGGTCAAGAGCCGCAACGCGCTGATGGATGCCGCCTATGACGATCAGGTCTATGTCGATGACCGCACCATCGACAGCCACATCAAGCGGCTGCGCAAGAAGTTCAAGGGGACCGACGACGACTTCGACATGATCGAAACGCTCTACGGCGTCGGCTATCGGTTCAAGGAGATGTGAGGATCGGACATCAGGGGTCAGCAATCAGCGATCAGAAGTTCGGCGCCGTCGGCAATCTTTCCGACCGACTACTGACTCCTGACCACTGATTTCTGGTACGAGCGTGCTCAATCGAACGCCGGAAAGCTTCAAGACCGAGGTCGAGCCGGAGCGGGTCGACCAAAGTCCGCCGCTGCCCGAAAAGGGCGGGCGCCTCGTCGAGCTGTTGCACAACAGCTGGCATCTCTTCGTCCGCATCAGCTTTTCGAGCCTGACCAGGCGCATCATCTTCCTCAACGTCACCGGCCTGCTCGCGCTGGTCAGCGGGATTCTCTATCTCTCCCAGTTCCGGGCCGGCCTGATCGATGCGCGCATCCAGAGCTTGCTGGTGCAGGGCGAGATCATCGCCGGCGCCATCGCCGCCTCGGCGACGGTGGAAACCGACACCATCACCATCGATCCCGAACGCCTGCTCGATCTGCAGGCCGGCGAGAGCTACGGCCCCTCCGGGGAGGCGCTGTCCGGGCTCGAATTTCCGATCAATCCGGAACGGGTCGCGCCGGTGCTGCGCCGCCTGGTCTCTCCGACCAATACGCGTGCGCGCATCTACGACCACGACGGCGTCCTCATCCTCGACAGCCGCAATCTCTACGACGTGCTGCGCTTCGACCTGCCGCCGCCGACACAGAAACCTGGTTTCCTCGAGCGCGCCTATGTCGCCATCCGCACCTGGCTCGGCCGCGGCACGCTGCCGCGCTATCGCGAGTTGGGGCAGCAGAACGGCAGGAACTACGAGGAGGTCGGCAACGCGTTGCAGGGCTTCAAGTCCAGCATGGTGCGCATCAACGAGCGCGGCGAGGTGATCGTTTCGGTCGCGGTGCCGGTGCAACGCTTCCGCGCCGTGCGCGGCGCACTGATGCTGTCGACGCAGGGCGCCGACATCGACAACATGGTCGGGGCCGAGCGGCTCGCGATCTTCAAGGTGTTCCTGATTGCCTCCGGCGTGATGGTGGTGCTGTCCTTCCTGCTCGCGGGAACCATCGCCGGCCCGGTGCGGCGGCTCGCCGAAAGCGCTCAGCTGGTGCGGCGGCGCATCCGTACCCGCGTCGAAATTCCGGATCTCAGCCATCGCCGCGATGAGATCGGGCATCTGTCCGGCTCGCTCCGGGACATGACCGATGCCCTCTACAGCCGCATCGAGGCGATCGAGAGCTTCGCCGCCGATGTGGCGCATGAATTGAAAAATCCGCTCACGTCGCTGCGCTCCGCCGTCGAGACGCTGCCGCTCGCCAAGACCGATGAAAGCCGCGGCCGGCTCCTGGCGGTCATCCAGCACGAC
>JGI12053J15887_10001486_pt1 | contig 10961 bp, 11 predicted proteins | sample MedBloCAOM1_O3_FD_15887 | JGI IMG/M metagenome (IMG submission 15887) | reverse complement strand
CTGCTTCTTGGAATAACGCCCATTGACGACCTTTTCCGAGGTGCCGGTTTTGCCGCCGATATAATAGCCCTTCACATCGGCCTGCTTGGCGGTTCCGATTTCGGCGTTGAGCCGCATCAGATAGCGCATCTTTTCGCTGGTCTCTGACTTGATCACTTTCTTCGCCAGCGCCCTGGCTTCCTCTTCCGATCGCTTGAGGAACGTCGGCGGGATCAAATAGCCGCCATTCATCACGGCGTTGATGCCCATCACCGCCTGCAGCGGCGCGACCGACAGGCCGTGACCGAAAGCAATGGTGATGGTGTTTAGTTCGCTCCAGCGCTTCGGCACGATCGGCGAGGCGCTTTCGGGCAGTTCGGTACGCAGCCGATCGAGCTGACCCATCTTGCGCAAGAACGCCTTGTGCGCCTCGACGCCCTGCGCCAGCGCGATACGCGCCGCGCCGACATTCGACGAAAACGTGAACACTTCCGACAGCGAGATGGAGCGGCCCAGCGGGTGGGTGTCGTGAATGGCGAATTTGCCATAGTGCAGCGCGCCGCGGGCATCGTACATCGTGCCGAGACTGGCCTTGCCGGAATCGAGCGCCATCGCCAGCGTCAGCGCCTTGAAGGTCGATCCCATTTCGTAAACCCCGGTGGTCAGCCGGTTGATGCGATCGGGATCGTGCGCCTCTTTCGGGTTGTTGGGATCGAAGTCAGGCAGCGACACCATCGCCACGATCTCGCCGGTCTTGACGTTGGAGACGAGGCCGGAGGCGGCCTTGGCCTTGTACTTTTCCTTGGCCTTGAGCAGTTCGTCGCGCAACGCGTGCTCGACGCGCAAATCGACCGACAATTCGACCGGCCGCTGCAGCCGATCGGTTGCGAACCCGGCGCGATGCAGATCGGCGAGGCCGTTAGTGTCCAGCCACTTCTCCATCCCGGCGATGCCCTGGTTGTCGATGTTGACCAGGCCGATCAGATGCGCGACTTCGTTGCCGGTTGGGTAGACGCGCTTGTTCTCGCGCAGGAACCCGATGCCGGGAATGCCGAGGCGGTGAATTTCCTGCTGCTGCAACGGCGTGATTTCGCGCTTCAGCCAGACGAAGCCTTTCTTCGACGACAGCCGGTCGCGCACTTCGCCGGTGTCGAGATCCGGCAGCGTCGCGGTGAGAAGCTCGATCGCTTCATCCTTGTCGATGATGCGGCGCGGCTCGCCGAACAGGCTGGGCGCCTTGACATCGGTGGCGAGCACCTCGCCGTTGCGGTCGACGATATCCGGCCGCGCGGTCGCGATGGCGTCCTGCGCCGCGGCGCGGCGCGCGCCGTGGTTGTCGCCGCCGACGCCGAACATGACCAGCCTTCCGCCGATCACCGCATAGATCGTCACGAATGCCAGAATAGCAAATCCGACGCGGGCGCGTGCTTTCGCGGGGCGATCGACGTTGCGCCCATACAGCAGGCTGCGGATCAGCCGCTGCCGCCACGGTTCGGCAGGCTTCACGCGGGTAAGCGCCCGACTGGTCATTGCGCATCCTCCGGCGCCGGCACCGAACCCGTCACGGCAACGGAATCGATGGCTTCGATCATCGCGCCGATCGGATCGGGATCGCCTTTCCTGACAAAGCTCGGCGGCCGTTCCGGCAGGTTCTTCAGGGAATCATATTGCGTGGCGTTGAGCGGCTTCAGTGCCAAATGCCGCTCGGCGAGGCCCTGCAGCCGCAGCGGCGCGTCGAGCCTGGCCCATTCCGCGCGCAATACCGCGATGGCATCGCGCTGCTCGCGAATTTCCGCATGCAGCCGCAGCACGCGCTCGGTGCGCGAGGTGGATTCCATCTTGATCCGATAGACGTAAGCGGCCGCGAACACCAGGGCGCCGATCACGAGGAGATGGATGATCCGCATGGTCAGCCTCCCCTCATCACGTCATTGAGCGTTGGCCATGCCGGCAATGCGGCGGCGGTGTGCGCTGGCGCTTCGGTGCGCTCGGCCGCGCGCAATTTTGCCGAACGCGCGCGCGGGTTGGCTGATATCTCGGCGTCATCAGGCGTGACCGGCCGCTTGGTCAAAATGTGAAAACTCGGCGCGGCCTGCGCGATCTCCGGCAGATGCCGCGATCCGCCGCCGGCCTTGCCGCGCTCGGCCAGGAAATTCTTGACAATGCGGTCTTCCAGCGAATGAAACGACACTACCACCAGCCGGCCGCCCGGCTTCAGCACGCGCTCCGCCGCCGACAGCGCCAGATGCAGTTCGTCAAGCTCCTCGTTGACGAAAATCCGCAGGGCCTGAAACGTCCGCGTCGCCGGGTGGATCTCACCCGGCTTCGAGCGCACCACTTTTGCGACGATCTCGGCCAGCGCCCGCGTGGTCGTAATCGACGCTTCCTTGCGCGCGGCGACGATGGCCCGCGCAACGCCTCGGGAATGCCGCTCTTCGCCGAAAATGTAGATGATGTTAGCGAGATCGGTCTCGGAGGCCTTCGCGATCACGTCCGCCGCGGTCGGGCCGTCATGGCCCATCCGCATGTCGAGCGGGCCGCCGAGACGAAACGAGAAGCCGCGGTCGGCCTCGTCGAGCTGCATCGAGGACACCCCGACGTCCATCACGACGCCGTCGACCGCAGAGATGCCCTGCGCGGCGCAAATCTCGGCGAGATTGGAGAACCGGTCCTCGACCAGGGTCAGCCGGCCGCCCGACCGGTCAACGAGATCGAAGCCATCAGTTACAGCGGTACGGTCGCGGTCGAGGCCGATGACACGGGTCCCGGCGATGTCGAGGATCGCCCGGCTGTAACCGCCGGCCCCGAAGGTGGCGTCGACATAGATGCCGCCGTCACGCGGGCTCAGCGTCTCGATCGCCTGGCGGCCAAGGACGGGAATATGACGTTGGGCGGCCGGTTTCATGCCCCGGCTCCGGGCGCAGTCCGGCGGCGTGAAAGCAGGAAATCGGACGCGAACGGACCCATTTCGCCTCAAATCTCTGCGCTTTGCCGGGCTTTTGGCCGTGAAAAGCCCGTGCAAGGCACGATTGCCGGTCCCGCGCGGCCCCAATCGCAAACCCTGATTTCCGTTCGGAATTTGCTGGGCTGCCATGGGATTTCGAGCGTGAAAGAGGGCCTCGGCCGTCCCCCAAAGCGGTTCGGCTCTTCACCACTTAGTAACGTCAGTTAGCGTTAAGAAAGCGTTGAAGGTTAGCGACAGGATTTAGGCGCTTTTGATCCCCTCCCCACCCGACTCGCCTAAAATCAGAGTTTGGCGAGCCACCCTCCCGATCACGGCCGGCCCTGCGGGTGAGGCTTCCCGCACACACTCGGCCAAAATGCGAAGCGGCCGGTAGCTCCCGCATTGCACGGATGGCATGGTGAAGGAATAGTAAACGAGGTTCGTGTTGACGACGTACTGTTGCCGTTCTCCTGCCCGGTTTGATCTGTCCTATGCCGCTCGGTTCGTTCGCATCTGTTGGGTTTGATTCGAAGCGGCGCGCCGTCCCGCTCCCGAGGGCCAACGCGAACATGAATACATTCACCCCCGATTCCTCGATCGCCTCCGACGTCATCCCGTCGGCGAATTATGGCGACCGCAACAAAGGCCGTTTGCCCGACATGATCGTGCTGCACTACACCGGCATGCCGGATGTGGAAGGGGCGATCGCGCAGCTGTGCACGGCGGGCACCGACGTGTCAGCGCATTACATCGTTCTGGAGGACGGCCGCATCGTGCAGTGCGTCCCGGAAGCCAAGCGCGCCTGGCATGCCGGCGTAGCATCCTGGGCCGGCGAGGAAGACATCAATTCCTGTTCGATCGGCATCGAGATCGCCAATCGCGGTCATGACTGGGGCTACCCGGAATTTCCGCTGCGCCAGATCGCCGCCGTGATCGCGCTGTGCCGCGGCATCATGCTCCGCCGCAAGGTGCCCTCGCATCGCGTGCTCGGGCATTCCGACGTCGCCCCGTCGCGCAAGAAAGACCCCGGCGAGAAATTCCCGTGGCATTCGCTGGCCAATTCAGGCGTCGGCCATTGGGTGCAGCCGGCACCGATCGTGCGCGGCGAAACGCTCAAGCTCGGCACCATCAGCGACGACGTTCGCGACCTGCAGCAGGCGCTGGCCAAATACGGCTACGGCATCCCTACACACGGAAAATACGACGGGCCGACCATGGAAGTGGTCGCCGCCTTCCAGCGTCACTTCCGCCCCGCCCGCGTCGACGGCGTCGCCGATCATTCGACGCTGACAACCCTGCAGTCGCTGCTGGCGAGCCTGTCGGCCGACGCCAAGGCCGTCGCGGCGCAGTAGAGCGGTGAGCTTGAGACGAAGCACCAGTTCGTAGAAAGCCGTCATCCCGGAATGACGACGGTTAATTCTGCGGGCTTCCGTTACCGCAACCGATTTCCGCCAGTCGTCGCGCGTAAAGCCGCCGCAATGGCTCAAGCTGCGTCGCCGCCGTAGCCGCAAGATAGGCCTCGCGTGCCGCCTCATTCCGGCCGAGCCGGCGCAGCAGATCGGCGCGGACTGCCGGCATCAATTCGTAGCCGTTAAGCCCGCCGCGGGCTTCCAGCGCATCGATCAGGTCCAGCGCGCGCGCCGGTCCGTCCACCATCGACACGACAGCGGCGTGGTTGAGTTCGATCACCGGCGACGGGCTGATCCGCAGCAGCACCTCATAGAGACCCGCGATCTGCGGCCAGTCGGTGTCGCGATAACTCGGCGCCCGGGCATGCAGCGCGGCGATCGCAGCCTGCACTGCGTAGGCTTCCGGCCGGCCGGGGAGCCGAAGTGCGTCTTCCACCAGTGTCAGCCCTTCGGCGATCTGCGCCTGGTCCCACAGCGTGCGATCCTGCTCTTCCAGCAGCACGATGTCGCCGCCCGCGGTCGCGCGTCCGGCGCGGTGCGCGTCGTGCAGCAGCATCAAGGCCAGCAATCCCTTGATCTCGCCCCGTTGCGGCATCAGGGCATCGAGCAGGCGGCCAAGCCGGATCGCTTCGCGCGCCAGATCGGGCCGCATCAAATCCTCGCCGGAGGTTGCTACATAACCCTCGGTGAAAACCAGATAGATCACCGCGAGCACGCCGCGCAGCCGCGGCTCGAGCGCTTCGCGGTCCGGCACCTCGTAGGGAATGCCGGCAAGGCGGATTTTCTGCTTGGCGCGCACGAGGCGCTGCGCCATGGCGTCCTCGCCCGCCAGAAAGGCGCGCGCGACCTGAGTGGTCGTCAACCCGCAGACCGTGCGCAGCGTCAGCGCGACCTGAACTTCTGTCGCAAAGGCCGGATGGCAACAGGTGAAGATCAGCCGCAGCATGTCATCATCGAACGCCGGGTCTGCGGTCTCGCAGGAGGTTGCCGCGTTGCTCAGCAACTCGTGCACGAGTTCTCCCTGCTTGCCGCGAAACGCGATTTGACGGCGGACGCGGTCGATCGCCTTGTTGCGGCCGACATTGACCAGCCAGGCGCGCGGATTGGACGGCGGATCGGCGGCGGGCCAGCGCTCCAGCGCGACCGCAAAGGCATCCTGCAACGCGTCCTCGGCGAGATCGAAATCGCCGACAAGGCGGATCAGCGTTGCCAGCGCCCGCCCCGCCTCGTCGCGGAATATTTTTTCGATTTCGGTGGGCGTCATGTGGTCAGCCATCTCCTGATCGTCGTTCCGGGGCGACGCAAAGCGTCGAACCCGGAACCTCGAGATTCCCCGATGTGCAATTGCACATCTGAGGTCTGGTCCTTCGGACCATCCCGGAATGACGGCTTCGCCGTCAATTATAAACCCAGATCGGCCTGACCTCGATCGAACCATACCGGGCGCCGGGAATACGCGCGGCAATGGCGAGCGCTGCGTCGAGATCCTTGGCCTCGACCAGATAGTAACCGCCGAGTTGCTCGCGCGTTTCCACGAACGGACCATCCGTGGTCAAGGTCTTGCCGTCACGGACGCGCACGGTGGTGGCGGTAGCGGCCGGCTGCAGCCGGTCGCCGGCCTTGAAATTGCCGCTCTGGATGATGGATTGGGTGAACGCTCCATATTCGTCGGTCACTTTCTTGCCCGTCGACGCGTCCATTTTGGCGTACTCGGCTTCGTTAGTGTAGATCATCAGCAGATACTGCATCTCTTTGCTCCTTTTGCCTGGCAGGTTTTGCCGACATCCAGTCGAACGGGCCAATCGCAAAACGACATCTTCAGGATAATTTATTTTGCCGGCCCCACCGCGCTTTTCGTGAAACTCGGCAATGGATCATCGGTCCGTTTCAGCGCCCGAATTTTATATCGATAAAGCAGATAACAACAGTCAATATTAATCGTTTGTCAAAATGATTGAACCGCGTAGCCTGCACGCATGCGCGCAAAGACGCGACGGCGCCACCGGCAACACGCCGCGCCTGACAAGAGCGATGAATCGGAGAAACGCTGGATGACGACGACTTTCGACGGCATGCGCCGCCCTTCGCCATCGTTGCTGCCGTTCCTCGATCGCGAGCATACCATTGCCAAACCCGGCTACAGCCGCTGGATGGTGCCGCCGGCAGCACTGTGCGTGCATCTGTGCATCGGCCAGGCCTATGCGTTCAGCGTGTTCAATTTGCCGATGACCCGGCTGCTCGGCGTTTCGCAATCTGCGCCGGCCGACTGGAAGCTCACCGACCTCGGTTGGATATTCTCCCTCGCGATGGTGTTCCTTGGACTGTCAGCGGCGGTGTTCGGACGCTGGGTGGAGGAAGGCGGCCCTCGCAAGGCGATGTTCACCGCTGGCGTATGCTGGGCCAGCGCATTCCTGATTTCCGCGCTCGGCGTTTATCTGCACAATCTCTGGATCATCTATCTCGGCTACGGCGTGATCGGCGGCTGCGCGCTTGGCATCGGTTACATTTCGCCGGTCTCTACATTGATGAAATGGTTTCCTGATCGTCCTGGCATGGCGACCGGCATGGCCATCATGGGTTTCGGCGGCGGCGCCTTGATCGCATCGCCGCTATCGGTCTGGCTGATGGGCCTGTTTTCATCGAAGTCGGACGTGGGCGTGCTCAACACCTTTATCGTTCTCGGCTGTGTGTATTTCGTCTTCATGATGGTCGGCTCGCTGATCGTGCGGGTACCGGCCGCCGGCTGGAAGCCGAAAGGCTACGTGCCGCCGGTCGCGGCGACCAAAATGATGACGAAGAACGACGTCTACGTCTATGAGGCGGTCAAGACGCCGCAGTTCTGGCTGATCTGGATCGTGCTGTTTCTCAACACCACCGCGGGCATCGGCGTGCTCGGACAGGCGTCAGCCATGAGCCAGGAAATGTTCCCCGGCCATATTACCGCNGTCGCCGCAGCGGGGCTCGTCGGCCTGATGAGTCTGTTCAATATGGGTGGCCGCTTCAGCTGGGCCTCGCTGTCCGACTATATCGGACGAAAGAACACCTACTTCGTCTACATGACGCTCGGCTTCGCGCTCTATGTGACGGTGCCGTATGCCGGCGCAACCGGCAACGTCGTGCTGTTCGTGATTTGCTTCCTGATTATTGTCAGCATGTATGGCGGCGGCTTCTCCACGGTGCCGGCTTATCTGCGCGACATGTTCGGCACACGATATGTCGGCGCCATTCACGGTATCCTGCTGACAGCATGGTCGGCGGCCGGTATCGCCGGGCCTGTGCTGATCAATTACATCCGCGAATACAACGTGACCCACGGCGTGCCGAAGGCCCAGGCCTACAACACCACCATGTACATCATGGCCGGACTGCTGGTCGTCGGATTCCTTGCGAACCTCTGCGTCAAGGCAGTCGACAAGCGCCATCACATGAAATCCGAAGTGGATGCCGAGATTGAGCCGGCGCGTGCTCAAGCAGCGGCGGGCCATGCCTAGGCAGTGCCCGGCCGAACATAGGCAGTCGAACAATGAAAACATTATCGCACACGGGGACTTCGGCTCTGCAGATGCTGCTGAGCTGGGGCGAGGCTCTGATCTCGCGCGCCGCGGCGTCGGTGAAACCGGAACATCGCGCCGATAGGATCGCGGCGGTGGTTGCCGAGAGCAACAATCCTTCGGGAGCATAAGGATCCAGATCATGCAACACACCGAAGCGTTCCAAACCACACGTTTGCAATTGGCGCTGGCCTGGAGCTTTGCGGGCATTCCGCTGCTGGCGGGTGTGGCTCAGACCCTCGTCAACGCCATGAAGCTGTTTCAATAGGCGGCGTCATGCACAATGGCGTCGCGTTTCTGCAAGATCTGCATCGGCTGATCTCTGACGACGGCTTCGCTCTTTCGATTCTGGCGGTGGTCGGCGTCGCGGCGATCCTGGCTTTCGGATTCGGCGCAACCCCAGAGATCGTCGCGCCGCTTCTGTTTCTTGGCGTCATGACGGCACTGGCCGAACGAAAACTGCGTGCGAAGAAATAGAATCAGCGGCAGTAGACTTCGCAGCAAACGTTGTATTGCCGGCCGCGGTGTTATTTGGCACCGAGAGCGTCCGCAAGCTCGCGCTTAAGTTTACGGTTTTCTTCGAAACGGATCGTCACATCGCGCAGAATCGCCGCTGTTCCGGCAGGTCGATTTTCCCCATCCCTGAGCATGATGATCGTGAATTCGACGGAGATGCGCCGTCCATCCTTGGTAACTCCCGGCACGGCCAGGAGTTCGCCGTCGCCATAGCGGCTTTCGCCGGTCGCCATGACACGATCATATCCGTCCCAGTGGCGCGCGCGAAGATTTTCCGGAATAATCAGATCGAGCGATTGTCCGATCGCTTCGGTGGCCGTGAAGCCGAAAATGCGCGCGGCACCCGGATTCCAGAAATTGATGACGCCACCGCGATCCGTTGCGATGATCGCATCGGAGACCGTTGCAAGAATCGCCCTGCCAAGATCGGGACGGTTAATCATAAACCTCCGCGCCAGCTTCAGAGCCGCTTCGTTCGCGAACCGGCGTAACGAATCTCGACGGCGGCATGCCGCTTTGCAAGCGAGAAATATCGATGCTCGATATCGGGAATGCAGATATCAAAAGTCTATCGTCTTCGCCGCGTTCGCGCCGTGCGTTTCGACCGGCTCGCGTCCCCGGCCGGCATCGTTTTCGCCTGGGCCACGCGACGCATGATCTCGATCGCGCTTGAGAAATGATCACCTTGCCGATCGAGGGGATAAGCAACATAGGCCGGCATCGAAAACTCGGGCGCGTCGGCGNCCACGTGGAGCCGCCTAGCCTTCAGGAGAGGCTGCACGATCCGGCGCGGGAAAAATCCGGAGCCGCCGTTTTCCAACACGTGCTGCAGCCCGAGCCATCCGATATTTGCCGTCAGCGACGGGCCGGTGAAATTCGGAAAGCAGGCGCTGTGTCGGGCATAAAACTCCGGTCCCCAGTCGACATAAACATAGCCGGGCTGCGGCTCGGGCTCGCTGCCGGGGTCCGTCGAGACCAGGACGAGTTGTTCTTCGAACAACTGCTCGACTCTCAGGCCGGGCCGGCTCTGCGGCGTGTACATGACGCCGATATCGATTCGGCCTTCGACCAGTCCCTGCATGATTTCGGGTTCGAGCGCACTCTCGGCACGGATCGAAATCTCCGGGTTAGTCGCTTGCATCAACGGAAGCCATCGCAGCAAATATTCTTCCCACAGGCCGATGCGGCCGCCGACGACCAGCGTTCCCCGGAATCCCCTGGGAATGCCGATGTCGTGGCGGGCCTGCTCAACCGTTCGAACCAGCGTGGATGCGTGCCTCTGAAATTGTCGCCCGGCTGGCGTCAGCGTCGTGCCGGCCTTGTTGCGGACAAACAGCGTGCAGCCCAGCTGTTCTTCAAGCGTGTGAATGCGCGTGCTGACCGTCGACTGACTGACGTGGAGGCGTTCCGCCGCGGTAATGAAGTTTCCGGCGGTCACCACCGTCAGGAAGGTTCTGGCCAGTTCGGTGTCCATGGCGTGCGAACCCTATGAATCGATTGGATCAATATCAAGAGCCGATATTTTGCAGTTGTCAAAAGCACACGCCCGGCGGTCCACGTCCCTCGATTTGCAGAAAATCGGCGAAATCACCGCATGGCAGGCGCTATTGAATGACCGTCACCGGCTTGACGCGGCGGTCCTGAACCCCCATGCCTAAGGGCGTCAGTCGGCTGGACGGCCGCTCCGGCAATCACCGAAAGGTGGCTGGAGAGGAAAGTCCGGGCTCCATCGACATACGGTGCCGGATAACGTCCGGCGGGGGCAACCCCAGGGACAGTGCCACAGAGAACGAACCGCCCGCCTTCGCCCTTCGGGGCTTCGGCGCGGTAAGGGTGAAAAGGTGCGGTAAGAGCGCACCGCGGGTCCGGCAACGGAAACGGCATGGCAAACCACACCGGGAGCAAAACCGAATAGGGACGGCAACGCGGGATGTTCGCGAAAGCGATAACTCCGCAGGGCGATGTCAGGCTCGCCGTCCGGGTAGGTTGCTCGAGGCCATGTGCGAACATGGCCCCAGAGGAATGGCCGTCACGTATCGCTTGCGCAAGCAGGCGGTGCCCTACAGAACCCGGCTTACAGGCTGGCTGATGCTCTAAAGCGTTTTCGAGCGAAGTGGACTTCCGGTTCGCGTGAAGAAAACGCGTCTTGCTAACCAAGAATGAGGGGTTCGGCGCAACACGCCGGACCCCTCGCCATTTTGGGGACTGTCATTGTGAGTTAAGTCGCGATCTTCTCCAGCAGCGCCATCAGCGCCTCCGGCGCCGTGACGTTCGGCGCGTGACTGGCGTCGATCTCAAAGTAGCGCCAGGCTGGATCGTTTTTTGCGCGCTTCGCAAACGGCCCAAACGTGTCCGCGGGCGTAATGCGTGTGGCGTAGATGTAGCTGCGCGGCAAGGTCAGCGCGCCACTATGCAGCTTGAGCCTGGTCTCAAAGCACTTGACTGGCATGTGGACGCGCCGCTCGCTCAACCATTCGACATCGGCGGGCGGGGTATCCGGCGGCGTCGGACTAGGCGGCACCCGCCAGCCGTCGCCGGTCTTCGCAAGCTCCTGCATGCGTG
>JGI12053J15887_10001485_pt1 | contig 10962 bp, 7 predicted proteins | sample MedBloCAOM1_O3_FD_15887 | JGI IMG/M metagenome (IMG submission 15887) | reverse complement strand
GTATCCATAGTATAAAAATCGCGATCTATACTTCGGATCAGCTTCCCGCGGCTCCCACGCGGCCATATTGCGGCAAGTTCCAAGCTAAAACTGTGATCTGGCTAACAGATCTCGCATTTTTCAGCGCGTTAGCCATTTTAACCGGAAATCAACGATACCGGCCCGCCTTAGGGAGAAATTAACGATAATGACCCGTTGCAAGGCCTGGGCCACCCTCGTCCCGGCCTTCCGTGGCGACAATCGATAAAATTTTCCACAAATCGGCGAGACGGATTTCAGCCTGTTTCGCGCTTCACGCGCCGATTCGGCCAGTTTTAAGCCAATTAAAAGCACCCCCGCCCATCCTCGTCCCCACGAACGATCCGGTCACGTGCAGGCTAACCAGCCCGTCGATGCCCGGACATGGGGCGTCAGATGGGGATCTCCGGTCATTCGCGCGCATGGCGCGCGATCATCCTTGCGTGCGGCCTGGCCTGGCTCGGACCCGTTGCCGGCCTCAAGGCCGACACGCTCAATTCATCCGCGCCCGACCTCGTGGCGAAAACGGCGGAGCCGTTCGGACTGACCGCCTCGCCGCTCGAGGGCGGCGGCCTGCTGCAAAAGTGGCTTGGCGTACAGCGCCGTCTCGATGACGAATTGGTGCAGCTCGCGCTCTGCGACGGCGACCGTGACGGCTGCGTTTCCCCGGCCGCGCTGCAATTCCTTGCCATCGTCGATGCCGCAAGGGCGCGCCAGGGCCGCGCGCTTGTGGGGGAGATCAACCGCGCCATCAACCTTGCCATCAGGGCGGTGAGCGATCTCGCGCAATATGGCGAGATCGACGTCTGGACCTCACCGCTCGTCACGTTCACCAGGGGGGCCGGCGATTGCGAGGATTACGCGATCGCGAAATTCGTGGCGCTGCGCCTTGCCGGCATTTCGCCCGAAGACCTGCGGATCGTGATCATGCACGATCCTGTCCGCGGCGAAGACCACGCCGTTGCCGCCGCTAAACTCGATGGACGCTGGCTGACGCTCGACAACCGCCGCATGGCGATGATCGAGGACATCGACGTCAGGAACAACCGGCCGACCTTCGTGATCGACCGCGACGGCGTCAGGCGCTACGAAGCACAGCCGCTGGTGGCCCGCGTGCCGGAACGCGGCCCTGCTCCGATCGTCGCGCTCAACACCGCCATGCAGCCCGCCGCGATCGTCCCGGCCAACTAGGCCAAACGCCGCAGGCTCGATCGCACAAGCCGGTTGACAAAAACCCGGCTTGCAATTCCATTCCGATGCGGCGGCCGGACAGCGTCGGCCTGGTTTTGCTCCGCACTTGCTCGGGCGGGAGTTTCGATGCGATCCCTCGTAGTTGCTATCGCCGCCATCCAGCTTGGCTTGATGCATCCGGTTTGCGCGCAGGGCGCGCCCGGCAGCGCGGGGCAGATCGCGGAACGGCTGCCGCTTTTTGCCAAGAACCGTTGCGCGGAGCTCAAGGATCCAGCAGAGCAGCTATTCTGCGGCGATCCAGCGCTCAACGGCGTCGGCGCGCGGCTGACCGGCGCCATCGAGAGCCGGCTGAACCGGGTCGCCGACCGCCGGCTAGCGATCGAGGAAAACGTGGAATGGATTCGAAACCGGAATTCGGGCTGCGGCATCTACAACAATCAGCCGGTTCAGCCCGCGGCCTTTTCCTCCGTCAAGGCGTGCCTGCTGAAAGTGACCGAGGAGAGGATCGCGATACTGGCCGATCCGAATTTCGATTGCCTTGCAGCCAGCACTACCGCGGGCCTGCTGATCTGCGGCGACCCGGCGCTCGCCATCGCCGACAAGGAAATCAACTCCCTCGTTGTCGGACTGATCGCCAGGCTGAGGGACGATGAGGTAAAGGGCGCATTGACCGAATACGCCAGATGGACCCGGATCCGCGACCGGCTGTGCGATCTGGACGACAAGGACAATGTGCCCCTGGAAGAGTTGTCGAGCGCCGAACCATGCCTTTCCGACTACATGACACAGAAGACCGCCGAGATCGTCGCCGCCAAGGGCGATCCCAGGCGGCTATTCGGACATGAACTGCTCTCGCCGGCGCCCGATGCCGATGCTGTCGATCTCTGTGTCGGAAAAATTCATTCGACCAACAGCTGCGAAAATTTCCTGAGGATCAGCCGCGTCACCCAGCTCGACACTGAAGTATCCGCCACGGAGGCGATCGTGACGGCCGAAGTCGAGATGAAAGTACTGGCGCCGTTCGCGATATGCAGCCCGATCGCATCGAACTGCACCGGCACCTGCTGGGATTTGCAATCGGGGCAGCCGAAGCCGTCGATCACGAGCCGGCAAAGCGTCCCGGTCGCATACCGGATCAGCATCGAGAAATCGTTTGCGTTCAAGAAGACCAAAGACGGCGACTGGCGCTGCGGCACTGAAGCGCTGCGCCCGGTCGAAGACGGATTTGCGCAGAGCCCGTAGCGTTGGCTCAACTCCGAACTTGTTGATTTCGATAGCCAGGCCGCACGCCGATGCTGCGTGCGTCTGGCATGCCACCTGCGCATTTCGCTGGGCGAAAAATGACGAGACAAATTTTCTCTTTTTTGTTTCGCAATCGTCCTTTGATTGACGCCGTCGTTCTCACCGGCATACCATCGCTGCAGATCCGCCAGAGATCACCTTGGGAGGACGAGATGACACGTTTGCCGCGCGTCGATTCTGCATGCCGCCTGTTTCCCGCCACATCGCTGCGCTTCGATCGGCCCGCGCAGCTTGCCGCAGCCGTCCTGACCGTCGGACTTGGCCTTGCACTCTCTTTGGGCAGCGCCGCCGCCCAAACCAAGGGATCGCCCGAGCACATCAAGGCCGCCACCTCGGCGGTCGATGGCGCCTCGATCCGCGCCAACACGGCGATGTCGAACGACTGGCCGACCATCGGCCTCGATTATGCCGAGACGCGCTTCAGCAAGCTCCACGAGATCAACGCCGACAACGTCAAGAAACTCGGCCTGGTCTGGTCCTATCCGCTGGAATCCTCCCGCGGCGTCGAAGCAACCGCGGTGGTGGTCGACGGCATCATGTACCAGACCGCGTCCTGGAGCGTGGTGCACGCCATCGACGCGCGCAGCGGCAAGCGCCTTTGGGTGTACGATCCGAAGGTCGATCGCGAGAAGGGCTACAAGGGTTGCTGCGACGTCGTCAATCGCGGCGTCGCGCTCTGGAAGGGCAAGGTCTTCGTCGCCGCCTATGACGGACGGCTGATCGCGCTCGACGCGGTAACCGGGCAAAAGGTGTGGGAAAAAGACACGCTGATCGACAAGGAGCATTCCTACACCATCACCGGCGCGCCGCGCGTGTTCAACGGCAAGGTCCTGATCGGCCAGGGCGGCGCGGAATACGGCGCGCGCGGCTACGTCACCGCCTATGACGCCGAGACCGGCAATCAGGTCTGGCGCTGGTTCACGGTGCCCGGCGATCCCTCGAAGCCGTTCGAGGATGACTCGATGGCGGCGGCGGCAAAAACCTGGGATCCCGCCGGCAAATACTGGATCAACGGCGGCGGCGGCACGCCATGGGACAGCATCACCTTCGATCCCGAATTGAACATGGTCTATATCGGCACCGGCAACGGTTCGCCCTGGAATCGCGACATCCGCAGCCCCGCCGGCGGCGACAACCTTTATCTGGCTTCGCTGGTGGCGCTGAATGCCGACACCGGAAAATACATCTGGCATTACCAGGAAACGCCCGGCGATCACTGGGACTACACGTCCACGCAGCCGATGATCCTCGCCGACATCAACATCGACGGCGCGCCGAGGAAGGTCATCCTGCACGCGCCGAAGAACGGCTTCTTCTTCGTCGTCGACCGCACCAACGGCAAGTTCATCTCGGCCAAGAACTTCGTCGACGTGAACTGGGCGACCGGCTACGACGCCAATGGCCGGCCGATCGAGGTGCCGGCGGCGCGCGGCAACGAGGGCTATGACAGCATCCCCGGCCCGTACGGCGCCCACAACTGGCACCCGATGTCATTCAACCCGCAGACCGGTCTCGTCTATCTGCCGGCGCAGGGCGTACCGCTCAACCTCACGCCGGAAAAGGCGTTTACCCACAACGCGCCAACGCCAGGCAAATTCGCTGCCACTGCCGGCTGGAACATCGGTTTCATGCTGGATGCGACTCCTCCGAAAAACCAGCCCTTTGGACGGTTGCTTGCCTGGGATCCCGTGAAGCAGAAGGAAGCCTGGCGCGCTGAATATGTGGCGCCGTGGAACGGCGGCACGCTCACGACAGCCGGCAATCTTGTCTTCCAGGGCACCGCCGACGGGCGCTTCATCGCCTACAACGCCACCTCGGGCGAGAAGCTCTGGGAGGCGCCGACCGGCACCGGCGTGGTCGCGGCGGCCTCGACCTACATGGTCGACGCCAAGCAATATGTCTCGATCGCGGTCGGCTGGGGCGGCGTGTTCGGAATTGCTGTGCGCGCGACCGAGTATCAGAGCCCGGGCACGGTCTACACCTTTGCGATCGACGGCAAGGCGCCGACACCGACCTTCGCAAAATACCAGACCGAGGGCCTGCTCGCCGGCGTGAAGTACGATCCGAAAGACGTGGACGAAGGCACCGCGATCTATGTCGCCGCCTGCGCGCAGTGCCATGGGGTGCCGGGCGTCCACAATGGCGGCAATGTCCGAAACCTCGGCTACGTCCCCAGGGAGACCATCGAAAACCTGAAGGACTTTGTGTTCAAGGGCCCGTTCCGCGATCAGGGCATGCCCGACTTCACCGGCAAGCTGACCGAGGCGGACGTGGTGAAGATCCAGGCCTTTATTCAGGGCACCGCCGACGCGATCCGGCCGAAGGAGGCCCCATCCACCGGACAAGCCAAGCAATAGCGGAACAAGGGTCACGCTAGAATCAAAAGGGCTGCACGAGATTATCGCGCAGCCCTTTGTCGTTAGAACCGCAAGATCAGCCTCAGAACATCAGGCCGTCCTTCATCAGCACCCAGCGGCCGTTCTTGATCTGCTGCACCTGGGTAATGGTGTTGGCGAGGTGGTCGGTCTTGGAGAATTTGGTCGGCGGCGAGTTGAAGATATCGAGGAACTTATCGCCGGACTCCAGCGCGTCGAGCATCTTCTGGCCGGTCAGGTCCTTGCCCGCCTTGTTGGCATAGAACGCAAACGTCATCACCGCGTTGTAGCCGATGATGGCTTGCGTGTTGGCGTCGGTGCCGAACATTTTCTTGTAGTTGGCGAGCCAGTCCTTGACCTTGCCCTTTGCCGTGTCCTCGTACGGAATTTCGAAGCCGGAGGCCGCATAGAGGCCTTCGACCGCTTCCTTGCCGAGCGCCGGCACTTCAAGCACGTTGGTCGGCGTGGCGCCGAGGAAGGTGACCTCCCAGCCAAGTTTCTTGGCTTCGCTCATCGCGCCGATGGTCTCGCGGATCACAGTGCCGAGCACGACGAGATCGCAGCCGTCGGCTTTCATCTTGGCGACCTGCGCGCTGAAGTCGGAGACGCCGCGCTTGTAGCTGGTGACCGAGGCCGGCGTCAGCTTCATCGCGGCGACCTGCTGGGTGAAGCCATCGAGCACGTTCTTGCCGTACTCGTCGTCCTGGTGCATGATGCAGGGCTTCTTGAAGTTCTTCAGCTCCATCATGTATTTGAGCGCGGCACGCGTGCTCTCGACATAGGGCAGCAAGTTGTTGAACTTGAGCCGTTCCTGCGGCTTGGCCGGATCGAACTTGAAGGTGAATTCGGCCGCGGTCAGCGGAAACAGCTGCAACACCCCGGCGTCGAACAGCACATCCTGCGAGGCAAGCACGGTGGGCGAACCCATCGGACCGACCATGGCGAAAACCTTGTCGCGTTCGACCATCTTCTGCGACGCCAGCACGGCGCGCTTCGGGTCGTAGCCGCTGTCTTCGAGAATCAACTTGAGCTTGCGGCCGTTGACGCCGCCTGCTGCGTTGATTTCCTCCACCGCCATCTTCATGCCGTTGGAAACCGGCACGCCCCAGACCTTGATCGGGCCGGATAAATCCTGGTGGGTCCCGATCACGATCTCGGTTGCCGAGATGCCTTCATTGGTAACCTTGGTTTGGGCTGCGGCCGGCAGATGGGTCAGCGCCAGCGCCCCCACTGCAAGGCCCAGCGCCTTGAACGATTTCGACATTTTAAGTCTCCTCTTCGTTGGCCCGTGTTGAGCGAAGGTTGGGGGCCTCTCAATCCTTCGCCGTTTTCTCTTCGCGCTTAGAGCGCGATGACGTTTCCTCGTATCGTCATCCCGCTCTGTCTTTTTGCTTGAGCATGATCTCCGCGCAAACGCGTTGCGCTGGTCGCGAGGGAAAACTGGTATCTACCCGTCGCGTCATACCCGAGGGCGTGCTTTTCCGGATCATGCTCTAAGCCACCGCCCGTTCGCCATACATGGCCTCGATCTCGGTCGCATAACGCTTGTTCACGAAGCTGCGCTTCAGCTTCATGGTCGGCGTCAATTCCTCGTCCTCGGGCGTCAGCTGCCGCTCGATCAGGAAGAATTTCTTGATGGTTTCGACCCGGGCGAAACTGACGTTGACCGCCTCGATCTCGCGCTGGATCAAGTCCTGGATCGCCGCGGCGCGGCACAGGCTCGCATAATTGGTGAAGGGAATATCGTGGTCCTGCGCATATTTCTCGACATTTTCCTGGTCGATCATGACGAGGCAGGTGAGATACGGCCGCTTGTCGCCGATCACCACCGCGTCCGAGACATAAGGCGAGAATTTCAGCTGGTTCTCGATCTCCGACGGCGTGATGTTCTTGCCGCCCGAGGTGATGATGATGTCCTTCATCCGGTCGGTGATCTTCACAAAACCTTCGTTGTCGATCGAGCCGACGTCGCCGGTGTGCAGCCATCCCCTCGCATCGATGGTCTCCGCCGTTTTCTCCGGCTGGTTGAGATAGCCCATGAACAGGAAATCGCCCTTGATGAGGATTTCGCCTTCCGGCGAAATCGCCACCTCGCCCCACGGTGCGGCCTTGCCGACCGAGCCGAGCTTGATGCGTTCCGGCGGCATCACGGTGGCGACGCCGCAGTTCTCGGTCTGGCCGTAGACCTCGCGCATGTCGAGGCCGAGCGCGAGATACCAGCGGATCAGATCCGGCGCGATCGGCGCCGCACCGGTGAAAGCGAGGCGGCAGCGGTCGAGCCCGAGCATGCGGCGGATGTTGCGGAAGACNAGCCGGTAGGCGATCTGGTTGGCGGCGCGCAGCGACAAAGGCGGCGTCTCGCCCTCGAGCCGGTATTCGGTCATGCGATGGCCGATCGCCAGCGCCTGGCGGTACATCCATTTCTGGAACGGCGTGGCGTCCTTTAACGCGATGGTGATCCCGGAATAGAATTTTTCCCAGACCCGGGGCACGGCGAGGAACGCGGTCGGCTGCACCTCGCGCAGATTGTCCGGCACGGTTTCCGGACTCTCGGCGAAATTCATCACCGAGCCGAGCGCCATCGAAACGTAGTAGCCGCCGACTCTTTCAGCGACGTGGCAGAGCGGCAAAAACACCAGCCGCTCTTCGGCGTCCGTTGATGGGAACAGATCGTTGGCGTGGCGCATCTGATGCGTGACGCTGCGGTTGGAATGCATTGCGCCCTTGGGCGGTCCCGTGGTGCCCGAGGTGTAGACCAGGATCGCGAGATCGTCGGCGCGGCGGCTGCCGACCATCTCGTCCCACAACACCTCGCGGCCCTGCCGGTGGTTCTGGCCGAGCGCCATGAATTCGGCGAGCGACAGCACCATCGGATCGGAAAAACCGCTCAGGCCCTCCATGTCGAAGACCACGATCCTTTGCAGCGTCGGGCAGCGCAAACGGCAGCTCAGGAGCTTGTCGAGCTGCTCTTCATCCTCGGCGAAGACGATCCGGGTGCGGGAATCGTTGACGAGATATTCGACCTGGACTGCGGAATCGGTCGGATAGATGCCGGAGGACACGCCGCCGGCGCACAGGATGCCCATGTCCGCGAACACCCATTCCGGCACGGCATTGGCCATGATAGAGGCGACGTCGCCTGGCCGGAAGCCCGTGGCATGCAGGCCGTAGGCGATATCCCGGGAAATCTCCAGCCACCGCCGCCAACTGGTCGGCTGCCAGACGCCGAATTTCTTCTCGCGGATCGCCGGCCTGTCGCCGCGCTTTTCCACGGCAGCCAGAAAGCTCCTTGCGATCGTGTCAGCGACCGTCAGCACTGCCGGTCCGGCCATGCCCGTTTCCTCCCTCTCCTGATCCGTTCCCGTTGCCGGCTTGAGCCGGTCTTGTTCGCGAGACGAGGCCTGAATCTAACGCCAAGTCCCTCTTAACGCCACGTTTTCTTCTTTTTCCAGCGCCGCTCGCCCCGAGCGCCCTCTTCCTTGGCGCCGAGATAGAACTCCTGAATGTCCTTGGAATCCATCAGCCGATCGCAAGTGTCGTTCATGACAACCCGGCCGATCTCCAGCACGTAACCGTAATGCGCCGTCTCCAGCGCAACCTTGGCGTTCTGCTCGACCAGCAGGATCGACATGCCCTGCTCTTCGTTGACCCGCTTGATGATCGTAAAGATCTCCCTCACCAGGATCGGCGACAGGCCGAGCGAAGGCTCGTCCAGCAACAAGAGCGTCGGACGGTTCATCAGCGCGCGCCCGATCGCCAGCATCTGTTGCTCGCCGCCGGAAAGCTGCCCGGCCGGCTGGTTGATGCGCTCCTTGAGCCGCGGAAAATAGCCGTAGACCCGCTCGAGATCTTCCGCGACGCCGTCGCGGTCGTGGCGCGGATAGGCGCCCATCATCAGGTTTTCGCGCACCGAAAGGAACGGAAACACCTCGCGTCCCTCGGGAACGTGGGAGAGGCCGAGCCGCACGATCTTGTCGGCCTCCATGCGCTGGATCGGCTTGCCCAGAAACTCGATCGAGCCCTTTTGCGGATCGAGGATGCCGGAAATGGTTTTCAGCACCGTGGTCTTGCCGGCGCCGTTGGCCCCGAGCAGCGTCACGATCTTGCCGCGCGGCACCTCGATGCTGATGCCCCGGATGGCCATGATCGGCCCGTAATAGCTCTCGATGTTGCTGAGCTTCAAGATGACGTCGGGTAAGCTCATGGCATCATCCCCTAGGCGCCGAGATAGGCTGCGACGACGTCGGGATGACGCTGCACTTCGGCAGGCGTTCCCATCGCCAGCACCTTGCCGTAGTTCAGCGCGATGACGCGGTCGGAGACGCGGTTCACCAGCGTCATATCGTGCTCGACCATCAGGACGGTGATGCCGAGCTCGGTCTTCATGTCGCGGATCCAGAACGACATGTCGTCGGTTTCCTCGACATTGAGCCCCGACGACGGCTCGTCGAGCAGGATCAGTTTTGGTTCGGAGCACAGCGCGCGCGCCAGCTCGATCACCTTGCGCACGCCGTAGGGCAGGCCGGAAATCAGCTTGTCGCGATAGGGCTCGAGATCGAGGAATTCGATCACCTGCTCGACGCGGCGGCGGTGCATCTTTTCACTCGCGCGCACCGGAGGCAGGAACAACAATTCCTGCCAGAGCTGGGTGGTGGAATGGCGGTGCCGGCCAACCAGGAGATTGGAGAGCACGGTGGCATTCTCGAACAGTTCGATGTTCTGGAAGGTGCGGGCGATGCCGAGCCTGGCGATGTCGTAGGCCGGCTGCTGCGTGATGTCCTGATCCTCGAAAAAAATTCTGCCCGAGGTCGGCGGATAGATCCGCGAGACCAGGTTGAAGATCGAACTCTTGCCGGCGCCGTTGGGGCCGATGATCGAGAGGATTTCGCCCTTCTCGACCGCGAAGCTGACGGCATCGACGGCCTTCAGGCCGCCGAAATGCAGCGAGAGATTTTCGGCACGGAAATAGCTCATCGGTTCCGCTCCGATTTCACGTAGATTTTCTGCCGCTTGAAGGTGGCGCGCTTGTAGAGCGGGAACAGCTGGAAGAACAGTTTGATCTTCAGCCAGCGGCCGTAGAGTCCGAGCGGCTCGAACAGCACAAACAGCACGATGATGACGCCGTAGATCGCGCCTTTCAGGCCGTTGGCGGATGCAAAGGCGGCGACATGGCTTCGAATGTTCGCCGCCGTGTCCGCGCCCGCGCCGAGCGCCGCGGCGACGCCTGAGATGATGATGGGCAGGTCGTCCTTCAGATAGGTGAGGAACGGATCGATCATGACCAGAAAGATCGCGCCCAGCACCGCGCCGTGCAGGCTGAAGGTGCCGCCGATCAGGATTACGATGATGAACTCGATCGAGAGCTGCAGCGTGAACATTTCCGGCGAGATGAAGGAAAGCTTGTGCGCGAACAGGCAGCCGGCCAAGCCGGTGATACCGGCGCTGATTGCAAACGACTTCACCTTGTAGAGCGAGACGTTGATGCCCATGCTGCGCGCCGCGGTCTCGCTGTCCCGGATCGCGACAAAGGCGCGGCCGGTCGGCGAGCGCAACAGATTGAGCGTGCCGACGATGGTCAGGATCAGCACGCCGAGACAGAGGAAATAGAACGCCGGGCTGTCGCGCGACACCGGCGTGCCGAGCAGTTGCAGGGTCTTGACCCGCATGCCCTCATTGCCGTTGGTGACGCTTTCCCAGCGCGCCAGAATTTCCTCGACGATGAAGGCAAAGGAAATCGTCGCGATCACGAGGTAGATGCCCTGCAGCCGCAGCGCCGGGAATCCAACCAGCGCGCCGATCACGCCGGTCAGCAGGCCGGCGGCAAGGAAATACACCGGAAAGGGCACGTTGTACTGCTGCAGATAAGCGGCGGTATAGGCGCCGATCGCAAGAAACGCGGCGTGGCCGAGCGAGGCCTGGCCGGTAAAGCCGGTCAGGATCAACAGCCCGACGCCGACGGTGGCGTAGATGCAGACGAACACCAGCTGACTCATGATGTAGCTGGAGAGCACGAACGGCGCGAGCAAAAGCAGCGCCAGCAGGACGCCGTAGGAATAGACATAGCCGGAGTGCGGAA
>JGI12053J15887_10001484_pt1 | contig 10964 bp, 9 predicted proteins | sample MedBloCAOM1_O3_FD_15887 | JGI IMG/M metagenome (IMG submission 15887) | reverse complement strand
CGGCACAGTCCCGCCGGCCAGCCGATACCCCAGCCGCGGCGACGGGACGCTGGTATCGCCTGCGATCGATGACGTCGGTTTTCCCCGCATTCCCGGCTTCGCCTATACCGGCCACATGGCGCGGCCTACCGTCATCAAGTCCGAAGAAATGCCGCCATCGAAAGGTGCCGCCTACCCGGTATTCGTGCCGAAGACCGACGTCGATGGCCGCGACATTGCGGGGCTGCGCTTGCCGACGCTGGAAGCGGCCGCGGCAACCCACACCGGCTGGAATATCCGCAAGGCCGGTTTTGGCGAAGGTGAATTGTGCGACAATAACGGCGCCATGATTCCATTCGCGGCGACGCGCGAGGAGCGGCTCAAGAACAACGATCCACGTCCGTCGATGGCGGAGCGCTATCCGAACGAGGGCGACCGCGCCGCGGCGATTGCGAAAGCGGCGCAGCAACTGGTGAACGACAGATTGTTGCTGGAAGATGACGCCAAGCTGTTGGCTGCAAGCGTCAACTAGCATCAACCGAGTAACCTGCTATTCTGTCCCCAAGCGCAAAAATAAAACCGAAAAACGCACAAGGGAGAAGACCATGCTGACGCGACGCGGTATTCTGCTTGCCTCCATCGCAGCCGGGATCACCATGCCCAACCGAACCGTTTTTGCCGCAGCGGCGCAGCCCTCGACGCCGATGAATTTCGACATTCCCGCCGGCGCCTGCGATTGCCACACCCACATTCACGGCGATCCTGCGAAATTTCCGTTCTTCGCCGGGCGCGTCTATACCCCGGAACCGGCGTCGCCCGAAGAGATGGCCGCCCTGCATAAGGCGTTGCGCATCGAGCGCGTGGTGATCGTCACGCCAAGCGTCTATGGCACCGACAACTCCGCAACCCTGTTCGGAATGAAGGCGCGCGGCGCGAACGCGCGCGGCGTCGCCGTGATCGACGACAAGACGTCGGAGGCCGATCTCGACGCCATGAACCAGGCGGGCATCCGCGGCATCAGGCTCAATCTCGCCACCGGTGGCGTCAACGATCCCGCGGTGGGGCGTCCGCGTTTTCAGGCCGCGGTCGACCGCGTCAAAGCGCGGGGCTGGCATATTCAGCTATTCACCAATCTGGCGATGATCTCGGCGATCAAGGATCTGGTCGCCGCCTCCCCAGTGCCCGTGGTGTTTGACCATTTCGGCGGCGCACAGGCAGCGCTCGGTCCGGAGCAGCCGGGGTTTGCCGACCTCGTGGAACTGGTGCAGACGGGTCAGGCTCATGTGAAAATCTCCGGCGCTTATCGGGCATCAAAACTCGCACCCGACTATGCCGACGCGGCTCCGCTCGCCCGCGCACTGATTGCGGCCAATTCCGACCGCATCGTCTGGGGCACGGACTGGCCGCATCCGGATTCGGTCACGCCGCCGGGTCGCCAGCCGACCGAGGTGACGCCGCTGTTTCAGATCGACGACGGCCGTCTGCTCAATCAGCTCCCGGTATGGGCGCCGGACGCGGCGATCCGCAAAAAGATTCTGGTCGACAATCCGGCACGGCTTTACGGATTCTGAGTGCCGGGTATTGAAGCCGCCTGCTCCGTCTGACGGAGCGTCTCCTGACGGTAGGTGCGTAACCAGTTGGCGGCCTTGCGCAGGCCGCCAAATGGAAACAGATGGAAGCCGGCAATCCGTGCCGTCGCAGGCGCCGACTGCAGACCGCGCATCACATCATCAGGCCCGGTATCAATCAAAAGCCGGCTGAAACGGCCGATCTGGCTGCGCAGCGACCGCATCGAATTGCCGACGCCGCAGCGCAGCGCAAATTTCGTCAGCGTCGCAGGCGTCGCCGGACCGGCAAGGCCTACGATCACCGGAAGATTAATGCGGCGCGCATTGAGTTCGCCAATCCACCCGAGGATCGGCGCGCTTTCGAAACAGAATTGGGTCACGATATCGACGTGGATCTTTGTCAGATGCCCCCAGTCCCGCCATGCTTCGAGCACCTTGAAGGAACCGGCTGCCTGCAGATATGGATGGCCTTCGGGATGACCGGCAACGGTTAAGCGTGCGATGCCGTGCGCCTCGATCAATCTGCTGGCGCAAACATCGAGGCTTGACCTGAACGGGCCTTTTGCGAGCGCGACATCGCCGGCGATCAGAACAACGCGCATTACATCCGCCTCACCGCGCAGCCGCGCCAGAAAGTCGTCGAGCGTTTCGCGCGACAGCATTTCGCGGGCGGCGATATGCGGGACCGGATTGTAACCGGCACGGCGCAGCGCGGCGGCCGTCTCGACGTTACGGCGATAATTGTCGCCGGGCAGGAAGGTGATCGTCACATCGGTGCCCAGATGGAAATTATCCCGCAGTTCCTGCAGCTGATGCCCGCGCGACGAAATCTCGACGGAGGCCGACGCCAGCAGTGCGGTAAGTTCGGCCGATAAAGCATGATCGGGCGCGGTCATCTCTCTCACTCCCGGAATCAGCCTTAAGCCCGACGGCGTGAAATCACATAGGTTTCATCGTTGAACCAGAGACCGCCGTGCTTTTTCAGCACCCGGTCGGTCGCTTCGAGATAACGGCCATCACGGACAACCTCCGACAGCCTGACGTCCTCGATTTGCGCGACATAAATGGCGGCATTCCAGGCGGCGAACAGCGTCGAGGTTCCGATCGGACCATTCACTTCATCCGGAAGGGTGTGCATGCGATAACGGAAGATCGAACGGGCGTCGGATGAGGCGTTGAAATTGTAGTGTCGCGCCGCGGCGCCGAGTTCATGCTTGACCTGACGCAGGATGGCGTGACGATCCGATGTGAAAGGATTATCGCCAGGCCAGACCCCATCGATGATCTCCATACCCGGGTCATCTCCGTGCGAATGGATGCCGATCAGTCTTCCGCCGGCTCGTAGCGAGCGGACCAGCGGAGCCACTACCTTTGACGCCTTGAACTCGACGCTCGCCCGCGCCCGATAGGGCTGCGAGGCAATGACCAGATCGTAGTCAGCCATCACGCGCCCCGGCCGCGGCATGATCGGATCGAGCAGAAACGAGTGGTCCTCGCGCCGTAACGTCAGGATGATTGGCCGCGTATAAACTGGGTTGCCGGTGGTCGGACTGATTCCGGCGCGCCAGTTTTCGGCCAAAAACCCTTCGAGTTCACCGATCTGCTCGGCAAAGCCGTGAGCCGTGTTGCCGGCGAGCGCGACATCCTTCCAGATCAGACTTTGCGCTGAAGTCGCAGAGCGCGGCGTCAGCCATGGCGCTTCGGCATAATAGAGATTGGTGATCACAAGCACCGTGGCCGGATGTTCGAACAGGCGGTCGGCCATCTTTTCGAGCATCAGCCGCACGTCCTCGTAGCTGATTTCCTTGGCCACGACATAAAGCGGCATGGTCGGGAAGCGGGCATGCAGCGCCCGCATCACCCGCGACAGCACGGTGCCGTCGCCGACGCCTGCGTCGAAGATCCGAAGCGCCGGCGGGGTCGGCTGCAGATTGCCGAGTTCGAGAGAAATCCTGTGCGCGACATCGGTCTTCTCGCTGCAGGTCGAGACGAACAGCAGATATTTCTGCCGGTTGTCGAAGAACCGGAAGCCGGCGGGTGCTGCCTCGGTCGCGGCGGCGACGCCGTTCAGCGGCTTTACGGCCGTCGACGGCTTGCTTGTCGCGGAGGGTGGCGCGCCACGATACTCGGACAGATAGGCGCGGACCTTATCGAGCGTGCCGGTCGTAATCTTTGCGCCGTCGCGCAAACGCGATACCAGCTTGCCATCGTTGACGACGCGCCGCCCGAATGTCGATTCAGCCGTGCGCGTCGCACGGCAATAATCGCGGATTTCGCCGAGAATCTGATCGGCGGTTGCGGTGGTCTGACCCTGACGTTCCTCGACCCGCATGGCGATCGCTCCCGCGGTTTTTGTCCCTGACTGCAATCAAGGGACTGCCGCGAGGTTACGTCAACCACAATCGGAGTGGGCAGGAACTATGGGCATGTGCCCACATCCATCTCATCGTGCCCGGCGCGAGAAGTAGGAAATCAGCACCGGCAGCGTTACCAGGATGACCAGCGGCGCCAGCATCATGCCGGTGACCACCACCACCGCCAGCGGCTTTTGCACCTGCGATCCGATACCCGCCGACATCGCCGCTGGCAACAGCCCAACGCCGGCGACGACGCAGGTCATCAGCACCGGCCGCAGTTGAAGCTCGCCGGTGCGGATCACCGCCCTCACCCGGTCAAAACCTTCGTCAATCAATTGATTGTATTGCGACAGGATAATGATGCCGTCCATCACGGCGATGCCAAACAGCGCGATGAATCCGATCGCGGCGGACACGCTGAACGGAATGCCCGATATCAGAAGTCCGAGCACGCCGCCGAAGATCGCCATCGGAATCACGCTCATGGCGAGCAGCGTGTCGATCATCGAGCCGAAATTGAACCACAGCAGCACCGCGATCAACGCGAGGCTGATCGGCACCACGATCGACAGCCGCTTGATGGCGTCCTGCAGATTGCCGAACTCGCCGACCCACTCGACCCGCGATCCCGGCGGCAGATGGACCAAGCTTGCGACCTTGTCCTGCGCCTCCTGGATCGCGCTGCCGAGGTCGCGCGTTCGCGCACCGAGAATTTTATTGGTAGATAGCGCTCCTGCTGCTCGCGATAGATATAGGCGGCACCCGAGACCAGGTTGATCGACGCGACTTCACTTAAGGGGATCTGCGTGATCGTTCCATTCGGACCCGCCGCGCCGATCCGCAAGTTCTGGATCGCTTCGGCGCTCTTGCGATATTCGGGCGCCAGGCGGACAATGATCGGAAAATGCCGGTCGCTGCCGGGCTCGTAGAGATCGCCGGCGGTGTCTCCGCCGATCGCCACCTTGATGGTGGCGTTGATATCTCCAGGAGCGAGCCCGTAACGGGCGGCCTTGGCGCGATCGATATCGATCTGAATGGTGGGTTGGCCAAGCGAAGTGAACACCGCCAGATCGGTAATGCCCTGCACGGTGGCAAGCACAGACTTGATCTTGTTGGCGGTGTCGGTAAGCGCTTGAAGATCGTTGCCATACAACTTGATGGAGTTCTCGCCCTTTACTCCGGATACGGCCTCCGAAACGTTGTCCTGAAGGTATTGCGAGAAATTGAACTCGACGCCGGGGAACTTGTCCTGCAGCTGCGCCAGCAACTGCGCGGTGAGTTCGCCCTTGTCGTGGGTATCAGGCCATTCGTTGACCGGCTTCAGCGGCGCGAAGAACTCGGCGTTGAACAGGCCGGCCGCGTCGGTACCATCGTCGGGGCGGCCATGTTGCGACACCACAGATTCCACTTCCGGGCGGCTGCGGATCATCTTGCGCATCTCGTTGACATAGGCGTTGCCTTCCTGCAGCGAGATGGTTGGCGGCAAGGTCGCACGAATCCAGAGATTGCCCTCCTCGAGTTTCGGGAGAAACTCCAGTCCCAGCAGGCGGCCGAACACGAGGGTCATGACCACAAGCCCGGCGGCTCCAGCCATCACCAGCTTCCGGTTGCCGATCGCCCAGTGCAAGACCGGCAAATAGAGCTGGTTCAGCAGCCGGACGATGCGGGTTTCGGTTTCGTGCATATGCGAGGGCAGGATGAGCGCGCTCAATGCAGGGGTCACAGTGAATGTCGCCAGCAACCCGCCCACGAGCGCGTAGGCATAGGTGCGCGCCATCGGCCCGAAGATGTTGCCTTCGACACCGCTTAACGTGAACAGCGGCAGGAACGCGGCGATGATGATGGCGGCGGCAAAGAAGATCGACCGCGACACGTCGGCGGCGGCCGAGAGGATGGCATGGCTCTTCATGCCCATCGTGGTGTCGTATGAGATATGGCTCTGCTCAGCCTCCGAAAGTGCGATGGTCTGAGACAGCCTGCGAAAGATCGCCTCCACCATGATCACGGTGGCGTCCACGATCAGTCCAAAATCGATTGCGCCCACCGACAGCAGATTGGCGGATTCGCCGCGCAACACCAGGATGATCACGGCAAAAAACAGCGCGAAAGGAATCGTGGCGCCGACGATCAGCGCGCTGCGCAGGTCGCCCAGAAAAATCCATTGCAGCAAGACGATCAGGAAGATTCCCAGCACCATGTTGTGCAGCACGGTCGCAGTGGTGATGTCGATCAGATCCTTGCGGTCGTAGATTCGCTCGATCCGCACCCCCGGCGGCAAGATGCTGGAATTGTTGATGGAGGTGACGAGCTGCTCGACCCGCGAAATCGTCGGTGAACTTTGCTCGCCACGGCGCATCAGCACGATGCCCTGCACGATGTCGTCGTCCTGATCGAGACCCGCAATGCCGAGCCGCGGCTTCTCGCCCACGGTCACGGTAGCGATATCCTTGACCAGCACGGGATTGCCGCCGCTTTGCGACACCATGGTGCTGGCAAGGTCGTCGATGGAACGGATCAGGCCGACGCCGCGGACCACGGCGGATTGGGCGCCGATGTTGACGGTATTGCCGCCGACATTGATGTTGGAATTGCTGACGGCCTGCAGCAGTTGCGGCAGCGTCAGGCCGTAGGCGATCAGCTTGTTGAAATCGACCTGCAGTTCGTAGGTCTTGGTCTTGCCACCCCACCCGGTGACGTCGATCACGCCGGGGACGGCGCGAAAGCGCCGCTGCAAAACCCAGTCCTGCAGCGTTTTCAGGTCAAGCACGCTGTAGTTCGGCGGCCCGGCCAACCGATAACGGTAGATTTCGCCGATCGCGCTGAGCGGCGAAATTCCCGGCTGCACACTGCCCGGCAAGCGGCGCCAGTTGCGATAACCGGTTCAGCACCTGCTGCAGCGCTTCGTCATAGGTGTAGTCGAACGAAAACTGCAGTTTGACGTCGGACAAACCGTACAGCGAGATCGTGCGGATCGTGCGCAGGTTCTTGATACCGGCAACCTGGGTTTCGATCGGGATCGTGATGTAGCGTTCGATCTCTTCCGACGACAACCCCGGACTTTGCGTCACGATATCGACCATCGGCGGCGTCGGGTCGGGGTAGGCTTCGATATTGAGCTGCTTGAATGCGATCAGGCCGCCGATCATCACGACGGCGAACAAGCCCACCATCAAATAGCGGCGGCTGACCGCAAGGGCGACAAGGCGATCCATTCAGATCGGAGCTTTCAATGGGCTAAAGGAAGAGGTCTTGAATCCGATGCTCGCCTTGTGTTGCGTCATCGCCGCTCTAGCTGCCGGATGCGGCGCGGTCGATGAACAGGCTGCCCTTTGTAACAATCTGCTCGCCGGGTCTCAAATTACCTTCGACCTCGACGAGGTCGCCATTGGTGAGGCCGGGCTTGATCTGGCGCAGCTCAATCGTCTTGTCCTCGTGCGCGACCCAGACCCGCACCTGGTTGCCCTCATAGATCAGCGCCTGCTTCGGAACGCCAACCGACGGCTGATCGCCGGGCGCATAGATCGTTACGCTGGCGAACATTTCAGGCTTCAATTGTCCGTTTGAATTATCCACCGTGGCGCGGACCATCAGCCGGCGGGTGGCGGGATCGATCGCCGCAGCGACGTAGTTGATGCGCCCGGTGAGCGTGCGGCCCGGCAATGCCAATACGTTGAATGTCATTTCCTGCTCCACCGCCACCGCGGATGCATCGGTCTCCCGGACAAAGGCGGTGAGCCAGACGGTGGAGAGATCGCCGATCACGAACACCGGATCGCTGGCGCCGGCGTTCACATATTGGCCGGGACCGATCTTACGCTGGACCACCGTTCCGGCGATCGGTGCAAGGATCGTTGTTTCCGGATTGATGCGGCCTTTTTCCTGAAAGGCCGATATGGTTTCGTCGGTGAAGCCGAGGATTCGCAATTTGTTGCGCGCTGCCTCCAGCGCCGTTTCCGTCGAGCGCAGGTCATTCTGCGCCTGGATCAGGGTCGCCTCGGCCTGCTGATAATCCTTGAGCGGAACGGCCTTGCCCTCAAACAGATCCTTGGCGCGCTTGTGCTGCAACTGCGCGAGATCGAGCGCCGATCTTGCCTTGTTCAGGCTGCCGGCAGCCGCAACGAAATCGTTTTGCGCCTGCACGGTGTCGGCGGCTTCGATCACGAACAGCGGCTGCCCTTGCGTGACGCTGTCGCCCGGGCGGGCCAGCAGTTTGGTGACCCGGCCCGCGTAGGGCGAAAACACCGGGGTCGAGCGATCCTCATCGACCGCGATCTTGCCTTCGGTCACATGCTCGGCCCGGAAAGCTCGCGCGGTCACGGGTTGAATGGTCAGGCTGGCCCATTCGGCCGGTGTTGGGGTGTAGCGCTGCAATCCCTTGCGGGATTGGCTCGACACCTCCGAATGCCCTTGGGTTGGCCCGCCGATATGCGCGAGCCCATACCAAGTCGCGCCGGCAAGCGTTAGCAAAGCTAGGCCAACAGCTCGTTGTCGCCGGCTAAGTATTTGAAATTGTTTGGTAAATTCTGAGAGCATACGGCCTTGATCAGATCGCCGGTGATTCCGGCAGCGATTGCCTCGTCGGTGCGTTAGTAGTGCCCAATTGACGTTTCAAACAGTGGAAAAACGCCAATAAACTTAGGGCTCTTGGTTTAAGTTTTTGACAAAACGGATGCAATAACGATCGGTCAACCCCGCGTCGGCCATTGCGGCGGGTGACTGCCGAGCGGCATCGCCGGGCGCGCCCAGTAGGCCGGCGTTTTCGATAATACCGCCGAGTGCTTGATCGACTGCAGCGGACCGAAGCCGGAGGGGATTTCTTCGATAAAGGGCTTCACCTGCTCGCCCTTCAAATCCTCGGTCTTGAAGCCATCGGACACGCGACCGAGATTCCACAGCCATCGCCCGGTCTGCGCCAGCGACACCCGCACATGCCAACTGCCGCCTTCGCGCGACTGGCGCGCCTTCGCCATCATGGCACCGAACGCCATCATGTAGCCGGTGGCGTGATCGAGCATCTGCGCCGGCAATTCCTTCGGGCCGTCGACGCCGGCGGCCTGCCCTTCGGCGTGATTAAAACCGGTCGAAGTTTGCACCAGCGAGTCGAAGCCGCGGCGTTCCGCCCACGGCCCGGCGTGGCCATAGGCCGACAGCGACACATAGACGATGCCGGGATTGATCTTTGCGGCGTCCTGCGGCGAGAAGCCGAGGCTCGCGATCGCGCGCGGACGGTAGCCTTGCGACAAAATATCCGCGCTCGCCAGCAGATCGCGCAAGCTGCCTCGTCCCTGCTCGCTCTTGAGTCCGACAAAACTCGTCAGCTTGCCACGGCCGGTATCGATGGTGAGCCATGGGATTGCCGGCAGATCGGGGCCGGAGATCAAGAGAACATCGGCGCCGTGGACGGCAAGCGTTCGGCCCGCGACCGGACCGGCGATCACGCGTGACAGGTCGAGCACGCGAACGCCCGCAAGCGGGCGGTCGCCCGCGGGCCACGGCTTTGGCGCGGCCTCGCCGATTTTTTCGATCGAAACCAGAGGCAATTCGGCCAGCGCCTTGGCGTGCGGCAGATCAGACCATTCCTGGTGCGAGCGCATCATGGCGACCACGCCGCCGCCGGCGTAGGCCGCGGTCTCGAAAGCCTCGGCATCCCACTGCATCAGCGCGGCCTGGACGTCATCGCGCTCGGGCTTGCAGTTCAGCACCTTGCAGACGGCGGCGCGGTGATGCGGGAAATTGGTGTGCAGCCGCACGAAGCGTTGATCGCGGGTTTTGTAAATCCCCGCGATGGCGTCCCATGCCATCGGAGAACCCTTGCCATCGACGCGCAGGTAGCGCTCGCTGCGGCATTCGACGACGGCATGGCACATATCGACCGCGACGTCCTGGCTTTGCCCGCTGCGCAATTTCCAGATTTGCGCCGCAGCCAATCCGGTCGCGGCAATGCTGGCCTGCGCGGCAGCGGCAACGCGAAATGACGACGGCAGTTGCGGTTCGTCGCCCGTCAGCTTGACGGCGTCGAGCGTGGACGGGTCGCCACCGGTTGATGTCCAGATATCGGAAAGGATTTCTCTGGGACTTTGCATGACCGTCACTCTTCCCTAACGTTCAAAGCTCTGCCTTATCATGGAAGGAGTTGCAATGGCTGCCATCGATCCATTGACCGCCGGGGGCGTTCTGCTTGCGACTGCCGCAACCGATGCGGTCTACGTCATGTTCACCTCGGCCGTGGTGGCGCGCAGGCGCGTGCCTGCGGCGACGTGGAGCAGCGTATGGTATCTGCTCTCTTCTTACGCCGTCATCAGTTATACCGAAAACTGGGTTTACGTCGCCTTCGCGGCTGTCGGTTCGTGGTTGGGCGCGTTTGTATCGATCACCTACCTGCATCGGCCACCCGGCGGCCCGCCAATCGGCGCCGCGCCGGAGTAGTTTCAGAAAATGTAGAGTCTCGTGCCCCGGATGCGGCGCAGCGCGATGCTCTTGCATCGTGGTGCACCGCTAAGCCGGGGTCCAACGCGTGGGTCCCGGCTCTGCGGCGCAGCGTTACACGCTGCACCGCGTCCGGGACACGAGAGGGTGTCTTTCCGATGCAATTTTCAAACAGCCAAGACACCGTCATTGCGAGCCAACGGGTCGCGCGAATGCGCGCCCGATGACAGGCTCCGCGAAGCAATCCATCAAGCCGCATAGAAAAGATGGATTGCTTCGTCGCTTCGCGCCTCGCAATGACGGCACTCTAATTTCAAACAGCAAAGACAATTCAGGTGTTGAGCCGTCATTGCGAGCGAAGCGAAGCAATCCATCTCGCCGCAAAGAGAGCATGGATTGCTTCGTCGCTTCGCTCCTCGCAATGACGTGGCTCTAATTTAAAATACGAGTCCGCGGCCCCGCGGCGCGATGCGCCCGAGTCGTGCATGAATCTTCCGCCCATGAGAGGGCGTGGGGAATGCCGGATGCCCGCTGCACCCGCAGGCTCGTGTGCACTTTGGATTGGTAGAACGCACACGAGTAAACGAGTACACCGGAATCACCCGGCATTCCCGCACGCAATGGTTTTAACGGT
>JGI12053J15887_10001483_pt1 | contig 10965 bp, 8 predicted proteins | sample MedBloCAOM1_O3_FD_15887 | JGI IMG/M metagenome (IMG submission 15887) | reverse complement strand
AGAAGTGGTGTGGTCATGTNGGAGGTACGCAACTGAGTAATACTGGCGCCAGTGTACGTGCGTTGCTTTAACAGCTCGTTAAGGAAAACAATCTGTGAAGATCCTCACAGAATTCGGGGCTTGGTTGTGCCACAACGAGCCGCTGACGGTGCCGGCCCCAAATCCGTTGTCCGCGACAGCAAATTAAGATGCCGTTAACCACGTCCTGTTCTTAATGATGGCCTGTCGCCGGCCAAATCGTGTCAGAGCGGCGACCAGAGAGAGTTCAACATGGGCACCATCATTGTCTTTCCGGCGGATGCGGCTTCGCGGCGGCTGGGCTCAACCATGGATGGGGCTCCACGCGAAGGCATGGGGATCATCCTGATCCTCCCCGTCGTCCGGATCGAACGCCAGCCCGATGAAACCAGCGGCGGCAGCGGACCGGAAGAAGGTGCGGCCCCCGGCCGCCGTCGCCGTCGGCGCACCTGACATCGGACATTGATATGCCGGAGACGTGTTTTCCGATCCGGACAAAATTGCAGGCCCTGATCTCGCCACCCGGTCTGACGCTGCTTTTGGTTGGCATGACCCTCGGGGGCTGCAGCGGCGGCGACTTCGGCCGTACCCGCCAGGATTTTCGCAACGACGACATGCATCGCTGGATAGGCGGCGAGGCGACGGCAAGCGTCGGCCTGTCTGCCTCACAGTTCCAGCTCACCGACAACGAACGGCTGCTTCGCGATCTGGCTTATCCCCTGATCGAGCCGCCGCATTCGCGGCCGGCCTGGAAGAGCGTATTCGGCGATTACGCGGCACTCCCTTCGCCGTGGCGGCAGAAAGTGGTGTTCGACCGCACCGCCTATGGACGCACCCTGATCGACGAGCCGCACCGCTCGCATTCGTCACGCTATGCGCAACTGATGGAAGACGTGCGCGACGATATCACCCGGTTCGAACCGTTCTTCTCCAACGCCGTGCGGGTCCTCGATCTCGACCGGAAGCGTAACGCCAGCCTCAAGCAAGTCTCGGAATTATCGCCGCGCGAACGCGCCGACGCGATCGCCCGCATGGAAGAGAATACCCTGATCGTGCAGTGGGTGCAGCAATGCCTGGAGCAACGGATCTCGTCCTATCGCTGGGCGCTGGAGCGGCTGGTGATCCACGCGCCGGACAATATCGCGGCTGACGCCGATCGATTGATCGGCGAACTCGCCGCGCAAACCGCGCATCCGCCGGTCGCGGCGCAGCCGGTGATCGGACACGCCGTGAGCGTCCGCGGCTAGCGGAGTGGATTTGACATTCGCTACCCACCTTGCCGCGGTTTGAGCGTCATAGCCCGGATGCAGCTCCGCGAAATCCGGGACGAGAGCCGGCGATACGTTCCCCGGATTGCGCTTCGCTCCATCCGATACGGTACTGTAGCAACGCTTTAACGCTTCGCAGGCGGTCGCGGCGCTTCCGCCTGCTTGGCCGGCGGCTCGGTCTGCACCTTGCAGCTCGATGCGGCCAGCGTCGCCTGGGCCTGCGGCATCAGGCCGGGCTCCGGCGCCAGCGCTTTCAACACGATCAAGCCGGTTGCGGTTGGAGCATCGATGATCAACCGGTCGGCCGCCGTCACGTCCTCGTCCTCCGGCAATTCGGCGTGCTGGGCTTCGGTCATGAGGTCGAGTTCGATCACCTTGCGTCCGGCGGATCGGTCGTTGATGGCGTAATAGGCGACTTCGTTGCGGGTATAGAACGACACCGAGGTGTAGGCCTGGCTGACGGGGACCGCCAGCTTGATCGGGCCGCCCGACAGATCGTAACGGCAAATCGCGACCGCGAACGCCGGATCCATGAACGGCATCGGCGCGTTGCTCGGATCCGCCAGGGAGAGGGGGGTAACCGCGTTGAGCTTTGTCATCGGCGTCAGGCGCGAATAGGCGTCCTGGGTGGCGATGCGCGGTAACGCCAGAACGCTGACCAGATGCACGACGCCACCCAGCAGCACGCCCGCGATGATCGTGAACAGCAAGCGGATCATGGGCACCCCGCAGTCGCAATCGAGGGCATCGGCGCGTCGCGCTGCGTCCGCGTCGCCACTCCCACCGGCGTATCGTAAAGCCGCAGCATCAGCGCATAACGCTCGATGCCGCCGGTCGGGAGCCAATTTCCGGCCCGCGATCTCGACGCCACCCGTATCTCGAACGCGCCATCGGCTCCGCGAATGATCTCCTGGCTGGTGAAGCCGTAACGTTGCAGCGAATTCGCAACCAGATGTCCCTTTGAATCGTAAAGCGTCAACGTCCAGAAACGCGCCGCGGGGGTGACGCCGCTTACGACCACGTCGCACCGCCCATCAAGCGGTCGCTTGCGCTCGTCCGTTGTCGCCGAGAATGCGACGCCGTCGCCGGTGCCGACCGGTAACTCGCCGCTGCGCGCGATCGACGCGCGTGAATATGGATCGACATCGGCGGTGCCGGTCTTGGGCCGGGCGGTCCAGGCGCCGATCGTCAGCGTGCCGAGATCGGTGCCGCGCGTCGCCGTCATCCATGTCGCGCCGAGGCCGACGACGGTTGCGAGGATCAGCGCCAGCAGGGTGATGAATATCAGCCGCACGGTTGCTACTTGCGCGGCAGAGGTTTAGCCGCCGCGTCGCCCGGCACTGCGGCCGCGAAACTTTCCGGGAATGCGACGGTGTTAGACGAAACCGGCTTGATCGGCTTCACCGGATCGCCGGACGGGGTTTTCCCCGCGGTCTTGCCGGCCTCGTCGAGCAGCTTTTCCACGCGCACCAGAATATCCGCACCGCGTTTGGTGAGGATCGGCGGCGGTCCCGGCGGCTTGGGCTCTGGAGGCTTCAGAGCGCCATTGGCCGCCATGGCCGCGGAGGCCACGGGAACCGGCAGTTTGGTGCCGGCGCCGATCCCTGCGATCTCCTTGATCTCGACGCCCTGATGGGCCGCGACCATGATGTCGTGCCAGGTCTGCGCCGGCAGCGAACCGCCGGTCATGCGGTTGGTCGGCGAGTAATCGTCATTGCCGTACCAGACCGCGCAGGTGAAGTTCCCGGTATATCCGACGAACCACGCATCGCGATAAGCGTTGGTGGTGCCGGTCTTGCCGGCGGTCGGAATGCCGTCGAGCGCCGCGCGGCGCGCAGTACCTTCGCTGACAACATGGCTCATCATGCCCGCCATGTCGGAGGCCACCGACGCCGGAATGGCCTGAAGCGGCTTCTTGCCGTCGCGGTCGAAGCGCCAGACCAGATCGCCGGCGCCGGTGCGGACTTCCAGCACCGAGTGCGGTGTGACCGATTTGCCCTTGTTGGGGAATGTCGCATAGGCCACGGCGTGCTCGAGTACCGTGACTTCGTCGGCGCCGATCGGCAGCGACGGCGTATCGGGCAGCGGCGCCTTGATGCCGAANCGGCGCGCCACCTCGACGATCTTGGCGCGGCCGGCCTTTGGTCCNCCCTTGGCGCCGATCGCGATCGACAGTTTGACGGGAATGACGTTGATCGAGCGGGTAATCGCCACCGTCAGCGTCACCGCGCCGGAATAGGAGTGGCCGTAATTCTGCGGACACCAGTTGCCGATGCACACCGGACCGTCGACCACGATCGAGGTCGGTTTGAAGCCGTTCATCAGTGCGGTTGCGTAGACATAGGGCTTGAACGACGAACCGGGCTGCCGGTAGGCATCTACGGCGCGGTTGAACTGGCTGGCGCCGTAGTCGCGTCCGCCGACCATCGCGCGCACGCCGCCATCGAGATCGGCGACCACGCTGGCGGCCTGAGTCGCATGATAGTCGCGGCCGAACTGGCGCAGCTGGTTTTCGATGGCGTCCTCGGCGGCGCGCTGCACGTTCATGTCGATCGCGGTGCGGACCACGAAGACGCGCTCAACGTAAGACTTCGGAAAGGTATCGACCAGCTTGCGCATCTCGTCGAACGCCCAGTCGAGATAATAGTTCGGCGAATTTTCATCACGGCGATCGACCGCAGTGGCCGGATTGCGCCGCGCACCGAACACCTGGCCTTCCGTCATGAAGCCAGCGTCGACGAGATTATCCAGCACCACGTTGGCGCGGGCGCGCGCGGCGGGCAGGTTGATGTGCGGCGCGTATTTGGTGGGGGCCTTGAACAGCCCGGCAAGCATCGCGGCTTCCGCGAGATTGACGTCGCGCGCCGACTTGTTGAAATAGAAATGCGCCGCACCGTCGACGCCGAACGTGCCGCCGCCCATATAGGCGCGGTCGAGATAGAGTTTCAGAATTTCGTTCTTGGAGAGCCGCGTCTCCAGCCAGACCGCGAGGAACGCTTCCTTCACCTTGCGCTCGATGGTGCGCTCGTTGTTCAGGAACAGGTTCTTCGCAAGCTGCTGGCTGATCGACGAACCGCCTTGCCGAACGCCGCCGGCTTGCGCATTGGTCAACAGCGCGCGCGCGGTGCCGGCGATGTCGATGCCAAAGTGGTCGTAGAAGCGACGGTCCTCGGTGGCCAGCGTCGCCTTGATCAGATTGTCCGGAAAATCCTCGAGCGGAATCGAATCGTTGTGTTTGATGCCGCGGCTACCGATCGGATTGCCGTAGCGATCGAGAAACGTCACCGCGAGATCGGATTTCTTCAGCCAGTCGTCGTCGGCGGTTTCGCGAAATGCCGGCACCGCCAGCGCCAGCATCAGGATCAGGCCGCCCAACCCGATGGTTGCGGCTTCGGACGCTGGTTCGATGAACACCCAGCGTTTCCAGCGGCCGACATAGAAGCGGTCCATGAAGGTCGAGTACCGCTCATAGAGCTCGCGCGCGCCCTTGGCGGAAGAGAACAGCGTGGAGTCGATGCGTGCATCGAAATCCAGCAGCAGGTGCCGGATTTTCTTTTTCCATTCTGGTGGTACGATCTGGCGCACCGGGGCCCTTGGTCAGTTCGCAGCGCTCAAGCACCCGGCCAGGCACCGTTGAGACGTCTTGCGGGAATCTTGCGGCAAACCCAAGGCGCTTTTGCGTCCGTGGCGACTCGGTCCATATCTAGCCGAGCGGGCGGTACAAACCAATGGTCCTGCTGCGATTTTGAACAGCAGGGCTAACGCTGCGGAGGTCCTTGTGCTACCGCCGAACCTTACCGCTTGCACCGTTATCGATGCAGCCCCTTACAGGGCCCTCAACGCCGTTCAAGGAACTTATAATTCATGACCATCCGATCTCCACCGCCCTCGGATCAAGAGGAATTCTTTTGGAAAACCAAGACCTTGGAGGAGATGTCTGAGGCCGAATGGGAAAGCCTGTGCGACGGCTGCGCGCGTTGCTGCCTCGAGAAGCTCGAGGACGAGGATACCGGCAAGATCTACTTCACCCACGTTTCCTGCAGGCTTCTGGATGCGGGTCTATGTGCCTGCAAGGATTACGCGAATCGGTCCGAACTGGTTCCGGATTGCGTCAGGCTCACGCCGGCAAATGTCCGCACCCTGAGCTGGCTGCCGCCGAGTTGCGGCTACAAGCTGGTGGCCGAGGGCCGCGATCTCTATTGGTGGCATCCCCTTATTTCAGGGGATCCCAATACGGTTCACGAGGCCGGCGTCTCAGTGCGCGGACGGGTGCAGGGAACCGAGAACGAAATCGCCGACGCCGACCTTGAAGATCACATCGTGCAATGGCCGGGGCAGTTGCCGAAGCGCGCCCGTCTCAAGAGGCGGCCGCAATCCTAAGACTGCTGGCGCCGAAGCCTTTCGGTTCCAATTGAATCAGAACCGAGGCTCCATCTTTTGTTTTTACGAGTTTTCTTCACGTGAAGCTGCGTGCAGCCCGGATCAGGTCCGGGGCAGGCTTTCGCTGGAAAACGCCTTAACGGTAACGCGTTTGCGATGGTCCCTTCGCGGGATGCACCCATGCGCGTAACCCGCTGTCGGAACTCGGGTTTGCCGCCTAAATTACAACGATAGCGATTCCTCGCGGCCGTCCTGTCGCGCATCAAATTAGCACACGTCCGCATGAACAAATTTGAACGGCAGGGCCGTCGACCGGCTGACCAACAGACATTGCCCGAAGCCATCGAAGGTGGCCTGCCGGAAATGCCCGCCGAGGTCATCGATATCGGCGACGCGCCGCCGCTTGCCCCAAAGGCGCCGCTGACCCAAAGCGAAGTCCGCACCATCCTGATGAGCCTGATGCTGACGATGTTTCTGGCAGCTCTCGACCAGACCATCGTGGCTACCGCGCTGCCGACCATCGGCCGGCAATTCCAGGACGTTTCCAACCTGTCGTGGGTGATTACTGCTTATTTGCTGGCATCGACCGCGGTGGCGCCGGTGTTCGGCACGCTGAGCGACATCTACGGCCGTCGCGCCATGATCATCGCGGCTCTCAGCCTTTTCGTTGTGGGCTCGATCTTGTGCGCCCTGGCGCCGAACATGCCGGTGCTGATACTGGCGCGCGGCCTGCAAGGCCTCGGCGGCGGCGGCATCATGCCGATCGTGCAGACGGTGATTTCCGACGTGGTGACGCCGCGCGAACGCGGCCAGTATCAGGCTTATTTCAGCGGCGTATGGGTCGCCGCCGGTATCGGCGGACCCATCCTCGGCGGCGCATTCGCCGAACATCTGCACTGGTCGATGATTTTCTGGATCAACGTGCCGCTCGGGCTGGCATCGCTGGTGATGCTGCTGCCCAAAATGGGCAAGATCCCGGTATTTCACCGAAGGCGCAAGGTCGACTGGCTCGGCGGCGTGCTGCTGATGGCCTCCGCGGTCGTATTCATGCTGGTGCTGACCTGGGGCGGCAACCGCTATCTCTGGCTTTCGCCTGTCATCATGGCGATGGTCGGGGCGTCGTTCGCGCTCGCGCTGGCGTTCGTTTGGCATGCCGGCAATGCCGAAGAGCCTTTCCTGCCCTTGCCGCTGATGGGCGGAACGGTCGCGCCATACGCGATGGCGTCCGGCGGCTTCGCGCTGGGCGCGATACTGGGACTGACCGTGCATCTGCCGCTCTACTACGAGGTGGTATACCATCTCAGCGCCAGCGAGGCGGGGCTTGCGCTAATTCCAATAGCCGCCGTTTCGACCGTGGGCGCTGCGATCGCCGGCCGCACCATGGCGCGCGCCAAGCACTATAAGCGGGTCGCAATCATCGGAACGGCGTCCGCGGCGCTGGTGGGATGCGCATTGGCGCTCACCACGCTGCCGCTGTGGGCACTGCTGACGCTGCTGTCGGTATTCGCGCTCGGCCTTGGCACGGCATTTCCGATCAGTGTGGTCTCGCTGCAGAATTCGGTGGCGCGCTCGCAGATCGGGACTGTAACTGGTGCCATGAATTTTTTCCGCGCGCTGATGGCCTCCTTCACCGTGGCGGCGTTCTCGGCGATCCTGTTGATGGCGCTCGGCGCGGATATTTCGCTTGGCGGAGAGCATCGCGGCCCGGTGAGTTCGATTCCCGCGGCCGACATGGTCACGGCATTCCGTTATGTATTCGGCGCAGCCGCAGCACTACTTGCTGGTGCGTCGCTGTGCATGATCCTGATGGAAGAGAGGCCGCTGGCCGGTCCCGCCACGCCGGTGGAGATGGCCGAGTAGGGGCGTGCGACCCCTGCGTGCTATCGGACCGTGCCTCGGCTATCCCTGGGCCGCGATTTGATCTAACAGCGGAGCCAGCAAGTCAGAGATCGAAATTCGAGAAGGAGCCGGCCATGAGTAAACCCACCGTCGAGCAGGCCCGGATGGGCACCGAGGGCATCGCTTTCTGCATCGCGCGGACCCTGATCGAGCGCGACCCCTCGCTCAAGGCACCGATGCGAGCCAACTTGCGCAAGATGTGGGAGCTTTTGGAGGAGCGGGAAGATCACGGCGCCGCCGACATGGTCGACACCATGATCAAGGCGCTCAACGATCCCGCATTCTTCAAGCCATGAGTCGCCGGGCTCAACTTGCTCGTGCCAGCCGCGTGTCGATTTCCTCCCTTAGCAGGGTGAAGTCGATTGGCTTGGTCAACAGGCCCTCCGCGCCACCTTCGATCGCCTTGCGTTTGGTTTCGGGATCGCCGTAAGCGGTAATCATAATGACGGGAACATCAGGCCGTATTTCCCTGACCTTGGGCAGCATTTCAAGGCCCGTCATACCGGGCATGTTGATGTCCGAGAGGATCAGTATCAGCGACTGCTCGATGGTGTCTGCGATACGCGCCAGTGCGTCCGCTGCAGAAATTGCGAAATCCATTACGAAGCGTTGCGCGCGCAGATCCCGCCGGAATTGCTGGCGGAACAGCGCCTCCACGTCAGGCTCGTCATCGACTACAAGGACCAATACGCTCACGTCCGACCTCAGCCTTTGTCTGAAAAATTGCTTGTCCGCGGCAAAATGATTTTGAATTCCGTGAACTGCCCGGGCTCCGTTTCGACCTCGATCGTGCCACCGTGTTGTTTCACGATGATGTCGTGGCTCATCGAAAGGCCAAGACCGGTCCCTTCACCGGCCGGTTTTGTCGTAAAGAACGGATTGAACATCTTTTCCTTCACCTCGGCCGGGATACCGGTACCGTTGTCGCGGATGCGGACCTCGACAGTGTTCCCGAGGTTCCTGGTGGTTGCACGAAGGACCGGCTCGAAGCCTGAATTGCCGGTCTCCGTCTTGCGCCTGGTCACCGCATAAAATCCATTCGAGATCAAATTGAGGAATACGCGGGTGATTTCCTGCGGAAACAATTCGATCGTGCCGGCGCTGGCATCGAAGTCTCGCTGCAAAGTGACGTTGAACTGCGGCTTCTCGGCGCGTGCGCCATGATAGGCGAGATTGAGGCTCTCATCCAGAAGCGCATTGATGTCGGCGGGCCGGTGTTCGCCGGAACCCTCGCGCGAATGCAGCAGCATGTTCTTGACGATCGAGTCGGCGCGCTTGCCATGCTGGACAACCTTTTCGAGGTTGTCTTTCAGCGTGCGCGTTAATTCGTCGACCTCCTTCCGCATCTTGCCGTCAAGCGCCGCCGGCGCGAGCACCTCAAGCAATTCTTCGGTCAATTCCGCCGACAGCGCGGAAAAATTATTGACGAAATTGAGCGGATTTTTGATCTCGTGGGCGATGCCCGCCGTGAGCTGGCCGAGCGAGGCGAGCTTTTCGGTTTGCACCAGGCGATCCTGCGCGGTGCGCAACTCATCGAGTGACGCGGCGAGCTCTTTGGTACGCGCCTGCACCTCATCGAACAACCGCACGTTCTCAATGGCGATGACGGCCTGGTCGGCGAATGTGGTGACCAGTTCGATCTGCTTGTCGGTAAAAGGCCGCATGTTTCGACGCAACAGCACAAGTGCGCCAACGGGATGGCCCTCGCGCAGAAGGGGGACCCCAAGAAACGTTCGTGGATCGCCGCTTAATCTCTGGGCTTCCGAAAAAGTGTAGTCGGAATCAGCATGCACGTCCGGTACATGGACCACTTTGCCCTCGAGCAAAGTACGTCCGGTAATGGTCCCACGTTCCGGCTTGACCGGTATGTCCCTCACGTAATCCATGAACTCTGCTGCAAAGCCGTACGAGCCGGCGCGAAAATATTCTTCACCTTTCTGACGCGTAATCGCCGCCATATCCGCCTCGCACAGGCGCGCCGCTGACTCGACAAGGGTGTCGAGCACCGTTTGCAAATCAAACGCCGAGCGGCTGATAACCTTGAGCACGTCGGCGGTCGCGGTTTGCTGTTGCAGCGATTCCGTAAGGTCGCGGGTTTTGGCCTGCACCTCATCGAACAAGCGGACGTTCTCGATGGCGATCACGGCCTGGTCGGCGAAGGTCGTGGCAAGATCGACATGCTGCTTGGTGAAAGGCTGCACCCTCTTGCGGAAAATCAGCAGCAGACCGATCGCGGCGCCCTCGCGCATCAGGGGCACACCCAACATGCTTCGCATGCCGATCCGGCGCTGGAAAGAGCCAAAGGTGTATTCAGGATCGCTCTCGGCGTCATCGATCAGCACGGGTGCGTTTTCGAAGAGGACGCGCGCGCCCAGAGACCCGCGACCGGGCTTGTGATCGATCTCCATGACAGCGCGGTGGTGATCTTCAGGTAAACCGAAACTGGCTGCGCCTCGAAAACCGTCGCCAATTCTGCGATGGATAATGACGATGTCGGCCTCGCACAAACGAGCCGCCGATTCCGAAAGAGTGTCGAGCACCTTCTGCAGATCGAACGCGGAACGGCTGATGACCTTGAGCACTTCGGCGGTCGCGGTTTGCTGTTGCAGCGATTCGGTTAGGTCGCGGGTCTTGGCCTGCACCTCATCGAACAGACGGACGTTGCCGATCGCTATCACGGCCTGATCGGCGAAGGTCTGCAGCAAAGCGATTTGCTTGTCACTGAAAGGATTCACCTCGGTGCGGCGGAGCAGGATTGCCCCAATACTCTCATTCTCGCGCAACAGCGGCACGCCCAAAACGCTGCGAAGATCCATACGGCGCGACATTTCTCGGCCATCAGGGAAATCGTCGCCCTCGGAGGATAGGAGGTCATGCACGTGCACCGGCTTTCGGTCGAGAAATGCACGTCCGGCGGTCCAGTTACGGTTGATCGGCCATGTCTCCAGACTCATCGGTATCGGACCGTGGTGCGCGCTGAAACGCAGGTCCTCGCCGTCTTTCAGGAGCACGACGGCATCATAGGCGCCGCAAAGTTCGCAGGCACTTTCGACGATAGCATTGAGAGTCGGCGCGACATCGGTAGGCGAAGATGCGATCACGCTGAGGATTTTGCCGCTTCCGGTCTGGTAAGTCAGTGCCTCGCTGAGATCGCTGGTCCTCGCCTGCACCTCGTTGAACAGCCGGGCGTTCTGAATCGCGATCACCGCCTGGTCGGCAAAGGTCTGCAACAGCGCCAGTTCCTTGTCGCTGAACACACCTTTGAGCCGCGAGACGCCGATCGCGCCGATGCCGCGCTCGTTCCACATCATCGGCGCGTAGGCCATCGCCTCGTATCCGGCTACTTGCGCCACGTGCCGTACCGCGCGCGTGAGCTGCGCATGGTTGGCCGCGTCGGTGT
>JGI12053J15887_10001482_pt1 | contig 10965 bp, 7 predicted proteins | sample MedBloCAOM1_O3_FD_15887 | JGI IMG/M metagenome (IMG submission 15887) | reverse complement strand
CGGGCTTCCCGTCGTGACGGGGGTCGGGTTATGACCCAACCCCCGTCACCCCTCACAATGCTCTTTTCCCGACATACAAGGCGGCGCGAGTTCATCAGGTTGCTCGGCGGTGCGGCGGCGTGGCCGATTGCGGCGCGCGCGCAGCAGTCGGCGATAAGTCCCAAAATTGGTGTTTTGCACCCAGGACAGGCTGCGAATGTGACCAAGCGTATCGAGGCAATCCGTGAGGGTTTAATTGGGACCGACAACCAGCGTGGCTCTGAGCCCGAGATGATCGTGCGGTTGGCCGATGGAGACCTTGCCCGCCTGCCGCTATTGGCCAAAGACCTTGCCACCAACCGAGTTGAAGCAATCGTGGCGGCCGGCCCTCCTGCGGTTCAAGCAGCGCGCGGTGCCACGGCGACGATACCGGTAATCGCCGTCGATCTCGAAACCGATCCGGTGGCTAGTGGCTTGATCGCCAGCCTTGCGCACCCCGGCGGGAATGTCACCGGGGTGTTCCTAGATTTTCCCGAGTTTAGCGCAAAATGCCTACAGCTTCTCATGGAGACAATCCCGACGCTCACAAGAATTGGCGTGCTTTGGGACCCGAGCACCGGTTCGCTTCAGCTCGACGCAGTCAAGGCTGCCGCGAAAAGCTTTCACATCGGCCTGGAGATTTTCGAGGTGAGCCGCGTGGCGCAGATCGCGGAAGCGTTCTATGCGCTGGACCGCTCGCGCCTCCAAGGCGTACTGATCTTGTCATCACCCTTATTTGGGGGGAATCCTGAAATAGTCGCAGACCTTGCATTGCAAAGAAGTGTTCCGACGATTTCGCTGTTCCCCGACATTGCAAGGAAGGGCGGCCTATTAGCTTACGGCCCTGATCTTCAGGCTCTTTACCGCCAGGCCGGGGGCATGGCGCGTAAGGTGCTGCGCGGCGCCAAGGCTGCGGAGCTGCCAGCCGAACGGCCGACGCGCTTCGAGCTTGTGGCGAACTTGCGGTCTGCGAAGCTGTTCGGCGTGGCGTTCCCCTCTTCAATCCTGCTCCGCGCCGACGAGGTGATCGAATGAGGAGGCGCGAGTTCATCGCGCTTCTCGGCGGCACGGCGGTGGCGTGGCCGCTCGCGGCGCGTGCGCAGCAACCCGAGCGGATGCGGCGGGTCGGCGTGCTGATGAGCCTCCCGCAGAATGATCCGGGCGGCCAAGCTGAAGTCGCGGCGTTCTATCAAGGGCTCACTGCCCTCGGATGGTTCGAAGGGCGCAACATCCGCATCGAGTTCCGCTGGCCCGGTGGAGATGTCGAGCGTGCCCGAGCCTTCGCCAAGGAGTTGGTCGGGCTCAATCCTGACGTGTTGGTGGGACGCTCCACGCCGACGACCGCCGCGCTCAAGCAAGCGACGGACAGCATCCCGATCGTTTTCGTCAACGTGGCCGAACCGGTCGCATCAGGCTTCGTCGAGAACCTGGTGCGGCCCGGCGGCAACATCACCGGCTTCACGAACTTCGACGGCTCGATCGGGGGCAAGTGGCTGCAGTTGCTCAAGGAGGTCGACCCGCATATCACGCGCGTCGCCATTATTTACAATCCGCAGACCGCCCCCTTTGCCAGCTCGTTCTTGCGCTCGGTCGAGTCTGCCGCCCCTATCTTGGCTGTGGAAACGATCGCAGCGTCGGTGCAAAATGATGCGGACATCGAATCCAGCTTGACCGCGTTCGCGCGAACAACCGGAGGCGGTCTGATCGCAATTCCTGACAGCTTCACTGTGGAACATCGTGACCAGATCATTTCGCAGGCGGCCAATAACCGGCTGCCGGCCCTCTATGCGAACCGTGCCTTTACCTTAGCCGGGGGTTTGATGTCTTACGCCGTCGACACACGCGGTTTGTTCCAACGTTCTACGACGTATGTCGACCGCATCCTAAATGGCGCGAGGCCGTCAGAATTGCCGGTCCAGCAGCCGACCAAGTTTGACCTGGTGATCAACCTCAAGACCGCCAAGGCGCTCGGCCTTGAGGTGCCGCCAATGCTCGTCGCTCGCGCTGACGAGGTCATCGAATGAGCGAGGACCGCATGCCGCGGCCGAGGACAAGGTCGACCGACCTTGCTCCCAATGGGGCATGAAGGTTTCCGGGTTCGTTAAACGCTTACGCGCCTCGAAAGCCCCTGTGACGCCCGACACCGGCGCGGAGCATCAGGCGCCGGACGGAGCTCCTGTCCCAAAAACACGTCGGCGCCTGTTCACCAAATACGTCGCGCTATTCGTAGCGGTCGTCTCGGTCGCTCTCCTATCCAACGACATTTTCGACGTCTTCTTCTATTACCAGGAGCACAAGGTATCGCTTATCCGCATCAAGCGCGAACAGACGCAAGCCGCCGCCGCCAAGATCGGCCAGTTCATCAAGGAGATCGAGAGCCAACTGGGTTGGACGACACAACTGCCTTGGTCGGCAGGCTCGAAACTCCGACGGCAATTCTGTTGCGCGCTGACGAGGTGATCGAATGAGGCGTCACGAGTTCATCTCCCTTCTTGGCAGCGCGGTTGCCTGGCCGCTCGCAGCGCGTGCGCGCAGCATGCGACACTGTTGATCGGGTTTCTCCGTAGAGCCAGATGGCTTCAAATCATCGTTGCGTTTCGCCAGGGCGTTGGCGCTGCTGGGTTGGAAATACATTCGTCTCATTTGTTACTCTAACCCTCATTGTTGCGACTAATGAAAAAGGTCTCCACGATGCGGTGCTCTTTAGTTTCGATCTTGTGAGGCCCGTCCAATTTGAAATCTCTCTCGAGATGCTTTGCCGTCGCCGCGGATATGAGGACCCGGTTCGGCTGGCTCGCGGCTTCGATTCGAGAGGCGATGTTAACGGTGTCTCCCCATACGTCATACGCGAATTTTCGGGTGCCTATCACTCCGGCCATGACCGGCCCCGAATGTACTCCTACCCGGATTAAAAACGGCACCGGCAAGCTCGATTGCAGGCGCTGCGCAGCACTCACCAAATCCAGTGCGAGCTTTGCCGCTATTCGCGCGTGGTTGGGACGGGGAACGGGTAATCCGAGTGCCGCCATGTAGCTGTCGCCGATGGTCTTTATCTTTTCGGCGCCGACGTCATCGGCGAGCCGGTCGAAGTCACTGAATAGGCGATTCAAACATGCAACGATCTCGAATGCTCTCATGCGCGCCGTGATCTTCGTGAAACCAACGACGTCCGTGAATATTATTGTGGCATCTTCGAAATGATCTGCAATATTGGTTTCACCTTTCCGTAGACGAACTGCGATCTCCGGGGGAAGAATGTTCCTTAGGAGGGCTTCCGAATGTTTCTTTTCCTGCTCGATCTTCTCAACGTATTCATTTTCCATGGACCGCAGCGAACGCTTACGCAACTCGGACGAGATGCGGGCACGCAGAATGGTTGGATTGAACGGCTTCGGCAAATAATCGTCAGCGCCGATCTCGATGCATTTTGAGACTCGCTCAGTATCCGTGTCGGCGCTCAAGACCACGACCGAAACATCTCTCGTATCCGGATTACCCTTGATGATCTTTAGAACCTCCTCTCCATTAAGGTCAGGCATCATCATATCGAGAAGGACCAAACTGAATTTATCATGCGCAAGCAAAGCAAGTGCTTCGTGCCCGCCAGAGGCGGTCGCGAGACGTGTATGACCATCGGCTTCCAGCAGTAACTGCAGCGTATATCGATTATCCTCGTTGTCATCGACAATGAGAATTGCTGGAGCGTCGGTTTCCATCAAAGCCTCGAGTTTCGGTGTCCGCATCCTCGATCGTGTGTGCAACCGCACTTCAACGCTGCTGCCCATGATCGAGGCGAGAATACCGGTAGACGGCCAATCTTGCCAGCGCACTGACCCATAGGCTGCGGAATATCGGTGATCAGAGCGAGCCGGTTTTTGTTCGCCGTGAGGATGCCTGGATGCTCATCCCAAAACTGGATGGCCATCTAAGCGAATTTCGCCAGGTTCCTCCTGACAAGTCGGCAGACTTGCCCAACGCTGCCCCGGGTCAGGAATTGGGATAATGCTCCAGGCTTTCGCCGAGCTCGCGATAGATACGGACCGCTTCATCGTGAAGCAACCGCGCCTGCGGCAGATCGCCCGCGAATAGTCGGGCGGAGGCCAGCGCACTCAGGCAGCGCCCCAAGGTCTTGGTGGCACCGAATGGTTGCACGAGTGCATGACACTTGCGCAAGAGACGCTCGCCCTCCTCGACCCTGTCCGGCAACAGCCGCACCGTGCCCGCGCGTAACAGCGCGCGGCCCTCATGAAAGCCGTCCGCCCGCTTGCGATAGGTAGTTGCGGCACGCATTGCCTCCTTGTAGTCGGCGGGATCATCGAGCTCCCTTACGTCGCCGGCCTGCCAAGAGAGGAGCCGCGCCGCTACCTCCGCCGGCGTCCTTTTGCCGATCTTGCTCAGAGCTTCAGTGACCCAGCGCCGATGTTCCAGCATCAAGCCGAGCTCAGCCCAGAGCACATGGCTGTGGGCCACAAGGTCGAGTCCGACCGTGATGTCACCGTCCGGTCCGAAAGCCCATTCCAATGCGCCGCGCAGATTGTCGATGTCGGCTCCATAGAGCGCGATCCATGGCCGCGTCGCGGTCCTTTCCCACTCTGCCGTCGCCTGTCCGAGCCGGGTAGCGAAGTGTTCCGCGTGCCGCTGCCGCATGCCCGGGGCGTCGGCAAGTTTCTCGTACGCATAGCATCGCGTCGACTCGAGCAGGCGGTAGCGAGTCTCGCTGGCGGTCAGATCGGCATGCGCCAGGGACTTCTCGACCAGTGCAAACAGCAGATCTCCCACCTGCTCTGGTGAAATTTCGACGGTTGCAACGACTGTCCTGATCGACGCCAGCGTGGCGCTCCCGGAGAAAACCGACAACCGCCCGAGCAATATCTTCTCCGCATCACTCAGCAGGCCGTAACTCCAATCGATCAGGGCGTGCAGCGTCTGCTGTCGCGGCAATGCCGTGCGGCTGCCTCCGGTCAGAAGACAGAAGCGCTCATCGAGCCCGCGAGCAAGCTGTTGCACCGACAAAACCTTCAGCCGCGGGACCGCCAATTCGATCGCTAGTGGAATCCCGTCAAGCCTTCGGCAGATCGATCCGACCGTTGCCGCATTTTCGTTGCTGAGCGAAAATCCAAGTCCAAGGGCGCTCGCCCGCTCGACGAAAAGCCGTACCGCGGCGTATTCGCGTCCGCTCGCGGCCGTCAACGCCACACTTTCCTGCGGCGTCGGCAATGAGGGAACGCGGATGACGCTTTCGCCCTGGATCGCCAACCGCTCGCGACTCGAGGCTAGGATCGACACCCGTGGGCAGTTCCGGATCAGTGCCTCGGCGACGCGGGCCGTTTCCGCAATGACATGTTCGCAATTATCGATGATCAACAGGAGCTGCTTGTTCTTCAGCGCGGACGCCAAGGTCTCGATCGCGGCGGTCGGAGCGCTGAGGCTGACGCCCAAGACGTCCCCAATGATGGACGTGACCAACTGCGCATCACTGAGGGGTGCGAGCTCGGCTAGCCATACGCCGTCCGGGTAGAGATCCAGGACCGTGCCTCCTGCCTCGATCGCAAGCCGCGTCTTCCCGACGCCACCCGAACCGGTCAGCGTCAACAAACGATGACTGTTCAGGCGTGCCTTGATGTCTCCAAGATCCCCTTCGCGTCCGATGAGGCTGGTCAGCTGCTGCGGAAGATTATTGGGCGTGGCCGGGGCAGCCGTGCCGGGTTGGTCGGGAACGGATGCCGTCAGGGTCCCGAGCTGGGCGGCGCTCTCGCGCTCCACCGGCGCTACGAAGCGATAGCCCCGTCCGGCGACCGTGAGCAGGTAGCGCCCGCCGTCGCCCGCCGTGCCCAGCACCTTGCGCAACGCGGAAACGTGGACCTGAATGTTATTTTCCTCCACCACGACCCCGGGCCAGACCTCGGCCATGAGTTCGTCCTTGGTCACCAACTGGCCGTGGCGGCTCACCAGCAGCAGCAAGACATCAAAGGCGCGCTGGCCGAGCGTAACAGGCACACCGTGCGCCAGCAGCTCGCGCCGCGCGACCAGCAAACGGAAGGGGCCGAACACGAGTGCTTCGGTCATCCGCGCTACCCCGAGCGCTGTGAGTTCACCTGCGATTCGGTGAACCGCAGCGTCAGCCGGTTGCAGCCCTCACGCCGTTCGTAATCCATCCCACTGGCAAAGCTGCGGATTAGATGAATGCCCACATCGCCGATTTTTGCTTCCTCCAACGAGGACACCATGGACGGCGGCGGCACCTGCGTCGGATCGAAGTGCCGGCCGTTGTCTTCGATCCGGGCGACCAGTGTGGTGCCATTGCGCTCCACCTCGACCGCGATCTCCAGCCGACTATTCTTTGCGCCGGCGTACATGATCACATTGGCGACAGCCTCTTCCAGGCAAAGTTGAATGGCGAACGACACATCGGCGGACACCCCCCGCTGCGCCCAGCCTTCAATCCATCCTGCCAGCCGCTGCAACTCGGTGAGATCATTGCGCAACACCAGGCGTCTTGCTTCCCAGCTCGACATCCGAGTCACGAGGTCAGGACCGCCGTCGCGGCGCTTTCGGTTTGAAGGACCGGAATCAATGCATCCATTCCCGCGGTCCTCAGCACCTTGGCGACGTTATTGTCGGGGCACACGATGACCAGTTTTCCGCCCCTGCCATTGATGATCTTGGCGCCGACCAGTAGAACGCGAATGGCGTAGGAGGCGAGAAAGCTGACGGCCGAAAGATCGACCATGATCCGACTTTTTTCGGTGATGATCTTGTTGAATGGCAGCTCTACCAGGACCGCCCCGGTAGTATCGAAACGACCGCGCAGAACGACTTTGCTAATGCCGGCTGCAAGTTCCTCAACGGCAATATCCATGCAACCACCTGTTCGTCGGGTCACCCAACGCCTGCAGAACTGTCATAACCTCGTTCGAGGTTGGGTGGAATGCCGAACGTGCTCACGCTCAGAAGATTTCAGAACGATTCAAGTCCACTCCAATGACCCCAACCTTTTGAGTGGCAGCATCCTATCATCGGCCCGTCGATCCCCAGAGAACCCAGTCCCCGGGATGCTGGCATTTCACGCACTTGCTCGGTAAACCGCCCCCGGGCGGCGGCTGGAATCGATCCACCCCTGCTGGTTTTCCTGTTGCAGTACAAATGCCGTTCGCGTGGAATGTCGAGCAATGAGGATTGGTCGTGCTAGAGTCTCATTTCCAACACTGATCGGAACGGGAGCGGTGGCCGACAATCGATTGAGAGGAGAGAGCCCCCGCATCCTCGTCGTGGATGATAACGACGACAACCGCTACACGTTGACACTCCACCTCGATCTCGAAGGCTACACCAACATCGAGACGGCGCAAGACGGCGAGGAGGCGATCGCGCGCCTCGAGGCGGGCGTCTTCGATTTGCTCTTGCTCGACGTGATGATGCCGAAAGTTGACGGCTACCAGGTCCTCACCTGGCTAAAGAATCATGTGCGGCTACGCGATCTTCCCGTGATCATGATCTCGGCACTCGCCGAGATGAACAGTGTAGTCCGCTGCATCGAACTGGGCGCGGTCGACTATCTCCTCAAGCCGTTCAACCCAGTGATGTTGAAAGCCCGCCTTGGCGCCACGCTCGAGAAAAAGCGGCTACGGGACGAGATCGATGCGCACCTTGCCCGCCTGCGGGAGGAGCTCGAGACGGCGCGACGGCTTCAGATGGGAATGGTCCCGCAATCATTTCCGATACCGAGCGCGCAGTTGCCGATCGATCTATATGCGAGCATGGAGCCGGCGCGGGAGGTTGGCGGGGACCTCTACGATTTCTTTGTGACCGAGGACGGAATGCTGTGCTTTCTTATCGGCGACGTCTCTGGCAAGGGCATGCCGGCAGCGCTATTTATGGCACGCGCTAAGAGCCTGATCCGCATCACCACCGAGCTAATGCGACCGCGGCACGGTGCATCCGCAAAGCCGTCCGAGATCATCGGGCGGGTGAATCGGGAGCTCTGCCAGGACAACGGTGACTTGATGTTCGTGACAATGTTTTTCGCGATGCTGGCGCCTGCGACCGGCGAGCTTTCCTTCTGCAACGCAGGGCACAATGCCCCTTATCGGCTCGATGGCAAATCGCTCATCGAGATAGGCGATGCAAAAGGCATCATTCTCGGAGTGCAACCGGATGCGGTTTACGACACAGGACGGTTCTCGCTCGCGGCCGGGGAGATGGTGTATCTCTTCACGGACGGCGTAACCGAAGCGAGCAATGCAATCGACGAGCTGTTCGGCGAAGCCCGATTGGAAGCCGTCCTTCGCGGAGCCGCGGGTCGTCCAAGCGCCGAAATCGTTAGCAGCGTCGCCGAAGCAGTTAAAAACTTCGTGGGAACGGCATTGCCGTCCGATGACATCACGATGATCGCGGTCCGCAGGCTGGATCCGTCGGCAGTGTGAGCCACGTTTTCGACGCACGCGAACTCATCCTGTGTCGTCGAATGCAAATCGTTGCCGTTGGTCGCCGAAGTCCTCCGCAGGACGACCCATCGCAAGCACCGACCAAGTTCGAATTGGCCATCAATGTCAAGACAGCTCGAATGCTTGGTCTCGACGTACCGCCGACATTGCTCGCACTTGCTGACGAGGTAATCGAGTGAGGCGCGCGAGTTCGTCACGGTCTCAGTGGCACGGTGGCAGCCTGGTCCGTCGGTCTGCACAGCCACCTCCGGCAGGCTCAGCGGACGTGGTTGTTTGACCCTCCGGGTCGCCGCGCCGCGAGGTAATATAATAGGGGTCTGTGGCTGATTCGCCCCATGGCTTAAGCCGATTCAGAACGATTCAGATCTCTCCCAAGGACCCTTCGTCTGCTCCGCAGCACAGTCCGGTGATGGACAGGTGGACGCGCTCTTATTCGCAACTCTGTGGCGAACAAGTCGGCGTGACCGTGGCGCTGGATCATTGCGTGGCATTGACGTCCGCCGACGCGGCTCTCTGCCGCAGTGCGGTGATCGAATGAGGCGGAAGCGCAGCGTAGCCCCGGACACAACGTACACCGGGTCTGGTACAGTGGTGTGGATGAGGATTCGCGATTTCTTTAAGCGCTTCGTCTCGGAATCTGGAGCGGCGCCTGGCGACAGCGCGCAGCAGCAGACGCCGGGCCTCGTTCCTGTCCCAAAAACCCGCCGGCGCTTATTCACCAAATATGTCTCGCTGTTCGTAGCAGTCGTCTCGGTCGCTCTACTGTGCAACGGCATTTTCGACGTGCTGTTCTACTATCAAGAGCACAAAGCGTCCCTCATCCGTATACAACGCGAACAGGCGGAGGCCGCCGCCGCCAAAATCAGCCAATTTATCAAAGAGATCGAAAGCCAACTCGGTTGGACGACACAACTTCCTTGGTCGGCAGGTTCAATTGAGCAGCGCCGGTTCGATGCCCTGCGGCTGTTGCGCCAGGTGCCCGCCATTACCGAGCTGGCGCAGCTCGATGCCAGCGGCAAAGAGCGTTTGCGCGTCTCACGGCTGGCCATGGACGTGGTCGGCAGCAACGTCGACTTCTCCAAAGATCCCAAGTTCACGGAAGCGGTGGCGCATAAGGTTTATTACGGGCCGGTCTATTTCCGCCGCGAATCCGAGCCGTATATGACGCTCGCCATTGCCGGCACCCGGCGCGACGCGGGCGTGAGCGTTGCCGAGGTTAATCTTAAGCTGATCTGGGACGTGGTGTCCCAGATCAAGGTCGGCGAGCGCGGGCACGCCTATGTCGTCGACGCGCAGGGGCGGCTGATAGCCCATCCCGACATCAGCCTCGTGCTGCGCAATACCGACATGTCGCGGCTGGCCCAGGTGCGTGCGGCCCGCGGTGGCACGGGCGGCAGCCCATCCGAGCCAGTCCAGGAAAGCGAGGACATCGAAGGACATAAGGTCCTCACCGCCTATGCGCCCGTGGTGCCGCTCAATTGGCTGGTCTTCGTGGAGTTGCCGGCCGAGGAGGCATACGCCCCGCTCAACGCGGCTTTGCAGCGGCTCGCGTTTGTGCTGCTGGCCGCGCTCTGCTTTGCGGTCCTCGCCGGGATGTTTCTCGCTGGCCGTATGGTCGGCCCGATCCAGGCACTGCGGGCGGGCGCGGCGCGGATCGGCAGCGGCGATCTCAACCAGCGCATCACGATCAAGACGGGCGACGAATTGGAAGCGCTTGCCGACCAGTTCAATGATATGGCCGGGCGTCTGCAGGAATCCTATGCCGGTCTGGAGCAGAAGGTCGAGCTGCGCACACATGAGGTTCAAGCGCGTAGTCGCGAGCTTGCGCAGTCTGTTGAGGAGCTGCGTGCTCTCGGCGAAGTGACCCAGGCGGTAAACTCGACACTTGAGCTAGCGACCGTTTTGTCCACCATCGTGGCCAAAGCGGTTCAGCTGTCCGATACGGAAGCGGGCGCCATCTACGTGTTGGATGCTTCTACGCAGGACTTTCACCTCCGAGCGACGCACGGCATGAGCGACGAGCTCATCGCCGAGCTCAACCGCCAAGGCATCGGCTTCGGAGAGAAGACGATCGCAGACGCGGCGGCACATCGTGCCCCCGTGCAGTTTGCCGATTTGATGGATCAGCCGCCCTCCGACATCCAGCGAATCCTGCTTCGGGCCGGCTACCGCGCGCTGTTAGTCGTGCCGCTGCTCTGTGCGGAAGGGATCATTGGCGTGCTGGTGGTGCGGCGTAAGGCGCCGGGCGAGTTTCCCAAGCACACGGTCGACCTGTTGCAGACCTTCGCCGCGCAGTCGGTGCTGGCAATCCAGAATGCGAACCTGTTCGCGCAAGTGGAGGAGAAGAGCCGCCAACTCGAAATGGCGAGCCAGCACAAGTCGCAGTTCCTCGCCAATATGAGCCATGAGCTGCGCACGCCGCTCAATGCCATCATTGGGCTCACGGAAATGATGTACACCAATGCGGCGCGTTTCGGTACGGAAAAAGCCGCCGAGCCATACG
>JGI12053J15887_10001481_pt1 | contig 10969 bp, 11 predicted proteins | sample MedBloCAOM1_O3_FD_15887 | JGI IMG/M metagenome (IMG submission 15887) | reverse complement strand
TAAGGTCGGCCCAATTCGTCGAGAACAGTGATGCGGCACGTGCCGTAGGTCATATAGGCCCACTCTGCAAACTGGTGCCAGTGCATCTCCCGGATGCCGCCGGACGTCAGCCGCATGTTGACGCCGGAGATGGTGTCCGCAACCGCGAAGGAGTCTTGCGTTACCTGACGCGCCCAGCCGCCATTTTGAATGCGCCGTGGCGCGTTATTGAATGACGCCCAGCTCAGCGGCATGCTGCCGACGTCGGTCGCCGGCGGGGAAAATGCCCCCGGAAACTGGTCCCTTATGGCCGGGTTCTGCGGACCGGGGTCGCTGATGCTTCTTGGATTCTTGGCGTTGATGGCGCCCTGCGGCGGATCGTTGGGATTGCCGAAGGTGATATCACTCTTCACCGGAGTGGCATTCGTCGTGGTCATTGTCGCTGCCGTCACCACGCCACCTACGGCTGTCGCCGCCAGCATATCCCGTCTCGAAAACATGGTCCTCGCTCCTCTGCAAGATCGACTGCGGGTACATGAAAGATAGGTCCACGATTGTCGTGAGCCATTAAATTAACATTCAGAATGTCTCAGGGATCGAGCGGGGGGTCTGCTTTGCTTTCATCCATTCGCGGCTTCATTGGCATTGTAAAGAGCTCTTTGGATGGGCGCGGAAGCGACGGCCAAACGGACGACGCTGGAGTTCTTTGCGGCGCATACGGTCAGCGAACTCTGGAACTGGTCGGCTTCGACCTTGAGAATGAGGGTCGTCTCACACACCCAATGGTCTACGACCAGGCAACTGATCGATACCTGGAGATTTCGTGGGAGGCACTGGCGAAAATCGGCGCCGCGCTCCGTGCGTTGCCGTATCCCGATATGGCGGAGTTTTACACGTCCGGCCGGGCATCCAATGAGGCAGCTTTTCCTCTATCAGCTGCTTGCGGGGAATACGGAACCAACAACTTTCTTCGAATTCAATCGGCAGTTGAGAATCTCTGGAATTGGCCTTGATGCCGCATAGTGCGGCATCAAGTGTTGAGTAGCTTGCTCGGGTGAGCAGACGTTTCGCTCGCCAGTTCAATGCAAGGCTCGTCGGATAGCGAAAGCCACGCGTTGGCGGCTTCCGAATCGGCTCACCATTCAGTAGGTGCAGGTGTACGGCGAACTGTATGGCGTGTAGTACGGGCAACCGTAGTTGTAAAAGCCGCGGCCAGCGAAATGACGTCGTCCGTAGCCAAAGTGACCACGGCCCATGCCGGCCATGCGACCTCCGCCGAAGCCGCCCATGTGGCCTCCGCCGAAGCCACCCATGTGGCCTCCGCCAAAGCCGCCCATATGGCCGCCGCCACCTCCACCACCACCACCGTGTCCGCCGCCACCGCCACCGCCACCGCGGGCTTGTGCATCAGTGGCAAGAAGGCTGCCGGCAAGCACTGCGCTTGCCAAAATCATTATCACTCGTCCTCTCACGATATTCTCCTTTGGAATGGGCGGGACTTTCCGCCACAGGACCTTGTCAGACGCTGCCGTTTCCGAGGAAGGCAAACGCCAACGTCGCGATGGACTGAAGATGAGGATACTTATTTGCCGTTTCTACTAAATTCNCGTTCAATCATCCNAATTGATCANCCGGCGCGGCTCGAACCAAAGCTAAGCGTGCGCCAGATCAACAGCTGGACTTAAACGGAGGAGAGCGCGCATGCTATTTCNGCCACGCAACCTGGACCGGTGGCTAGCGTGAGCCGGAAGCCGTGCAGTTTGACTATCGCTGAGACTAAGCTCAGGCCAAGGCCAAATCCGGAGCTATTCCGGCTCTTGTCCGAGCGGTAGAAGCGCCTCATGACTGCTTCGCGTTCATTTTCTCGGATGCCGGGTCCCGAGTCCGTGACTCGAACGATGCTTTCGTTTTCACCGTGGATCAAAGCGAGTTCCACGCATCCACCCGCGGGCGTGAATTTCAAAGCATTGTCGACCAGGTTGGCGACTGCCTCAAGAAGCAGGTCTCGGTCGCCGCGCACCGTCGCATCATCTCCGGATGCAACGTGCAAAGTGATATGCTTGTCTTCCGCGATGGGTTCATACAGATCGCCGACTTCTCTGACGATATCCGCCAGCGCGACTTTGTCGAGGCCGCCGAGCCGGCCGCCATATTCGATATCCGCGATGCGCAAAAGTGTCGTTATGATCGTCAACGCTTGGTCAACGCCGCCAATCGCGCGGTCTGTGACAGCCTGGTATTCCTCTGGGGTCTTGGCATTCGCGCGTCCGCGTTCGAGGCCGAGCCGCACCCGGGTGAGAGGTGTGCGGAGATCGTGAGCGATTTCGTTGCCAACCCCCGCCATCTCTTGCACGACAGCCTCGATTTCATCCAGCATGCCGTTTGCAATTTCAGCAAGTTTGTCGAAGGGGTGGTCAAGGCCCTGTGTGGGCAGCCGCTGTCGTAAGTCGCCGGCGACGATGCGGCGGACCAGTGTATTGAACTCGGCCACGCGCTTCTGGGCTCGAACGCTCAGGACCATGCCGATCATCAAGCCCAAGCCTAGGGCGAAGGGCATTCCCAGTATCAAGGCTCGCGCCACAAGCTCCGCAAGCTCCTTCAATTCGTCGATATTACGGGCAATCACCAGTACGTTGCCGTTCGGCAGGCGGCGTGCAATTGCGCGAACAGTCATCTCTTTGGGGCTATTTTGGTCGATCCGGACAGTCGTGGCATTCTGAACCGAAGCGTCGATCTTGAGTCCGTGTGGCAGGCTTTCCAGATTGCCCACGATTCGATGGCCATCCGAGCCAAACAGGCCTGCAAGCTTGATGCGGCGCGGATCCTCGCTCAATCGATCATCGATGGCATTCAACTGTCGATCCGCAGGGTCCCCGGCAATTGCGAGACTTTCCTCGGTGAGGGCGGCATCAGTTTTCGCCAATATATAGTCTGCCGCCTCCCAGTAGACGAACGCGGAGAACAACACAATGCACACCACGAATGCACTGGCAGTCCAGCGGAATGTCGTTGTGCGGACAAAGTCAGGAAGCTGCACGGAGAATGAATCCAGCCCCGCGAACATTGTGTATCCTCGGGATTTCATTCGGCATGTCCACCTTGAGACGCAGCCGGCGCATATACACGTCAGCTCGCGTTAGTGATTGATCGTTGCGTTGCATCATGTGTTCACGGTGCATAAGGCGCGGCGTGCGACGTCCGCTCGACAGCCGCATGATATCGCCTCGGCCGACAAGCTTTGCGGGGCTGCTTCGAGTATGATCTAGGCTCGCGGGTTTATTTGCACCATTAAATAGTGCTTTAGCATTGCTCGCATTGTCCTTAGCGATCTGGGTAAGACCGGCCCCTTTCGCTTCTGGCGCCTAGCCAATTCTGCTGGTCCGCGTTCCCGTTCATTTCTGCAAACTTGCGAGTTGCGCCGGCGAACTATGGATCGGTGCCAATGGAATCGAATTGCCGCATCGACCCGGCGCGATCTCGCATTTACGGTGTACAGATGGAGATTGTTCGAAACGCCAAAACCCGGATGCTGCATGCCGCAAGATCTAAGGGTCGTATTTGGCTCTTGGCTTTGCTGAATTGCAGAAAGCTAAATTCGTTTTTAGTTGAGAAAGTTGCGTCAAGCCTCGATGTTTGGTTCGTGTTGTCCTTTTGCCTGGATCATCCAGAGGTGGGCCGCCGAAGATCCTGGATGCCGGTTGCAAACCGTCACTGAGGGGATGCGCGATCATGATCAAGTCGGATGCTTTGGCGAATAGGCTCACCGTTCATCGCCCGGCACGACGCTGTAATGCATCGGAGCAATTCATGATGGAACCGGCCCGGATCGTTCATCGCCAGATTTGGCGAGAAAGCGGTCTCAGCTTAGGCAGTCGTTCGATCCCGGAAGAGACCGCGGTGGCGCTTACATATAACGGTGGGACCTATGCGGTGATGATGACGACGCCGCAGGATTTGGAGGACTTTGCGGTCGGTTTCAGCCTAAGCGAGGGCGTCATCAGCTCTTCTGCTGATATCGATTCGTTAGACATCATGCGTCTCGCTGACGGTTTCGAACTACGGATGTGGCTCAGTAAACCAAAAGCCGATCGCCTGCAGGACCGACGGCGGCATATTGCGGGACCGACAGGGTGCGGATTGTGCGGCATCGATTCAATCGCCGAAGCCATGCGTCCCGCTGCTGTTGTCGGGCGGCACGGCCGGCAATTCTCTTCGGAGCGGATTATGGCCGCCATGCAGAAGTTACGGTTGCTTCAAAAACTCAACACCGAGACGCGCGCGGTTCACGCAGCGGCGTTGTGGGATTTCACGAGCGGCATCGTTGCCTTGCGCGAGGACGTTGGCCGTCATAACGCGCTCGACAAGCTCTCGGGTGCACTTGCGCATGCGTCCGTTGTAGCGAACAACGGGATCATACTTCTCACCAGCCGGATTTCAGTGGAGACGGTGCAGAAAAGCGCTGTGATCGGCGCGCCTGTGATGGTGTCGGTTTCAGCGCCGACAGCGCTGGCCGTTCGTATGGCGGATGCAGCAGGCATCACCCTTGCTGCCATTGCGCGCGCGGACGGGCTCGAAGTGTTCACGCATCCTTACCGAATTTCATCTGAAGCCGTTGTCAATGTCGCCTCTCAATAAAGGGCTTTGCTTACAGTGCATGATCTTGCGAGCGATCTTCGTGACCTGCTGGTCGTTGATCGTCGCATTGGGTTACTGTTAGGTGCAGAAGCAGGAGCTTGTTGAGCGAACCTAATTCCATCCCGCCGAATCAGCTTTGGACCCTCCTGGCAATCGCCGCTCTACCGGCAGATATTCTACGCCGCCGCCACCCTGCATGCGAACGGGTTGCGGATAAAGCGTCAGCAGTTGAAGAACATCATCCGGCATATCTGTGCTGGTTGGAAGGCCAAGCGACTTCGCGGTCGAGGCCCATATTGGATAATCGTGCGTCCATGTACCGGAGGTGAGTTTTTCTGCGATCGTATTGGCCTGTTCCGCGGACAGGCGACGGGTCAGGAGTTCGCTTGCTGCTTGCTTGACTTGCGCAATTGCCTTGCGTCCGACATCGGCCAATATCAGCGTTCGATCGTCGATTTTCGCCACCGGCTTCTCCCCGACGACCTTGATGAGGGAGGCCGCTGGCGATTCTCCGAGTTGCGGATCGATCGGACCCAGCACGGAATGCTCACACATGACGATTTCGTCGGCCGCGAGCGCGATCAGCGTGCCGCCTGACATGGCGTAGTGGGGCACAAACACCGTGACCTTTCCCTTGTGCTCACGGACCGCCTTCGCGATTTGCAGCGCCGCAAGTACCAGGCCACCGGGCGTGTGGAGCACGAGGTCGAGCGGCACATCGGCGTCCGTCATCTGGATGGCGCGCAGAACGTCTTCGGAATCGTTGATGTCGATGTAACGTGCAATCGGGAAACCGAGTAGCCGCATGGTCTCTTGCCGGTGCACCAGCAGGATCACGCGCGATTTTCGCTCACGTTCGAGTTGCGCAATCTTGCGCGCCCGCATGGCCTCGAGCATCCGCTGCCGCAACATCGGCTGGATCGCCGAGAATATGAAGAAAAGCCAGAAAAGATCACCGATCGACATGGAATCCTCCTATGGCATGCCATCTCATATCCGCCCCTCAGTATTAAAGCCGAGCACGCCTTCGTCCGGGTAGTAGACGCGGTAACGTTGCTCGGATCGGACCAAGAGGGGGCCAAGNGTCAANCCCGCCACGAACCCTCCGATATGAGCCCACCACGCGACACCTCCGCTGGAGGAAGGTTGCAGGAGTTCCGCCATCNACTGGAAAATCTGAAGCAAGAACCAGAGACCGATAAAGACAAACGCGTAGACTTCGAAGAACAATGGGATGAATATGATCGGGACGACCACGACGACCCGCGCCAGCGGAAACAGGCGCATGTAGCACCCGAGGATGCCGGCGATTGCGCCAGAGGCGCCCAGTGCGGGTACGATCGAAGTCGGATTCAACATGACGTGCGTGACCGAAGCCGCGAGCCCGCAAACAAGATAGAACGCCAGGTAGCGGCCATGACCCAGCCGATCCTCGATGGTCGGGCCGAACAGCCACAGCGTCCACATGTTGAAGATGAGATGGAGCCATCCTCCATGCAGAAACATCATTGAGAAGAAAGGGAGAATATCCACGGCAGCCAAATCGGTCTCCCCGGATGCAAAAACCTCGGAGTAGCGCGCGGGAATGAGCGCGAATTGGCGCAACAGCAGCTCAAGCTCGTAGGGGCTTAGGCTGTCCTGGAATACAAACAGGAGGCAATTGGTGGCGATCAGCATCCAGGTGATCACCGGCGGGTAGCGGGACGGGACAGCGTTCCGGATCGGGATCATCTGCGCCTCTTGGAACGCATGTCGCGGATGCCGGACATATCTGGCGCTTTCAGCTTCAGGCTGGATCGAGTTGACATTGCGGCTGCAGGGCCCAATCCGGCCATGACGTTCGTCAATTTTTGAAATTGCCGATCGTCGTCAACTTTGCGCGACGCAAGGCGGCAGCGATTGATCGACACCCCGGCGGCCCGAAAAGTTGATGCCGATCAAGGCGACCCGTCAGGGGCCGCATCACCCTGCAGCACCGAGCCTCCTCGGAGTACACATGGCCAGCTTGCTGCATATTGTCTGCCCCCATTGCGACTCGACCAACCGCGTGCCGCGCGAACGACTACGCGACGGCGGCAAGTGCGGGTTCTGCCATCGGCCGCTTTACGAAGGGCGGCCGGTTGCATTGAACAGTGTCGCTCGCTTCGACAAGCATGCAAACCACAGTGACATTCCGCTGCTCGTCGATTTCTGGGCAACCTGGTGCGGGCCCTGCCGGGCGATGGCGCCGATCTTCGAACAGGCAGCAACCCAGCTCGAGCCTGACGTGCGGCTGATCAAGGTGGACAGCGATGCGGCGCCTGAACTGCTGCAGCGCTTCTCCATCCAAAGCATACCGACGCTGATGCTTGTGCACCGCGACCGGGAGATTGCGCGCAAGTCGGGGGTCATGCCGCTGCCTCAACTTCTGGCGTGGACCCGCGAGCATGTCGATGGCATGAAGGTGTGACAGGACGTCGGCCGGTTCCATCTGCTCATCTCCAGGGCAGTCTCGCTGCTCACCCCTTTGTAAAAATCTTGCGGCTCGTTCTTCCGTCAGGGAGGTGAACAACGAGCTCGTCGCCGCGCTTTCGCGCGATCGCCTGGACGACCAGTTCGGCGGCTTCTCTGGTGGGATAGTGGCCGAACTCGTGCCCATTGTCGTCACGCACGACCCAGTCGTCGAAGCTGTCGTCCGGAACAACGTGAATAGCAGCCGCTGCCATCGCTTGAGCTCCACGCCATGAGCGACGATTGCCAGAGGATCGGGGACAGCGCCGTGACGAGAATCAATTTTCAGCGCCATTGAGAAAATCTGGAGAATCTGACGGCCGTCAATTGGAGTCCGGCCCGTGCGCGGCAATATCGTGCCAAGGATTCAGAGGTCATGATCGCCGCGGTGCAATCGAACAAGAGCCCCACCACCCACGTCATGAGCGTGGCAAAATTCGAGCGATTCTTTCGGATCACGGCAGGGCTCGATGTCGACAAGCAGGACCTCAAGCGCTACAGCGACTTCATCAATCGGAAGGTTTACGACCTCCTGCTTCGGGCTGAAGACACCGCGAAGGCAAATGGCCGGGTTTTCATCGAGCCGTTCGACCTGCCGATCACCAAGGGCCTGCAGGAAAGCATCCATGAATTCGAGAATATCGACGAGCAGATCGAACTGCGGCCGATTCTCGAACATCTCGCCGCACAGCCGCCGCTTGACCTCGCTTATGGCGAAGATACCGAGAGTCGACTGCCTGTGGTCGTGGGCGGGCTGAGCGTGGCGCTCGCGCGCGCCTTCAAGATCATTGACGGCAATCTGAAGAACCCGGCAACCGAGCACTGGCGGAAGTGCTTCCGCATTTTCGATCTGCTGATGTAGCACTGCTCGACAAATTTCGCTTCAAGCTGATGACTTGGTTCCGGTCGCATCGGCGGTGCAATCCAAACGGTTTCATCGCGGCGTTTGTCGTCGAGCCAGGAGGTAGTGATGATCAAGGATGTGATGGTTTGGCTGGATGGAGGTATCTCCGACGAAATTCGCCTGGCAGCTGTCGCCGAAATTGCCATACGGCTCGAGAGTAAGGTGATCATCGGATTGTTTCTTAATCCGTTGCCCTTGCCCGGTCCGGTCGATGGGGACATTAGCGGTGCGCTCACCACGGCCGAACTGATGAACCGGGCGCGCGAGGCCGGCGACAAAACCGAGGCGTTGCTGGCCAGGCGACTCTCACAGCTTGAGCGGCCAGTCGAGATCAGGCGGTTCGATGTGCTGGCTGACGACATCGCCAATATTGCCGCCCGCGAGGCGCGCTCCGCCGATACCTTTGTGNCGCTGCGTCCCAATGGCGCGATGGATCCCGAGCGGCTGGTTGAAGGCGTTCTGTTCGGATCGGGCCGGAACCTTTATCTGGTTCCCGAGACGGAGCGGCCAAAGATCGCCTTCAATCGTATCCTTGTCGCCTGGAACGGCAGCCGGGAATCGGCCCGAGCCTTGGCGGAAGCCATGCCGTTTCTATACAGAGCGGATGAGGTTGCGGTCGTGGTTGTGACCGGCGAGCGCCCGGCCGAACAAGAGGCGGTCATAGGTATCGATGCCGTCAATCATCTAAGGCATCACGGGATCGACGCTGTCCTTCATCGCGTCAAGAGCCGCCATAACGAAGTCGCAGCCACGTTGATGGCAGAGGCTGAACGGCGAAAGGCTGACCTTATCGTCATGGGCGGATACGGTCATTTGCCCCTGCGTGAGCGGTTGCTCGGCGGCGTGACCTACAACCTCATGCACGAGGCGCCTATTCCGCTGCTGATGGCTCACTAGAGGATTCGCGCCGCTCAATGGCTTAACAGCGAGGCTCGACATGTCGACGATCGATACCCGCCGCGAGCAGATGTTTCCAAAGCTTACGCCGCATGAAATCGATCGGCTTCGCCGTTTTGGACAGGTTCGGCGCTATGCCGCCGGCGAGGCGCTGTTTGTGATGGGAGACATCGCTCCCGGCATGTTCGTGCTGATCAGGGGCTCGGTGCGCGTCGTCAGACGCGATCCCTTGGGCCACAGCGCTCCGATCGTGGAGCAAGGACCCGGCGAGTTCGTCGCCGAAGTAGGGCAACTGTCGGGCCAGCCGGCGCTCGTCGACGTTCACGCGATCGACGAGGTGNAAGCGCTGCTNATTCNGCCCGAAAACTTGCGCGCCCTGATGATCGAAGAGCCCGAGCTCGGCGAACGGATCATGCAGGCACTGATCCTGCGTCGCGTCGCCCTGATCGAGGCTGGTGCCGGTGGTCCNNTCTTGATTGGCCCTGAATCCAGCCCGGACGTGGTTCGCCTGCAAGGCTTCCTGGCCCGCAATGCGTACCCGCACCAATTGCTCGATCCGACGCNGGATGAGGACGCAGCGAAGCTGGTCCAGCAATATGCTCCGAATCCCGCGGACCTGCCGCTCGCCGTGTGTCCAAAAGGCGCGATCCTGAAAAACCCGAACGAAGCCGAATTGGCGCGCGCACTCGGAATGGTGCCGATCGACGAACAGGATCGAACCTATGACGTCGCGGTCGTCGGCGCGGGACCGGCTGGCCTCTCGACCGCGGTCTATGCCGCGTCGGAAGGTCTCTCGGTCATCGTCTTTGACGCGCGCGCCTTCGGCGGGCAGGCTGGAGCGAGCGCTCGGATCGAAAATTATCTCGGTTTCCCGGCCGGCATTTCCGGCCAGGCGCTCACCGGCCGTGCCTATGTGCAAGCGCAGAAATTCGGTGCCAGGATAGTGATACCCACTGAAGTGGTACGCCTCGATCTGACTGAAACACCGCTCGCGCTTCGCCTGGATGACGGTAGGCGCGTGAAGGCATCGACGGTGGTCGTTGCGACCGGCGCTCGCTATCGGCGCCTTGACGTTCCGAACCTTAGCGATTTCGAGGGGCGCGGAGTCTGGTACTGGGCTTCGCCTATCGAGGCGCGCCTGTGTCGAGACGAGGAGATCATTCTGGTCGGGGGTGGCAACTCGGCGGGCCAGGCCGCCGTCTTCCTGCGCAACTTCGCTGCAAAGATCTGGATGCTGGTGCGCGGCCCAAGTCTCGCAGAGAGCATGTCGCAATATCTCATCGACCGCATCCGGGCGACCGATAATATCGTGGTATTGACCCATACGGAAATCGTTGCCCTGTACGGGAGCCGGGAAAAGCAACTGGAGCGCGTACGCTGGCGCAATAATGTGACCGGCGAGGAAACGGAGAAGCCGATCCGCCATATCTTTCTCTTCATCGGCGCGGATCCGGCGACGAGCTGGCTGAGGGACAGCGGGGTCGCTTTGGACACTAAAAATTTTGTTTTGACGGGCTCGGATATTCCGCCTGACGCCCGCCGGTCAAATAATGTATCCGGCCGTCCGCTGTCGCTGGAAACCAGCGTTCGTGGGGTATTCGCCTCCGGCGATGTGCGGTCCGGATCAGTCAAGCGGGTGGGCGCCGCAATCGGCGAGGGAGCGGTCGTTGGGGCGGAACTACATGCCGTTCTCGCAAACGGCGCAGCACTATCGCCGCGCGAAGCGATCGATAAAGCGCAGGAGGAAGCGCAACGCCATCAAATACGCGAGACATCGGATTCGCATTGACGGCCGTCAAGGCCGTGAACGGTCTCAAGTGGCACGGTCCTGTAGTCGCAAATTTCTGTCGGAGTGCGCGTGTGAATTGCGCGTGATCCAGATGGCGCCGGTAATTGCTGGCGCGATGCAACGGTTCTGGCCAACGGTTCGCTCGGCGAACTATGTTGAAAGGACTGCAGCCTCCACACAAGGAGGAAAAGACATGAATCCAGTACTCGTTAAGCCAGGACTCTTTCGCGATCGCCGCGAAGCCGGTCGGTTGCTCGCCGAAAAGCTCGCAACCT
>JGI12053J15887_10001480_pt1 | contig 10970 bp, 8 predicted proteins | sample MedBloCAOM1_O3_FD_15887 | JGI IMG/M metagenome (IMG submission 15887) | reverse complement strand
GCGACGTCGGACTGCACCACCGGGCTGTCGGCCAGCCGGCCGAGATTGCGCGGCGCCTTCTCGAGCGCCAGCTCGATGAAGGCGTCGAGCATGGCGCGGGCGATGCCGAGCGCCACCGCCGACACGCCCACGGCATAGAGGCCCTGCATGGTGAAGGCATAGAGCGGCCCGGTGTCGCGGCGCAGGCTCGGATCCTCGCGCGTGCCGGAGAACTCTTCGGGCACGAACACGTCCTTGCAGGCATAGCCTTCCGACGCGGTGCCGCGCATGCCGAGCGTGTTCCAGTCGTGGATCGGCGTCGTCTTCTCCTTGGGCATCAGCAAGGTGCGCACGGTCGGCCGGCCGTGGCGATTGAGGCGCAGCGAGCCGTCGGGCTCGACGACATGGGCGTGCGCGCCGATCCAGTTGGCCTGGCGGTAGCCGGACGAGAAATGCCACTCGCCGGTGATGCGGTAGCCGCCGGGCGCCGCCACTGCCTTGTGCTGGTTGGGCGGCCCCCAGGAGATCAGGCCGCGTGGATCCGAATAGATGTGGCGCGCCGATTCCAGCGGAATGAACGGCGCGATCAGGGCCGAGCTGTTGGCGACGAACATGTTCCAGCCCAACGACCCGTCGTGGCGCGCGATCTCCTCGATGGCCGCCAGATAGACCCAGGGCTCGACCTGCTCGCCGCCCACCGAGCGCGGCAACAGCAGGCGGAACAGCCGCGCTTCGTGCAGCTGGGTGAGCAGGGGTTCGGGAAACGCCTGGAGGCGCTCGATCTCGTCGACGACAGCCGCAATCGCCGGCCCCAGCGCGCGGGCGCGGGCAACGGGATCGGGTTTGCGGGTCGAGATGCCGATGTCATTCATGCGACGAACTCCGCCAGGACGCCCGACAATTGGGCACGCAGGGGAGGGAGGTTGTCAATCCGGTCTGCTGGCGGTAGGCGTCGACCGTCATGGCCGATTTCATCGCCGCCACCATTACCTTCCTCCTGTCGAACTTCCCGCTCACCTTCTTCATCATCGGGTTGTGCGTCTCGCTGATCGCGATCGCCCGCTCGCCGGCGCCGCGGGACGCCGCCACGATCGTCGAAAAGCTGATTTCCTGGCACGTCTTTTTCGCCCTTGGCGTGACTTACCTCTACAATTTCGTCTTTCATGTCTTCTTCGGGAAGATGGCGGCGGCCTTCATCGGCTGGACCGATAGCCCGTTCCAGTTCGAGGTCGGCATGGCGAGCCTGGGCTTTTCCGCCGTGGCTTTCACGGCTGCATTCCGCAGCTTCGACCTGCGGCTGGCGGCGATCCTGGGGTCGTCGTTGTTTCTTCTCGGCGCCGCAGCGGGACACGTCTACCAGATGGTGACGGAACGAAATTTCGCGCCCGGCAACGCCGGCATCATCTTCTACATGGACATCATCGTTCCGCTGTTGGGGTTCGTACTGCTCGGGTTGCAGCGTCGTTACGGCCGTCCGCTGCCGCGCCTTATTTAGGCCAGGCTTGGGTCACCGACGGGCCATGCAACCTCCCGTCGGCCCGGGGTGTTGAGCCAGGACCAACCCTCGGAGGAAATCCAAATGATGAAGACTTTCGCCATTGCTCTGGTTTGCGCAGTCTCTGCGGTCTCGATGGCCCAGGCCCAGACGTCGGGTTCGGCCGGCGGCGGTGCCTCTGTCGGCGCCGGCACTTCCGGTGGCGGCGTGGGTGGATCGACGGGCATCACTGGCGGCGGGTCGGTCGCCACGCCCCCGGCCTCGACCGGCGTCGGCGTGTCGGGCGGCGCGAGCGGCTCGACCTCGCAGCCCTCGCAGCCCACGATCGATACCAACCAGGCCCAGCAGCCCGGCATCGGCGTCAACAGCGGTGCCAGCGGCAACGGCAGCATCAAGCCGTTGGGTCGTTAGGACTCGTTTAAGGAGTTAGCGCGAGACCGGCCGGGCATTCCCGGCCGGTCTTTGCGCGTATCGGACCTACTCTGCGGCGATCTTCATCGCCTGCGGATTGCGCCACTGATTAAGAAGCTCGGCTTGCTTGCGCCTGGCCTTCTCGAGATGGGCGTCCTTGACGTGACCGTAGCCCTTGATGTCGTCGGGCACCGAGGCGAGTTTGACGGCAATCGCGTGGTTGGCGGGTGTGAGGCCGCCTAAAAGCTCGCCGATCAGTGTCTCATATTCACCGATCAAGGCACGCTCTACCCTGCGCTCCTTGGTGTAGCCGAAGAGGTCGAGCTTGGTGCCGCGGAGCCGCTTCAGCTTCGCCAGCATCCTGAAGGCCGGCAGCATCCACGCGCCGAACTCCTGCTTGATCAGATGTCCGGTCTTGGGATCGCGGCTGGCGAACAACGGCGGGGCGAGATGGAATTTCACCTTGTAGTCGCCCTCGAACTGCTGACTGAGCTGGGCCTGGAAGGCCGTCTCGGCATGAAGTCGCGCCACTTCGTACTCATCCTTGTAGGCCAGCAGCTTGGAGTAGTTGCGCGCCACCGCCACGGCGAGTCCTGTATTGCCGGTTTTCTGCTCGGCCGTACGGACCTGCTCGATCAGTGCCTGGTAGCGCTTGGCCAGTGCGGCGTTCTGATAGCCTGTGAGGTGCTTCACTCGGGAGGCAACGATCTCATCGAGCGTGCTCGGCAGCTTCGCGAAGCGCACGACCTTGTCGTCGGCCGGAGCCACCAGCCTGTCGACGCTCGTGCGGTCATGGGCGGCGCGACGGCCCCAGCGGAAGGCCGCCATGTTCATCGCGACGGCCGCGCCGTTCAGCTCGATGGCGCGTTCGATCGAGTCGTGGCCGAGCGGAACGAAGCCCTTCTGATAGGCGTAGCCCAGCATGAACATGTTGGTGGCGATCGAATCGCCCAGTAGCGCCGTGGCCATGCCGGTCGAATCGAGGAAGTCGCAGGCATCGGCGCCCGCCGCCGCCTCGATCGACAGTTTCAGCATGTTGGTGGGGAAGGCGAGGTCGGGATGGCGGGTGAACTCGCCGGTGATGATCTGGTGGGTATTGACCACGGCGTGCGACGTGCCGGGTTCTAGACGGGCCAGCGCATCGGCGCTCGAGCTCACGACCAGGTCGCAGCCCAGCAGCAGGTTGGCGCCGCCGGCGCCCAGCCGCACGGCATGCAGCGCCTCGGGCGTGGCGCCCAGCCGGACGTGGCTGATGACCGCGCCGCCCTTCTGCGCCATGCCGAGCTGGTCGAGCACGGTGACGCCCTTGCCCTCCATGTGCGCCGCCGTGCCCATGATGGCGCCGATGGTGACGACGCCGGTGCCGCCGATGCCGGTGATCAGCACGCCGTACGGCTTGTCGGCGAGCGACGGCAGCAGAGGGGCGGGCGGCAGCGGCGGCTCCGCCGTCGCCACGCCGGCTTTCTTGCTGTCGGCCTTGCCCTTGCGGACGCCGCCGCCTTCGATCGTGACGAAGCTCGGGCAGAAGCCGTTGAGGCAGGAGAAGTCCTTGTTGCAGGACGACTGGTCGATGGCGCGCTTGTTGCCGAACTCGGTCTCGACCGGCACGACGCTGAGGCAATTCGACTGCGTCGAGCAGTCGCCGCAGCCCTCGCACACCGCCTGGTTGATGTACACGCGCTTGGCCGGATCGGGGTAGGTGCCGCGCTTGCGGCGGCGGCGCTTCTCGGCGGCACAGGTCTGGTCGTAAATCAGGACCGAGACGCCCTGCCACTCGCGCAGGCTCCTTTGCACCTCGTCGAGCTCGTCGCGGTGATGGAAGGTGACGCCGGGCGCCCATTCGGTGCCGACCGGGTATTTGTGCGGATCGTCGCTCACTAGGGCGATGCGGCGCGCGCCCTCGGCATGGACCTGCTGGCTGATGGTCCAGGGATGGACGTTGCCGTCATGCGGCTGGCCGCCGGTCATGGCGACAGCGTCGTTGTAGAGGATCTTGTAGGTGATGTTGGTGTTGGCGGCGATCGCCTGGCGAATCGCGAGGTAGCCCGAATGGAAGTAGGTGCCGTCGCCCAGGTTCTGGAAGACGTGCGGCATGTCGGTGAAGTGGCTGGCGCCGACCCAGGTCGCACCCTCGGCGCCCATGTGGGTGAAGGTCTTGGTGTTGCGCTCCATGCCGATGGCGAGCGTATGGCAGCCGATGCCGGCCATCGCCATCGACCCGTCCGGCACCTTGGTCGACGAGTTGTGCGGGCAGCCGGAGCAGAAATAGGGCACGCGCGCCATGCCGGATTCGTTGCGCACCTGCCGGCCGGCACGGCGCTTCAGCGCGTCGAAGCGCTCCTTGGTAGGGGCGCTGAACGACTCGAGACCGAAGCGCGCCACGATCGCCGAAGCGATCTCGAAGGGCGTGAGCTCGCCGTCGGACTTCAGCAGCATCTGGCCGCGCTCGTCGGTCTTGCCGACGACCACGGGGCGGCGGTCGGCCGGCGCGTTGAACAGCGCATCCTTGAGCTGCTGTTCGATCAGCGCTCGCTTTTCCTCGACCACCAGGATCTCGCGCTTGCCCTGGGCGAAGGCGGTGGCACCCTCGGTCTCGAGCGGCCACACCATGCCGACCTTGTAGATGGCCAGACCCAACCGTTCGGCCTCGCGATCGTCGATGCCCAGTTCGTCGAGCGCCTGGCGGACATCGAGGTAGGACTTGCCGACGGTCATGATGCCGAATCGTGCGTCGGGCCGGCCCATCATCAGCCGGTCGAGCTTGTTGGCGCGCCAGTAGGCCAGCGCCGCGGGCTGCTTCACCGTGACGACGCGGCGCTCCTGGCCCAGCCAATCGTCAGGCCAGCGGATATGCACGCCGTCAGGCGGCAGAATGAAATCGGCCGGCGTGTGGAGCTCGATGCGGTGCGGATCGACATGGACGGAGGCCGAGGAATCGACCGTCTCGCTCAGCACCTTGAAGGCGACCCACAGGCCCGAGTAGCGCGACATCGCAAACGCATGCAGGCCGAAATCGAGATACTCCTGCACGCTGGCGGGATGGATCACCGGGATGCCGGCGGCCATGAAGGCGGGCTCGCTCTGGTGAGCGGTGGTCGACGACTTGGCCATGTGGTCGTCGCCGGCCAGCGCCACGATGCCGCCGTGCCGGGAGGTACCGGCATAGTTGGCGTGCTTCAGCACATCGCCGGACCGGTCGACGCCCGGACCCTTGCCGTACCACATGCCGAACACGCCGTCGTAACGGGCGCCGGGATAAAGGTGGATCTGCTGGGTGCCCCACAAGGCGGTGGCCGCGAGGTCCTCGTTGACGCCGGGCTGGAACTCGATGTGGTTCTTCTTGATGAAGCGCTTGGCCTGCCACAGCGCCTGGTCGAAGCCGCCGAGCGGCGAGCCGCGATAGCCGGAGATGTAGCAGCCGGTATTGAGGCCGGCGGCGAGGTCGCGCTGACGCTGCATCATCGGCAGCCGCACCAAGGCCTGCGTGCCGGTCAGATAGACGCGTCCGCTCTCCAGCAGGTATTTGTCGTCCAGGGTCACCGCGAGCGGCATGCACCCTCCCTGACACTCATATAGGCACGGTAGCGACAGAATGTTGCCGCTTGCAATCTGGAACGTGCGGCGGACGTAAAAAGACGCTTTCCCATTGCCGCGCCGTGCCGGCCGGTCGCCCCGTTTCAAGGTTCCGTCCCGGAACGAAACGTTGTAAGCGTGCGGCCCCTCGATTTTCTGCAACGTATTTCCAATACGCAGCCCTTTGCCATGTCAGTCCTCGTCACCGGTGCCGCCGGGTTCATCGGATCGCACGTCGCGCGCGCCTTGCTGGCGCGCGGGGAGGCGGTGGTCGGGGTCGACAATTTCAGCGACTACTACGACCCGGTCCTGAAGTTCGCCCGGCTGAAACCGCTGCGCGACGACAAGGCTTTCACCTTCCTCGAAGCCGACATCTCCGACCGCGAGGCGATGCTGGCGCTGGCCGACCGGCACGGCGACCTCGATCGCATCGTCCACCTGGCGGCCCAACCCGGCGTGCGCCATTCGCTGGTCGACCCCTATGTCTACGTCCAGACCAACGTGATGGGCCATCTGGTGATGCTGGAGCTGGCCAAGCTGGTGCCGGCGCTAAAGCACTTCGTCTATGCCTCGTCCTCGTCGGTCTATGGCGCCAACCGCAAGCTGCCTTTCGCGACGGCCGACCGGGTCGACCACCCGGTGTCGCTCTACGCCGCCACCAAGCGGGCCGACGAGCTCTTGAGCGAAACCTACGCCCATCTGTTCGGCCTGCGCACCACCGGCCTGCGCTATTTCACGGTCTACGGGCCGTGGGGCCGCCCCGACATGTCGCCCCACATCTTCGCCAAGGCGATCCACGAGGGCCGCACCATCGAGCTCAATCACCTGGGCTTCGTGAAGCGCGACTACAGCTACATCGACGACATCGTGGCCGGCACGCTGGCCGTGCTCGACAAGCCCGCCGACGCGGCCAGCCACCGCGTCTACAATCTCGGCGCCGCCCGCAGCGAGGACATCGTGGCCGTGATCGCGCTGTTCGAGAAGGCGCTGGGCCGCGAGGCCAAGATCGAGCTCCGGCCCGGCGATCCGTTCGACATGCAGGAAACCGCCGCCGACATCTCCGACACCACGCGGGATTTCGGCTGGACGCCCAAAGTCCCGGTGGAAGAGGGCATCCCGCTGTTTGTGGAGTGGTTCAAGGCTTTCTATTGCCTTTGACAACCCGAATAACCTCACTCTGAGGAGCGCTCGCAGGGCGCGTCGACTCGAATAACCTCATCCTGAGGAGCGCCCGCAGGGCGCGTCTCGAAGGATGGGCAACAGTCGGGGTGCGCGTGTAGCCTTTCCGCGATGGACAACGAACCTGGCGCCCACGTCTACATGCTTCGCTGCGCCGATGGCAGGTACTACGTCGGATCAGCACGCTTGGGGTTGGAACGACGGCTTGCAGAGCACAATAGCGGCGCCTATGGCGGCTACACGTCAAAGCGCCTGCCAGTTGTGCTCGTTTGGTCCGAGCACTTCCTCGATATTACAGATGCCATTGCAGTCGAACGGCAGATCAAAGGGTGGTCGCGCACAAAGAAGGAAGCTTTGATTCGTGGCGACTACGAGTTGATTAGGCTTTTGGCGAAGAGAAGTAGCTAACGTGATCTCCCATTGCCCATCCTTCGAGACGCGTCCCTGCGGGACGCTCCTCAGGATGAGGCGGTCCGGCTTCGACAAACCACCTCATCCTGAGGAGCGCGCGAAGCGCGCGTCTCGAAGGATGGGCACAATCGGGCTGCCCTGCGGACGCTCCTCAGGATGAGGTTTTTGCTTTATGAAGCGATTATCATGAGCACTGCGCCACTCCTCGACATCAAAAACCTCCACCGCGCCTTCTACGGGCTCGACGTGCTGCGCGGCGTCGATCTTGCCGTGGCGGCGGGCGGCATCACCGGGCTGATCGGGCCCAACGGGGCGGGCAAGACGACGTTGTTCAACGTGGTCTCGGGCCTGGTGCCGCCGGACGCGGGCTCGATCCGGTTCGACGGACAGGAGATCGCGGGGCTGGCGCCCGATGCCGTGAGCCGGCGCGGACTGGTGCGCACCTTCCAGGTGGCGCGCGGCTTTCCCAGGCTCTCGGTGTTCCAGCATCTCATGCTCTATGGCCGCGACCAGCCGGGCGAGACGCTGTGGCAGGCGATTCTAGGCACGCGTGCGGCGCGCGAGCGCGAAGCGGCGCTCGCCGAGCGGGCTTGGGCGACGGCGCGGTTCTTGAGGCTCGATCACCTGATCGACAATCCCGCCACCGCGCTCTCGGGCGGCCAGAAGAAGCTTCTGGAGATCGGACGCGCCCTGATGGCCGAGCCGCGCCTCGTGCTGCTCGACGAGCCGACCGCCGGCGTCAATCCGACCCTGCAGAACGAGATCGGCGAGCGGCTGCTCGAGCTGCCGCGCCGCGGCATCACCGTGCTGCTGATCGAGCACGACATGGGCTTCATCGCCCACCTCTGCAATCCGGTGATCGTCATGGCCGAGGGCCAGGTTCTCACCCAGGGCACATTCGACGAAGTGCGTGCCGACCATAGGGTGCGCGAAGCCTATCTTGGACGAAGAGCGGCATGAGCCTGCTGGAGATTTCCGGCCTGCGCGGCGGCTATGCGGCGGCCGACGAGATCGTGAAGGGCGCCGACCTTGCCGTCGCGGCGGGCGAGATCGTCGCCCTGATCGGCCCCAACGGCGCCGGAAAATCGACGCTCCTGAAGCTGGTCGCGGGCCTGCTGCGGCCGAGCGGCGGCAGCGTGCGCTTCAAGGACCGCGACATCGCCGGCTGGGCGGCGCCCGACATCAGCCGCGCTGGACTGTCCTTCGTGCCGCAGGAGCGCAACGTGTTCGGCACGATGAGCGTGGCCGAGAACCTCGAGATGGGTGGCTATATCGATGGCGCCCACGCCCGGCGGCGCATGGCTGAGCTCTATGAGCGCTTTCCCATGCTGGCCGACAAGCGCCGGGCGGCGGCGCGCACCTTGAGCGGCGGCCAGCGCCAGATCCTGGCCATGGCGGTCGCGCTCATGAACGCGCCCGACCTGCTGCTGCTCGACGAGCCGACGGCGGGCCTCAGCCCGCGCGCGGCGGAGGAGCTGTTCGGCACGATCCTTGCGCTCAACCAGTCGGGCGTGGCGATCCTGATGGTCGAGCAGAACGCGCTCGAGGCGCTGTCGGTGTCGATGCGCGCCTACGTGCTGGTGCAGGGTCGCCCCGAGCGCGAGGGAGGGGCGGCCGACCTCGCCGCCGATCCAACGGTGCGCGATCTCTTTCTCGGCGGGAAGGCCGCGCCTATGCTCAAATCATCGGACGAGGGAATGGGGGACGTCATATGAGACGCGACGTGATGGGGATCCGCATCGGCCGCCGCGCCGCGCTGGCCGGCGGTGCCGCTGTCCTGGCAAGTCCTGCCGTGGTGAAGGCGCAGAGCGATCCGATCAAGCTCGCCACCCTGACGCCGCTCACCGGCGCCGGCGGCTCCTATGGTCCGACGATGGCCAAGGTCGCGGCGTCGGTGGTCGAGGAGGTCAACAAGGCAGGCGGCGTGCTGGGCCGGCGCGTTGTGCTCGTCAGCGAGGACGACCAGACCAGCCCGGAAGCGGGCGTCCGTGCGGCGCGCAAGCTGATCGACGTCGACAAGGCCGCGGCCGTCATGGGCACTTGGGCCTCGTCGGTGACCACGGCGGTGGCGCCGCTCTGCTGGGAGAGCAAGACCTTCCTGACCACCACGTCGGGCGCCGATTCGATCACGCAGCTGCCGCATCTGGGTTATCTCGTGCGCACCCAGCCCAACTCGACCTTGCAGGTGACACGCTCGGGCGAGTTCATGCTCTCGCTGGGCGCCAAGAAGGTCTTCACCATGATCCCGCAGACGCCCTTCACCCAGGCGACCTTCGACCTGATGGGCAAGGTGCTGCCCAAGGGCGGCGCCACGCACCAGGGCCTGATCTACGACGACAAGAAGAACACCTACCGCACCGAGGTCGACCAGGCGCTGCGTGCGGAGCCCGACATGATCTTCGCCGCGGGCTACACGCCCGACACGATCGTGCTCCTGAAGGACATCTACCGCGCGGGCTTCAAGGGCAAGATCATCGGCTTCGGCTATTCCATCAACCAGAAGCTTCTGGACCAGATCGGCCAGCCCGAGGTCGTCGAGGGCGTCTACACCTATTCGCCGTCGCCGGCCGAGGGCAGCTCGGCCTATGAGAAGGTGAAGGCAGCCGTGGGCTCGACCAATCCCGATCCCTATACGTGCCAGGTCTACGATCACGTGAACCTGGTGCTGCTGGCCATCGCCAATGCCAAGGACGCGACCGGAGAGGCGATCAAGGACAACATCCGCAAGTCGGCGCAGGGCGGCGGCAAGTCCGTCGACAATGCGGTCGACGGCATCAAGGCAATCGCCGCGGGCGAGAAGGTCGACTACACGGGCGCGTCGGGACCGTGCGACTTCGACGACAAGGGCGACATCCTCGACTGCAAGTTCCGCTACGACCAGGTCAAGTCTGGCAAGTTCACCTTGGTGAAGATCGCGTGATCCTGCGGACCGCGGGCGTCCCGCCCGCTCATGATCTCGAGCGGGCGAGACGCCCGCGGTCCGGAAGACCATGATCCTCTTCCAAGCCCTGGTGAACGGACTGGTATCGGGCACCTTGCTGGCGGTGCCCGCCATCGGCTTCACGGCGATGTTCGCCGTGCTGCGCTTTCCCAACTTCTCGGTGTCGGGCGTGGCGACGCTCGGCGCCTTCGCGGGCTATCTCGCCTATGGCGCGGGCCTGCAGATGGCGGGCTCGCTGGCCGTGGCTTTTGCGGTGGCGGGGGCGGCCGGTCTGCTGTTCGACAAGCTGGTGCACCTGCCGCTGGTCAAGCAGGGCGCGCTGCCGGCGGCCATCGCGTCGATCGCCACCGGGCTGGTGCTGGAGAACGTCGTGCGGCTGGGCTTCGGCAACGAGCCGCGCGGCTTCGACCGGCCGATCGCGCGCGATATTCGCCTGGGCGACATTCGCGTCAGCCCGCAGCAGCTCGAGACCATGGCGCTGGCGCTCGCGCTGATGCTGGCGGTGTTCGCGGCGCTCGCCTTCACGCGCATCGGCAAGGCCATGCGCGCCTCGGCCGACAATCCCGAACTGGCGGCGCTCAAGGGCATCCGGCCCGAGCGGATCGCGATGATGGCGAGCTTCGTCGGCATGGGGCTGGTCGGCGTGGGCGGCATGCTGCTGGGGCTCGACAGCTCGATCGATCCGCTGACCGGCACGCGCATCCTACTGTCGATCTTCGCCGCCGCCGTGCTGGGCGGGCTGGGCAGCGCACCTGGCGCCGTGCTGGGCGCCTTTCTGATCGGCATCGCCGAGGAACTGTCGGTGCTGGTCGTGGGCTCGCAATATCGCGCCGCCGTGGGCTTCGTCGCCATCCTGGCCGTGCTGTCGCTCCGGCCGCGCGGGCTTTTAGGGGAGAGGGCGTTTTGATGAACTCGTCATTTGGACCGCGGGCGTCCCGCCCGCTCATGATCATGAGCGGGCGGGACGCCCGCGGTCCGGAA
>JGI12053J15887_10001479_pt1 | contig 10970 bp, 9 predicted proteins | sample MedBloCAOM1_O3_FD_15887 | JGI IMG/M metagenome (IMG submission 15887) | reverse complement strand
TGAAGCGCCTGCGCCGGAAGGGCGCCTCGATCGCGCTCGAGCCGGCCAACGCCGCCTACGAAACACGGATCTTCGGACCCGATCGGGTCAAGATCCAGGGCCGCCTGGCCGGACTCTACCGCCGCTACAACTGACTTCAGGCGCCCGGCGCCTTGACTGGCGCCGCTTGTCGCGCGGAGCTGTTGGGTACCCACGGACGATCTCCGCGACGGGCGTTGGCCGTCTCACGCCGCACGCCTGCCTCGTCGAGCCACAGTGCCTGAGCGCCCTCGCGCCAGGCGTCACGGCGATCGATGACCAGCCGCGGGCCGCGGCAACGGCCCTGCGCGTCCACGGTCGACAGCACGATGTCGGCGCTGCCGCAGGCCTCGGCCAGCCTTCGGTCGTCGCTCACCAGCGCGATGCGCCACGGTCCCTTGCGCCAGCGACAGAGCCCGGTGTTGCAACCAAGGCCGGCGGCCTGCTGGTCGGCGCTCACCGTCCAGCGCTTGGCGCCCTCCTGGCCGCTGCGCCGCGCCCAGGCGTCGCTGATGAAGCGGTCGGTGCGGGCCGAGGCGATGTGGACCATGCCCCGCTCGTCGCGCAGGCCGAGCACGCGGCCATCCTCGCTCATCAGCAGGTCGGGCGCCGGCGGCGGCGCGAGCAACAGGCCGCTGATCGCGACCGGCAAGCCGGCAAATCGCCAGCGTCGGCGCCATAGACAGAGCCACAGTCCGCCGACCGTCAGGAGCCACAGGCTGGCGCCGGGCAGCGACGGCACCAGCATGGCGGCCTGCGGCCAGTCGGCGACATGGCGGGCGATGGCGTTCAGGCCTTCGACGCCCCAGCCCATCGGCACCAGGGCGAAGCGTTCGAGGCCGAGCGGCATCAGCAGCATGGCCAGGAGGCCCCACGGCATGATCCAGAAGCCGGTGAGGGGCACGCCCAACAGGTTGGCGACGACGCCCAGCAGCGACAGGCGGTTGAAGTGGTAGGCGGCGAAGGCGCCGGTGGCGACCGAGGCGATCAGGGTCGTGGCCAGGCTGGCGGCGAAGCCGGCGCCCAGCCGCCACAGCCAGCGATGTTCAAGAAGTTCGGCACGTTCATGCAGGCGCCGCCGCCAGCCGGCCGCCATCTCCCAGGCGGCGATCAGCGCCACCACCGCGGCGAACGACATCTGGAACGAGGCGCCGGTCAACGATTCGGGCGCGGCGAGGAGCACGATGACCGCCGACCAGGCGACCAGGCGGAGCGACAGCGCCGTGCGGTCGAGCAGCATGGCGATCAGCGCGAAGCCTGCCATGGCGCACGACCTCTGCGCCGGCACCGGCGCCCCGGCCAGCGCGGTGTAGAAGAGCGCCGCCAGCAGGGCGATCACGGCGGCCACCTTCTTGGCGTCGATGCGCAGCGCCAGCGGCGGCACCAGCGCGATGGCGTAGCGCAGCACGCCCATCACCAGGGCCACCACGAACACGATGTGCAGGCCGGAGATCGACAGGATGTGGGCGAGGCCCGAATCGCGCATGGCCTGGGTGATGTCCTTGTCGACGGCGGTCTGCTCGCCGGTCAGCAGGGCCGCGGCCACGCCGCCTTCCGGTCCAGGCAAAGCGGCGAGGATGCGCGCCGTGATGTCGGCGCGCAGCGCATCGATGGTGCGCACGATGCCGTCCGGCCGACCGTGCTCGATCACCGTCGCCGGCGCCAGCGCATAGCCCACGGCGCCGAGCTGCTGGTACCAGGCAACCCGCTGGAAATCGAAGGCGCCTGGTGCCGCTGGTCCGGCCGGCGGCGAGATGTTGGCGAGCACCAGCAGCCGGTCGCCGACATGAATCGGCGGCGCGCCCTTGGAGAGCGAGATGCGCACGCGCGCCGGCATCATCTCGACCGGCGGCACGTTGTTGCCTTTCAGGCGCACCGCCTCGAGCACGACCCGCACGCTTTCCGGCAGGCGCTGGATATCGGCGATGCGGCCCTCGACATTGATGCTGAACAGCGGCCGGCTGAGGGTCGGCGCCGCCAGGCTCGCGGTGCGCCAGGCGACGAGGCCCAGGCCGACGGCTGCGGCGACCGCGCCGAGCGCGAGCGCGCGGGCGAGACTGCCCGAGCGCGCCAGGAAGACGAGGACGAGCGCAGCCGCCGCCAGCATCGGCCCCAGCCACAAAGCGGGTTCGCTCGGCAGCTCGAAGTAGACGGCGATGCCCAGCCCCATCGCCACCGGCAGCCACAGCATCCAGCGGCTGCGCTCGGCGTCGAGCTGATCGAGGATCCAGGTGCGTGCCCCCGCCACGCCATCTCCCTCTCTTGTTTGACAGCGCGGAAACGCTCGCCTACCTACGGCGCGCTTTTCCGGCCGAAATGCGGCAAAACCCGCACATACCCAGAACAATGACAGTCGTTACCCGCTTCGCCCCCTCGCCGACCGGCTACCTGCATATCGGCGGCGCACGCACCGCGCTGTTCAACTGGCTGTTCGCCCGCCACCACGGCGGCAAGTACCTGCTGCGCATCGAGGACACCGACCGCGCGCGCTCGACCTCGCCCGCCATCGACGCCATCCTCGACGGGTTGTCGTGGCTCGGCCTGCCGTGGGACGGTGAGGTCACCTACCAGTTCGCGCGCGCGGCGCGGCACGCCGAGGTAGCGCACCAGATGCTGGCCATGGGCAAGGCCTATCACTGCTACGCCTCGCCCAAAGAACTCGAGGAGATGCGCAACGAGCAACGCCGCGCCGGCGTGCCGATGCGCTACGATGGCCGCTGGCGCGATCGCGATCCCAAGGACGCCCCGGCCGGTGTAGCGCCGGTCGTTCGCCTCAAGGCGCCGCAAAGCGGTCAGACCATCATCCAGGATGCCGTGCAGGGCGAGGTCAAGGTCGAGAACGCCGTTTTGGACGACATGATCCTGCTGCGCGCCGACGGCACGCCGACCTACATGCTGGCCGTCGTCGTCGACGATCACGACATGGGCGTCACGCACGTAATCCGCGGCGACGATCACCTGAATAACGCCTTCCGCCAGCTCCAGATCATCCACGCGATGGATTGGCCCGAGCCGGTCTATGCCCACATCCCGCTGATCCACGGACCCGACGGNGCCAAGCTCAGCAAGCGTCACGGCGCGCTGGGGGTCGACGCCTATCGCGACATGGGCTTCCTGCCGGCGGCGCTGCGNAACTACCTGCTGCGGCTGGGNTGGGGCCATGGCGACGACGAGATCATCTCGACCGAGCAGGCGATCGAATGGTTCGACCTGCCNGGTGTCGGCCGCTCGGCCGCGCGCTTCGATCTGGCGAAGCTCACCAACCTCAATGCGCATTACCTNCGCGAGACGCCCGACGCAGAGCTTTTGGCCATGGTGCTGCCCGGCCTNGANGCCAAGCTCGGCGGCAAGGTCGATCCGGTCGGCCTGGAGCGCCTGACGCGCGGCCTGGGCGGCGTGAAGCAGCGCTCGCGCACCTTGGTCGAGCTTCTGGACAGTCTCCTCTTCTATGCCCGAAGCGGCGCGCCGCCGATCGCCGACGACAAGGCGCGCGCCCAGCTCACGCCCGAGGCCAAGGCACTGCTCGCCAAGCTCGCCGTGGCGCTTGAGGCCGAAGCGGCCAACTGGAGCGAGAAGCAGGTCGAGGACGCGATCCGTCGCTTCGCCGAAGCGAACGGCGTAAAGCTCGGCCAGGTCGCCCAGCCGCTGCGCGTGGCGCTCAGCGGCTCGACCGTGTCGCCCGGCATCTTCGAAGTGCTGGCGATCCTGGGACCCGCCGAAACCAAAGCGAGATTGCTCGCCGCCAGCGGATAGAGTGGCGCGCACCCGGCCGCGCAGAATCCTGCGATGGGTTTGCGGGTCTGGACCTGGCTTCTGTCCCTCTCCGTCCTGTGGGGCGGCTCCTTCTTCTTCGCCAAGGTCGCGATCGGCGAGCTGGGACCGCTCACCGTGGTATTTGCACGCGTGGCCTTGGCGCGCTGGCGCTCGACGTCGTCCTGCTCGCGACCGGGACGAATCTATTCCGACGCGATGCACCATGGTCCGCCTACCTCGCCATGGGCTTGCTGAACAACGTGCTGCCCTTCAGCCTGATCTTCTGGGGCCAGACGCAGATCGCGTCGGGGCTGGCCTCGATCCTGAACGCCACGACACCCCTCTTCACCCTCCTCTTCGCCGGCGTGGCGCTGCTGATCGGCCCTGAACTGCTCGTCGGCGGCGCGAGCGTGTGGGGCGAGCTGGCTTGCCAGGGCGCGGCCATTTCCTATGCCTTCGCCGGCGTCTACGGCCGCCGCTTCAAGACGATGAAAATTGCGCCGATCGAAGCCGCTGCCGGGCAGGTCACTGCAAGTACCGTGTTGATTCTGCCGATCATGCTGACCGTCGAGCAACCCTGAACGCTGCAGGCGTTGCCTTCGCCCATCGTCTGGGCAGCGCTCGGCGGCCTGGCAATGCTGTCGACGGCCCTCGCCTACGTGCTTTATTTCCGCATTCTGGCCGCCGCCGGCGCCACCAACCTGCTGCTCGTTACCTTCCTGATACCCGTCACGGCCATCCTGCTGGGCGCGGCTGGCCTGGGCGAACGGCTGGCGCCGCGCCACTTCGCCGGAATGGCCCTGATCGGGCTGGGCCTCGCCGCCATCGACGGCCGGATCGCGCGCCTGCTACGCCCCGCGAAATAGCGGTTTGGCTGCACAATTGCGCCTCCGGAGGCGGCTTGTTAGGGTGCCCTCGAACCCGCCAATTCGAGCCGAAAGAGTTCCCAAATGGCCAAGTCGACCGCCACGCTGACCGACAACGAAACCGGCAAATCCTACGATATGCCGATCATCCACGGCACCATCGGACCGCGTCTGGTCGATATCCGCAAGTTCTACGGCGACGCCGGGATGTTCACCTACGACCCGGGCTTCACCTCGACCGGCTCATGTGCCTCCAAGATCACCTACATCGACGGCGACGAAGGCGTCCTGCTCTATCGCGGCTACAACATCGCCGAGCTCGCCGAGCAGAGCGACTTCATGGAATGCAGCTACCTGCTGATGAAGGGCGAGCTGCCGAACAAGGCGCAGAAGGAAAAGTTCGTCAAGGACATCACGAACCACACGATGGTCCACGAGCAGCTCAGCCAGTTCTATCGCGGCTTCCGGCGCGACGCCCATCCGATGGCGGTGTGCTGCGGCGTCGTCGGTGCCCTCTCGGCGTTCTATCATGACTCGCTCGACATCCACGATCCGCATCAGCGCATGATCGCCTCCTACCGGCTGGTGGCCAAGATGCCGACCATCGCCGCCATGGCCTACAAGTACTCGATCGGGCAGCCCTTCATCTACCCGCGCAACGACCTCAGCTACTCGGCCAATTTCCTGCGCATGATGTTCTCGGTGCCGGCCGAGGAATACGAGATCAACCCGGTGCTCGAGAAGGCGGTCGACCGCATCCTGATGCTGCACGCCGACCACGAACAGAACGCCTCGACCTCGACGGTCCGCCTCGCCGGCTCCTCGGGCGCCAACCCGTTCGCCTGCATCGCCGCTGGCATCGCCTCGCTGTGGGGCCCGAGCCACGGCGGCGCCAACGAGGCCGTCATCAACATGCTGAACGAGATCGGCGGCAAGCAGAACATCCCGGGCTTCCTGTCCCGCGTGAAGGACAAGCAGGACCATACCCGCCTGATGGGCTTCGGCCACCGCGTCTACAAGAACTACGATCCGCGCGCCAAGGTGATGCGCCAGACCTGCCACGAGGTGCTGACCTCGCTCGGCATCGAGCACGATCCGCTGCTCGAACTGGCCATGGAAATGGAGCAGATCGCGCTCAAGGACGACTACTTCATCTCCAAGAAGCTCTATCCCAACGTCGACTTCTACTCGGGCATCATCTTCCGGGCGATCGGCATCCCGACCTCGATGTTCACCGTGCTGTTCGCTGTCGCGCGGACCGTCGGCTGGATCGCGCAGTGGAACGAGATGATCGAGGACCCCGACCAGAAGATCGGCCGCCCGCGCCAGCTCTACAACGGCCAGACCGAGCGACCCTACAAGCCGCTGCACATGAGAGCCTGAAAAAAAGCCCAAATTTAAGAGGATTAATTCGCTGCCCGGGGGGAAAGCGAGAGGACATGGCAAGAACGTCATATGGACCGCGCCTGGCAAAGACCTGGGCGGTCGCGCAAAAGCCGAGGCCGATGCCGCGGGTCGTGCGGCTCGGCCGGCCGGCGAACGACAATTTCCGCCGCCCAGGCTGGATGGTGCGGATGTTCGTCCTGGCGCTGGCGGCGACCTTTGCGCTGGTCGCCGTAGCCAACTGGCGGCTGATCCTGTAGCCGGCCCTACTTGTAGTCTGGCCTACTTGCGCTCGATCAGCTCGATCTTGTAGCCGTCGGGATCTTCGACGAAGGCGATCACCGTGGTGCCGTGCTGCACCGGACCTGCCGGCCGCGTAACCTTGCCGCCGGCCTTGGTGACTTGCTCGCACATGCCATAGACGTCGGGCACGCCGACGGCGAGATGGCCGAAGCCGGTGCCCAGCTCGTAGGGCTTCTCCTGCCCCCAGTTGAAGGTCAGCTCGACGGCGCAGTGCTCGCTCTCCTCGCCGTAGCCGACGAAGGCAAGCGTATACTTGCCGGCCGGCACCTCGCGCTTGCGCAGCAGCTTCATGCCCATCGGCCCGGTATAGAAGGCGAGCGACCTGTCGAGATCCTTCACCCGGATCATCGTGTGCAGCATGCGGTAGTTGGCGGCGGTGTCGGGCATCTCCCCCTCCTCTATGGTTGCTTGTCGCGGATCATGGCGGCGAAGGTCGCTTCCGCCGCGACCTTGCCCTCGACCATCGCCTTGCCGGAGAATTTCCAGACGTTGGCGCGGCTCTGCACCTTCTCGACATGCAATTCGAGGCGGTCGCCCGGCACCACCGGCCGGCGAAAGCGCACGCCGTCGATCGACATGAAATAGACCAGCTTGCCCTCCGACTCCGCGCCGAAGGTGGCGACGACCAGCACCGCGGCGGTCTGCGCCATCGCCTCGACGATCAGCACGCCCGGCATCACCGGCTCCGACGGGAAATGGCCCTGAAAGAACGGCTCGTTGATGCTGACGTTCTTGATGCCGACGGCGCTGTGGTCGAGCTGCATGTCGACCACGCGATCGACCATGAGCATCGGATAGCGGTGGGGGATCATCTGGAGGATCCGCTTGATATCCACCGCTGTCGCCCCTGCCAGGCTGGTCTTGTCGGTCTGGATGTTCATGACAGCGACGTCCTCAGAAGCGCGTGCCGAAGCCGAAGCGGAAGTTCTCGGTCTTGTCCCACGGATCCGCAACCAGCGGGAAGGCGTAGTCTATACGGATTGGACCGAATGGCGACATCCATTGGATGCCGAGGCCGGTCGACACGCGCATCGTATTGCTGGTGAGAACCGTGTTGCTGGACTGCGCCGGCCCGCCCAGGCCCCAAAGCGAACCGACGTCGACGAACGCCTTGCCGAGGATGCCGATCTCCTTGGGCAGGCCCAGCGGAAAGCTGAGCTCGGACGTACCGGTATAGAAATAGGTGCCGCCCAGCGCGTCGGTCGTGATCGAATCTCGCGGCCCGATGCCGCCGACCTGGAAGCCGCGCAACGTGTCGCCGCCGATGAAGAACAGGTTGTTCAGCCGCAGCGAGGAGCCGTTGTAGGGGATCACCGCACCGATCGAGCCGCCGATCGAGGCCACGACATCCTCGAAGATGCTCTGATAGTAAACGGCGTCGGCCGTGGTGCGGTAGTACTGCTCGGTGCCGATCAGGCCGGCCACCGCCTGGGTGTTGCGCAGCAGCAGGCCCTTCGTCGTATTGACGCGCGTATCGCGGGTATCCCAGGCGATCGTCTCGGCAACTTCCGAGACCACCGACGTGCCGGCGTTCAACTGGACGATCTGCGAGGCAAAGGGCTGGACGTTGTAGATATCGGTCTGGCGCAGGGTGTAACGGACGGTTTGCCGCGTGTGCTCGGTGTAGGCCCAGCCCGCACGCAGCGCGAAACCCAGGCTGCGATCGCTGTAGGAGGCGACCTGCTGGCGATCGTTCGACGTACGGAAGAGGTCGAAGCCTGCCGCCATGGGACGGTCGAGGAAATAGGGCTCGGTGAAGCTGAGGTCGATCAGGGTGCTCAAGGTGCCGAGCGACAGGCCGAGGCGAAGCTCCTGGCCCTTGCCCAGGAGGTTGCGTTCCTTGATAGAGATGTCACCCAGGATGCCCGACGTCGTCGAGTAGCCGGCGCCGAAGGAGATGTCGCCGGTACTCTGCTCGACCACCTGGACCTCGAGGTTGGTCTTGTCGGGTGACGACCCGGGGGCCGCCGACACGTCGACCTTCTCGAAGAAGCCGAGGTTGCGCAGGCGCTCCTGGCTGCGACGCACCTTGGCAGTGCTGAAGGCATCACCCTCGGCGAGGCGGAATTCCCGGCGGATCACCTTGTCGAGCGTGCGGGTGTTGCCCGAGATGTTGATGCGCTCGACGTAGACGCGTGGCCCTTCCTGGATGTCGAAGGTCACGTCGACCGTCAGGTTGTCCTTGTTGCGGCGGATGTTGGGACGGACATCGACGAACGCGTAGCCGAGCGAGCCCACGAGGTCCGACAATGCGGTCACGGTTTTCTCGACCGCGCTCGCATCGTACCAGTCGCCTTCCGACATCGTCAGGTAACTCTTCAGGACATCGACATCGAGCCCCTGGAAGCGCGTCGAAACATCGACCTTGCCGAACTTGTAGCGCTCGCCCTCGTTGATCGTGAAGGTGATGAAAAAGCCCTGGCGGTTGGGCGCCAGCTCGGCGACGGCCGACACGACGCGGAAATCGGCGTAACCCTCGGTGAGGTAGAACTTGCGCAGGAGCTCGCGGTCGAGGTTGAGGCGGTCGGGATCGTAACGGTCGTCGGACGAGAGGAAGCGATACCAGGCGCTCTCGCTCGTGCGGATCTTGCCGCGCAGCGTGCCGTCGCTGAAATGCTCGTTGCCGACGAAGCTGATGCGCTGCACGCCCGTGACGTCACCTTCGTTGATCTCGAAGACGAGGTCGACGCGGCCCTGGTCGAGCTTGATGACCTTGGGATCGACCGAGGCGTTGTAGCGGCCGCCGCGGCGATAGATGGTCAGGATGCGCTCGACGTCCGATTGCACCCGCGCGCGCGTGAAGACCTGGCGCGGCTTCGACTGCACTTCGTCGCGCAGCTTGTCGTCCTCGATCTTGCTGTTACCTTCGAAGGCGACGCGGTTGATGATCGGGTTCTCGGTGACCTTCACCACCAGGGTCGAGCCCTGCATGTCGATCACGACGTCTGCGAAAAGTCCGGTCGCGAACAGCGCCTTCAGCGAGCGGTCGGCCGCCGCCGCATCGTAGGGTTGGCCTTCCTTGAGCTGGAGATAGGAGCGAATCGTCTCGGACTCGGCGCGGACGTTGCCCTGGATCTGAACGGCGGTGATCGTTCCTCCCGCCGGTGCAGCACCGCCGGCTCCGCCGCGCTGGGCATGGGCCGTCGCACCGAATGCGAGAACCGCGGCAATGGCCAGAACGGCCCAACGAAAGATCAAACTCACCCCCGGCACCTTCCAGACCTGCCGGCCAGTTTCAGGAGCCCCACTCCATAGACCGGCACCGGTGACTTAGCCACCCCTTTTGTCCCCCGACGCGAAGCCCTGCTGCATCACGTCAACTCAGCGCAGCAGAAGTTTAATGTCGTTGAAAGTCGCGATCAGCGCCATGCCGATCACCAGGGCAAAACCGACCTTGAGGCCGAGCTCTTGCATTTTGAGGCTGAGCGGCTTGCCGCGCACGGCCTCGTAAAGATACATCGCGAGATGGCCGCCATCGAGCATCGGCACCGGAAGAAGATTGAAGACGCCGAGCACGATGGAAAGCGCGATGACGAGATTGAGGATTCCGGTCCAGCCGGCATACGACGCCTCGCCCGCCGCCTTGGCGATGCGGATCGGCCCGCCGAGTTCATCGACCGGACGCGTCGCCGTCAGGATCTGGGCCATCGACGTGTAGAACATCGACGTCATGCCCCACACATGGCGCACGCCCGCGCCCATGGCGCCGACCAGCCCGTGGTTGCGCAACTCGGTGACCCCGGCTGGACGGACGCGCAACCGGCCGACCATGTGTTCCTTGCCCGCGCAGTCGAGTGCCTTGTCGGCAACCGGCACCACGGTGGCCTCGTCGCGCTTGCCGTCACGATCGTACGTCACAGCCACCGGCTGGCCGGCGCGGCTGCCGATCAATTCCGGGATGTGCGAGAAGTAATCGACCGGCTTGCCGTCGATTTCGAGCAGCAGGTCGCCGACCTTCAACCCCGCCGCCTCGGCCGGGCTGTTCGCCGTGAAGCCGCCGACGACCGGGCGGACAAGCTGGTCCATGCCGAGTTCGCCGAAGCGCAGCGTGTTGTTGTACTTGTCGGTACGCTCGCAGAACTGCGGGACGATCTCGGTGTTCAGCAGCTGGCCGCCGCGGCGGTACTCGACCGCCATCGGCTTGGCCCAGTAGAGGAACTGCGAATCCTGGATGTCCTCGTAACGATCGATGTGCCTGTCGCCCAGGTGCACGATCTCGTCGCCCGTGCGCAGGCCAGCCTTGGCTGCCGGCCCATCCGCCTGCACGGCGACCGTCGGCGGCGAATAGGGCTCGCCGGCGAAGAAGAACACGGCGGTCAGCAGGAGGAAGGCGAACACTAGGTTGGCCAGGGGACCGCCCAGGACGACGGCGGCGCGCGCATAGAGCGGCTGGTTGAAGAAGGCACGGCGCTGCTGGTCGGGCGACAGCGGCTCGGCCGATGGCGTGGCGCTCGTTGCATCGTTGTCGCCCAGGAACTTGACGTAGCCCCCCAGCGGGATGGCCGAGATCTTCCAGCGCGTGCCGCTGCGGTCGGTCCAGCCGAACAGTTCTGGACCGAAACCGATGGAAAACACCTCGGCGTGAATGCCGAACCGCCGCCCCACCCAGTAGTGGCCGAACTCATGCACGAACACGAGCAGCGTCAA
>JGI12053J15887_10001478_pt1 | contig 10973 bp, 13 predicted proteins | sample MedBloCAOM1_O3_FD_15887 | JGI IMG/M metagenome (IMG submission 15887) | reverse complement strand
GGAGACGCCGCCGAGATGCGCCGCCGCCAGCACCAGCGGGTTGAGCTTGCCATCCGGCGACGGCACCACCATCACCACGCGCGCCACGCCGGCGACTNGTGCCGGCACCGCGTTCATCAGCACCGAGGACGGATAGGCGGCGGTGCCGCCGGGTACGTAGAGACCGACCGATTCGATCGCGCTCCAGCGCCAGCCGAGTTCGACGCCGAGCGCGTCGGTGAAGCGCTCATCCTTCGGCAATTGCTGGCGATGGAAACTGTCGATCCGCTTGCGGGCGAATTCGAGCGCGTCGATCGTCTTGGCGTCGCAGGCTTTCACCGCGGCGCCGATTTCAGCCCTGGTAATGCGCAAACCGCCGGCATCGAGATCGAGCCGATCGAACTTGCGCGTCGCCTCGATCAGCGCCGCGTCGCCGCGCGCGGCCACATCATCGACAATGGCGCGGGTCGCGCTTTCGATATCGGCCGACACCTCGCGCTTGGCCGCGAGAAAGCCCTCGAACCGTTCGGCGAAATCGGCGCTGCTGCTGTCAAGACGAACGGGCATAATGGCTTTCCGGCGGGTCACTGCTCAATGGCGCGGCCACAAACCGCCGTCAACCCTTTGGTCTCTGGGTTATTCCATCATTCCGGGATGGTCCGCAGGACCAGACCCGGAATCTCGAGATTCCCCGATGTGCAATAGCACATCTGAGGTTCGCGCTAACGCGCGCCCCGTAATGACGTTTCGCTCAGGCATCCGGCCCCGACCGCTCGGCGCCCTCGCCGAGGCCAGACGTCCCGAGGTCGTCCGTGCCCAGATCGGTCAGCTCGCATTCCAGGCATTCGACGTCGAGCCGCAGCGCGCCGCCATGGCCGAACATCAGAAGCGCGATGCCGCTAGGCGCCTCGCGGGGATGAAACTCGATCCCGAGCAGCTCAAGTGCTGCTTCCGGCGTCTCCATATCGATGTTGCGCGACTTGCAGGCCAGTACGCGATCGAAGCGCAGTGCCGCGATCAGGCGGCGCGGCGAGCTTTCGCCAGCCAGCGTCAGCTCCCAATCCAGCCGGCTCATGCCGACCACCAGCCGCTTTTCGCCCTGCCGCCAGATGATGTCGGCGGTCTGCACGCGGGCATCCTGGACATGCGCGGAAATGACGGCGAGATCGTCTTCATCGAGCGCAATCAATTTGAGCTGAGGCGCCACCGCTCACACCTTGATCATAAGCCTGCGCGTATTCTATTCGCAAAACCGGTATCCACCCTCGGATCAAGTCCGAAGGCATGCTTTTGCGGAATACGCGCTTCAACCGCTGATACGCTCGATGGTTGCGCCGCAGGCCGACAATTTATCTTCGAGCCGCTCGAAGCCGCGGTCGAGATGGTAGACGCGGTTCACCATCGTCTCGCCTTCGGCGGCAAGACCCGCGATCACCAGCGACACCGACGCGCGCAGGTCGGTCGCCATCACAGGCGCGCCGCGCAGCTTGGCAATGCCCTCGATGGTGGCGGTTTCGCCGTCGAGACTTATCCGCGCGCCGAACCGCGCCAGTTCCTGCACATGCATGAAGCGGTTTTCGAAAATCGTCTCGGTGATGTGCGAGCAGCCCTTGGCGCAAGCCATCAGCGCCATCAGCTGCGCCTGCAGATCGGTCGGAAAGCCCGGAAACGGCGCGGTCGAAACCCGCACCGGCTCGATCCCGGTGCCATTGCGGGCGACGCGGATGCCTTCATTGTTGACGGAGATGACAGCGCCGGCCTGGGTCAGCACGTCGAGCGCCGACTGCAGCAGCTCGGGGCGCGCGCCCGACAGTTGCACATCGCCGCCGGTCATCGCCACCGCCATTGCATAGGTGCCGGTTTCGATCCGGTCCGGCAGCACGGTATGCCGCGCGCCGTGCAGCTTGCCGACGCCTTCGACGACGATACGGGTCGTACCGGCGCCGGAGATGTGCGCGCCCATCTTGTTCAGGCAGTCGGCGACGTCGAGAATTTCCGGCTCGCAGGCGGCGTTGGTGATGACGGTGGTGCCCTTGGCCAGGGCCGCCGCCATGACAGCGACATGGGTGCCGCTCACGGTCACCTTGGGAAAATCGATTGCGGCGCCCTTGAGGCCGCCCGGTGCCTTGGCGATCACATAGCCGCCGTCGATGGTGAGGTCCGCGCCGAGCTTCTCCAGCGCCATGATCAAGAGATCGACCGGCCGGGTGCCGATGGCGCAACCGCCGGGCAGCGACACCTTGGCCTCATGCATCCGCGCCACCAGCGGCGCGATCACCCAAAAACTCGCGCGCATCCGCGACACCAGCTCATAGGGCGCTGTCGTATCGATGATGTTGGCCGCCGAAATGTGCAGGGTCTGGCCCTGGTATTCGTGATCGCCGGGGCGTTTGCCGGCCGACATGATGTCGACGCCGTGATTGCCGAGGATGCGCTGCAGCTGGGCGACGTCGGCAAGCCGCGGCACGTTGTCGAGAATCAGGGTTTCCTCGCTCAGCAGCCCCGCGATCATCAGCGGCAGCGCGGCATTCTTCGCGCCCGAGATGGGAATGGTGCCATTGAGCTTGCTGCCGCCGACGATGCGAATGCGATCCATGCCAATCCCCGCTTTTGCTATGCGAAAAGTATAGGGCGAATGAAGCCCTGATGGCAAAAGCGTGAAATTTGCGGCTATTTGATGGGGTTAACCGTCATTCCGGGGCGGTGCGAAGCACTCGAGCTGATCTGCACCGTCATTCCGGGGCGATGCACAAGCGTGAACCTCAGATGTGCAATTGCACATCGGGGAATCTCGAGATTCCGGGTCTGGTCCTTCGGACCTCCCGGAATGACAACTAAACGGCGTTGATATCTTCGCTTTCCAGCACCGGCCTGGGAAAGCCGTCCCGCGCCACCCTGATCATGGCGCGTCCGACCTGCTCGGTGGTGGTCACGTATTTCGGCGCAACGCGATTGAGCAGCGTCAGCACCGGTGCGGCGACAACATAGGCCGCCTGATACCACGCGGTTTTCGATCTGATGCCGTGCAGCGGCTGGATGCCCGCGGGGCGGAACATATAGGCCGCCTTGAATGGCAGCTTGAGCAGATCGTTTTCGGTCTTGCCCTTGACCCGCGCCCACATCAGCCGGCCCTGTTCGGTAGAATCGGTGCCGCGGCCCGTGACATAGACGAACACCATCTGCGGATTAAGTTTTGCCAGCGTTTTCGCCGCGGCAAGCGTGATGTCGTAGGTCAAATGCCGGTAGCGCTCCTCGCTCATCCCGACCGAAGAAACGCCGAGGCAGAAGAAGCAGGCGTCGAACCCCGCGAGTTGGGATTCGACGCCTGAATAATCCAGAAAATTATCGTGCACGATCTCGCGCAGCTTGGCGTGCGGCCGTCCGGTCGGGCTGCGCCCGACCGCGAGCACGCTTTCAACATCAGCGTCGAGCAGGCATTCGCGCAACACGCCCTGCCCGACCATTCCGGTTGCGCCGAACAGGATGACTTTCATCCCTTGATGAACGCCAGCAGGTCGGCGTTGATCGTGGCCGCTTCCGTGGTGGGCATGCCGTGCGGAAAGCCTTTGTAGGTCTTTAGCGTCCCGTTCTTCAGCAGCTTTGCCGACAATGGCGCGGAGTCGGCATANGGAACGATTTGATCGTCGTCGCCATGCATCACCAGGACGGGCACGGTGATCTTCTTGAGGTCGGCAGTGAAATCGGTCTGTGAGAAGGCGACGATGCCGTCGTAATGCGCCTTGGCGCCGCCCATCATACCCTGGCGCCACCAATTCTGGATGACGGCCTCTGAGGCTTTGGCGCCNGGCCGGTTGTAGCCATAGAACGGACCCGACGCCACGTCGCGATAGAATTGCGAACGATTGGCAGCGAGTTGCGCCTGAAATCCGTCAAAGACTTCTTTTGGGAGGCCGCCAGGATTGGCCGGTGTCCTCACCATCAGCGGTGGCACCGCGCTGATGATGGCCGCCTTCGCCACCCGGCTTTCGCCGTGCCGTGCCAGATAATGCACCACCTCGCCGCCGCCGGTGGAATGGCCGACGTGAATGGCATTCTGCAGATTGAGATGCGCCGTCAAAGCCGCAAGGTCGTCTGCATAGTGATCCATGTCATGGCCGTCGCCCGTCTGGCTGGACCGGCCGTGGCCGCGGCGGTCGTGGGCGATGACTCGATAGCCGTGATTCAGGAAGAACAGCATCTGCGCGTCCCAATCATCGGCCGACAGCGGCCAGCCGTGCGAGAACACCACCGGCTGACCGCTGCCCCAGTCCTTGTAGTAAATCTCGGTGCCGTCTTTGGTCTCGATGGTCGCCATGGCAGGTCTCCTCTACGTATGCTGTCATTCCGGACACGCGATTACGCGCGGACCTCAGATGTGCAATTGCACATCGGGGAATCTCGAGATTCCGGGTTCGACGCTTCGCGTCGTCCCGGAATGACGAAACCTGGATTGCGCCCCGATCAAGCGTATGTCGGCATGGGCCGAAATCGCCGCACGGCGCCGATGATCACAATCACGAAGAATACAAGCACGATGCCCTGGATGATGGCGAACGGCGGCTCGCTTGGCGGCACGCTGGGCGCCAGCGCATGCAACGGCCCCACCTTCAGGAACGCCTGGATGATCAGAACGAATACGTTGAGGTAAAGCGAGGTCATCGCGGTCAGTATGTAGACCGAGCGCCACGGGCCTGACAGGTTCATGACGTAGAGCGCGATACAGGCGATTGCCAGCAGCACCAGCGAGAGAATGCCGATCATGTGCGACGGCAGCAACTTCTCGAACGGAAACAGGAAGCCGGTGACACTGGTGAGTATCGTGAAGAGCAGGAATATCGCGGTCATGCCCGGCATCCGGTTGGAGCCGAGCAGCCCGAACATGACGATAATGCCGGAAACGATTGCGATCAGGCTGATGATCACGTGCACGGTGGTGAAGGTAGACAAGCTCATACCCAGGATCATGACACGCTCCCCTTTTTGAACCGGCCGAATGCTACGACTCCGGATCGAAAATTGCCACATGCGCACGCAGCGCCTGGCAGCAATTCTGGCCTGCGGCATTGTCAAAAAAGCGGGCGCGACGCCTGAATCTTTTGCATGGCTGTCACAAACCGCGCCAGCATTGCTGCCGCATCCTAGCGATTGAGAAATTCGACCAGTCGAGGGATCACCTGGTCAGGGGCTTCTTCCATCAGCCAATGTCCGCGGTCCTTGACGAGGACGCCCTCGACATTGGTCGCGACCATCTTGCCTTGCTCGATCAGGAACGGGCCGCCGGCTTTTTCTCCTGAAAGCACGAGCAACGGCATCGTCAGCCTGGTTTTTGCAAATCCCGCGAAGTCTTCGGCGTCCTTGGGGAAGGCGCGAAAAACTTCCATCCCGGCGGCCATATGGCCGGGCTGGGCATAGGCCTTCGCATAAAATTCGCGATCTTTTTCCGGCACCGATTTTTTGGGATCGGCGGCAAAATCATTCCAGAAATGCTCGAGATAAATCCGCTCGCGGCCCGTGACCAGCGCCAGCGGTGTCTTGCCGTAGAAATGGAAATGCCAGAGATCGCGCAGCAGAAAGACATTATTCCACTCGCCGACGCCGGGCAGGAACGCTTCCATCAGCACAAGCCGGTCGACTTCATCAGGGTATTGCGCCGCATAGGCATAGGCGACCATCAGTCCGATGTCGTGACCGACCAGCCCGATGCGATCGTATTTGAGGCTCTTGACCAGCGCATGGATGTCCTGCGCCATCGCCGCCTTGGTGTACCCATCCGGAGGTGCTGCCGACTGACCGAAGCCGCGCAAGTCCGGCGCGATCACGGTATGTTTGTCCGCGAGTTTTGCGATCAGCGGTAGCCACATTTGGCTGGTTTCGGCATAGCCGTGCAGCAACAGCACGGCGTCGCCTTGGCCGGCGACCAGATAATGCAGCCTGACGCCGTTGACCTCGGCGAATCTGCTCTGCGGCGCCTGCGCAAACGTTTTGCCCGGATTGAGCAAGATAATGGTCAGCGCCGCCAGCGCGACGGTGACGACCGCACGACAAATTCTGATGATGAATTGCATCCAGTATTCCTTTAAATCGAAAACCGCTGTCAGTAGTAGCGCGGGATCGGACCGCTATGGGGAGTCTTCCGGTTCGACAGATCGAACAAGACCTCATCGACATAACACCAGCCCCAACCTTCCGGCGGATCATAGCCCTCGATGATGGGATGCCCCGTGGCATGGAAATGTTTGGTCGCGTGCCTGTTCGGAGAATCGTCGCAGCAGCCGACGTGACCGCAGCTGCGGCAGATCCGCAAATGCAGCCACACACTGCCGCTCTTCAGGCATTCCTCGCAACCGAGCGCGCTTGGCGTGACGCTGCGGATGCCGGCGATGTGGGTGCAGCCCTTTGCCATACGTGCTTTCCCCCTAGAGCGCCGGTTTCGCGGTATCGCCGAGAAATCCATGCAGCGCCGCGACCACCTGCGCGCCCTCGCCGATCGCGCCGCCGACCCGCTTGACCGATCCCGAGCGCACATCGCCGACCGCGAACACGCCCGGCACCGAGGTTTCCAGCGGCGGCACCAGCCGCCCCTGGTTTTGCTCAGACTGCGCGCCGGTCACCACGAAACCTCCGCGATCGAGAGTGACACCGCAGCCGTCGAGCCAGCCGGTGGCGGGCTCGGCGCCGGCGAACAGGAACAAATTGCGGATCTCGGCGGTGCTCTCTTCGCCGGACAAGCGGCTGCGCCAACGCACGCGCTCAAGCGACTGGTCTGTCGTGCCTTCAAGCGCGACCACTTCGGTGTTGAACACCAATTCGATGTTCGGGGTGGCCTCGATGCGCTCGATCAGATAGCGCGACATGCTGGCGCCGAGGCCGCCGCCGCGGATCACCATGTAAACCCTGCGGGCGTGGCCCGATAAAAACACCGCGGCCTGGCCTGCGGAGTTGCCGCCGCCGACAAGGACGATCTCCTGCTCCGCGCACAGCCGCGCCTCGATCGGAGAGGCCCAGTACCAGACGCCGCGACCCTCGAATTTTTCGAGGTTTTCGATGTCGGGCCGCCGGTAGCGTGCGCCGCTCGCCACCACGACGGAGCGCGAGCGCAACGACTCGCCGCCATCGAGCGACAGCGCAAAGGCGCCGTCCGCTCGCGCACAATCGAGCGCCTTCGCCCCGATCGGGATCATGATGTCGGCGCCGAACTTCTGCGCCTGGGTGAAGGCGCGGCCGGCCAGCGCCTGGCCCGAGATTCCCGTGGGGAAGCCGAGATAATTTTCGATCCGCGCGCTGGCGCCGGCCTGTCCACCGAAAGAGCGCGCATCCAATACAGCCACCGAGAGACCTTCCGACGCCGCGTACACCGCGGTCGCAAGACCCGCCGGACCGCAGCCGACGATCGCGACATCGTAGATTTTGTCCCCGGCCGGACCGATCATGCCAAGCGCGCGGGCAAGTTCGGATTCGCTCGGATTGCGCAGCACGGTGCCGTCGGCTGCGACCACCAGCGGCCAGTCCGAAGGCGACGGCGAATAGCGCGCGATCAGCTCGGCGGCATCGTGATCCCTTTCCGGGTCGAGCAGATGATGCGGAAAGCCATTACGGGTCAGAAACCCTTGCAGGCGAATGACGCCGGCCGAGTTCGACGGCCCGATCAGCACCGGACCGCCGACCCCGCCCTGGATCAGGCTCACCCGGCGCAGGATCAGCGCGCGCATGATGCGTTCGCCAAGATCGGCTTCGGCGACCAAAAGCGCGCGCAATCGCTCCGGCGGAATCAAAAGCGTTTCGACGTCGCCCTCGGCATGGCCATCGACCAGCGCGACCCGGCCCGAGAGCTGACCGATTTCAGCGAGAAACTGACCCGGCCCCTGATCGATGACAGGCGTGACGTGACCGAGGCCGTCGCGCTGGCTGATCGCGACATGGCCAGACAGAATGACGAACATGCCCGGTCCCGGCTTGCCGGTCTCGAACAGTTTTTCGCCATCCTTGTAATTTCTGATCTCGCCGAACCGGCGCATCCGCGCGATTTCTTGCGGCGTCAAGGCCGGGAATGTCTGCTCAAGGCGTGGAAACACGGCCGCCAGCGACGCGCGGCCATCTGTTTTGCTTCCAGTCGCGGAGTCCTCGCCCATTTTTCTCACATAGCTTTAAAGGAAAAAACCTGCCCGGTGCCGAACCCGGCTATTCGCCCGGCTTTTTTCCGCTTTCGTCATGTAGTGGGACCTCATCATCATTCGAGGGCGCAATCGTGGCGTCGCTGCGCCCCCTCGCCTGCGATTTTCGCCGCTTGAGATTTTCGCGCAGCGCGAGCTTAAGCCGATGCTGGCGCGGATCTTTTTTTGCAAGCCTTCCGGTTTGCCCCTCGCGTTTATCCTTGTCATCCTTCATCGTAGATCCGTTCGAACGCGTCGCTTCTCAAATGATATCACCGGGAAAATAGACCGATGGATGAAAACCACGCACTGGCGCCTTTGCCGCAACGGACGCTCGACGGCTGGCATCGCTTCGTCGCGTCAGGCGACCGCGACCTGCTGGCTTCCCTGCTGGCAGAACATATTGTGTTCCGCTCGCCGTTCGTGCAATCGCCGATTCCGGGGCGACCTGCGGCCCTGCTGTTGCTGACGACGGTGGTGCAGATTTTCGAGAATTTTCGCTATCACCGGGCCTTTGTCGGCGGCTCCCACGATGTCGCGCTGGAATTTGCCGCCAATATCGGCAAATGGCAGCTCAAGGGCATCGATCTCATTAAATTCAATGACGCCGGCGAAATGGTCGAATTCGAGGTCATGATCCGCCCGATCAAGGCGCTACAGGCGCTGGGCGAGGAAATGGGGAACCGGATCGGCCCGCAACTGGGCCAATTGAAGCAGGCCGCGGGTATCCCGCGCTGATTTTGGCCCCATTTTGATAGCGCCGCAGGCCGCCCGCGCGCTTGCGCATGAGGGGGCCTTGTGGCAAGGATCGGCCCGCCTTGTAGGGGGCTTTTTTGGCCGATTCTCTTGATCCGGGGCACGCTGCCGTAGCTCAGTGGTAGAGCACTCCATTGGTAATGGAGAGGTCGACAGTTCAATCCTGTCTGGCAGCACCAGTCCTCCCCAGCAAACAATCGTTTGCACGCTTGGCTGGAGCATCTACGTGCACACATTCCTTCGTGAGCTTGTCGCCAACGCCTCTCGCGCCGGCGGTGCAGTTGCCGCTCGTGGCGCGCTTGCCGGCTGCATTCTTTTGGCATCCCGCAAAGCCTAAGGGCGCGGGCTCAACAGCTGTTACAAAGCGTTCTGCCCGCGAGCACGCGCCGCGAACAGTTCGGGCAGCTTGCGCTGCCATCATCGGCGGCGGGCGACGGCAACACCCAACAGAAACGCGACCAATAGCGAACCGAGAGGCGCTTCGCGCGCTATGTTGCTCAAGATACTCAACGGCATACCGGGCTTTCGACCCTTATCGATTGCATCGCCGATCCGATGAGCCGTGCCTTTCACGGCATCAGAAACTTCCGCGACGGTCGACTTCGGCTCCGGAGCGGGATCCAAGCCGTCGTAAACGAACGGAGGCGGCGGGTTGGTATCGGTCATGACTTAATCTCTCCTGGCCACTTGCAGCCAATCGATCAGACGGTGAATCGTTCCGAGCCATTCTCCAACAAAAAGCCCGGTAGCCGGTGCTTTCTAAAATTCAATTTAATGGTGCCGGCGGATTGGCCCGCCTACATCGGCTTCACGCACTCGACGTCTCTCATGAATCATAGTGGAGCTTCGCCATGTCGAACACCTCGAGAAAAATCGTTATCGCAATCCTGGCGGTCCTGGCCGCCGCCCCTGCTGCTTCCTTTGCACGAAGGGCGGGTCAAGCGGGAATGGGAAACGTGCCAATCAGCGGTATCGCCCGGGGCCCGGCCAACGCCGGCGGAATGAACAATGTGGCGGTCGATCCGAGCGGAATCGGCAACGCTGCTAGGGTCGCTTCACCGCCGCCGCCGCGCATCGCCGCTCCGGTGATTCCGAAGTTCAAGTGAGGCGAAGGCAATAGCGACTTCGCGCCGTCGTATCGACCGTCCATGGCAAATGCGGTCCAGGCTATCCCAGGCCTTGGAACGACCGGGCGGCGGCATTGTTATTATCGGTTCCATTTTCTGGTTCGGCGATGAATATCCTTGATCCACAGGGTCCGATCGGAGCCGCCGAAAAAACCATCCTGATCGACTCACTTGCGATCATGCTGGCGATCGTGCTGCCGACCATCGTCGCGATCTTTGCCTTTGCGTTCTGGTTTCGGGCATCCAACGCCAGGGCATTTTACTGGCCCGACTGGGAGTATTCGGGGCGCATCGAGCTTGTCGTCTGGTCGGTCCCTGCACTCACCGTCATCCTGCTCGGCGGCGTTGCATGGATCGGCGCCCACCAGCTCGACCCGCCAAAGCCGATCGAAGGATCGGACAAGCCGCTGACGATTCAGGCGGTGTCGCTCGACTGGAAGTGGCTGTTCATCTATCCCGACCAGAAAGTCGCGACCATCAATACGCTCACCGTTCCCGTGGGCGTGCCGCTGCAGTTCAAGCTTACCTCGGCAAGCGTGATGAACGTGTTCTTCATCCCGCAATTCGGAAGCATGATCTACACGATGAACGGCATGGCCACCCGGCTCAATCTGCGGGNGGACAGGCCGGGGACGTTTCGAGGCCTCTCGGCGCATTTCAGCGGCGACGGATTTTCCGACATGCACTTCGACGTCCATGTCGTGCCATCAGAGCAATTCTCGAAATGGGCGCAGGACGCCTCGGATGCCCAGCAGGCGCTTGACGAGCGCAGCTATCAAGAGATCGCCAAGCCGTCGATGAAGAACCCGCCGGCGATTTACCGCCTGGCAGATCCGGACCTCTTCAACGCGATCGTCACGCAGAAAGTGCCGCCGTCGCCGGGAGCGCAGGCGGGCGTTATAGGAGCTTCTCTGCCGGCGGGAGCTGCCGATGCTCGGTAAGCTCACCTGGGCCGCCATTC
>JGI12053J15887_10001475_pt1 | contig 10978 bp, 11 predicted proteins | sample MedBloCAOM1_O3_FD_15887 | JGI IMG/M metagenome (IMG submission 15887) | reverse complement strand
CTCTGGAGCGGCCGCGAGCAGGACCGCGCCACCGCGACATGCCAGTTCTGCGATACCGATTTCGTCGGCACCGATGGAACGCTGGGCGGCCGCTATGCCTCGGCCGCGGATCTCGCCGGCACCATCGCTGCGCAATGGACGGCGGCGGAGGCCAACCGCTACGTGGTATTGACCGGCGGCGAGCCGTTGCTGCAGGTGGATGCGGCGCTGATCGAGGCGCTGCATGGGCGTGGTTTCGAAATCGGCATCGAGACCAATGGCACCATCGAGCCGCCCGACGGCATGGACTGGATCTGTGTTAGCCCGAAAGCCGGCGCGGACCTCGTGGTGCGGCGCGGTCATGAACTGAAGCTGATCTACCCGCAGGCCGATGCGGCGCCGGAAGCCTTTGTCGATCTCGCCTTCGAGCGCTTCTCGCTGCAGCCGATGGACGGGCCCGACGTGATCGAGAATACCGCGCGCGCGGTCGATTACTGCCTGCGCCATCCGCAATGGCGGCTCAGCCTGCAGACGCACAAGACGCTTGGTATCAGATAGCAATTGGAATTGTTGAATGTGGGAATTGACGAAATCGTTCCGGTTCGAGGCAGCCCATGCGCTGCCGGGAACGACGTTTGGCGCGGCGAGCGAGGAAATCCACGGCCACTCGTTTCGGGCCGAGGTCAGCGTGCGCGGCACGCCCGATCCGGTGACCGGGATGGTGCTCGATCTCGGCCTGCTCGAACGCAGCATGGCCGAGGTGCAGAAAACGCTCGACCACAAGCTGCTCAACAACGTCGAGTCGCTGGGGCCGCCAACGCTGGAAAACCTTTCGCGCTTCATCTGGGAGCGGGTTGCGCACGCCGGCCGGCTGACGCGAGTCAGCGTTCACCGCGACAGTTGCAACGAGAGCTGCAGCTATTTCGGCCCGCAGGGTTAGGTTTACGTCGCACCGTCATTGCGAGGAGCGTAGCGACGAAGCAATCCATTCTTCTTTTGTGTTTTGTGGCACTATGGATTGCTTCGCGGAGCCTGTCATCGGGCGGCGCTTTGCGCCGACCCGTTGGCTCGCAATGACGGAAAGCTTCATTGTTCCGATGCGTTAGGAATTGTGTATGGACATGTCGGTGATCGAAGATCGCAAGGCGCGCGCGCGGACCTGGTTCGAAGCGCTGCGCAACGACATCTGCGCGGCCTTCGAAAAACTGGAAGACGACGCGCCGGCCGCGCTCTATCCCGGTGAGGCCGGGCGCTTCGTGCGTACGCGCTGGGACCGCACCGACCATACCGGCGAGCCCGGCGGCGGCGGCGTGACGTCGGTGATGCGCGGACGGCTGTTCGAGAAGGTCGGCGTGCATTGCTCGACGGTGCATGGCGAATTCGCGCCGGAATTCCGCGCCCAGATTCAGGGCGCCGCGGACGATCCCGCTTTCTGGGCGTCCGGCATCTCGGTGATCGCGCATATGCGAAACCCGCACGTGCCGGCCGTGCATCTGAACACCCGCTTCGTGGTGACGACGAAGGCATGGTTCGGTGGCGGATCGGATCTGACGCCGGTGCTCGACCGTCGGCGCACGCAGGATGACATCGACACCGTTGCTTTTCATGCGGCGATGCAGGCCGCCTGCGATGCCCACGCGGCCATCGCGCCCTACGACAAGTACAAGAAGTGGTGCGAAGAATATTTCTATCTGCCGCACCGCAAGGAGGCCCGCGGTATCGGCGGCATTTTTTATGATCACCACGATTCCGGCGACTGGAATGCCGACTTCGCGTTCACGCAGGACGTCGGCCGTGCGTTCCTGAAAATCTATCCGGAACTGGTGCGAAGAAATTTCAATACGCCCTGGACGCCGGCGGATCGCGAGGAGCAGTTGATCCGGCGCGGGCGTTACGTCGAATTCAATCTGCTCTACGACCGCGGCACGACGTTTGGGCTGAAGACCGGCGGCAATGTCGATTCGATCCTGTCGTCGATGCCGCCCGAAGTGAAATGGCCGTAAGACAATGACCGAGCTACCCCGCGCGATGCTGATCGATATGGACGACACCATCCTGTCGGCCTATGGCCGTCCCGACATCGCCTGGAACAACGTCGCGGCGGAGTTTGCCGGCGAGTTCGCGCCGCTGTCACCGCCACAGGTCGCAGCTGCCATCGTGGCTTCCGGCCGCAAGTTCTGGGCGACGGCGGAAGCGGCATGGCGATTGAAACTCGCCGAAGCCAGGCACGAGGTGGTCAGGGGCGGATTCGCGGCACTCGCCGCCGCCGGCCAGACCGCTCTGCCGATGGATCTTGCGATCCGGCTCGCCGACCGCTTCACCGCCTATCGCGAGGAAGAGATGTTCGTCTTCCCGGGCGCGCATGATGCCATCGATGCGCTGAAGGCGCGCGGCGTGAAGCTGGCGCTGGTGACCAACGGCGCCGCCGACACCCAGCGCGCCAAGGTCGAGCGCTTCGCACTGACGCACCGGTTCGATCATATCCAGATCGAGGGCGAGCATGGTTTCGGCAAGCCGGACGAGCGCGCCTACCGGCATGCCATGCAGGCGCTGGGTGTGACCGCGCCCGAGACCTGGATGATCGGGGACAATCTCGAATGGGAAATCGAAGCGCCGCAGCGCCTTGGCATCTATGCGATCTGGATGGATACGCATGGCGACGGCCTGCCCGCCGACACCACCGTCAAGCCCGACCGCATCATCCGCTCGCTCAGCGAGCTGCTGCCTGACGAAGCAGCATGAAGCACTTGCCGCTCCAAAGCAGGACCCGGTCCCGCTCCCAACCAAAAATATCGAAAACAACCCCATGCAAAGTATCAGGCGGTCGCTGGCATGTGCGATGCCAGCGACTACATTTGACACGTCGGGCAAATCAGCGGCACTAATTTAGGGTGCGGACTCATTAAGGCGCGCGGGAATTCACTTCACCTCTCCCCACCTTTTTGCGGGGTTCAAAGGCGTTGGCGAATGTCCGCTTTGGTGCGGATTCCGGACTCAAGTCCGACATCGCGTCACGTCCGAAAAGTGCCACAAACAGAAGTGAGGCGATATTGTTCGATCACCATATCGGCGCTGACCGAGAGGGTCAGTGCACAGGATCGATCGGCGTAGCTAAGCCTAGGCGAGCCTCAATGGCCTCGGCTGCTTCAAGGCACAGGTCTTCACGCAGCCGTCGGCCTGTGACCAGCACCCCGATCGGCAATCCCGTCCCCTCGTCACGTCCAGCCGGCACGCATGCCGAAGGCAGCCCAAGCAGGTTGGCTGGGACCACCGGGCGCATCAGCTCGATGGTCGCAGCCGTTCCGGCCGGTGTGGCCGAGTCGAAGCCATGCTCGAAGGGCAACTGCGTCCATGTCGGCGTAAGCAGCAGCGGCCTGTCCGCGATGAAGTTCGACCAAGCTCGCGCAATACCGTCCCGCTCGACCATCAGCTGCGACCACGCCGTCGTGTCGGTCAAAGGCGGCACGGCCTGGACGCAGTTATTCATGAAGGCCATCGCGTCGGCGCCCATTCTCTGCGACATTTGTCCGAGCACCGAAGCGAGGTCGCTGATGATCAGCCGCGCATAACAACTGACGGCGTCCTCGTAACGTGGCGGGCAAGCCTCTTCCACCACATAACCGGCATCGGCCAGTGCCTGCGCTGCACGCCGGACCGTCGCCGCGACCGTCTGGCAGGTGCTGCCGCCCGGCGGCTCGGGCACCACGGCGACGCGGATCGGTTTGGGCAGCGGGGGTCCATCGAACGGAGCATCGATGGACCAGGGGTCGCGTGGGTGCGCGCCCATCAATACTCGCAGGCCGAGCCGCACATCCGCCACGCGGCGGGCCATCCGGCCTTGTACGTTCATCAGTTGCACCGCCAGCAACCGGTCTTCCCTCGGTACAGGACCCGCCTCGGGTACGCGGCCGGCCGAGGGCCGGATCGAAGCGATACCGCATGCGCTGGCTGGATTGCGCAGCGAGCCGCCGATGTCGTTGCCCAGTCCGATCGGGCTCATGCCGCTGGCGAGCGCCGCGGCTTCGCCGCCGCTGGAGCCGCCTGCTGTCCGATTGGGGTTCCAGGGATTACGGGTGAGACCGTGCAACGAGCTGANGGTGTGNGTGCGCAGCCCCATGTCGGGCAAGTTAGTGCGGCCGATCGGTATCGCGCCGGCGGCTCGCATGCGTTCGACGACNGGCGCATCTATCGGCACTACGGCCTGGGCCAGTGCTGGCACGCCCCAAGTGGTAGGCAGGCCGGCCATGTCGATGTTCTCCTTGATCGTAAAAGGCACGCCGTGCAGCGGACCAACCGTCTCGCCAGCTTTTAACCGCCGGTCGGCCAAAACCGCGGCTGCGCGGGCCTCATCAGCCAGGACACGCACTATGGCGTTCAACGCCGGGTTCATGGCATCGATGCGAGCCAAGTGCGCATCCACCACCTCCGCGGAGCTCAGCTCTCGACGCGCAATGCGGTGTGCCATTTGCGCTGCTGAAAGTTGCCAAATCTCGCTCATCAGAGGCTCCAAGGTCTTGCTGCTCCTGACCTCGGAGGGGGTTTCCAAAGGCACTTTCGCAGGAACGTTCAATGTGTCGTCACCAGGTTGTATAAGATAATTGCGTCAACCTTTAACGTCGCCGCATGGTCAATTTTGAATGAAGCGGGTGCGACTTCCGCGATGGGTCAAGCTCAGACCTCGGGCCGCGTCTGAGCTAGGTCCGTTCATCCCCTAATAGCGGACATGCGGGCACTTCGGCAGCAGGTCCGTTTGGTGCCAACAACGGAAGTCGCCACGCTCACTCGATCACCTTGCAACGATCCCGAAGGACGGACCTGTCACAGGATCACACCCGTCCTTAGGCACGCAGCGATTCGAGACGCGCGTCGCAAGTGGTTCGATCACTGTACCTAATAAAGTCGTCGGCCCCGCGGCTGCCATCCATACGCAAACGCAAATCGAGGGTTCGGCCCACAATACGCAACTCTCCCGGAGGCCTCCGCCATGCAATGCCGGTAGCTTGTGAACTGACACAGCCCCGGGAGGCCGTAATCTTCGCCTTGTAGGCAGTAGGGATAATCGTAGGGATCACTTGGTTGAGCGGATGCCGGTAACGCTGTGAACACCATGGCTACAAACGCTGCGGCTCCAATGATCTTGCGCATTTCAAGTTCTCCTCTTCATGCCAAATCCGTTCAGAATCGAAGCATCTCGTCGGTTCGCCTTTTTCCTCTCTAACGCGAAGGGTTCCCAGTTCGGCCATTAGTTTGATAATTTGAGACAGCCCCTTGAACGAGTAGGCCGCTGTGGATTGCACACTACTCCTTCTTATGCAGGCCGCTATGCAGAAACGGCCAATCGACTGATACCTGCGCAGACTAGAGGCAAAGAAATGGAAGCATCGCTGTCACATAAAGCTCGTCGGAAGAGCCCCCTAAAGAGTGGTGATTGCCGCAGGCGGAAGCGCGCGCTGAGACTGACTTCCGAAATGGGTCAAAATCGGACTTGGGCGCGCGCAGTTGCGAGGTCCGCTTTACCTCGATGAGCGGACATCGTCGGGCTGCCCCAGCACGTCCGAAAAGTGCCAACAGGCGACATCGAAATGAAAGAGGTCGCCATCGAATGTGCCAATTATGTATTTTTTCTTCCCCCTACACTGGCTATGGTGGCGTCGCGAGTGATCGGCCAACCTGGGTGAGCTTCCCCGCACCCTGAGGTGACGCTGTGAGACCAAGCGAGGAAGTTCATGCCTGCATTCATCTGCTCGGCGTGTGGCACGCAGTATCCGCCTTCCGATGCTTCGCCCGGTGCGTGTCTGGCCTGCACTGACGAGCGGCAGTTCGTGCCGACGTCGGGCCAGTCCTGGACGACCCTAGAGGGACTACGGAAGGCGTACAGCAACAAGTTCCGCCGACTCGCGAGGGGAATTACGACTATCGAGACCACCCCGGCGTTCGGCATCGGGCAACGCGCGATCCTTGCGCACACGTCGTCAGGCAACGTGCTTTGGGACTGCATCGCGTTGATCGACGACGCCACTGTCGATCTGCTGAACGGCATGGGCGGAGTCTCGGCGATCGCGATCTCCCACCCCCACTACTACACCACGATGGTGGAGTGGAGCCACGCGCTCGGAGGAGTGCCGATCTACCTGCACGCAGCCGATCGTGAGTGGGTGATGCGGGCGGACCCCGCGGTGCAGTTCTGGGAGGGAGACGCCAAGACAATCGGGCCGAACCTCACGCTGATTCGACTGGGAGGACACTTCGACGGCGGCACCGTGTTACACTGGGCGGACTGGAGCGAAGGCCGCGGCGTCGTGCTCTCGGGCGACATTCTCCAGGTGGTTCCGAGCGGCCACGTCAGCTTTATGTGGTCCTACCCGAACCTCATCCCACTCTCCGCCGCCAAGGTTGAGCGTATGGCGAAGATCCTGGAGCCATTCGCGTTCGATGCGGTCTATGGCGCGTTTTCGGGTCGGAATCAGATAGACGCAAACGGCAAGCAGGTGGTCGCGGCATCTGTCGCGCGCTACATCGCGCGGATCAACGAGACATAGATTGTGGCATCAGTTGCCACGGCGCGCAGACTTCTTTTAGGTCCGTTCTGGGTCATTTCCGGACCTCGGCGGGCGCAACCGCTATGTCCGGTTTACCCCGATGAGCGGACATCGTCAGCGTGATCGCTTACGTCCGAAAAGTGCCAACAACGGAAGTGATGCCTGCTCCCGATCATCAAGGCCGACGAGAACGGGGACGACTATCGAGAACGGCCCGACTGAGGCATATTCCCCGTCCGACGCTTCATGGCGGGTCAAATAGATGACGAACGGACGCGGTTATGAATGGTGGCAACCGGATGCGTTGCTGCCTGCACTTGCCATTGTTGGTCCATATTTCTTCAACAAGCTCATTTACATCTATTTTCCAGGCTACCCGGTCTTTGTTGTCACGGACTATGCATGCCGGACACTTAGCCTCGTGTTTCTCTATCTGCTGTTACGTAGCGAGCCAACCTCGTGGCCGATACCTTGGCGTCTCGCCACGCCGTCTACAAAAGAACTTCTGACGGCTCTCATTGGAACGATTACTTTGATCAGTTCCAACGTCGTCGGCATGACGTTTATCCAATACCTGAACGCTCACAGCTGGCGAATAACAAGGTTTCCTTTACCGAACAATTCTGTGCTCCAATATTTTGACGGCACAATTGGAATGGCCTTTGTTGGGCTGATCGAGGAAGCGGTTTTTCGCTTCTATCTTATCAATCTGCTTGTGTTGCGAGGCATGTCACCAGCGGGGGCAATCATCGTATCGACATTGATCTTCGGGGGGATCCATTGGTCGTACGGTGCCGGTGCTGTGGTTTTTGCCATGCTTGCCGGTCTGGTACTTTCGATGATTTTTATGTCTGCGCGCAATCTGACCGCGCCAATCATCACCCACGCTGCTTTTGACGCGTTCTACTTTGCCGGAGGCGTGGCCTTTCTTTGGCGCATATACAACCGTGTTTGGTAGGTCACTGGTTTGGCATGTACGCGGTAGTTGGGCCGAGGCCCGCTTCGGGTCAAAAACGGAATTGTCCCCGCTTGCGCTGCATGTCCCTTCTACCCTCAAGAGCAGACATCGTCAGGCCGCTCAGGCATGTCCGTTTCGTGCCATTAACGGAATATTATGGCTCTACCTCTGGTGAGTGAGCCGGGTTAGCGGAAAACGTGTATGCTGCCCTCGGGCTGAGCCTAGCACCGTGAAAAGCCCGGCCTCGAAGTGAAAAGTGCTATGGATCGAAAGATGAGATGGCCTCAGTGGTACCCAAAGCGCGATGACGTGGTGGGCATTCTATTTGTCGTCATGCTAATTTGCATCATCTCTTTCAGTTTCTGGTTTCCGAAGTCACAGCCAAATCCGGCAGCAGGTTTCGGTCCGGATTGGGATTGCAAGTTCGTTCCTAACGGTGAGCCGGTTTGCATCAAGAAGCCGGGTCGGTGAAAGCCATCGGAGCATGCCAAGGCAAGCTGGTGAACGACCGCTTTGGGTCAAAAACGGTCCTGACGCCCTTGAAATAGGATTTCTGTTTTACCCCCGAAAGCAGACATCGGTCAGGCTACGCTGCCGGTTGCGATGTCATCGGCCAAGCCCGCCGACAAGCACCTCGCCTCCAAGATTCCATTGCGTTGACGAGCGGATTATCGAATGGCTGAAGCGTCGTGAGCAGAGCGCAGGCGTGGCTGCCCTTAGAAGTTTGGCTCCTCGTCGATCTCCTGAATTTCGATCTTCCCGAATTCATTGAGCAGAGCGGCTGGTATAAGCCATTCCCGATACGGCTTGCCGTCCTCGATCCATTCGAAAGACCCTATCTCAGACTCGTCCTTGGCGAGTTCAATTCGAATCAGCGCATTGCCGCAGGCACCCTCGTTCACGTCCAGCGGCTGGTCAGAAACCCAAACGCCAGAGTGCAATCGCGTAGTCATATAGTAGCCTTCACCGTCCCGAAACCCGGTGGCGATAATTTGCCGAGCGATGACCTCGGCGGTGCGGTGGTAAAGCGTGACCATCGATCACCTCTCCTCGTCCCGGATATATGTCGTTCCAGTTATTCACTTTCGGGTCTCCCTGCCGGCGGATCATTAGGGCCAGGGCGCTAAGTGTCCTCAGCCCCGCAATGAGGGCATTGGAGTTTTATCGTCCGAAACTGCGGCTCCGGCTCTTCCTCAGCCGAACGCGCTTCCGCGAACGGGATAGCCTCTCCGCATTTGGAACAATCGACGGCCAAGTACCATTTGTTTGGTTCAACATGACCTGCCATGACGAACCCCCTTTATGCTGCAATACTATATGAGCGCTAATCGTCGCCAACCAGTTTCCCGAAACTGATCTGGAGAAACTTAAGACGGCGGTCTCGATGGGTTATTGCAGGTCGGTGCCAATATCAGGAATGACTGAATGGCAGCGGTCGGGACAATATTCCCAGTATTTGTACTTTACGGACCCTTCTGTTATTGGGAGCGGCTTACATGAGCGCCGTTTCCGTCAACGTTATCATGCGCGTGATGTTTGGCCGCGCCCCCAAAGGGATGAATAGCTGGTGTTAGGCGCCTTCTTTGACGATAGCGGGACTCACACTTCCTCCCCTGTGGTTGCTATAGGCGGGTTGTTGGGCACATCGGACCAATGGGATCTTTTTGCGGAAGCATGGGATAAGCTATTAGAACACCCCCTACCGGGTAAACCAAACCTGAACCAATTTCATCTTTCGCCCTGTCGGGCGGGTAAGGGTGAATTTCAAGACTACAGCCTGCCTGAGAGGGATCACCTGACGCATCTGTTTCGGCAAATCATCCTGAACACAGGAATGGTAACGCTTGCGGCCGTCGTAAATAGGCGCGCTTGGAATGAGTTGGTTACGGGAAAAGTCGCAGAACAGTTGGGCGATCCCGTAGAGATGTGCTTCGTCAAATGCATTGATCTGATGATCGAAATCATTCGACTTCGTAAGTCGAGCGAACATGTGTTTATTTTCTTCGATGAAGGGACAAGAAGCCAATTGGAAACATGGGGTCGCCTTTATCAAGTGCAAGCGAAAAAGGTATCCAGAGATTGCGGGTATTGCATTCGCGCCGGTATCCAGAGTAGTTGCCTTGCAAGGCGCGGATATGATCGCAACCGAATCATATCAGTTTGCTCAGGAGTGGCTAAAAAACCGAGAGAACCCGGCTGCCAATGCTCACTTTAATGAATTTATCAATCAAGACCTGAGCGTGGGTTTAGTTTTTGACCGCGATCAAATTGGGGAGCTGGTGCAGCGCGTTCAAGAAGACTTGAAACGTCGATCAGCGTGATTTTTTGGAGATATAATTTTCTTAAGCGCTCGGAGTTGGCCACTACGGGTACGTTCACGAGAAGCCGGGGACGACTGACTTCGAAATGCATCGACATCCCGGTTCAACTCCCGGCCACGTCCATTTTCCATTCAAGAACATCCCCGTGCTGACATCGTATAACTTACCGTTTGCGACCCTGTGTGCTGCATCCTGCCCTGTCGGCTTTTTCGGATTTATTTCACAAGGTACGCCGGAGTAAAGCCAGTGGGCCTGCTTAATACCAAGTGATCCTTGGCGCTCCCTATCCATGAGTGCCGTAGCTTTGTTGTTCAGAAGGCGCGCGATCTCCTCGGCTCTCTGTTTCGTCATGCCGTCGATGTTCATCTGCATCAGGACGTTATAAAGCAAACTCAAATCCCGACCCGCCGATATTGAGCGCAAGGCAGCATCATTGACCAGCTCAAAGTGATTTCTGCTTATCCCCTCAAGAAGCATTATGTTCTTCCTGAGATCGGCTTTAACGGTCTCAGTTACTCTCGAAGCATCAAACTTGACTGTTGGAATGCCAGACATAAAGCCCCCTCTGCCTATATGGCGCGCTCCCGTCATGCCGCGCCGGGCGCGAAACATCGCTAGCTTGCGAAAGATGGAACGCCGAGTCTACAGGCTTACCCGCGTTATATCTAAAGCCTATCGCAGCAGAGACACGCGCTGGAAGGTAGCTTGCCGTCATATTATGACAGCTTCAGCGGCGGCCTCAAAGATCTCGGCCACGTCGATGGAAGCAACATTACCTTGCTCGCGCGTTCCGCGCTGGGTGTGCCCGAGGCGCTGCCAGGCCTTATCGAGGAGCTGTTGCGCGAAAACGTGTCGGTTATCGTGTCGCCGGGGCCAGCCATCCGGGCCGTTCGCGATAAGGTCAAATCCACTCCGGTGGTCTTCGCCTTCAGCGGCGATCCCGTTGCGGCAGGTTTTGTCGATACGCTGGCACATGGCAAGGAGAACCTCACAGGATTGTCCTATATGGCGGTCGAACTGAACGGAAAACGGCTTGACCTCATGAAGGAGCTGCTCCCGACCGTGTCGCGGGTCACGCTGCTGACCAATCCGATTCATCCCGGCGAGCATCTGGAAGTGGCGGAGTCGCAGAGGGTAGCGGCGGCCCTCGGCCTGTCGCTGCAATACCTCCAGGTGCGATC
>JGI12053J15887_10001473_pt1 | contig 10984 bp, 8 predicted proteins | sample MedBloCAOM1_O3_FD_15887 | JGI IMG/M metagenome (IMG submission 15887) | reverse complement strand
GATCAGGCCGCCGCCCCGCACGAAGCCCTCCAACGCCTCACAGGCGGCATCCGACAGGCAGGCGGCGTTGGGGAGCACGAGCGTCCGGTAGCGTGAGAGCGCCTCGGCAGAGAGCCGGTGGCCGGATACGATGTCGAACGGAATGCGCTGGTCCATCATCGCGTTGTAGGCACCGCGGAAATGATCGAGATAGCGCGCGGTGGGATCCTGCTGCCCGATATTGTCGAGGCTGTGCCGCGAATACACCAGAGCGACCTCGGCGCTGGACCGGTTGCCGAGATAGGTGCCGCGATTGGCGCGGAAGCGCGCGAACAGGGCGCGCAGGCTTTCCAATCCGCGCCGGTCGAAATGCCGCTCCTGATAGCCGGTGACATGGATCCACGGCATGACGCCCTGGGCCATGATCTGACCTGCCCACATCTGGTTCTCCGCTGCCGGCACGCTGTAGAAGCGCCACCACGGCAGGAAGTAACTCACAGTGATGCCGCCGCCCTTGTCCGGGGCGAGTTCACGCATGTAGCGGGCCTCGAGCCCTGGCCAGAACATGTTGGTGTAGCGACGCTGCGCTTCCAGCACGATGCCGTCCTGATAAGGCTCGGTATAGTCCAGATCCCAGCCGCCGACGCGGGAATGGTCCCAAGACTCGGCGACCTGGCTCAACGGAATCCACGCACATGAGGGCCGAACACGGTTCTTGAGCGCCTGCACCTCGGCATTCCATTCAGCGATGCATTCGTAGCGCCATTCATTGTACTGGCGCCAGGTTTCGTCCTCCCAGTTCTCCCGGGGGATGGCCTTGCCAGTGCGCGCGCGGAACTTGGTCTGACACACCGCGCAATGGCATTGGGGCGTGTGCCAGGGCGAGAACTGCGCCGCGTTCGCCCAGACGCATTCAAAGGGATAGCGCGTAAGCATCTCTTCCAGCACGCGCATCATGAAGTCGCGATAATAGCCGCCGTTCGGGCAGGTGATGAAATGCCCGTGAACGCTCACTGGCGCGCCATCCTTGTCCTGAACGAACCATTCGGGGCGCTCCTCATAGAGCTCGCGGGACGCCATGCTGGGATCGATGCGGGCAATGGGTCGGATGCCGCGCTTGGTGAGAGCCGCGATCATCTCGGCGGCGATGTCGCGATCCCGCAGGCTCGAACTGCGGGGATGGTGCTTCACCTGCGTCGGATAGAAGGCGACGATCCCACCGACGGAAAAGCCCAGTCCATCCAGCGAAAAGGACTGCGCGAAGTCCGCCATCTTCTCGGCGTCCCAGCTTCCCGCGTCGTCTTCGCGCAGCGTCATGATCATCACCAGCGACTGCTTGAGCCAGCTGTGGTCGATGGGGGCACTCATGGCATTTCCTATGGTTTCGCGGCGCCGGCAAACGGGCGCGGAGGTGGCGTCGGATCATCCGATGAGGGCAGTCGGCGGCGCCTAGGCGGGGCGTTTCCCAGGCTGAGAACCGGATCGGAATGCAGCAGTTCTCGCGTGTAGGGGTGCTGTGGATCGGTGAATATCTGCCGCGTTGGGCCCTGCTCGACGATGGTGCCCTTGTGCATGACCAACACCCGGTCGACGAAGCTGCGGACCACCGGCAGGTCATGCGCGATGAACAGATAGGACAAGACGAACTCTTCCTTCAGGCTCTTCAGCAAGGCGATCACCTGTGCCTGAACCGAAACATCGAGCGAGGACACGGCTTCATCGCAGATGATGATCTCCGGCTTCAGCGCGAGCGCGCGGGCGATGGCGATGCGCTGGCGTTGACCACCGGAGAACTGGTGCGGATAGCGCGCGGCGTGCTCCCGCAGGAGGCCGACCTGCTCCAGCAGATCGCCGACCCGCGCCTTCCATTGGCTGCCTGGCACAGCATCGGGGTGGATCGCCCAAGGCTCGGAGATGATCTCTTGCACGCTCATGCGCGGGTTGAGCGAAGCCGTCGGATCCTGAAACACCATCTGGATCTGGCGACGCGCCACGTCGCGCGCCTCGCGGGTCGCATGTATCAGGCTGTCGCTTCGATAGAAGGCATCGCCATGGGTTGCCTGCTCCAGGCCGATGAGCGTGCGCACCAGCGTCGACTTTCCCGAACCGGACTCGCCGACGATGCCGAGCGTCTCGCCGCGTCCCAGTGTGAAGGACACCTTGTCGAGCGCCAGCACGGCCGGCTTTTCCGCCCGGAACAGGCTGGCGGGGCTCAGATATTCCTTCGAGAGCTCCTCGACCCGGAGCAGCGTCTCGTCATGTTCCGGCCGGACGGTCGCGTCGACGAAGCCGGCCGCGCCGGGGACCGAGGCGAGAAGGCTGCGCGTATAGGGGTGCTTTGGCGTCTCGAACACTTCCTTGACCGTGCCGGTCTCGACGATGCGGCCGCCATTCATGATGGCGACGCGATCCGCCATGCCGGCCACGATGCCGAGATCATGTGTGATCATGAGCAGGCCCATGCCCCGCTCGCGCTGCAGATCCTTGAGCAGGCGTAGGATGCGGGCCTGCACCGTGACGTCCAATGCCGTGGTCGGCTCGTCCGCGATCAGGAGGTCCGGGTTGAGCGCGATCGCCATGGCGATCATGATCCGCTGGCGCTGGCCGCCGGAGAACTGGTGCGGGTAGTCGTTGAAGCGCGCACGGGCGTTGTTGAGCCCGACGCGCTCCAGCAGTTCCAAGGCTTTGGGGTCCGCGTCCGCTCGATCTACGCCGTGGGAGCGGAAGGTCTCCGCGACCTGCCAGCCGATCTGGTAGACGGGGTTGAGGGCCGCCAGCGTGTCCTGGAACACCATGGCGATGCGCGAGCCGTTGATCTCGCGCTGACGCTCGGCGGAGACCTTCAGTAGGTCTTCGCCGCAGTACAGCACTTCGCCCGAGGTGATTTCGCCCGGCGGGATATCGATGAGCCCCATCAGCGCCGACGAGCTCACACTTTTGCCCGACCCGCTCTCGCCGAGAATGGCCAACGTTTCGCCGCGGTCGATGTGCCAGCTGACATCGCGAACCGCCGCGACGGTGCCGCCCTTGGTGTGAAAGTCCACCGACAGGTTACGCACCTCGACGAGGTGTTCCTTTGCATCAGCCATTGGTGCGTTTCCTGCTTTCCAGCCGCCAGCGCTGCACGGGGTCGGAGGCGATCCGTACCCAGTTGGCGAGCAGATTGAGGGACATGGCCGTGAGGGTGATGGCGAGGCCGGGCCAGAACGCCACCCACCATGCCGTGCCGAGATAGCTCTGCCCTTGCGCAACCATCGCGCCCCAGGTGAACTCCGGCGCCTGAATGCCAAGGCCGAGAAAGCTGAGGCTGGATTCCGACAGCATGACGAAGGCAAATTCCAGCGTCGCGATGGTGACCAAGGTCGGAGTCACCGTCGGGCGGATGTGCCGCCATACGATGCGCCACGGCGAGGCGCCCATGACGCGAGCTGCCGTGACGAAGGTGCGCTCGCGGATCTCCAGAACCTCGGCGCGCGTGGTGCGCAGATAGATCGGTATGCGGGTGATCGCGAGCACGAGGATGACGTTCGTCAGGCCGGGGCTGAGCACATAGAGCACGATCATCGCCAGCAGCAGCGAGGGAAAGCTCATCAGGATGTCGGCCAGTCTCAGAACGAGGCTGCTGGTCCAGTCGTTCCGAAAGCCGGCGATGAAGCCGAGGATCGAGCCGACCAGCAGCGAAATGACCACGGCGCAACCGGCCAGCATCATCGTGTTCTGGGCGCCGACGATCACACGCAGCAGGATCGAGCGTCCTAGAGCGTCGGCGCCGAGGATGTAGTGCCAGCCCAGATGCATCGAGAGCGGCGGGGCGTTGCGGGCCATCAGGTTGATCTTCGTGGCGCTGGCGCCCAGCAGCCATGGTCCGAAGATCGCCGCGAACGCCACCGCGAGCAGGAAGAGCACGGCGACGCAAGCGAACTTGTCGCGCCAAAGCAAGCCGAGCGACACACGCAACGACGATGGCTCGGCAGAGGAGACGATAGGGGGAGCCGTCATGGTCATCGGTCCCTCATGCGTGCTTGATGCGAGGATCGAGCAGCGCGTAAGCGAGGTCGATCACGATATTGAGCGCAAAGATCGCGGCGGCGGTGACGATGACCCCACCCTGTATGACGGCGAAGTCACGGTATTGGATCGACTCCATCATCAGCCGCCCGATCCCGGGAAAGCCGAAGATCATCTCGATGACGACCGCTCCGTTGATCATGCCGGTCGCCTGGTCGCCGGCGACGGTGATGATCGGCAGCATGGCGTTGCGCAGGGCGTGGACGAACACGATGGATCGGGTCCGCACTCCCTTGGCACGCGCCGTCTTCACATAGGCGGAGGACAAAGCTGTGATCATCGCGCCGCGCACCACCTGGGCGATGAGCCCGCAGGGGCGGACTGCGAGCACCACGACGGGCAGCACCCAGTGCGAGGGACCGCCGGGCCCGGACGTCGGTAGCCAGCGCAGCCACACGGCGAACACCAGCACGCTGACCAGCGCCAGCCAGAAATTTGGCAGGCTGGCACCGGCGAGCGAGAGGATATTGACGAACCGGTCGAGAACGCCGTTGGGGCTGCGCGCTGCCAACGCACCTGCGACGATCGCCACCACCATCGCCAGCGTCATGGCGGCGGCCGCCAGCATGAGCGAGGTGGGAAACGCATCGAGTACGAGCGTCAGCACCGGACGTTCCTGCCGGAGCGACGTGCCGAAATCGAAGCGGAACAGGTTGACCACGAAATGCTGGAACTGGATCAACAGGGGATCATCGAAGCCGTTCGCCTTAGAGAAGGCGGCGCGGACGTCCGCCGGCGTGTCGATCGGCAGATAAAGATCGCTGGGATTACCTGTCAGCCTGGACAGGAAGAAGACGAGAATGATCAATCCCACCATCGAGATGGCGCTATGGAGCATTCGGTTGGTGACGTAGCTGCTCAAGATCGCCTCCGTGAAGTGCTTGGAACGACTGCTCCCGACACGCCGGATGGCGTGCCAGGAGAACGCCCGTCACGTCATTTCGTCTCGGCGTATCGGCCGGCCCTCTTGTGCAGTTCAGCGCGCTCCGCAGGCGTCTCCCATTGCTGGGCGTATTCGCTCTTCTCCCAGCCTTCGAGATCGAGAAGGCCGATGCCCATGCCGAAGCCCGGCTCGCTGGTGTAGGTATTGACCATGAAAGCCAGCCATTTACCGTCGGGGCTGACATTGGAATTACTGGCACGCCAGGGCGCGCGATCGAACATGCGGGTCATTCGCACGCGGCGGCCCGAACCATCGAGCTTCAGCTTCCACAAATCGATTGGCGGGAACTGGTCTACCAAGTCGCACGAGGACTCCAGGCAGATGTGCTGATGGTCCGGGAAGATGCCTTCCGGCTCGTTATGGGTCAGCGGCTCGTCGATGTAGGTGGTGACGTCCAGCGTCGTGAGATCGATGCCGCGAGTCTGAGTCTTCCAGGTCGTGCTGCGGTCGCGCGGGCCGATATACTCGGCCATGACGACCTCGGTGTCGTTGTTGCGGAAGTCCTGCGGCTCAGGTCGCCGCAGGCCGGTCGGCGAACGATAGATCGGGCGGGTGGCGCCAAGTTCGGCACCATTCGGGCCATACTCAAGCTCGGTCACATAGCATTCGAAGTCTTCGATCGTGCCAAGGCGCGGATCGTGCTCACCATGTCGCGAATACGTAATCCGATCGGCGATGGAGGAGACGCCGATGCCCTCGAAGAACTTCAGGCCCATGGGACGAGGCGGCGTCGTGGCATCCTTGTCCATGTACCAGAGTTCAGATTCCACGAACCGGCTGGTGTGGTGGTGCTTGAATTCTTTGGGGCCGATCAGCAGGTAGTCGCCGTTGCGCAGAAACAGCACACGCAGGAATGAGTGATGATCGCCGAGCCCGCCGGTCAGGTTTCGTATCTCACGGGTTTCGACGTCGATCTCATGAACGTCGCCGTACGCCTTCTCGACGAAGGCGATGCGCTTGCCATCAGGCGACCAGTAAGGGCGGGCGCCGTAATTGCTCAGCTTCTGGTGGAACGGCGGAGGATTGTCGAGAACGTGCTCGCCCTCATAAGGCGTGTTATCCCACTTGAAAATCGGCATAATAATCCTCTCAACACTCACTGTATCTCTTGCGAGAGAGCGTCGCCAAAGCGCAGCCACGCGCTGCCAAGGTCGAATAGAGCCGTTACTTGAACTTGATCGTGCTCAGTTCAAGTTTTCCCTGGGTGGTGAAATCGGGCGTGTAGGACACGCGCTTGCCCACGCGGATGTAGCTCACCATGTGGAAAAGCATGACGTCGGGCACGATTTCCTGCTGGATCTCGCGATTTACCTTCTGGAATGGCTCGCGCCGCTTGTCGCCGACCGAGGCGGAAGCTTCCTTCAAGGTCTGGTCAATCTTAGGATCGTAGATGTTGGTGAGGCCACCGCCGGACGTGTAGTAGACGATCATGGTGAAGAACGCGTCGCCGGCGACATTGTCGTGCAGCTCGTGCACCATGGTGGGGCCGCGATCGGTTGGATAAGGCTTTCGCCGAATGGCCGAATGCTGGATCTTGTCGACCATCATGATCTTCACGTTGAGGCCGATTTCCTGCCAGCTCTGCACCAGCGTCTCCAGCATCTCGCTGAGATTCGCCTGCATGAACTCGCTGCCGTAAAGCACGATCTCCTTTTCGACGGGCACGCCTGCCGCCTTCGCCGCGGCGATCAGCGCCTTGGCCTTTTCCAGGTCATAGGGCCAGGGCTTCAGGGTCGGGTCGTAGCCATTGACGTTCGACAGCATGAACTGGCTGGCCGGAACCGATTGCAGGCTCACGATCGTGCCAATGAAGGCATCGCGGTCCACTGCAAGATTCATCGCCTTGCGCACCCGCACATCGTTCAGCGGGGGCTTGTCCATGAAGAAGCGGACGCGGCTGGTATCGGCATTGAGGTAGCCGATATCGGTCTCAGTATTCACGGCGTCCTGCGGCGCGATCTGAAGCGCGATATCCGCTTCACCCACCTGCACCATTGATGCACGCAACGCCGGCTCCGAGCGCCACACATAGGTCGCTTGCCGCACTTGCGGCCGCTGGCCCCAATAGCCATCGAACCGCGTGAGCACCAAGCTCTGGGCGAGATCCCATTTGGTGAACACATAGGGGCCCGTGCCGACGGGCGCGCGGGTTGCTTCCTTCATGGAAGTGCTCGGCGCGGTCATGCCGGTCTGCGCCAAGGTAATCGGCATTAGTGGCATGGGCTCGCTGGTGACGATATCGACCGTGTATTTGTCGACAGCCTTCGGCTGAATTTTAGTACTGCCGAAGCTGCGGATCATGTCGCGGCAGGCGAGCTCGGGGACGAACTGCCGGTTCAGGGCGGTGACGACCGCATCGGCATCGAACGGCGTCCCATCGTGGAATTTGACGCCCTCGCGCAGCTTGATGCGCCAGGTCAGCGGGTCGACCTGCGTCCACTCGGTGGCGAGATTTGGCTTAACCTGGCTCGTCTTCGGATCGAGCGTCAGCAGCGTCTCCACAACGTTCTGCTTGAGCACGAGGCCGATATAGCCCGTCGAATTCATATGGCAGGGCTCCACCACGTCTACCGCGGACGCCATGACGATCTTGATGTCCTTGGACGTGTCCTGGGCCTGAGCGGTCGAGAGAAGCGCGCCGCAGAACAGTGCAGCACCTGCCGAAAGCAGCCTGTAATTCTTCATCTGCGTTTCCTCCCAAAGATATCGGGATTTTTCCCGTTTTTATCGGTCGTCTCGTCGACAGCAGATCCTTTGCGACCGCCGGTTCTTTAAGAGCTGATCTGACGATTGGCGTTCGCCAGCCAGCTCGGATTGATCTCCACGCCCCACCCCGGACCCACCGGGACAGCGACATGCCCGTCGACGACGTCGAACGGATCGGAAGCGAACAAGCCCTCCACCCAGGGCGTGTCCTCGATGCTGAGCTCCATGAAATGACCCGCGTTCGGCAGGGCCGCCTGCAAATGCAGGGTGAATAGCGTCACCATGGACAGATTCGCGCAATGCGGCGTACAGGCGAGGCCCGCCTCCTGCGCCATCCGTGCCACTCTCACGCTGCGGCTTATGCCGCCGACATAACAGACATCCGGCTGAACGATGTCGGCCGCCTTCATACGGATCATGCGGCGGAACTGCGCAAGGTCGACCTCCTGCTCTCCCTGCGACACGGGGATCGAAAGCGCGTCGGCGACCTCCGCCGTCCATTCGAGTTCGGGATAAGGACACGGTTCCTCGAAATGCCCTATGGCATTATCCTCGAGCATCCGGCCAACCTCGATGGCCCGCGCTGGCGCAAATCCGCTGTTGGCGTCGCAAAGAATCTCTATGTCGTCGCCCAGCGCCTTGCGGACGGTGGGAACAATGGCCTCTGTGCGGCCTGGCCAGCGATCCACGTCGTTGCCGAAATTGTTGCCGATACGGATCTTGAAGGCGCGGAAGCCCTGCTCGTCGCGCAGGCGCGTCAGGCGGGCCGCCTCATCATCGGGTGTGATGTCGCGCCGCATGCTGGAGCCGTAGACCGCCTGCTTCGTTTTGGTGCCGCCAAGCAGTGCCGACACGCTCTTGCTCTCACGCTTGCCTTTAAGGTCCCAAAGGGCGGTATCGATTCCGGCAATGGCACGTGTGGTATAGGAACCGGGGAATTTATGCGCGCCGATCATGCAGGCATCGACAAGAGCGTCGATACCGGCCGGATCGGCGCCGAGGACCACGGGCGCCATCTGGCGATGCAGAATGGTCGCGGTGATGTCGGCATTGTAAGGCGCGACCTGACCATAGCCCTTGAGCCCGTCATCGGTCGTCACGCGGACAATGCTGATGAAGTTCGTGGAGAATGTCTCCACGCTGGCGATCTTTGGCATTTTCTTCCCTAGGCAATTTTCGATCCGGTTGACCGGACATCTTGCAGGGATACTAAGGCCAAACTTTTCGGTTGATAATACGACAATTACTCGCTTCATTAGGTACGAAAAGTACCGAATGGCGCCATGGATAAACTTCGGGACATCGAGACCTTCGCAAACGTCATAAGGGCCGGCAGCTTCGCGAAAGCGGCCGAGGCCGAAGGCGTCACGCCCGTGATGATCGGCCGGCGGATCACCGAGATCGAGAAGCGGTTGGGCGGCGAGCTCCTGCATCGCAGCACCCGGAAACTGGCTCTGACTTCAGCCGGAAGCGCCTATTATCGGCACTGCATCGAAATGATGGAGCGCGTGTGCAAGGCAGAAAGGCTGGTGTCCGACGGGCGCGATTATGCCACCGGCCAGTTGATCGTGTCCTGCCCATCCAGCTTCGGTCGTCATCATGTCGCGCCGCATCTGCTGGAGTTCATGAACGCAAACCCGGACGTGAACGTGTCGCTCAATCTGAGTGATCGGGTCGTCGACCTGGTGCGAATGGGCTATGAAATTGGCATTCGCAGCGGACCCGTCATCGATCCCAATCTCGTCGTCACTCGCCTGGCGCCGAGTCGCATCGTCGCCTGCGGGACGCCTGCTTACTTCGAGGCTCACGGCACACCACTGACACCTGAGGAACTCGCCCACCATAATTGCTTGATCTATAATGAGCATGGCGGACAGCAACGAGGTTGGCACTTCCAAAGGGATGGGAGCGTCCTCGTCATCCGGCCCAATGGCAAGCTAATGAGCAATGATGGCTCGACCCTCACACGATGGGCGCTTGATGGGCTGGGCGTCGCCTGGCGTCCCCACTGGGAAGTGGCCCGGCAACTTGCAACAGGCGAACTCGTGACAGTTCTCGATGATGCTACCTCGCCAAACTACGACATCGTCGCCGTCTATCCCGCACAAAATCCGCTGCCGGCAAAGATTAGGTTGTTTGTCTCGTGGCTCCGCACGATCTATTCCGCTCCCAATTACTGGGCCAGCCGCACTGATGAATAGGTATAAGGAAATTAAGGCGTTCGTCGCTGTTGCGACCGAGGGTTCAATGGCGCGGGCGGCCATCAAGGAAAAGATGACGTCGGGCATGCTGGGGCGCCGGATCGACGCTCTTGAGCAGCGACTGGGCGTCAAGTTACTCCATCGGACGACCCGGCTTCTGACACTGACCGAACAGGGACGGCTCTTCCTCAAGCATTGCGATGAGCTGCTGACAGACTTGGAGCTGAGTGAAAGTGGGCTTTTTCCCGATACAACGGAGGTCAGCGGGCAGTTGCTGGTACTCGCCCCTCCCTATTTCGGCCGGGAGCATGTCGCTGCTCATGCCGGCGCGTTTCTGGCCGCTTACCCCGGCGTTCAGCTCTCTTTCAACCTCACCAACGACTTTGCCGACCCGGTGCAGGAAGATTACGACCTGTGCATCCGGATCGGAAATGTCATCGATCCGAACTTCGTTTCCACCAAGCTTGCCACCAACCGCCGCGTGGTATGTGCGACCCCCGCCTATCTTGAGCGATACGGAACACCCCGCAAGCTGGAAGATCTGGCCCATCATAATTGCCTGGCGGTCAACCTACAGGCCGATCGCCATCGTGACTGGCTTTTCCAGGAACGCGGGCAGTTGGTTTCGGTCAAGGTCGACGGCAATGTCGATTGCAGCGACGGCGAGGTCCTTGTTCGCTGGGCGCGCGACGGCCTGTGTCTGGCTTGGCGTTCGACTTGGGAGGTTGGCGCTCAGCTGGCGTCGGGCGAACTGGTCAGTGTTCTCGACGAATATGCGCTTCCCAGCTTCAACATCACGGCCGTCTATCCCAGACACAAACCATCGCGAAACGCCCGGCTGTTCATCGAGCTTCTTCAACGCGTTTATGAAGCTCCTGCCTATTGGTCGAATGGCAGATTACCGGCGTGACATGCGGCGCTTTTGCTGAAGCCAGATGCTGCGGCTATGTCGATGCGGGCGGAAGCGCTGCCAACGCGATGCCGCAAATCGTCAGGAAGCGGGCTTGAAAGACCCTGCGTTATTGCGACATAGGCTAGGCGCCGTTCGTCATCGGTCACTCCCGCCGATATTCGGCTGGTGGATGTC
>JGI12053J15887_10001472_pt1 | contig 10987 bp, 11 predicted proteins | sample MedBloCAOM1_O3_FD_15887 | JGI IMG/M metagenome (IMG submission 15887) | reverse complement strand
TGGGTCAGTGCGAGGGTCGCGCATTAGATCGAGGTCACCTCGAGGTGCTCCAATCACCGCGCGCAGCATTACCGAACGCCTCTACCGTGTCCTGATCAAATGCGATCCCACCGATGCAGCATCACCCTTCAATCTAGGAAACATGCTTCGCGCTAAGAACCGCAAGGTTGAAGCGGAAGTGGCTTTGCGTACCGCCACACGTGCTGACCCGATGTTCGCGGAAGCATGGTACAATCTTTCCGACCTTCTCGACGAGCAGGGCCGCTCTGACGCGGCGATCGATTGTCTGCGCAATGCGCTGCACGCCGCGCCGGACTACGCCGATGCGATTTTCAATTTGGCACTCATGCTTCAGCGAAACAACAAGCATGAGGAGGCTGCGGAATGCTGGCGGCGCTATCTCGTGAGTGACGCTCAATCGAAATGGGCAGCACGGGCGCGGCGTTCGTTAAAATTCTGCGAGATGCAAGTTCGTTTGATCGACGCCGTCGGCCCACAGCTATCGGGGCACTGAGAGGCACACGAGCTCGACTGCGCCCCGGAACTGTCCTCAACCCGCCTCCCCCTGGTAGCGCTGCGACTGCGATGCTAGGGAGGTTCTCTCCGAGAATAGCGCGAATGGCGGTTTCGCTGGGGCGAAGAGGATCGAGCCAAGCTGAGAGAAGAGAAGGAAGAATTACGGAAGGCTGGAGAGCCGAGCGTATTCTTGCCTGTCCTTTTCTGCTCGCCCACCATGGAGCTTGGCATCGACATCTCGGCACTCAATGCCGTGTACCTGCGCAACATGCCGCCCACGCCAGCAAATTATGCGCAGCGCTCGGGGCGGGCTGGACGATCCGGCCAAGCAGCATTCGTCCTGACATACTGCTCGGCACAAGGTCCGCACGACCAATATTATTTCAGCAGGCGGGAAGCGATGGTGAGCGGAATCGTGCGCCCTCCTGCCATCGATCTCGCCAATCGTGACTTGATCGAAGCCCATTTGCATGCTGTGTGGCTCGCCGAATCCGCGCAGGAGTTGCAGCCAGCCCGACATCCCGCATGTTCTCGATCTGAACGATGCAGCCAGTGCTACCAGTCTCTTGCGCTGGCTGGTAAAAAACGGCTTGGCATTGATACCGGGTGGAACCATGGACTCGAAGGCCAGTCGGCCTCGCGCACCCAGAGCGTGCGCAATGTCGGAAAGTTGCTAATCAAACTTGGATGGGAATCGTGTCGGATCAAGAACCAACCGCTATTACCGGCAAAGTCTTATTTGCCCTCGGGATCGGCTGATCTCGCCGTTGTACTTCTGTCGGAATGCAATTTGCACCCCCGCGCAGGGAATACTCGTTACGCCTTTGATCCTCTTACGCCTTTGATCCTCGCACCACAACCACGTCGCACCCGTCGATCTCAATCACGACGTCGTGTCCTGCAACATGACCGACGACTGTCCGCTTGAGGCCCGCGGCCGTTAATTCGATCGGCCCGCCGGCATGGGAAATGAAATCCTCGCCGTGAGCGAGAACGACTCGCTCCGCATGAGATGCCTCCACCTTCGCGGCGAAGTCTATGGCGCCGTCACGGCCGGTTGCTTCGGTGACGCGATCGAGGGTCGCCTTGAATGGATCGGCCGGTTGGTTCATCATTGCCTCCTCTGCTCCTCATGTTAATTAGCAGCTGCTCGCAACTGCTGCCACCCGAACATGTGGGAAGTCCGCAGTACGGTTGATGCTGGGTCGGCGTGTCCGGCTATGCTCAATGGCCGGCGTTCCCTGCCGCCTGCGGGCCAACAGTGATAGCAAAGTGTGCCAGCGCCACCACGCCGGAGCGGCCAATACGATGCTGGCGAGGGGTCGCCTTTCGTACCGACTATTGAGCCGGCAGGGCGCTGGCGTCCGTTGCGGAGGTCAACCCTCTCAAGTGGTTGGTTGTTCTGGAATGAGCACCTTTTAACAAGGTTTGATAGCTCTCAACGTATGCTTCGGCCATTCGCCGCGCGCTAAACCGCCTCTCAAATGTTTCACGAATGCGGCGTCGGTCAAGGTGGCGGGCTCGCCCAATCGCCGCCACAGCTTCCGTCTCCGACTCCACGATGAAGCCGGTCACGCCATCCTCGATCAGCTCCGGCACTGATCCTCGCGGCCACGCGATGACGGGCGTCCCACATGCCATCGCTTCGATCATTACAAGACCGAAAGGCTCAGGCCAGTTGATGGGAAACAGCAGCGCAAGCGCTTTGCCGACCAAGCTTTGCTTTTGTCGATCGTTGACTTCGCCCACGAAATGCGCGCCGTTGCCTTCGATTAGAGGTTTGATTGTCCCTTGGAAGTAGCGGTTTTGCCCGCGCGGGATCTTGGCGGCGATGCGCAGCGGAAGACCGGCTGCATGTGCGACGCGAATGGCGACGTCGGGACCTTTTTCCGGGTCGATGCGCCCTAGAAACGCGAGATATTCTTCTGACTGGTCCGTGAACGGGAGAAGAGTCAACGGCAGTCCGTGGTGGATAGTGGCCAGCCAGTTCATATGCGGAGCCGGCGTGCGCTGGCTTTCGGAGATCGAGACGAACGGGGCATTCGGAAATCGCTGGCCGATGACCTCAATGTTTGGCAAGTCTAGGCGGCCATGCAGGGTGGTGAGAAACGGTACCCGCAGGCACCGCAGGAGTGGGAGGTGCACCCAATCCAAATGCGAATGGATCACATCGAACCCATGAGCGGCTTCGGCTACTGCTTCGAGTAGCGCGGCGGTCGCGATAGCCGGGTCCGGCGATGGGCGGGTCAGTCGAATCGCGCGCGGCCCTACCGGGACTAGCTGGGCGCTGGTTACAGAATCACCGCTCGCGAAAAGTGTGACGTCATGCCCTAAGCTAACCAGCTCCTCGGTTAGCCAGGACACCACGCGCTCCGTTCCGCCGTAGAGTTTCGGTGGGACACTTTCGGCAAGTGGGGCGACCTGAGCGATGCGCATGCTCTAACCGGTGTTAAAGGGCGCTACAAACCACTGAACGCAGCAAAACAATTCCGTTCCGGCTTGGACGTTCCGCGCGACTTAAGTCTAAGTTGTGCGCCTAACCGGCTTCGGTCGCTGCGATGCGACGGTGTCGAGCCCTTGCTCGCGGCCGCTGCATTCGGAGTGAATGCTGCATCTGCCGAGAAAGGTTGGGCTCGGCTGATGTGAGGGGCGGCGAAAGCCGTCTGGCGCCCGAAGGCGCGCTGCGAACTCGCTAAGTCGAAATCGGAACTCAACACCGCCCTGCACGTTATTCGCGGCTGGCCCCCTCGGTGGAATTGGCACCTCAGCGGCACCGGCTAGTTGAACTAGACCCTAGTCCTTAGAGCCTGCTTCGGCAGAGCTCTTTGTTAAAAGCCGAACCTTGGCCAAGACAATGGTGCCGAAGCTTCGCCGAGAAAGAGTTGCCAAGTATTGCATTGCCCGCGTGTGGCCGAAATTGCCGGCGGGCTCATTGCGCTGGCGCGAACCGCGACGGCCGATGCCGAGCGCTGTCCAGGCCTGGAGCTGCTACCAGAGCCCGTGCAAAAGGCCCGCTGCGACTGATGCCTCGCGACGAGAAGCAGCGCGCTCAATCTGTCCAGATTGCCTTGTCGGGTGCAATCTGCGCCGATCGCAGTCGCCAACTGCGACCGGACCTCGCATCCCAAAGCGGGGTACAGAACGTCAAGATCGGTAACAACACCCCGGTCGCTAATCATCCTCGCTGCATCTTCGCTGCACATGCCTCAAACCCATCGCAGATAGGTAGAACGGACACGTCCACCATAGACGCCCGGCGCGATCCCTTCGATATTGGGTCTGTCGTCGACCAGCCCGGTTGCGAGTAACACGGTCTGCACCTAAACTTCTTCCACTCCACCGGGCGACGAAGCCGCCCGCCCCGCGAAGCCGCAAACTTGTGACTCGCCCCTGTCTCCCCCTTCGGACCCGCTCCCAACGTCTGCGTCGCGTAGCCGACATTTGCATTCGTCAGCTGCATTCGTCAGCTCACGAGCGAGACATGCGCTGTGAGGTGCTAGGGCTCGTAAAGCGAAACGCTTCCTGTCCACTGGTGCGAACTGCGCCGGCCGTTCCCCCGTTCCTTCGGTAGCCATTCACTCAGGGAAGGGTCAATGTTCATGGTTGTTCTCACCTCCACAGCGGTCGTAGATCAACTCCGACCACTCGCCGCGCTCGGCGCGTCCTTCGCTTGGCCTCACCCCAGCTTGGCGAGCGGCGCGACGGCCGGGCCGTTCAAAGCGGTTCCGTCGACGGCAAAATGCGAGCCGTGGCAGGGGCAATCCCAGCACCGCTCGAGCGAGTTCCAATGGACGTGGCATCCGAGATGGGTGCAGGCGGCGGAGAGCAACTGAAGCGAACCGCTTTCGTCCCGAAATGCTGCGATCTTCTTCATCCCGTCTCGCACGATCGCGCCGCACCCGGGCTTCAGCTCGTCAACGGATTTAAGCTCGCCTGGCGCCACGTACTCGGCGAAGCTCTTTACCGCTGTCAGGTTCTCGCTGATGAAAGCGCCTGCGGCCTTCACCGGCTTGCGCGCGGGGTCATAAATGTCGGCCCAAGGGTGGCGGCCGTCCACGATCAAACCCGAGAGAAGGAGGCTTGCGACGACGCCATGGGTTATGCCTTGGCCGGAGTCTCCGGTGTGGATATAGATCCGCTCGCTCCCCGGATTGCGGCCAGAGAAAGAGGTGAAGTCCAAGGGATTCAAGACCTGGCCGGACCAACGGTGCGTCTCCTTGCCCAGTCGAGGCACAAGGTTCCGCATCCACGCCTCCAAGGCCTCGAAGCGCACGTCAGCGTCGTCGGCCTCCCCGCTCTTGTGATCCGCTCCGCCCACGATGAGGTAGCCGTTCCTGGCATCCTTGGGCTGCAGGCGCACGTAGTGATAGTCGTCGAGCGTATCCCAATAAAGACCATCTGAAAGCGTGCCGTGCGGCAACAGGAATGCCATCGCGTACGTGCGGTAAGGCGCTTGCTTGCTGTGGATCGCGAGCCGGTCGTTGATCGGTGAATTGGTCGCGACGACTGCCGCCTCCGCGCGTACGCGATGCCCTCCTGCCGTCCTCACGACGACTCCACCGCCCTCTTCTGCGACTTCTTCGACCACAGTATCGGCGCAAAGGCGCATGTCGCGTTTTTGCAGGGCCCGCGCCAGCCCCTGCAAATATTTGAGCGGATGGAACGCCCCCTGGTCGGGATAGCGCAGGCACCGCAGGTCTCCGAGCCCCTCGAACGGCAGTCCCGTCGTATCCTCGACGGGCATTCCTGCCTTACGCGTCGCTTCCAGAGATGAATCCAGCGTGGATGGATCGCTTCCGAGCGCCGGGAACAAGTATCCGTCAAGGCGACGAAAATCGCACTCTATGGATTCGTGGGCTTGAATTTTCTCGATGCGATCGATGGCGCTCGCCTGGCTCAGGTAGAATTGCTTCGCCACGTCGACGCCGCGCTTGCCGATCAGACTGTCGAAAGAATCATCGCACAGCGAGGTCAAGTGTGCGGTGGTCCGCGCCGTCATCCCCGAGCCGATCGGGCCCCGATCGAGCACGAGCACCGACTGTCCCCGCGCCGCGAGTTCATACGCGGTCGACAGACCCGCGATCCCAGAACCGACCACGACGGTGTCCGCGCTTTCGTCTCGCTCGAGGCTTTTNGCGTGCGGCGCAACCTCCACATTCATCCAGACCGAGCGGCTTCGTTCATCGCTCACATTCATGNGCGCCTCCGCAAGAGAACGCAGCATGTTGCGCCTCCGCAACAGAACGCAGGNCCGCGGAACTTCGTTCCGCGGGGCTCATTCCAGCCCAACTACCCCTGTTGGCGATCTAGCAATGGGGGTACCGCGGGGCCTTGCGGCCGGCACACTTCTTATTCGATCGAAACGCCGCCAGAGCCGTCCTGCAGCGTCCCGGCGCAATTCACAACGGCATCGCCTCCGCGAGATGCGGAAGCCACTCGGCCCGATCGGTCGCTTGCGCGATATGCTGGTGGATGATGGTGCCAGGAACCAAGCGCTGCTAAATGAGGCGCAACGGCCGAGCCGAGGAAGCCGGCCGCGCTACGATCATAACCCGGCACGTTCCATCTCCAAATGCAGTCTCATGTCTCGCCCCTCGGGGAAGGACGAGATAGTATGGGATTGTCACGCCCAGCGTGACAGAACTGTTTCGGCATCTGCCGTTTCGACCTGGGTGCTGAACCGAAGATGGTAGAGCTCGAGCAGCGCATCGTGCCCTTCGTCCGAGGAACTGCAGACGCCGTCCCGGACGAGGATGACGCGATATCCATGATCGACAGCGCCCATGATCGTCGCCAGTACACAAACATCGGTTTCGGAACCCGTAACGATAAGGCCGTCTGCCTGCCGGGCACGAAGATGTTGCAGCAAGAAGGGTTCGAAAAAAGCGGAATACCTCGTCTTGTCGATCACGGTAGCCGGCGGAGCGAGCTTGCCCAGATCCGGCATGAGCTCGAGCAGCCGGACGTCGAGTTGGTCGCGGGTCGTCTGTCGCCACTTTTCGTAATAGAGACGCCAGGTCCCGGGCATGTCTTCCGCATGCTGCGGCGTAATGAATCGCGTGAACACAGTACGCTCGGGAAACCGCTGGCTTATCGCCAGGACCACCGGCAGCACCCGCTCCATCCACGGCGTGGCCCATGGCCCTTCGGGCGAAAACATTCGCTGCATATCGACGCAGAGATGCACCGTTCGCGGCGTCAACGGCAGAGGAAGGAGATCGTCCGTCATGTCGAACCCATTCGGTTGCGCCAGCGAAATGCTCCGAGCATATGACTCGCGTCTGGTCGGTCGGTTCCTCAATTCACGCCGACTGGAATGTCGACTATCCGACACAGGACCTGAAACCATTTGTGAAAAAGAAAGAGATAGCGCTTGCTTTTCAAGTCCGCTGGAACTTTCCCGCGCAATTCGCACTTACCGTTTGCTTTATGCACACAGGAGATGTCGTGGGCATGAAGCAATCTAATAACGAGCGAATTCCTTACGGAGGTTCAGATGAGCGGCGCGCAAGTCGGATGGACCGGCTGGGCAGGCGACCTCAATGGTCCGCGCTTTGCGGAATTTCAACGTGAGCTGGCGAAGTACAATGCCCTGCGATTTCGGCCGCACCTGCCCGAAGAGGCGGGGCATGGCGATCTCGTCACGGAAGAGATCGTAGCGCGCGCGGAGATCGAATTCGTCGAATCGCTGCGGCGCAAAGTCGCGCCGCTCGCCGATGCAATCCCCGCGGACGCCGATGGCTTTATCGCCTGGTTCGAGCAGCTTAAGGACAGCGGCCCCGGCCAGGGCGATCCGCTTTTTCCGTGGCTCGCCATGACGGCCACGGTCGAACAGATGAAGTGGTTCCTCTTCCAGGAAGTTGCTGGCGAAGCCGGTTTCGAAGATCTGCTGGCCATGACCCAGATAAAGATGCCGGTTCAGGCCAAGCTGGAAATGGCGCGCAATTTCTGGGACGAGATGGGGCGTGGTTCCGCGAAGGGCATGCATGCTCCCATGCTCGAACGCCTTGCCAGTTTCTTTCATCTTTCCCCTACACCGGACGCCGTGGTTCCCGAAGCACTCGCGCTCGGCAATGCCATGATTGCCCTCGCGCGCCATCGCCGATACGCGTTTCATTCGGTCGGTGCTCTTGGCGTGATCGAGATGACCGCGCCCGGGCGTGCCGCGCTCGTGGATGCAGGACTGCGCAGGCTTCGCATCCCGGCAAAGAAAAGGCACTACTTCGCCGTTCACGCCGTGCTCGACGTTAAGCATTCGGAGGCCTGGAACCTCGAGGTCTTGCGTTCGCTGGTCGCCGAAGATTTCCGGCGCGCGCGTGCCCTCGGGGAAGGCGCCGTGATGCGGCTTTGGCATGGCGCACGCACGTTCGAATGCTACCGATCCATGCTCGGCCTGACCTTCATGCAGAGTGAAGCTGCTTGATCCGCGCACAATGTGCTGCGCGGGCCTGGTCTACACATGTGAACCGCGACATCTTGCCTATCATATAGGAGAACTTCCATGGGCCTCTTCAGCAAAGACATCCAGACGATGGACGACCTTCTCCTGCATGGTCTGCAGGATATTTATTACGCCGAGAATCAGATCGTCAAAGCCCTGCCCAAGCTCATCGACAAAGCCACCAACCGGGACCTGAGCAAGGGCCTCAAAGACCACCTCGAAGAGACGGAAAAGCAGGTCGGGCGGCTCGATCAAGTATTCAGGATGCTCGGGCAGGAGCCCAAAGGCGTGAAATGCCCGGCAATCGATGGGCTCATCGTGGAGGCCGACGACGTCGCGGGCGAAGTCGCCGACAAGCAGGTGCTGGACGCGGCCATTGTGGGATCAGCACAAGCGGTCGAACACTATGAGATCGCTCGCTATGGCACCTTGATCGCGTGGGCGGACGAGCTCGGACGCGACGATATCGTGCGGCTGCTCACAACCAATCTCAACGAGGAAAAAGCCGCCGACAAGAAGCTGTCGACTGTCGCGCTGCGAAAGGGCGTCAATCGCAAGGCGGCGAGTTGAAGGAAAAGGCTTCGAGGCGAACGCGAAGGCCTCGACGGCAGCCGACGGCGACATCGTCGGCGGGCGGCAGACCAAGCTGCGATCGGCGATCGCCAACGTGACCGGCGAGCGTCCTCGCCGCGGTGCATCGTCGAAACACGCAGCCGGCAAAAGGCAGCCGGTAAGGTCCGGAACTGCTGGGAGACTGCGACATTACATGATGGAGCGGCCTCGCAAGCCGCCATGTCCAGGGAGTATGCACATGAAAGTATCCTCACTCTCGCAGCCGGGTGTGCGCTCGTCGCCTCGGTTGCTCTTGCCCAGACACCGCCGCCCGCCGCCACCGGGGCACCGTCGGCGCAGGACTTCGTGAACAAGGTCGCGATCAGCGACATGTTCGAAATCCAGTCGAGCCAGCTCGCGCTTTCCAAGCAGGCCGACGCGGACACCAGGCCGTTCGCGGAGAAGATGGTCCAGGATCATCAGAAGACCTCGAGCGAGCTGAAAGCCCTGGTGGACGGCGTAAAGGTGAAGGCGACACTGCCGACGGCGCTCGATTCCGAGCATCAGAAGCTGCTGGATGATCTGAAAGCCAAGAGCGGCAAGGACTTCGACCAGAGCTACGATCAGATCCAGGTCAAGGCGCATCACGACGCCGTCGCCTTGTTCGAGGCCTACGGCAAAGGGGGCGACAATGCCGAGCTCCAGGGCTGGGCGTCGAGGACGCTGCCCCATCTCAAGGAGCATCTCGCCATGGCGGAGAAGCTCAAATAGCTCCTCGCGCAACGCACAGCTCTGGTGGCCGCAAGCCTCACGAGCGAATCTGGTAGAAAGATGGATGCCGCGGAGCGTTTCGCGGAGCCTTGAGGGCGACCCGTCAGAGGAGTACTGAAATGGCGAAGAAAAGGAAGCGCAAATATTCGCGAGGTGCGGGCACGGTAGTCGAACGCGAGATGCACCGCTACAAGCGTGGAAAAGCAAAGAGCGGCAAGGGCGGAAAGGGCGGCAAGGTGAAGAGCCGGAAACAGGCCATCGCCATCGGCCTCTCCAAGGCCCGCAAGAAGGGCAAGAAGGTCCCCAAGAAGAAATAGCAGAAGAAAGAGCAGACAACCCATAAGTCGAGTCGCGGTCTCAGGCCGCGGTCCGATTTGGGTGCGCGCGAACGCAAATGGAGGAAGCCATGATGCTGCGTATCATACACGGCAAGCTGAAGCCAGGAACGTGGGATTCCTATGAACGAGCCTATAAGGATATTATGAAGAAAGCCGGCAAGATTCCGGGATTGAGAGGACGCTGGCTGGCCCAAGCTATCGACGACCCTGATGCCGGATACACGATGAGCCTGTGGGAGGGCGAGGCAGCGATGAGGGCCTACGAGAATGGTGACACCCTTCAAAAGACCGTTCTGCCGCAGCTCAAACCCTTCTTCTCGGGCGATTACGCGACAACGCGCTGCGAAGTTCGGTTCGCTGAAGAGTTCGACTGACCAAGTGACCAGTTCGTAAAGACCTATTTCTAGAAGACTGCCAACGTCGTCCGTGCTGGCGCAACGCCTCACTGGCCCTTTACGCAGCTCGACCGTGCCGGCTCGAGTCTCCCAGTCACAGTCGCGATATTGCGTTGAGCGGCGCTCTTCGGCCAGGCTTCCGACCTCCCGCGTCTTGGCCTCCGTGCCCCGCTTCACGGCATCAGCACCGATGTCCTTGATGGCGATCCGGGATAACTTTCGGCGCACCACTCCTTGGCCTCTCGGCGCGACGAGGCTCGCCGCATTTCATCTGTGCCAGCGGCGCCACTTGAGGCCGGAGTGCCGTATCCTATCGCCCGAGTTGAAGGAGTGTGCTTCTTAGCGCCTCGAGTGCCGAAATTCGGTGTTCGGCGCGCTCCAGGTGAAACGCCGCCGCGGCCCCGCTTTTCAAGTTGTAGCCGCACCTGATCGGCACGATAATTCGACGAAGAGGCAGATGCGGCCAAGGCTCATCACCTTGGGCCTAAGCAAAGGCAAGCTTCAAGATCGCGCAACGCTTCGAAGCAAAAATACGTGAGCCAGGGGAGGAGTAGGAGTCATGGCTACGGTTGCAACGGTTCCGTCTGCCCTCTCAGATCAGGAACACCAAGTTCAACTGAGGCGGGCCGTAATAGCGAGCACGATCGGCACAGCCATCGAGTGGTACGATTTTTTTCTTTACAGCGTTGTGACGGGTCTCGTCTTCGCAAAGCTGTTTTTCCCTAACTCAGACCCCCTTGTCGGCACCCTTGAAGCGTTCGGAATATATGCAGTCGGTTTCGTCGCACGGCCCATAGGCGCTGCGATCTTTGGGCACTATGGCGATCGGATTGGGCGCAAGTCCACACTCATTGCGACACTGATGCTCATGGGCGTTGCGACCTTCCTGGTGGCACTCGTCCCAACCTACGACAGCATCGGTATTTGGGGCGCAGTAATCCTAACGATCCTGCGCTTCATTCAAGGTGTCGGCG
>JGI12053J15887_10001471_pt1 | contig 10987 bp, 13 predicted proteins | sample MedBloCAOM1_O3_FD_15887 | JGI IMG/M metagenome (IMG submission 15887) | reverse complement strand
CTAGCTCGCTTTCTCCCGAACCACTTCTTTCGGATCCTTGTCTTCTCGGAGTCCGAGAAAGACCGGCTGGCGAAGTCGACCATCTCGTGTCCATTCTGCGAATTTGATTTGGCAGACGAGAGTCGGTTGTACCCAATGGCAGCGCTTCATTTCGGAAGCGGTCATTGGCTTGCCATATGGTCCGCTCCGTTTTTCCGGAAGATCGGAAAAAGGACATCGGTCGCTCGGAATCTTCTTGAACTTGGAGAAAAGGGTGCGGAGCAGATTTTCATTGAAGCCGGTGCCGACTTTGCCGGCAAACTTGAATTCGGTACCCTCGTAAACGCCAACCAGGATCGCGCCAAAATACTTGCGGGTTCCTTCCGGGTCGGTGTATCCGCCGATCACGAACTCTTGTTCCTGTTGCAGCTTCAGCTTGATCCAGGCCCCGCTTCGTTTTGCCGGTTCATATCGGGAACCGACCCGCTTTCCAATCAAACCTTCGACACCAAGTTCTCGAGCGCGCTCCAGGAGGTCTTCGCCAGCATTTTCGATGGAAGCAGAATACCGGATTACATCCGGAGGCTCCTGGAGAAGTTTTTCCAGCTGGGCCTTTCGTTGTTCCACTGGAAGGTTCAAGAGGCTCTTTCCGTTCAGGCGTAACAGATCAAAAGCATAGTAAAATATCGGCGGGCGTTTTTCACCCATTTCGAACGCTTGCAGCAATTGGAAGGATGAATGCCCGCGTTCGTCCAATGCTACAATCTCTCCATCGATAATGGCATCCCGAACATCCAGCGCAGAAACTGAATCCATCACTTCAGTGAACTTACCTCCTAAATCCTTTTCGTTTCGGGACAAGAGTCGCGCTTCACTACCTCCCCGGAGTGCCACCGCGCGGAAGCCGTCGAATTTGATTTCATAGATCCAATCGCCGGGCGGCATCGCGTCAACTAGCTTCGCTTTCATCGGCTCGACAAAGGCGGGGAGGGGTGCCGGTTTTCTCGATAATTTTCTTTTGGTCGATTGACTCGATTTGTTGCTCGGTTTGGACTGCCAAACTCTGTCCCCTTTGGCTAGCTCCTGCATGCTTTTACCGGAAAGCGCGGAACTATCGTCCAGCTTTTTGGAAACCGGCTTCATATCCTCCCCGGCTTTGATCAGGAGCCACTGCTTTTCATCTCGGAGCCGGACCAAATACCATTCGCCCTTAAGCTTAGAGCCGTTCATTATGAAATGAAGTTTTCCGCTTTTTAGCTCTTTGATCGGGGCCTTGCTCAACGGTTCAAAGGTCCCGCGATCCCACACCATCACGGTGCCACCGCCATACTGGCCTTTGGGAATAGTTCCCTCGAAATCGATGTAAGATACCGGATGATCCTCCACTTCCACAGCGAGATGCTTTTCTCCCTTCTTAAACGGAATGCCTTTCGGAACCGCCCACGATTTGAGCGTCCGGCCAAGCTCGAGCCGTAAATCGTAGTGGAGTCGCGTGGCCGCATGCTTTTGGATTACAAAGCGACGGCCCTTGCCGCTGGGCGAAAGCTTGGGTTCGGGCTCCGCTGTTTTCTCGAAGTCCCTCTTTTTGGCATATTCTTTCAGCGACATGGAGACACCGCTTCGCGGTGATTACAAATGACCAATAGCAGATAGCAAATTTTCGCTGTTCTTCATCCTTTTTCCTACGCATGTACATGCGCACTGAGACCAAGATAAGGCGTTTAGGCAACCCGCACGTGGCCGCATTGCTTGTAACGAAAACCTCGGCGCTTTTGGTTGGCTGCACCCTTCGGTTTTACATCCCCATGCGCCGGGTTTGAGCCATCGGTGCACGGGTTGAGTCATTCCGCGACAAATCGCTTTAATCCTCAACGATCCTTTTCAGCAGATTATAGGCAGCGACTTGCTTTCCCTGTTCCAAAACATCGATTGCCGCGCGAACTCGGCGCTTAAGTTCTTCTACCTCGTCACTACGACCAGAACGTTGCTCGTTCGACTCAGGTTTTGGAAATTCAACAACCTTCTCAGGAGGAGCTGACTTCTTATCCTGCGGCTGTACTCTTGCGGATGGTTTCTTCTTCGAGGTAGTCGTGCCGGCAGACTTCGCCAAGACCTCAGCCAAGGATTTCGGCTTTGGTTGTTCGTCGGCCGGTTTATCGGCTTTATTCCGACTTCGCCCACGATTGGCCATGGTTCGAACGTCCGAGGAGACTTCCGCCTTCGCCAACCAGGTAGCCGCGGTTCGAACGTCCGAGGAGGCTTCGTCGGACACGTCGTCGGACAAGTTGCCCTTTGGGCTAACCGGTCGGCGATCTACTTCCGTCGCCGTTTGCTCGCGGGTTGGCTTGGAAGCCTTGCCGCTTTTTGGTTGGGCTGTCGTCTCGCCTCCCGAAACCGGCATCGATTCAAGCAAGTCATACTTGATGCCGATCACTCGCCTGTCGGCAAATGACTTAAGCGTTTGTGGAAATACGAGAAACTGGCGGGATGATCCCTCGACAAAACCGATTGTTCCATAGTCGCTCTTCGTGCTCCCGGACCCTTGGTATACGGTCATTATGCGATTCGATTTTATCGCCGCCTGTAATGTCTTGTCTTTGGCCGGAGCAATGAGCAGCAAATGGGTGTCGGGTTTCCCGCTTGAGTTCACGACTTCTGAAAAGCGGACGGTTTTCATGAATGCGGGGGTTGGCAGAGAGTATTCATAATCGGTCGCGCCGTCATTCTGGTTCTCTTGATGCAAATCTGATAAGCAGCTAGAAACAGGCGCAACAACTTGCGTTGTCTCCTTTATATGCGCACAGGCAAGAAAGTAAAAATGGATCAGTGGAAAAATATTCTTTTGCTCTTCTTAACTTGTTCGGTTGGTCCGGTCTCAGCTGCGCCGGTAGTCAAATACCCATCTGGCCCCAGTCAAATGGTTCGGACCGAACTTTACTTCGGGGCAATCCCACGCAGCCAGTGGGATGGTTTTCTTAAGCAGGTGGTCACTCCACTTTTCCCGGAGGGCTTAACCTGGTTCGACGTTCAGGGTCAATGGCGTGCTCCCGACGGTGTGACCCGAAAGCTACCGTCACGAATGCTTATTGTTCTTTACGCGGATAGCAGGAGAAACGACCAAGCAATTGAACAGGTTCGCCGTGAGTTCAAAAATCAATTTCAGCATCTTGCCGTGTTGCGGGTCTCAATGAAGGTTCAAGCAGCCGATGACGATTGGCGTCCGAACCGCGGGTTGAAAAGAAGCGCCCAATATAAATGACAAGGTAGACTCCAGTGCCGCGGCCGAAGCGCTAGCCGCGAATCAAAGCTTTCGTACCACGGTCAAGCCATCGCCCAGGGTTAACATGACTGAACTGACCCGCCGGTCATCGCGAATTTTGAGGTTGAGCTCACGCATCAATTGGGTTGCATCGTCAGTTACTTTCTGATCGGCGACGTTACCTCCGCGCAGCACGTTATCGAGTACAATGATCCCGTCGGAACGGACTAACTCGAGGCACGATTCATAGTAAAGATCATAGGCTGCCTTATCCGCATCAATGAGGGCGAAATCGAACGAGTTTTTGCCGAACTCGTGCTTCAATTTTTCAAGGGTCGCAGCTGCTGGTCCGATCCGAAGATCGATTTTCTCGGCCACTCCGGCTTCTCTCCAGTAGGGTTTACCAATTGAAGTCCACTCTTCGCTGATGTCACATGCTACCAGTTTTCCCGCGGCTGGAAGCGCCATTGCAACGGTCAGAGCGCTAAGACCGGTGAAAGTGCCTATTTCCAATGCGTAGCGAGCTCGGATGAGTTGTGCGAGCCAGGCGAGCAACGCTCCTTGATCCGGACCGAGTTGCATCATGGCGTCGGGGAGCTTTTCCGTTTCTCTTCGGAGCCGTTGCTGAACGTCGGTTTCCTTGGTTGCAATCTGCGCCACATAGCGTTCGACCGACACCGGTAGAAGGGAGCGTTTGACCATTAGGTCTCAACCTACGGACAGTAGATGTCTCGTCAATCTGCGTGGACTTTTACAGGAGGTAACGGAGAAAACAGGCGAGAATGATCTACCACCAGGGTTGCCAAGGTCCCCAGTCTGGTCCCCAGCCGAGCGAAGCTGTCTCGTTTATTTGGGCCGCCTCGAGTTGGCTTTGAGCAATGGACTGTTGGAGAGCGAGCCGCTTGTACTGCTGGTACTCAGTTTCGCCGCCTATGTATACAATACCCTTTTGCTTGTCCGCATAAGTATACAGGACTTTGCCATTTTTCGTCCGACGTTCGAGCTTGTATGGTGCGAGTTGACTATACAAAGCTTGCTGTTTCGGGGTCGATGGAGTGCGCGTCCGGAACCCAGCGGCCGAAAGGAGTGACTCTGTGTTCGAAGCATCCATTGACGCGCAACCTTCGAAACCGGCTAAAGCAACGACCAACAGCAGAATGGTAAATGAGGTGGATAACGGTCTAATCCTGTTCATGAGGGTTAACCGTGGTTGAACAGATCCGGCGGGAAAAGTCAAGCAACGTAATGGTCGGGTGCACCGATCCGATCGGCCGCGATCGCCGCTGGCGCGCACTGTTTGCCTCAACGATCAACTTGTGATCTTGGCAAATTGGCGCCTTATGCTGGTTTAGGAACCCAATCCATCGAAATGCTCGGGCGAGGTGATGCCGGCCGCGGTTAACTCGTTCTCACCCCTAGCGAGATCTTCAGCGCATTCCCGGCAAACTGCGCATTCCAGGACCAAGTCGTAATAGTTGAGCTCGCCAACTTGACCGCAAAATTCACATACGCCCTCGTAAGGATACGCCTTCCTTACCGTTGTCTGCGAAAGATTCATATTCGTCTCCATCAACTGAATTCTTGTGTCGATTCTCGCCAGGTATTCAGTTATCCCAAGATACGGGAACCCTTTGGCTGAACGCTTACGTGAACATTACAATGAAGAAAGGCGGCAACGTAGGCGGATGCTCCCGGGGAATCCGACGCGCTCGATTCCATGGCGTCAGGTGACATCTACGTCCAAGTAACGGCAACACCAGATGGCTCTGGGCGTCCGAAGTCGGTGATCGTTTTAGTTCCTCAGAAAAATATCGAGGAATACCAGATTTCCGGTAAGCAGCCCGAAGCGATTGCCCAGCATCTGGCCGACCCTTTGGCTATGAACGTATTCACTCATCGAGCGAGCTTCGGTAATTTCAAAGTAGCTCACTCGTTCTCCCTGGATCCGCTGCCTGAAATCGAGAGCAAACTGCCAGATTTTGCCTTGCGCGGTCTGAAAGCTTGGGTTCTATGAGATCCGCTTTTTTTATCCTGTCATCCCCAGCTTTCGATTATAGCTCGAGCAATCCATGACGAGATGACCAGCAAATAAAGATGGGAGATGAACCGTAAACAATGATACGAGATCGTTTAGCAGAAGCTATCCAACTGCGTGAAACGGGACGGGCAAGCAAGATCAAGCCATTCTAGAGGAAGCACGAACACTCCTTTTAGAGTTGGCAGCTGCCTACCCAGATGATGCCGAAATCACTTTTCAGACCGCAGTGGCTCATGACAATTTGGGACTTTCGCGAGAAGCCATTCCTTTCTACCTACGGGCCCTCACCCAAGGGCTTTCCGACCCCGATCTTGAAAGAGCCTTAATGGGCCTGGGAAGCACGTACCGTGGACTAGGGGAGTATCAGCAAGCGGAGGAAACATTGCGTCGAGGTACGAGAGAATTTCCTCACAACCGGGCCATCCAGGTCTTTCTTGCGATGACCCTGTACAATTTGCAGGACTACAAGGAGGCGATGGAACTCGTTTTGACCAATTTGATGGAGACAACCTCAGACGAAAAGCTTCAGTACTTCAAACGAGGTATTTCCTACTATGCGCTACATCTTGATGAAACCTGGGGATGAGAGAGACTCGCTTGATTGTGGAAATATTTCGTGGTTGAACGGATCCGGTAGGAAAAGGGAGTCGAGCAACGTACCGCCCGCTCCATTGATGCAAGTGGCCCGCAATCCGGTTTCGCCACTTCGTCCGAGCTCACTCGCCCGGTCTTCTCAATAGCCGGGTGTACTTCTCGAAAATCTCTTCTGCAGCTTCGTGAAGTTCTGGGCCGATAGCATGGTGGGTTGGAGGCCGAATCTTGATCGGCCGGTCACTCTTTAGCGCGGTGAGGAACGCCCGCCGTCGGTGAAGCAGCTTCTTGGGGGTACACATTGTGATGGCATAACTTAGCACGATAATGCTTGAAACCTAGGCTCTTGCGTCCCATGGCACGGCAGTTGGAAAATTTTACGAAAAAGGCCACAGAGGTCTCCTTCTTGCCCGCTGTGCGAAATAAGCTTGTCCTAACTTCACTGGCGTTTTAGGTACCTCTTTGGTGGACCGCGATTTGCGGAAGTAGCGTTCGCACGAAGACCGGTGGAGCTGTCCGATGAGTAAGCACGTTGACACAGCGGAGGATTCGGCAAGGAAAGCGCTGACCATCTTCCGATTGCTGATGCGAGATTATCATCCTCGCGATTTCGCCATCCGCTTTTGGGATGGCAGTCAGTGGCCGGCCGAGACCGGCTCACCCCGTTTTACCCTGATCCTTAATCATCCTCATGCGTTGCGATGCATGTTGCAAAATGGTGGGAGCGATCTCGCTATCAGTGAGTCGTATATCCGAGGCGACCTTGATCTCGAGGGAGATCTGGAAGCCGCGATGCGGTTGGCCGCCTATCTGACCGGGCGCCACTGGCCAATCTCGACGACGTTGCAGGTCGGTTGGAATTTGTTTCGCATGTCCGCTAACGGTCGATCCGATGGAAATGGGAAGAGACCGGCAACACTGTCCGGTGACGTTCATTCGATCGAGCGAGATCGGCAAGCAGTGACCTATCACTATAATGTATCGAATGATTTCTATGCGCTCTGGCTCGACCAACGAATGGTCTATTCCTGCGCCTATTTCGAAACTCCTGATGAAGACCTGGATACGGCTCAGATCCGCAAACTCGACTACTTGTGCCGTAAGCTACGGCTGCGCCCCGGTGAGCGCCTGCTTGACATCGGTTGCGGCTGGGGCGGTCTGATCATCCATGCGGCCCAGCACTACGACGTGGATGCGCTTGGCATCACGCTCAGCGAGAACCAGGCCACGCTAGCTAATGAACGAATTGCAAGGGCCGGCCTGCAAGACCGCTGTCGGGTAGAGCTACGCGACTACCGTGACCTGGACGAAGCCAATGGGTTCGACAAGCTGGTGAGCGTAGGCATGTTCGAGCACGTAGGTGAAATCCGGCTGCCACTTTATTTCCAACACGCCTGGCGACTGCTCCGATCAGGTGGAGTTTTCCTAAACCACGGCATTGCCCTGCGAGCGAGCGAGCCTCGACCGAAGGGTCCGACCTTTATCACTCGTTACGTCTTTCCGGACGGCGATCTGGTGCCCATCAATGCCACGCTGCGTTACGCCGAAGCGGCTGGCTTCGAAGTTCGGGACGTAGAAAGCCTGCGCGAGCACTATGCGCTCACGTTACGCCATTGGACGCGCCGTTTGGAACTTCATCGTGACCAGGCCTTGCAAGTGGTGGGCGAGCCGACCTATCGCGTGTGGAAATTGTTCCTGCCTGGATCGGCCAACGGATTTGCCGAGGGAGCGCTGAACGTTTATCAAGCTTTGCTGCTCAAGCCGGATGACGGCCGCAGCGGTCTGCCGCTGACCCGCGCCGATTGGTACCGCCGGTACCCGGCGAATGACAGATGACAGATAACAAATGACAAAAGCGTGCGGCGCTCAGTGAATGAATCGATCTCCGCGATGTTTTGCTTGAGGTTACTCTTGGCCCAGAGCGGCTGTTCGATAGCCGCTCTTAATTTGTCATCTGTCATTTTTCATTTCCTCCCCGGTCGGGAGCGTTCCAGGAGTAGTGCAACGCCATCGGTCGATTGCAGCGTTCCGAAAGCCAAGCCAAGTTTTTCGGTTAGACGCGCGCTACAAAAAAGATCGGCTATTGTCTGATTCCCACTGCGGATCAATGCGGCTCCTTGCAGAGCAAGCGCTAGTTTCTCTACGAACCAGCGAGCGCCAAATTCTGCGTTGGTTTCCATCTGTTTTGTCGAGATGAGGGATTCGATGAAGCGATCGAAGATCGAATTAACTCCTCTCGCAGACGCGATCTCCTGCTGAAGGGCTTCGACGGTGCCTGGATCCTTTTGCATCGCCCTCAGAACGTCCAGACATTGGACATTGCCGGCGCCCTCCCAAAGTGAGTTCAGCGGAGCGTCCCGATACAGTCGAGGAAGCGGGGATTCTTCGACGTAGCCGTTTCCACCCAAACACTCCAGAGCTTCGGCTACGACCGCCGGGGTCCGCTTGGTGATCCAATACTTGGCGATGGCCGTGGCAATCCGAGTGAACTTCTGCTCACGTGTATCGTCTCTTGACCGATCAAACGCGTGGGCGAGACGCATCGATAGTGTGGTCGCCGCTTCCGATTCCAGGCACAAATCGGCCAGAACATTTCGCATCAATGGTTGATCAATTAAGAAGCGACCGAAAGCAGACCGATGAGTTGCATGATGGATAGCTTCGGCTACTGCCTTGCGCATGGATGCAGCTGATCCGACGGCACAATCAAGTCGAGTATGACGCACCATCTCCATGATCGTCGCGACCCCGCGACCTTCTTCGCCGACCAATCGAGCCCAGGCGCGCCTGAACTCCACTTCGCTAGACGCATTCGAGCGGTTACCAAGCTTGTCCTTTAGACGGAGAAGATGAAAGGCGTTTCTGGTTCCGTCCGGCCGCCAACGAGGTAGTAAAAAGCAGGAGAGTCCCGCTGGCGCTTGAGCGAGAATCAAGAAGGCATCACACATCGGCGCTGAGCAGAACCACTTGTGGCCCGTGATGGTGTACTCCTTACCGGGGCCGCCGCCACTGATCGGTTCAGCTAACGTTGTATTGGCTCGTACGTCGCTACCGCCCTGACGTTCGGTCATGCCCATCCCAAAAAGCGCACCACGCTTCTGGGAAGCTGGCATCGATCGAGGATCGTAGATGGAAGACAGAGCTCGCGGTTCCCATTCCGCCGCGAGTTCAGGCTGTAATCGAAGTGAGGGAATCGCCGCAAATGTCATCGTTAACGGGCAGCTTGTTCCTTCGTCTATCTGATGCCGAAGGAAAGCCAGGGCAGCTCGCGCAACATGCGCTCCTGACCTCTTTTCGGTCCAGGGCAGGGAATGGGTCTGCGCTTCGATTCCAACGCGCATCAGGTCATGATACGCCGGATGATAGGTTACTTCGTCGATTCGATAACCGAATCGATCGTGGGTTCGCAGTTCCGGCGCAAATCGATTGGCTAACACGCCTAGATTGATAATCTCTGGGTTGCCCAGCACTTCTCCAAGCTTGCGCGCTTCCCCATCAATCCAACCGCCACCCTCCCGATGAACGGCTTCCTTCAGTGCGCAGTCGCCGTCGAAAAGATTGTAATTCTCTAACGGCGACGGCTGATTGAATACGGCTTCCGGAGAATAAGTGGCGCCCATGGGATTGGGGGAACGAAAGACCATCGTGTGGCGTGGACCGGGTTGCAACACGATTGCTCAGCCGCCCATTGAAAGGAGCAAACAGAGAGATTTGGGTTTAGCCCTCGGAGTGACTTCGGTCGAACGCTCAGGTTGAAGCATGCACGCACAACCTGTCCGACGAAGCTTTTTCCGATCTTCGAACCGGTGATTCCTGTGGCGAGGTAGGGCGAGGCTACGGTCTTCCGCAAGATGTAAAGAGATCGGCGGTTCTGCGCGAATAATTAAGGTCGCATCCAACGTTATGAGTGCCAAAGAAACACGCGGAATGATATTCCGCGAAATCACGATAAGAGATATTCCCGCACTCTTCGATGTCCGGACCCCTGTACGAGAAAATGCATCAACGCGCAGTGGTCTCTACTCTGCCGGGATTACTGAGAATGCAGTTGAAGCAATGCTTCGCACTAGTCATCGCGGCTGGCTTTGCGAGTGCGGCGCGAAAGTCGTTGGATTCGCGATGGGGAACCGAGAAACAGGGGAGTTCTGGGTCATTGCCGTTCTACCCGAATTTGAGGGAAGGGGTATCGGATCGAAATTGCTTAACCTCGCCGAAAGTTGGCTTTGGGCGACGGGATGGAAAGAGATATGGCTGTGGACTTCTCTTGATACTCAACTCAGAGCCTACTCTTTCTACAAGAAGCACGGATGGTTCGACGCGGAGGTGCGAACGAACCAAAGGATCATGAAGAAATCCAATCTACCGCTTTCGCAGGGCGACCAGGCAAGCGGGCAAGTCGAATCGTGGCCGGAGAAATACCGCCGCGGCAAGCCCAATGGCTAGCGGAGTGGGTCCGATCAAAAGCCAAAACAGGGGTTGGTCCGCGTTAGCGGCGGCAATCGTGCCGGATAACAGGAGCGTCAGAGTAAAACTAAAGGAACTCATATCCTTTCCGGACCAGTCGGGCTCTTTCGCAGACCGCTCGGCTTTCCGAAGATCGCTAAGGACTTTGCATTGGCGAATCAACTCTCGCGACAGCCACGGTCGGTCGGTTGCCTTTTTCCGCTGATTGGCAACTGGGACGTCCTCAATTTCGACCAGGCGCTCGGCTCGCCGGCCTTTCAATACCTGGATCAATCGTTGCTTCGCTTGTTGAGTTTCCATATGCAAACTTGGGTGGTTCATACTGCGTCCTCGTCGCTTTTCGTTTATTCAATCACTCGACGAACGAGGCCGTGCGATTTGGACACTGGAGCAACAAAAAATTTGAACGGTCCGAGAAGGCGCGCCCGGAACGCTGAGCCGCGTGCGAAATCAAAAGCCGAGCGTTTCTATGCCTCCGGGGCTTGTCGGCCGCGCTGGGCGAAAATGCGCTGGGTTTTTAGCGGCGAAGCCGTGACTCAGGAAAACCTAGGGCGCAGCCCCATAAGCGCTAACTTAAATTTTTGGGATGATTGCCTAGCCCGAAGGGGCAGAAGGACTCAGCCCGGGGTTTTAACCCCGGGTGCGCAATCCATCAA
>JGI12053J15887_10001470_pt1 | contig 10988 bp, 10 predicted proteins | sample MedBloCAOM1_O3_FD_15887 | JGI IMG/M metagenome (IMG submission 15887) | reverse complement strand
AGCGGCGCGAGCCGGTACCAGCACCGCACCGGGCTGCCATTGTCCACCTACTTCTCCGGCCCGAAGATCCGTTGGATCCTGGACCAGGTCAAGGGCGCTCGGCAGCGGGCGCGCAACGGCGAACTGTGCTTCGGCACCATCGACACCTGGCTGCTCTGGAATCTCAGCGGCGGCCCGACCGGTGGCCTGCACGTCACCGACCCCACCAACGCCTCCCGGACCCTGCTGATGGATCTGGAGACACTGTGCTGGGACGAGGGCATCGCTGAGGAAATGGCCGTCCCGACGTCGATGCTGCCGCAGATCCGCTCGTCGTCAGAGATTTACGGGATGGTGCGCGAGCCAGCAGCGCTGGCCGGGGTTCCCATCGCCGGCATCCTCGGTGACCAGCAGGCGGCCACCTTCGGCCAAGCCTGCCTGTCCGTCGGGGAGGCCAAGAACACCTACGGCACCGGTAACTTCATGCTGCTCAACACCGGTACCGAGCAGGTGCGCAGCCGCAACGGGCTGCTCACCACAGTGTGCTACAAGATCGGATCGCAGGATCCGGTGTATGCGTTAGAGGGTTCCATCGCGGTCACCGGGTCGCTGGTGCAGTGGCTGCGGGACAACCTCGGCATGATCTCCTCGGCGGCGGAGATCGAGCAGCTGGCGGCTACCGTCGCCGACAACGGTGGGGCCTACTTCGTGCCGGCGTTCTCCGGGCTGTTCGCCCCGCACTGGCGCTCCGACGCTCGCGGCGTCATCGTCGGGTTGACCCGCTATGTCAACCGGGGTCATCTGGCCAGGGCGGTGCTGGAAGCGACCGCGTTCCAATCCCGCGAGGTGCTCGATGCGATGAACGCCGACTCCGGCGCCACGTTGACCTCGCTGAAAGTGGATGGCGGGATGGTGGGCAACGAGCTGCTCATGCAGTTCCAGGCGGACGTTCTGGGCGTCCCGGTGATCCGACCCGTGATCCGTGAGACCACCGCGTTGGGCGCCGCCTACGCCGCCGGTCTCGCCGTCGGGTTCTGGTCAGGAGCCAGCGAGATCCGGGCCAACTGGACGGCGGACCGGCGGTGGGATCCGACCATGGACCGGTCACGACGCGAGGTGCTCTACCACCAGTGGCGCAAGGCGGTCAGCCGGACACTTGACTGGGTGGACGACTGACCGTGCGACGCCGGGTCAGCACCAGTGCCACGCCGGACCCCGCCATCGCCACCGCACCGCCCACGGTGAGTGATACCGCCAGCATGCTCACCTCGGCCTGCGGCGCGGCTTGACTGTCCGGGCTGGTTCTGCCGCCCGCCACATCGGCCATGGCCATCGGGGCACCACCCAACAGGGCCGCGCCAGCGATCAGNCCGCAAGCAACGATCCGCATCCGCAACCTCCTCCTGCCGGTCTGATACCTAGTAAGACGCGTGGGTGCGCCGGTGGTTGCCTCATGCTATGCACGCTGAGTACGCACGCCGGTGAACAACGCGTAACCAATGGCGGTGGCGGGAGCGCTGGGGCACATCGCGCGGCAGCTACGCTATCGCGCGTGCCGCTCTACGCCGCCTATGGGTCAAACATGGATCCCGCCCAGATGATGCAGCGCGCGCCGCATTCGCCGACGGCGATGACCGGGTGGCTGATCGGGTGGCGGCTGACTTTCGGTGGCGAGGACCTTAGCTGGGAAGGCGCCCTGGCCACCGTCGTAGAAGACCCCGGGTCCCAGGTGTTCGTCGTCATCTACGACGTCACTCCGGAGGACGAAAAGCTGCTCGACCGCTGGGAAGGCGAAGATTTCGGCCTGCACAAGAAGTTGAAACTGCGGGTGCACACGCTCGACGGCTCGGTGCTCGCCTGGCTCTACGTCTTAGACGCCTACGAAGGTGGCCTCCCATCGGCGCGCTATCTGGGCGTCGTCGCCGACGCCGCTGAAGCGGCCGGCGCGCCCGAGGACTACGTCGCCGAACTCCGCAGCCGGCCCTGCGCGGGCATAGGTCCCTGATCCTCACCCGGTATCCGGGTTACCGGGGTAAAAAAGCTGAAGGGACGGCCGCATTGCGGCCGTCCCTTCAGTACCGACGGCATTACACGCGATTGGTCATCGCGCGGGGGTACTGCACGACTGGAGGGTAGTCGGCTGCCCCAGTACCACCTTCAGCATTGCCGCCGGCTATAGACGGTGCCCGTTCCCTAGCAAACGCACACCGCACGTGCTATTCGCCGATCACACCGATCAGCATGATTCAGCTGCGGTTGACTCAGGCGTGGCCGCCGTCAGCGCTGCCACCGTTGCCGCCGGTTGCGTCACCCGCGCTGGCAGTGCCAGTGCCCAGGACGCCGAGACCNCTCAGGACGTTGATGCCGAGGCCACCCTGCGCGGAGCCACCGTTACCGCCGACACCGCCGTTGCCGCCTTCCTCGCCGCCGCCGCCACCCTCGCAGCCACAACCGGCGCGGAACATCGACATGACGGTACGAGCCGGGAGCAGCTCGACGTGCTGGCCATCGATGTCAACAAAGCTCAATGCGTCAGACATGCATTCCTCCTTGGAATTGCCCATAGCGGGCCGGGACAGAAGTGCCTCTTCGACTTCATCCTGCCGATTTGGCTAATACATACTCTGACGAGCAGAAGGTCGCCTGACAACATCTATTCGCCACCTAATTTCGCATGCAGTCACCTATGCCGTGAAGCCGTTTTTTTCGCTTACCTAGTCATTGGCCGGGAGTTACCGATGTCACCGCAACCGGCACCCACGCAGGCAACGCCGTTCGCCGTTGCTCAGCTGCCAACCGACCGCACCGCCGCTGGTGAGACGCCATGCTGGGGTGGTGAGCGTAGGAGTACGGACGCCGCTTCGGTGCGGCCCGTTGCCCGTGAGGGAGCGAGCCCGGCGCGTCTGGTGTGCTGTAGGACCTGCGACGTTTGCGAAGCAGCTGGCAGCGCACTACCAGGGAACACCGGCGATGACTACCTAGCGTCCGCGGAAATGCGACTACCGAGCAGGAACTCTGATGACGCTGCGTTCGCTTCGCGCCAAGCACCCTGCACATTGCGCGATCACCTAGTCACTCCAGCGCTTGCCTTCACTCAGTAGGTGCCGTCAGCCGAGGGCGGCCAGTGCGCTGTGCACCATGACCCGCACGCCGAGCGGCAGCGCGCGTTCATCGAGGTCGAAGGTCGACTGGTGCAGATCGCGCTGCGCTCCTTCGCCGGCCCAGACGCCAAGGCGGCCCATTGATCCAGGCACGTGCTCGAGGTACCAGGCGAAGTCCTCTCCACCGGAGGACTGCTCGGTAGCCGCCACCGCATCCCCACCCAGCGCCGCGGAGACACCGTCACGCAGCAGCTCCGTGCTGACCGCCTCGTTGACTACCGGCGGAACGCCGCGGACATGACGCAGGTCGAAACTCACGCCGGTGGGCGCCAACAGGGCCGTGACCAAGTCACGGACCAGTGGCACCAGGTCGGCCCAGATCCTGCGGTCCGCGGTACGCAGGATGCCACGAAGCAGCCCCTCCTGCGGGACGATGTTCGCGGCGTCGCCCGCTTGCACCACCCCCCAGACGAGCAGGGTGCCCGACCGGGGGTCGACCCGCCGGGACAGCAGCGCAGGCAGGCCGATGATCACTGTCCCGAGGGCATGCACCAGATCGGCGGTGAGGTGCGGGCGGGCCGTGTGCCCACCGGGCGACGACAGCCGCAGCTCCACCAGGTCCGATGCCGAGGTGATCGCTCCCACCCGGGTGCCCACCTGACCGACTCCCAACCGCGGATCGCAGTGCAGCGCGAAGATCCGCTCCACACCGGACAGAGCGTCAGCAGCGAGCACGCTCAATGCGCCGCCGGGCATCACTTCCTCAGCCGGCTGAAAGACCATCCGGATCCGGCCGGGGAGGGTCGGAGCCGATGCCAGGGCAAGCGCTGTGCCGAGCAGGATCGCGGTATGCGCGTCGTGCCCGCACGCGTGCATCCTGCCGTCCGAGGTGGAGGCGAACGGCAGTCCGGTGGCTTCCAAGATGGGCAGTGCGTCGATGTCGGCGCGCAGGGCAACACACCGGGTACCGGTGCCGACGTCGCAAATTAGGCCGGTGCCGCCGGGCAGCACGGTGGGCGCCAGACCGGCACTGCCGAGACACTCGGCGATCAGTGCGGTGGTGCCGTGTTCCTGGTAGGCGAGTTCCGGATTGGTGTGGATGTGTCTGCGCCAGGCGACGAGGTCGGCGCCATGGCTCGACAGCCACCCGTCCAGCCAGGTCGGCCCTCGACCGGCAGCGATATCCAGCGGCGCACCAGCCGGAGGGAGCAGACCGGACCTCAGCAATGTCACCCAGCACCTCCCGCGGCGGTTGCCGACGCCGTGCGGCGTTGAGACATTGTGCCTATCAGTCGCTCCCGGTGCTTCACCGCGTGGCTTAGAAGCCGTCTGGAGGCACGTAAGTACCCCACACGTCGCGCAGCGCGTGACAGACCTCACCTACCGTGGCGTGGGCGGCGAGCGCCCGCTTCATCGGGTACAGCACGTTGCTGCTGACGTCCTTGGCGGCGCGGCGCAGGTCATCCAGCGCGCGATCGACCTCCGTGGCCGATCGCGAGGAGCGCAGCGCGGCGAGCCGCTCGCGGGCATTGTCCTCGATCGCCGGGTCCACCCGCAGCGGCTGGTAGGGATCCTCGGCGTCGAGCCGGTAGCGGTTGAGCCCGACCACCACCCGGTCACCGGAGTCGATCTCTGTAGCGGTTCGGTATGCGGTCCGCTCTATCTCAGACTTCTGAAAACCGGCCTCGATAGCGTGCACCGCGCCACCCAGTTCGTCGATTTTTTCGATCAACGCCATCGTCGCTGCCTCGACCTCGTCGGTCATTGCCTCGATCGCGTAGGAGCCGGCGAAGGGATCCACCGTGGACGTCAGATCGGTCTCATAGGCCAACACCTGCTGGGTTCGCAGAGCCAGCCGGGCGGCCTTCTCGGTGGGCAATGCGATCGCCTCGTCGTAGGCATTGGTGTGCAACGACTGCGCCCCACCGAAGATCGCGGCGATCGCCTGCGCGGTTACCCGCACCATGTTGACCTCCGGCTGCTGTGCGGTGAGCTGCACGCCGGCGGTCTGGGCATGGAATCGCAGCATCAGCGATCTGGGATGCTGTGCATGGAAGCGCTCCCGCATCAGTCGCGCCCAGATTCGCCGGGCGGCCCGGAACTTGGCCACCTCCTCCAACAGCGTGGTGCGAGCCACGAAGAAGAATGACAATCGCGGCGCGAACTCGTCGACAGCCATCCCGGCGTCCAGCGCGGCCTGCACGTACTGCATCCCGTTGGCCAGGGTGAAGGCGATCTCCTGCGCCGGGTTCGCCCCTGCTTCAGCCATGTGATAACCGGAGATCGAGATGGTGTTCCAGTGCGGGATCTCAGCCTGGCAATAGGCGAAGATGTCCGAGGTAAGCCGCAACGACTGCGCCGGTGGGTAGATATAAGTACCCCGAGCGATGTATTCCTTAAGGACGTCGTTCTGAATCGTCCCGGTCAGTTTCGAACCCGGCACGGCGTGGTCTTCACCCACCAATTGATACAGCAGTAGCAGGACGCTCGCCGGGGCGTTGATCGTCATCGAGGTGGACACCTCATCCAGCGGGATCCCGTCGAACAGCGTCCGCATGTCCTCGATCGAGTCGATGGCGACCCCGACCTTCCCCACCTCACCGTGGGCGATCGGCTCGTCGGAGTCGTAACCCATCTGCGTGGGCAGGTCGAAGGCCACCGACAAACCGGTCTGCCCGGCCTGCAGGAGCTGGTGGTATCGCGCGTTGGACTCGGTGGCGCTGCCGTAGCCGGCGTACTGGCGCATCGTCCACCGGCGCTGGGTGTACATGGCGGGATACACCCCACGGGTGAACGGGAACTCTCCTGGCTCACCCAGCCGCTGCGCCAACCCGTCCGCGACATCGGTCTCGTGATACACCGGCTTGACCGCGAAGCCCGATTCGGCGGTCCTCGGGGATGTTCTGTCCACCATCACATCTGTATGACACACGCGGGCGGCGACCACAACGCAGGGCATCATGGGCCGGTGACCGACATCGCACCGCGCTTGGTGGCTGGGCGCTACCGGCTCGGCGCGGTGCTGGGCCGGGGAACCATGGGCACGGTGTGGTCAGCGCACGACGAGGTACTCGGGCGGCCGGTGGCGGTGAAGGAGGTGCTGCTGCCGCCCGGCATCCCAGACGCCGAAGCGGACGCGCTGCGGGAGCGGTCGTTGCGGGAGGCCAGGGCGATCGCCGCCCTCTCGCACCCCAACGTGGTGACCCTCTACGACGTGGCCCGGGAGGGCGCGGCGCCATTCGTGGTGATGGAGTTGGTGGCGTCAGCCAGCCTGGCGGAGCTGTTGCGCGACGGTGCTCTGCCGCCGCATCGGGTGGTCGCTATCGGCGCCGCGGTGGCGGCGGCTCTGCAGGCCGCGCACGCCGCGGGCATCACACATCGCGACGTCAAGCCCGGCAACGTGCTGATGGCACACGATGGCCGGATCAAGCTCACCGATTTCGGGATCGCCCGTAATCCAGCCGATCAGACGTTGACCGCTACCGGTCTGATGCTGGGCTCGCCCGCATACATCGCTCCGGAGATCGCCTCCGGTGGGCCGATCAATCCCGCGGCAGATCTGTGGGGACTCGGCGCGACGCTGTTCGCCGCCGTCGAGGGCAGGCCCCCTTACGACGCGGGCACCGCGATGGCCACGGTGGCCGCGGTGGTGCACGGCGAGGTACCCACAACGTCGTGTTCTGGACCACTCGCTGAGGTAATCAGCGGCTTGATGGTCAAGGAACCAGCGCGCCGGATCACGTTGTCGCAAGTACGCCAGCTGCTGGGAGCACCGCCCGAGCGGGCTGCGCCCCGATCAGCGACGCGTACCGTCGCTGCCACTGATCCCGTGCGCGTCGCCGGAAACATCCCGGCAGCGCCCGAGGCGCCACGTCGGTCCGCCGCGCAGCTCGCAACTGACCCGGGTCCACTGCCCTTCGCCGTGGCGCCAAGCGCTGGTCCGCACATCCCTACGAGCCACACCACGGCACGTCGAGTCAAGGGCACCGGTGCCGGACGCAGAGCGATCCTGTGGATCCTGGCCGTGGTGGCGTTCTTCGGTGCTGCGATCACCGGCTTCGGTACCGTCCGGGTGGCCGGGGGGCGGCCCCCGGTCCCCAACCTGGGGAGCCAGCCCACCCCGGGCCCCAGCGCCGATGACCTGGTGCTCACACCCCGGACACTGCAGCTCGCTGAGCCGGCCGGCACCCCGCCGGCACGGTTCACCGTCACCGTTGCGCAGGGTTGGCCGGTGTTCCTCGAGCAGCGCGCGCTGGGATCCAACTCCTCCGACACCTTGGCCCGCTTCGTGTCCCCAGACGGTTCGGAGGTCGTCGCCGTTGAGCGGGTCACTGAAGCGCTCGCCGGTGGCGGCATCGACCAATACCTCACCACCTATCTGCGCAGGCTGGCACAGGCGGTGCACGAGCTTGTCGAGACCCAGCGACAGAAACTGTCCGGCGGCGCGCTGGATGCCACGTTCCGAACCCAAGAAGGCGGTGAGCTGCGCCGCACCACCTACCTGCGGCTGGTCCCAGCGAAGGCAGACCTGTGGATGGTTTCGGTGACCGTGCCAACCGAGCGTGAGGGCGCAGGGCGGATGAAGCTGTTCGAGCCGGTGGTAGCGGAGTTCGTTCCCGGCCCGTAGTTCCTCGGCACGCTGACCCTAGGCTGCCGGTCGTGACTGACCCGGCGCAGCTGGCCCGAGACGCCGCCGCGGTGCTCGCCCAACGCACTGGGACGCCCACGCACGACATCGCGGTGGTGCTCGGAACCGGCTGGCGCCCCGCGGCTGACGTGCTGGGCCCTCCCGCCGTCGAGATGCCGGTCAGCACGCTGCCGGGGTTTGCCGTTCCACAGGTCATCGGGCACGCCGGGATCATCCGGTCGGTGCAGCTCAGTAGCGCCTCAGGCGAGCGCCGCATCCTGGTGCTGCTGGGTCGCACGCATGGCTACGAGGGTCATGGCGCGGCGCAGGTCGCCCATGGGGTGCGCACCGCCTGTGCGGCGGGAGCTCGGGTCGTGGTGCTCACCAACGCCGCCGGCGGCATCACCGAGGGACTGGCGGTCGGCCAGCCGGTGCTGATCTCCGATCACCTCAACCTCACCGCGACCTCGCCGCTGGTCGGGCCCCGGTTCGTCGACCTCACCGACACCTACTCACCCCGATTGCGGGCGCTGGCGCGGGAAATCGACCCGAGTCTGGTCGAAGGCGTCTACGCCGGAGTCCCGGGTCCGCACTTCGAGACGCCGGCCGAGATCCGCATGTTGGGCGTGCTGGGTGCGCATCTGGTCGGGATGTCCACCGTCCTGGAGGCCATCGCCGCGCGCGCCGAGGGCGCCGAAGTGCTGGGCATCTCGCTGGTCACCAACCTCGCCGCCGGCCTTACCGGCGCCCCCCTGAACCCGCAAGAGATATTCGCCGCCGCCGCCACCTCCGCGGTGCGAATGGGCACCCTTCTCCGCGACCTGCTCATGCGGCTCTAACGCCGCGTCGGTGTCGTTGCTCACGCAAGTAGGAGTCCAACGTCTCGGCTGCGACGGCAGCAGTGCTCATGCCCTGGCCGTAGATGGGATTGAATGCGCAGACCGCGTCACCCACCACGACGAAGCGTTCCAGCCAACGGGGCATGCGCTCGTAGTTCCACCGCCGTTGACCGTGCCCCGGTAGCCCCGGATGAGGGTGACGGGCTCGGCGGCGGCGAGCGCGTCGGCGATGATCGGGTGACGCAGGCTGCGAGCGAAGGCGGCGAAGCCGGCCTCATCAGTCGGTAGGTGCTGGCCCGCGGCCCCCACACCCTTGCGAGTGTGGACGGTGTCGCTCAGCGCGTCGCGCTCGACGATGGTCACCTGCTCGAAGTGGTTGGCGAGCACCCGCGCCGCCAACAGGCCGGCCATGTTGCCACCGACGACGACGGCGTGCGCCCCGTTGGCGCCCGAGCAGTGATTCNCTACGGCACCCNTGGNGTCGTGTGTCCTGCTCATGAGGTCTCTTCGTAAATACGAACGCTGTTATAAAACACTGTTGCGATAGACTCGTCAGGTGGCCAGACCAAAACTGCACGATGATGCGCTGCGGATCAGGCTGCTCGACGTCGCGGGGACACTGCTCACTGCCGAGGGCCCGGATGCGCTGAGTCTGCGCCGGCTCGCTGCCGCCGCGGGGACTTCGACCAGTGCGGTGTACGCCTTGTTCGGCGGCAAACCGGGGATCCTGCGAGGTTTGTTCATCGAAGCGTTCACCAGGTTTGCGGCTCATCTGGACACGGTGACACCCTCGGACGATCCGCTGGCCGACCTGCTTGCACTCGGCCGTGCCTATCGCGCCAGCGCGCTGGCCGACCCGCATCTGTACGCGGTGATGTTCGGTTCGCCGGTGCCCGGCTTCGAGCCCGCCCCGGAGGATTACGCGCACGCCGAGGCCACCTTCGCCCCGCTGCTCGATACGGTCCGCAGGGCGGTCGCGGCCAGCCTCCTGCGCGATGCCAACCCTGAGCTGATCGCCACCGCGCTGTGGGGGAACGTGCACGGCCTGGTGTCACTGGAGCTGGGCTGTGCAATGCCGGCTGGGGCCGGGCCACCCGGTGAGTTGTTCGAGGCCGCGATCCGCGCCAACCTCGACGGTTGGCGGGTAAGGTCATGATCATTTGCAAATTACTTGACGCGTCGTTTTGAGGGGACCACCGGTGACCGACTGTGCCGCCTTGTACCGCGAGTCCCGCGAGCGCATCGCCGCGCTGGTCCGTGATGCGAGCGAGGAACAACGAGCCTGCACCGTGCCCGGCTGCCCGGGATGGACCGTCAGCGACACGGTGGCGCATCTGGCGGCCAATGCCGCCGACGAAGTTGCGGGCAGGCTGACCGGAGTTCCGGATGATGAGCAGACCGCCGCCCAGGTCGAGCAACGCCGTAGCCGCACCCTCGAGGAGATACTCGCCGAGTGGTACGGCGCCGCGAAGCTGATCGAGCCCCTTATCGCGGCGCACCCACTGGCGATCGCATGGGTCAATGATGTGCTCACTCACGAAGCCGACATCCGTGGTGCTTTGGGTGCCGGACGTCCCCCGGAGCCGGCGTGGACCGCGGCGCTGGAGTTGGGCCGCCCCGTCCTGCTGAGAAGGCTGGGCCGCTTTGGAGAGCTCAGGATCCTCGCTGGCGAGCACCGATTCATCGTTGGTTCCGGCGAGCCCGTGACGACGGTCGAGGTGGATCTCTACGAGTTCTGGCGGTCTGTGCTCGGCCGGCGCAGCCGGGCGCAGATGGCCGCCTGGACGTGGTCCGGTGACCGGGAGCTTTACATACAGGCGATCCCAAGATTCGGTCCCACCGAGGTAGCGCTAACCGAGCCGGCGGTTCCGACTCGGTAGCTAAGCGACTCTGCTGTTCGCTGGGGCGGGAGAATACTGTCATGCCTTCATGAGCAGCTACGATGCCGCGCATGGCTGCGGATATTGTGCCGATTGAGCTCTCGGTGACCGCCGGTGACTTGGTGACGCTGTGGGCGCCGCGCTGGCGTGCTGACGGTGAGGAATGGGAGGCGTTCCTCGGCGACGACCAGTATCTGTTCGCTTTCGCCGACGTCGCAGCGTTGGTCGGTTTCGTGCGCACCGCGGCTGTTCACGATCTGATCGACCATCCGGCCTGGGGGCTGGTCCCGCGGTTGCCCGCGCCGGATCTGCGGCCCACGGACTCCCATCGTTACGACCTGGTCGGAGTACCCGAACTGGTCGCGCAGTCGCCGGACACCTGGGTGATCAGCGAGCTCGCCGACGTGGTGTCGATCGCCCGCTCGCTGGCCGATGTCTGCGACCTGGAGGTGGTCCACGAGGTGCTCGACTCTACTGCCGGGTTCGCCATGCTCGACGGTGGCACGCTGGCCTTCAGCGGTCGGGACGGGACGCGGCACTGGGATGCGTTGTGCACCGTGAT
>JGI12053J15887_10001469_pt1 | contig 10991 bp, 11 predicted proteins | sample MedBloCAOM1_O3_FD_15887 | JGI IMG/M metagenome (IMG submission 15887) | reverse complement strand
ATCTGCCAGAGCCGATTGACCTTCTTCCATAGACAGGAGGTTGATGGCATCATCCATTTCAAATCACAGTCAGCTGTCGCACCCACATGCTTCCAGCATGACCGTGGTGGGTGCAAACGGCTTGCCCGCTTACCCAATGCATGAACGCAAGCAGTCAGTCCACGCGATCCGCTAGTCTGGGCTGCCCATGGTGCGGAAAATCTCTTCGAGTTGCGCGCTCATTGGCAGATTCAGCGTTTCTCCGCTTGGTAACTTCTTAAGGAACCAGCGATCATAGGTATAAGTAAGATCACGGGATTGCGCCATTTCTTCAAAGACCTTGCGGATCACGTTAGCAAGCGGCACATCATCCTTTCTGAACATGATTCCATAAGGATCATAAGACAAAAACTCGCCGACGATATCAAATTCCCCTACCGCCTTATGCGTCGATGCCAATCCAGATAACAAAACGTCGTCTCCGGCAAACGCGTCCACGCTGCCCTTGGTCAATTGATCGAACGAATCAGCGTGATCCTTCCCTTCAACAATCCTGATGCCGAGCTCAAATCGATCCGATAACTTTTGAACCGCCTGCTCATTCGTTGTTCCGAGAGTAACTACGACCGTCTTGCCTTTCAAATCTTTGAAGGACTTAATCGACGATCCCCGTTTGACCATCAACTTTGTGCCTGCAACAAACATGATCGGCGAAAAAGAAACCTGCTTTTGCCGTTCGGTATTGTTTGTGGTCGATCCGCATTCCAAATCAATCATGCCGCCGACTATCGCTTCGATCCGGGACGCGGAAGTAACCGATTCGAATCGGATCCGCAGCGTCTGCCCGTTTAGCTCGTTGCTGATTGCGTCCACGATCGATCGACCTAAATCAATCGAGTACCCGATCGGTTCACCACGTGAATTCAGATAGGAAAACGGCAATGAGAACTCTCTGTACCCGATAACAACTTCGCCGGTATCATGGATCTTTTTGAGCGTGCCGGTTAGCTCTTGTTCTTCCGCGTAAACCGCACCGACGAGACACAAGAGGTTGAATAACGCAATACAGAGGGGCACCCAAGGCTTTGCCATTGGAACTCTTGAAAGTTTCATCAGGCCTGAGCGGGAATGCCCGCTGCTTCGGATTCCGCTTCTTCCGTTAAGCTCAATTCGCCTTCCCACTTTGCCACGACCGCGGCGGCGATCGAGTTGCCGACTGCGTTTGTAGCAGAACGTCCCATATCCAAAAATTGATCCACACCCATGATAAGAAGCAGGCCGGCGTCAGGGATTTGGAACGTGGTCAACGTTGCCGCAATGACAACGAGCGAAGCGCGCGGAACCCCTGCCATTCCTTTCGAAGTCACCATCAACAAGAGCAGCATGGAGATCTCAGTCGGGAGGCTTAGATTAATGTTGTAAGCCTGTGCGATGAAAATAGCCGCGAAAGTACAGTACATCATCGAACCATCGAGATTGAACGAATAGCCCATCGGAAGTACGAAACTAGTGATCCGCTTCGACACGCCAAATCGTTCCAATTGAGATAACAATTTCGGATAGGCTGCTTCGGAACTGGCAGTCGAAAATGCGAGCAGAAATGGTTCCCGGATCATAGTCACCAATTTGCCTGTCCTTGGACCAAGGAAGACAAAACCGGCCAAAATTAAAACGCCCCAAAGCGCGAAAAGCGAAAGATAGAAACCACCCATAAACTTTGCATAGGTGACCAGAATTCCGATCCCTTGCGTTGTTATGGTCGACGCCATTGCGGCGAATACAGCGATTGGCGCTATTTTCATAACTGCGCCCGTTATATTCAGCATCACTTGCGCCGCTTGATCAATGATTCCGATCAATTGTTTCCCTTTTTCTCCGAGGCCTGAAAGACCGAGCCCGAAGAAAACCGAAAAGACGACAATTTGCAGCATCTCATTGTTAGCCAATGCTTCGAATACGGAGGTAGGCACCAGGTGCGAAACGAAGTCTTTCGGCGATAACGCAGCCGTCTTAAGATTGCTCGAGGCATTCACGTCCGGAAGCGGGAGATCGATGTTTTGTCCTGGCCGGAGGATCGAAACCATAATTAACCCGATCGTCAGCGAAACCAGCGAGGCCGTAATGAACCAGCCCATCGTCTTGCAACCGACCCTACCCACCGTCTTGGTATCGCCCATGTGAGCAATTCCAACCACAAGGGTCGAAAAAACTAACGGAGCGATAATCATCTTGATCAATCGGAGAAATAAATCAGTGACCAGCGAAATGTAGCTCGCGATTACCGATGCCGTGTGCTTGTCCGGGAACGATATGTTGCAAAAATACCCAACCACGATTCCCAGGATCATCGCGATTAAGATATAGATGGTGAGGGATTTTGACTTCTTCATGGTGCTCAGCAAGTAATACGTCTCGTTTTTTCGATCGCCGAATCGGAGGCGAATAGGATTTGATTGGTCACGGGAGAAGGGGGTAGAACTGCGACAGTCCAATCGATGACTTCTCGGCCGCTCAAGCCAAAAAACAGTGGTTTGCGTGCAATCCAGAACGAGTTCACGGCAAGGCTGAAAATCAGCAAACACCGTGCCAAATCGCTAGCCTAAAAGTGCTCACGCAGATCACTCAATAGCAGATTGAAAAAAGGCTATCATATTGCGTAGGAACACTCGCATCGCGTTCCATCCGCAAACCCATCGAATTCCAGAATGTGGACGCGCAGGCGAACCTACTTCTGGCTCTTGTCTTCTGGCTCCTGACTCCCGGTCCGAGTCGCCAATTCCCTCAACACAACTTCCGCGGGCCGATTCTGGGGCGCTTCCGCTCTGAGCATGCCGACAATTCGGTTCAGATTTTCCACCATTGCATCGCGTGTGGCCGAATCCGAATAGAGTTTCCAAACGTTTTGAGCGATGCGTTCAGGCACTGCCTTATGTTGTATGAATTCGGGAACGATCTCCTTGCCCGCAAGAATGTTCGGCATTCCCAAATGATCGACGCGAATCAACAGGCGGCCGGGAATATAAGTTAGCCAGGAAACTTTATAGACAAGGACAAATGGCAACTGAAAAAAACTGGCTTCTATCGTCGCCGTTCCGGACGCGACCATTCCAACAGAAGCCCTTTGCATGAGCTGTTTGGAATTTCCGACCTCCACCTCGATATTTGGAACGGCATGATCCGCGATCAACTTTTGCATCAAATCGCGTGCTGCAGGTGAAGTTGCGGACGCCTCAAAACGCAAGGAAGGATCATTCCGTCGAAGAAGCTTCGCAGCTTGCAGCATAATCGGAAATATCCGTCTGACCTCGCGATTACGACTTCCCGGCAAGAGGGCGATCAACTTCGGATCGCGTGGATCCGAGATCCGATAGCGAGCTAATTCTTCCACCATCGGATGCCCCACAAACTCGGTTCGCAGTCCGCTCGCTTCGTAGATCCTTTTCTCGAATGGAAAAATGCACATCATCAGATCAAGAACTCTGGCCATGACGGGAATGCGGCCTCGATTCCAAGCCCAGACTTGCGGGCTTATATAGTAGATCAATTTGCCGGCATACCGTTGCCGGCGGAGATATTTGACCATCCGAAGGTTAAATCCGGGATAGTCGACGAAGATAACCGCATCTGGATTTAACTGCCGGATTTCATCGGCCATCCTTTTGAAATTCTCCTTGAAATAGGACCATTTCACAGCGACGTCCCAAACCCCGACAACGGCCGACTCCTGAGTCCAATCCAGAAGCTTCTCTCCCGCAATCGCCTTCATCTCGGATCCTCCAGCGCCGTAAAATTCGATCATTGGATCATGATCATGAATTTCACGCATCAGAAGAGCGCCGTGCGCGTCACCGCTCGACTCACCGGCGATAATATAAATGCGACTGGATTTCATCACCGGGGAATATGCGTAGTCTGGATCGATCGCAAATTCCGAGAGATTTGTGATCGATGCGGGTTAGAGTCTTTTTGGCTCGTCGGCGGCGATTCCGCCTTCCGTCGCAGATTTTGACAATTCCGTGATCTCGATCGCGAGAGCCAGCGCCGCTGCAGCTTCCGAACCGGTAACAACCGGTTGGATTCCGGCTCGACTGCATTCGACAAAGGACTGAAGCTCGCGTCTGAGCGGTTCTTCTTTATTGATCTCAACAGATTCGCGAGTGATTTTCCCTTCGATCAATCGATGCATTTCGCCCGTCTGATTTTGATAATCGAGCGATAAATAGGCGTCCTCCTGAAACACGCGAATTTTCCTCGTTTTCTCTGTGCTGATCCGACTGGCAGTAATATTCGCGACACATCCGTTTTGAAATCGGATACGAGCGTTTGCGATATCTTCTCCTTTGCTAAGGACAGGTACGCCCACCGCGTCGATGCTTTTCACGGGTGACCGGACTAGGTGAAGGATGATCTCGAGATCATGGATCATCAGATCGAGAATGACACCGATCTCCACGCTTCGAAAAGGATAAGGCGAAAGTCTATGAGCTTCGATAAATCGCGGTCGGGTTAGACGCTCTTCCAAAACGCTCAAGACCGGGTTGAATCGCTCGACATGGCCAACCTGGAGAATAAGGGAACGTTCCAAAGCCAACTTGACCAATTCCTGAGCCTGTTCCGGCGTTTCGGTAATCGGCTTTTCAATGAGTAAATGTTTTCCACACGTCAGGAGCCTCTTTCCGACCTGAAAATGGTCGGGCGTAGGAGTTGCCACCGTNGCGACATCAACCAGGTCGGCAAATTCCTCCAATGTCCCAGCGATTTTAGTTCCGTACTGTTCTGAAATCGCGCGAGCAGTTTCCGGATTCGTGTCCAGCACAGCAGCGAAATCGACTCCGTCCAATTCGGAGTAAATACGTGCATGATTTCTGCCGATGCTCCCGGCACCGACGATTCCTGCCCGAATACGATCGCTCATAGTTGATGTCCGTAAATCGTTACATTGTTTTCTTCCGCAGAAGCTTTGACAGCCTCCGGATCAAGCAAGAGCGTCTTTCCCGCTTCAACAGCAATGACGTTTACTCCGGAGCTCGCTGCCACCTCAATCGTTTCGCAGCCGATCACCGGAACATCAAAGCGAAAATCCTGATCTGGCTTGGACGCTTTGGTCATCACGGCCCCCCCTTTACCAAGACGACCACCGCGTCGAATGGTTTCATTTGTTCCTTCAAATGCTTCGACAGCAAGGATGGTTCCGTATCGAACGATTACTGTCTGGCCGATATCAAGCCGGCTCGTTTCCTTTGCAATCTCAAATCCATATCGAATATCATCCAGCACCCGCTTTTTCGGTTTCGGTCCCGCAATCAAGCCCGGCTTAGCTAAAGCATCATCGAGGTAGGTCGTTGCCGGCAACAGTTCGACGCCGATTTTGCCTAATTCTTGCGCAACAGCTCCGAATAATGACTCTGCATTCCTCTTTTTGAGAGAACCTAAAATCATAAGCGCTTTGAAATCCGGTCGAAGGTCGAAGAGATTCTTGGGCGCGATTTGTCCGGCCATGATCGCGCGCCGCACGCCGGCTTTCTCGAAATATTTCAAAAGTCGTCCCAGTTGGCCGACCCGCATCCAATCAATCGAATCAGCAGAATCCGCCAGCTGCGGCTGGGTTTCGTTTTCGAATGCCGCGACGTGAATCGCAGAGACGCCCTTTTGTCTGGCCGCTCGAGCAACCAAAAAGGGATAGATACCGTTTCCCGCGATAATTCCAAGGGGACCCTCCATCGAAGAAGATGTAGGGCGAATTGCGGCGATGGGCAAGCTACTCCTTTGAATTGAGCCGGACGACCGCCAACCAGATCGTTGCACCGAAATATTGATGAAATCGAGTAGCCAACGCCTCTCCGTCCGCCCGCGTCCTGACCACAGAGAATAGGGTTGACCCGGATCCGGACATGAGAGCGAAAAGAGTTTCAGGCTGTTGTTTGAGCCAATCCTTGATGATCGGAAGCAGCACATATTTTCGGAAAACGGCCGGTTCCAGATCATTCCGGAGAGTCCCCCATTCTGTCTTCTCAATCTCTCCCTTTTTCTTCTCAGGAGGTAGCGCCGCATGGGCCTGATAAGCGTCTGCAGTTGAGACCCCGAATCCAGGCTTTGCGAGTAATAGATGGAGATCTTTTGGAAAATCGCGCGGTTCAATTTTTTCACCTCTACCGGTGCACCAGGCTGATTTGGGCGATACAAAAAATGTGACGTCCGAGCCGAGCCCGGCCGCAAGTTCATATAGTTGATCCGGTTCGAGGCGATTGCCATGCATCCGGTTCAAAAGTAAGAGCGTACCAGCTGCATTCGAACTGCCGCCCCCCAAGCCGGCGCCGATCGGTATCTTCTTTTCGAGATGGATTCGGTATCTCGTGTCGAGAGAGGTGACGCGATTAAATTGTTCCACCGCGCGGATAATCAAATTCGAGGGATCGTTGCCTAGTTCTGGGATATTTGACGAAAACGAGCTTTCGCTCGCTTCTTCGATCTCAATGCTGTCGACCAGGCCGATCGGCAGCATCCAAGTCGCCAGGTCATGGAATCCGTCCGGACGCTTACGAACAATCTCCAACGTTAGATTAATCTTCGCTGGGGCTAGAATCTTCATGTATCCTCATCCTGTGCAAAGATCGCTTGCTGCAAAGGATAAAATCATTGTCGCGCTCGACGTGCCCAAGCTAAAAGACGCTCAATTATTGATCAAGAATCTTGCCGGATTCGTGGGCCTTTTCAAAGTCGGCAATCAATTGTTCACCGCGGCTGGACCGGACCTCGTAAAGGAGATTATTGATTCCGGTTCTCAGGTATTTCTGGATCTCAAGTTTCACGATATTCCCAACACGGTTCGCGGCGGCGTCGAATCGGCCTGCCGACTCGGCGTTAAAATGCTGACTGTTCATCTTTCCGGCGGCAAAGAAATGGCCGAAGCGGCCGTTGCGGGAAGACAAAATGCGTCAACGCTCATTCTGGGAGTCACCGTATTGACCAGCTCCAACGATGGGACGCTCATTGAAACCGGCATAACAAATCAGGTGAAGGACCAGGTATTGCTCTTGGCGAATCTCGCCAAATCTGCGGGAATTACCGGGCTGGTTGCGGGCCCGTTGGAACTCGCCATGNTTCGAAAAGAGTTCGACGACCATTTTACGACAGTGATCCCCGGAATTAGGCCGGCATGGGCTGCAACTGGCGATCAGAAGCGAATCATGACTCCGGCCGAGGCCGTAGCCTCCGGCGCAGATTACCTTGTTATCGGCCGGCCCATCACAAGCGCCCAAAATCCGAAAGATGCAGTGAATCGAATCATCGAAGAACTTAACGCAATAGATTCCTAAGTTTTCTTTGGGGACTAGACGAAATTTAATTCGTACCTGACTTCGATCCGATTACCGCCCCACTCTTCTACACATTTTTCACCCGTTCGCTCGAAGCCAGTCGATTCATATATCGCGATTGCTCGATCCAAACCCGCCACAGTCCATAAATGAATCGAGTCAAAACCGGACTCACGCGTATACCGCACCGATTCTTCAACCAGCCATCGACCGAGCTTCAATCCTCGTACCGAATCGTCCACAAACAGAAGGCGGAGTTGAGCCTGGTTTTTCGGCCGCTCAACAATCAAAACTGAGCCAACGACTTCGTTCTCCCTCTTGATCAGCCACGCACGCGAACGTTTCGGCTCGGTATTCAAAATGAAGTCTACGGCGATTTGAGCGCAATAAGCCTCATGAATATAATTAAATCCGTAGTCTTTGAAATTCTGAGTGCCGTGGATATGGATCAATCTTCCGAGGTCGCCGGGAGCAAATTCGGCGTGGACGGTTATCCCGGCGATCCACGCTTTTTCAGGCAATTCGCGCTCGCGATCCATAAATCAGCAATTGATCATCGGCGAATTCATCAGACAATCGAACGAAGCACCCCACCATCGACGCGCAGAGCCGCACCGTTTGTCGCGGATGCGAGAGGACTACAGACGTATACGGCGAGATTCGCGATTTCTTCGGTCGACGCAAATCGCTTTAAAAGGCTGGTCGGTCTGGCCTTTTCAAAAAAGACCTTCTCGAATTGTTCGGGCGTTTGGTTTTCCTGCTTTGCGAGTTGGCTTACAAATTCAGAGACGCCTTCCGAAGCGGTCGGCCCCGGGAGAAGCGAATTCACCGTCACCCCGGTTCCCGCTGTCATTTCGGCAAGACCTCTTGAAACAGCAAGCTGTGCGGTTTTCGTGAAACCGTAGTGAATCATTTCGATCGGAATCTGAAGCGCCGATTCGCTTGAAATAAAGACAATTCGGCCCCAGTTCCGAGCCTTCATGCGTGGCAGATAATAACGAGAAAGTCGCACGCCGCTTAATACGTTCACTTCAAAAAACCGGCGCCAATCGTCATCCGATATCTCTTCAAACGGCTGCGCGGCAAAGATACCCAGGTTGTTGACGAGAATATCCAAATCCGGGTATCGTCCGATCAAAGATTCGAAGCCGGCGACCGATGCAAGATCGCCGGCAAATCCCTCAACATTCGCGCCTTTAATTTTTCCTTGGATCGCTTTAACGGCAGTCTGCACTCGAGATTCGGTCCGACCGTTTACGACGACGCGAACCCCTTCACGCGCGAGACCCGTAGCAATCGCCAGACCGATTCCCGCAGTCGAACCAGTAACGAGTGCAAATTTATCCGTAAGTTGCAAATCCATAAAAAAGTGAGGCTACGTCGTTAAACAACGACCAATTTCACGTCAATGTTATTACGTGTCGCCCGCGAATATGGACAAATCTGATGCGCTTCTTCCGTCAATTTTTCAGCGGTTGCCTTGTCCAATTCCGGAAGATTGACATCAAGTTGCACGGCAAGCCGGAAAAAGCCGTCATCTTGTTTTCCGAACGTAACATGACCTGTTACTTTAACGGGTCCAAGTTTCACCTTGTCCCGGTTTGCGACGAAACCGAGAGCCCCTGCGAAACACGCAGAATAACCGGCGGCAAAAAGTTGTTCGGGATTTGATGTGCCCGGTTTTCCCGGTCCACCCATTTCCTTAGGCACACTCAGCTCAGCTTTCAAAACGCCGTCAGACGATTCAATGCGGCCGTCTCTTCCGCCGCTAGCTGTTGCGACGGCTGTATATAATGGTTGGTAAGACATAATGTTTTATATTGATAATTGGGACGATCATCAGTTTCGCCTTGGCCCAGTGAGCAGCAGCCCAAGGCAAAGCATATGATTACAAAATGATAACCAATAGGCGACGGAGCGCACGCGTTATCCTTAATCCTCCCCAACTAATGGGGCACCGGAGCGCCTGCGCCGATCAAACGATAGGCTCCCGATTTCATTCGCGAAAGGACCGATAGATTGTTCGCGATCTTCGCTTCGTGGAGCAGTCCGACGAGATATACATGCAATTCTTGAGCTAAGAATTTGGCATCTTGTTTAGGGATTTCTCCCAAATCCATCGCATCGCGCAGCGTCGCCTCAAGATAGCGGCATTTCCGATCGCTGATTTGCTGCGACATAAGGCGGATCGCTTCGTCTTGCGTGCTCAATTCACTCCCGAGGGAAATATATGGACAGCCAAGGACTTTGCCGTGATCCCTAAGATGTTCTTCCTGATTTTCCTGAAGAACGTTAAAATATCCTTCAAGACGCTCGAGTGGAGGAATTTGGGCCGAAAACACCCTGTCGAGAGTTGCTCGACTTCTTGCCCATTGATGCTCGCACGCTGCAACAGTCAGCTCTGATTTTGAACGGAAAAAGTGATAAAAACTTCCTTTTTTAACCCCCGAGCGCTCGCAAATCTGGTCGACGCCCACCGAACCGTAACTATTCCGAGAAATTAGATCGTGGGCTGTATGGAGCAGCCTAAGCTTTGATTCACACTCCTTCATCAAGATCCAGAATATACTTAACTGATCAGTCAAGAGCAACATAAAACGTCGCAACCTTTCGCCCGAAACCTCTCACTCTTTTCTCGATTGCGACCTCTGCCGCCTCTGCGACCTTGAAGAAACATGATTGGCGGATTCATCTTAGCGGCATTGTTCGGTTATTATCTGCTCGATTCGCTCGCAAAAATTTTGAATCTGAGCAACCTGACCTTGAAAATACCTCCAGAGTTCGAGGATGTGTACGACGAGTATCGGTATCACCGATCTCAACAATATACTCGGACCAACACTTGGTTTGAAATCATCGCAAGCACCGTCTCACTGGCGATTTTGATCGCATTCTGGTTCATGGGAGGCTTCGCCGCACTCGATCAGTGGGTCCGCACATTTCATTTAAATGCGATCATGACCGGACTTCTTTATCTCGGCGTCCTCGGCATTGCTCATGAAGTTTTTTCTTTACCGTTCGAAATTTATCAAACCTTTGTCATCGAACAACAATACGGGTTCAATCGAACGAGGCTCGGAACGTTCATTGTCGATCGACTACGTGATTGGACGATTTCCGGTATTCTGGCGACCGGATTTCTTGCAGTCGTCCTTGCCCTATTTGAGCGATTCGGAGTCAATGCGTGGATCGTTGCGTGGCTGCTCGCGGCCGCCATCTCCATCCTTCTTCAATACCTTGCGCCCAGATTTATTTTACCGCTCTACTTCAAATTCAGCCCGGTTCCTGCCGGCGAATTGCGGGATCGGGTTACGGAACTCTGCGAAAAACTGCGATTCCCGCTACGTGACCTTCTGGTCATTGATGGGTCACGCCGTTCGGCCAAAGCGAACGCATTTTTCACCGGATTCGGTTCAAACAAGAAAATTGCACTATACGATACGCTGATCGAGAACCACTCTATAGACGAACTCGTCGCTGTCCTTGCCCACGAAATAGGGCACTTCAAAAAGCGACATATTATCCAACATTTTTCATTTGCGTTGTTTAGTCTTTTTGTTTTGTTTTTTGTCGCTTCAGTCTGCGTGTCGCGACCCGAACTTTACGCGACGTTCGCCGTTCAAAACCCTTCCTATTACGTTGGTCTTGCGCTTTTTGTTATCATGGTTCGTCCGGCAGCAATTCTGCTCGGAATTT
>JGI12053J15887_10001467_pt1 | contig 10994 bp, 11 predicted proteins | sample MedBloCAOM1_O3_FD_15887 | JGI IMG/M metagenome (IMG submission 15887) | reverse complement strand
ATCGACGCGGCGCTGGCCTGGCTCGGCAAGCAAAGCTTCGTCGACGCCAAGCGACTGGCTTTCATGGGCTATTCCTATGGCGGCGGCGTAGCGATGCTGCGCGCGCTGTCGCCCAGTTTCAACAATACAGCGCCGACACCAGCGCGCGCGGCGATCCTGGTCTATCCCGATTGCGCACTGGCCGACGCGTTGGGCGCCAAGCTCGCCGTCCACCAGCCGACACTGATCGCCATGGCCGCACTCGACGACTGGACGCCGGTGTCGCAATGCAAGGCGGTGCTGGACAGGATCGTGCAGGGCCGCGATCTGATCGAGTCGCACATCTACGAGGGCGCCTATCACAGCTTCGACGCGCTCGGCCTGCCGGTGCGCTATCTCGAGGGCGTCGGCAACCGCAGCAAGCCGGGCGGCTGCTGCGGCGCGCATTACGGCGCCAACGAGGCGGCGTGGAAGGCGTTCGTCGCCGACGTGAAGGCGTTCCTGGCGAANTCTCTCGGACCCTGAGCGATTCGCGGGCGCCCGATTGCGGTCGCGCCGGCTGGTCAAGGTCGGTATAATGCANGCATGACAAAAGATGTTTTCGGCAAGCACATGGTCTGGACAGAACANCCGACCACGAAGGCCCAGATCGGCATCGGCTATTCCAGTCTGACGGAAGCCGAGGCCGAGGCGGTCAAGCTCGAGCAGGCGGGCTACAAGATCCTCCGGATCTCGCCCACGACCTTGCCCAAGCCCAACTCCTGATCGACGTCCCGTCCGGTCACTGCCGTGAAGTCCCGGCCTGGCTGGACCCTGATCGGCTGCGTCGCGACCTTTGCCGCTGGAACTGCCCTTGCCCAAGGTCCGGCGATGGGCAAGCTCGCGCCGCTCCCGTCGGTGCAATTCCTGGCGGATAGCGACGTCAAATGCCTGTCTTCGGCCATCGAGACAGGCAATCCGGCGGCCGGCCCATCGACCTTGATCCTGAAGGCGCCTTCAGAATGCGTGGTGCCTTGGCATTCCCACACCGCGCAGGAGCAGATCCTGATGATCAGCGGCACGATCCTGGCCGAGATGACCGGTCTTCCGGCCACGACGCTCGGCCCGGGCGGGTTTGCCGTGATGGCGGGTGGCATGGCGCATCAGTTCACCTGCCAGGATAGCGCGTGCCTGATGTTCGTTACCTTCGATCGGGCCTACGACATCTTCTGGGGCAAAGGCGGTCGAAACTAGCCTTTCGCCCGAGGATGCGCGGCCCGGTAGACTTCGGTCAGGCGCGCGGAATCGACATCGGTATAGCGCTGGGTCGTCGACAGCGAAGCGTGGCCCAAAAGCTGCTGGATCGCCCTGAGGTCGCCGCCGGCGCCCAGCAGATGCGTGGCGAAGGAGTGGCGCAACGCGTGCGGCGTCACGCTTTCGGCGAGGCCCAGTCCGCGACGGATCTCGCGGATGCGTTTCTGCACGATGGCGGGATCGAGCGGGCCGCCGCGCGCGCCGACGAAGAACGCTTCGCCGGGTCCGAGCGCCGCCATATACGGGCAGGCATCGCGGTAGGCTTTCAACGCCTCCAGCCCCTGCGGCAGGAGCAGGATAAGCCGTGTCTTGTTGCCCTTGCCGGTGACACTCAGCGTATCGTTGCCCGCCTTCAGCAGCCCTTCGACCGTCGCCTTGGTGAGACCCAGCGCCTCGCCGATGCGCAAGCCCGCCCCGTACAGCAGCAGCAGGATCGCCGTATCGCGCAGGTCGAGCCAGCCCGCGCGCTCCTGCTCGGACGGCGCGTCGAGCAGGTCCTCCATGTCTCGTTCGGAGAGCGCCTTGGGGATCGACCGCGGCAGCTTGGGCGTCTGGATGGCGCCGATGCTGGCGTTGTGCACGAGCCCGCGCTTGTCGAGGAAGTTGAAGAAGGACCGCACCGAGGAGAAGGCGCGGGCGGTCGAGGTGCGGGCCAGTCCCTGGCGCGCCCGTTCGGCCAGCCAGGCGCGGAACTCGGCGGGCTTCAGCTTGGCCAGCGCCGCCAGCGTCGGCGGGCTGCCGAGATAGGTGGTCATGAAGCCGAGAAAGACCGCAACATCATGCTCGTAGGCGATCAGCGTATGGCCGGCGAGCCTGCGTTCGCTCTTCAGCCAGTCCCGCCACGCCTCGCGCGCTGCCTCGAGGCTCACGATCTGCCTATTCGGGCAGGTCGAGCCAGGCGCGGATGGTGTTCTCCAGCACCTTGGCCAGGAAGAACAGGAGCTCGGTCGCCTGCTCGGGCCCGAACGCCTCGGGATCGCGCGAGCCGAAGCACATCACGCCGTCGGGCGAGCCTGTCGACACGCGAAGCCGCATCAGCACGTCGGACTTCACGAAGCGGGCGACNTCGCCGAAGAAAGCCTCCTCGCCCGCGATGCTGGAGCGCAGGCGGGCNTGCTTGTCGGGCCCGATGGCGGCATCGATGGCGCCCGGCGCCAGCACATAGACGCCGCGCACCGGCACNCGCTTGGGGGCGTCGGCATTGGCCTCGATAGCGAGGGTGATGAAATCGACGTCCAGGAGCTCGGGCAGCTCGTGGGTGACGACGTGGATCATCTTCTCGAAGGTTGTCGCCTGGATGATGCTGATAACCGCCGCCTGGATACGGTTCTGGACGATCTGGTTCTGCTTGGAGTTGGCGATGATCTCGGTGCGCTCGTTCTTCAAACGGTCGATCTCGGAGCGCAGGCGCTTCAGGATCGCCTGCTGCATGTCGATGACGCCCGGGCCCTGGACCCTCGGCACCAGCGACATCGCCTCGGCGAGCTCGGCATGGTTTTCGAAGAAATTCGGATGCGCCTTCAGGTAGGCCACGACGTCGTCGACCGTGATGACCTTGACCTGACGCCCCGAACCGTCGGGCGCCGGAATCGTGCCGTCGCTGCCCATGTGCCCGCTCCGGGTTAGAGGATCGAAGAGGCGCCGAACCGGCCGGTGGCCAGATCCTTGATTTCGGCGGCATCGGCGGTATCGAAGGAGAACTTCATATAAACTACCCCAATGGCCAGTGGTTTGGACTCGCCTGATACCACAATTTCTAGCGATTCCCCCTCGGAGCCACAAGCCGAGGGGAGCACTTCGACGCGGCCCGGCCCGGTGGAAAACCTGCTCCGCCGGACGGTTCGCGTGCTGCTGCCGCTGCCCNTGGCCGATGCCTACGATTACAGCGTCCCCGAGGAGCTGACGGTCGNGGCCGGCCATTTCGTGATCGTGCCGCTCGGCAAGCGCGAGACCGTGGGCGTGGTGTGGGGCGAGGGGTCGGGCGAGGTGGCGCCCGAGAAGCTGCGGGATATCGTCCATGTGCTGCCGGCGCTGCCCATGGCCGACCCGCTGCGCCGCTTCGTCGACTGGGTCTCGGCTTACACGCTGGCGCCGCCCGGGGCGGTGCTGCGCATGGCGATGAGCGTGCCGTCGGCCCTCGAGGCACCCAAGACCGAGATCGTCTATCGCGCCGCCGCCCAGCCCGACGATGCGGCGCTGAAACTCACCGCCGCGCGCCGGCGCGTGCTCGAGCAATTGAAGGACGGTCCGGCCCTGCCGGCCGCGGAGCTGGCGCATATCGCCGGTGTCGGCACGTCGGTGATCAAGACCATGGCCTCGATCGGCCTGCTGGAAGGCGTCGAGCGCACGATGCGCCGTTCCTTCGCGCAACCCGACGGCAAGCAGCAGGGGCCCGCGCTGTCGCCCGAGCAGGCGGTGGCAGCGCAAGGCCTGGTCGACAAGGTTCTGGCGCATGCCTTCGCGGCGACCTTGCTCGATGGCGTGCCCGGCGCCGGCAAGACCGAGGTGTACTTCGAGGCCATCGCCGCGGCGCTCGCTTCAGGCCGGCAGGTGCTGGTGCTGCTGCCCGAAATCGCGCTNACCGCGCAGTGGCTGAAACGCTTCGAGGACCGTTTCGGCGCGCCGCCCGCGGCCTGGCATTCCGGTCTCACCAGCCTGGAACGTCGCGAGACCTGGCGCGCCATCGCCGAGGGCAGGGTGGGAGTCGTGGTCGGCGCGCGCTCGGCGCTGTTCCTGCCGTTCAGCATCTTGGGCCTGATCGTGGTCGACGAGGAGCACGACGGTTCCTTCAAGCAGGACGAGGGCGTCACCTACAACGCGCGCGACATGGCCGTCGTGCGGGCGCGGCTGGTCTCCGCACCGATCGTGCTGGCCTCGGCGACACCCTCGCTCGAGAGCGTCGTCAACGTCGCGTCGGGCCGCTATGGCGCGCTGCATCTGCCGGCCCGTCACGGCAGCCAGGAGCTGGCCAAGCTGTCGGCCGTCGATCTCCGGCGCCAGCCGCCGGCACGCGGCCGCTGGCTGTCGCCGCCGGTCGTCGAAGCGATGAAGAAAACGCTGGCCGCCGGTGAGCAGACGCTGCTGTTCCTCAATCGCCGTGGCTATGCGCCGCTCACGCTCTGCCGCGCCTGCGGGCACGGCATCGAATGCCCGCAATGCTCGGCCTGGTTGGTCGAGCATCGTTTTCGCCGCACGCTGATCTGCCATCACTGCGGCTACACGGAGCCGCCGGCGCATGCCTGCAAGTATTGCGGCGCCGTCGACCAGTTCGTGGCCTGCGGGCCGGGCGTCGAGCGCCTGGCCGAAGAGGCGCTGGAATTGTTTCCCGAGGCGCGGCTGGAACTCTTCACCTCCGACAGCCTGATGAACCGCGACGAGGCGTCCGCCGCGATCGATCGCATGGTCGCGGGCGAGATCGACATCCTGATCGGCACGCAGATGGCGGCAAAGGGCCATCACTTCCCGAATCTGACACTGGTCGCGGTGGTCGATGCCGATCTCGGCCTGAACGGCGGCGACCTGCGTGCGGCCGAGCGCACCTTCCAACTCCTCTATCAGGTGGCCGGCCGCGCCGGCCGCGAGGACCGGCCGGGCCAGGCGCTGGTGCAGACCCATGTGCCCGAGCATCCGGTGATGCAGGCGCTGGTGTCGGGCGATCGCGATCGCTTCGTCGCCGCCGAACTGGACGACCGCCGCGCCGCCGGCATGCCGCCTTACGGTCGCCTGGCATCGCTGATCATTTCCGGTCCCGATCCCGCCGCCGTCGACAATGTGTGCGGCGCGTTGGCGCGCCGCGCGCCGCATCAGGACGGCGTGAGCGTGCTCGGCCCCTCGACCGCGCCGCTCGCCTTGCTGCGCGGCCGCCATCGCCGGCGGTTCCTGCTCAAGGCCACCCGCGATATTGCGGTGCAACCTTTGTTGCGGACCTGGCTGGAGCGGATCGGCCTGCCCGGTTCAGTCCGCCTGCAGATCGACGTCGATCCTTATTCCTTCCTGTGAGGTGGCGCGCGGAAAAAGCGCGGTAATACGGGGCTTTAGCAATCTTGCGCCTGGGAAAACCGCATGGTAGCAACGCGCGCTTTTCCGGGGTGGGGCGAGGGCAGCGCGGCGCGTTCTCCTGGGAAAAAGTCCTGCCGGATCAAAGATCTACTGGCTGGACTCAACGGGCAATGGAGAGGCTTTAACCGTGTCTTCCGCTACCTCCGCCACGACCGGCGTTGCCGGACGCTATGCCAGCGCCCTGTTCGAGCTGGCGGACGAGGCCAAGTCCCTCGACCAGGTTGCACAGGATCTGACCACATTCCGCACGATGGTCGCCTCAAGCCCGGACCTCGCCCGCCTTCTCGCCAGCCCCGTGATCGGCCGTGACCTGCAGACCAAGGCGCTGCTGGCCGTGCTCGACGCCGCCGGCATCAAGGGCCTGACGCGCAATTTCGTCGGCGCGGTGGCGGCCAACGGTCGCGCCCGCGAGCTGGTCGCCATGGCGACGGCCTTCCTGGCCGAGCTGGCGAACCGGCGCGGCGAAACCACGGTCGCCGTGACGTCGGCCGTGCCGCTCTCGCCTGCCCAGCTCCAGCAACTCAACGACTCGCTGCGTGGTGTGCTGGGCAGCAACAAGATTTCCATCGATGCGCGCGTGGAGCCCGAGATCCTGGGCGGCCTCGTCGTCAAGGTCGGCTCGCGCCTGTTCGATTCGTCCATCCGCAGCAAGCTGCAGCGTCTGCAGCTTGCCATGAAGGGGGTTGCTTAAATGGATATCCGTGCCGCCGAAATCTCGGCCATTCTCAAGCAGCAGATCGCCAATTTCGGCACCGAAGCCGAAGTGGCCGAGGTCGGCCAGGTCCTCTCCGTCGGCGACGGCATCGCCCGCGTCTACGGCCTCGACAGCGTCAAGGCCGGCGAGATGGTCGAGTTCCCGGGCGGCATCAAGGGCATGGCGCTCAACTCGAGAGCGACAATGTCGGCGTCGTGATCTTCGGCGAAGACCGCACCATCCGCGAAGGCGACGTCGTCAAGCGCACCGGCACCATCGTCGACGTGCCGGTCGGCAAGGGCCTGCTCGGCCGCGTAGTCGACGGCCTCGGCAATCCGATCGACGGCAAGGGCCCGCTCGCCACGACCGAGCGCCGCCTCGTCGAGGTGAAAGCGCCGGGGATCATTCCGCGCAAGTCGGTGAACGAGCCGATGCAGACCGGGCTGAAGGCCATCGACTCGCTGGTGCCGATCGGCCGCGGCCAGCGCGAGCTGATCATCGGCGATCGCCAGACCGGCAAGACCGCCGTCGCCATCGACACCTTCCTCAACCAGAAGCCGATCAACCAAGGCACCGACGAGAGCCGCAAGCTCTATTGCGTCTACGTCGCCATCGGCCAGAAGCGCTCGACCGTCGCCCAGATCGTCAAGACGCTCGAGGACAACGGCGCGCTGGAATATTCCATCATCGTCGCCGCCACCGCCTCCGACCCGGCGCCCATGCAGTTCCTGGCGCCCTATACCGGCTGCGCCATGGGAGAGTATTTCCGCGACAACGGCATGCATGCCGTCATCGTGTACGACGATCTTTCCAAGCAGGCCGTCTCGTATCGCCAGATGTCGCTGCTGCTGCGCCGCCCGCCGGGCCGCGAAGCCTATCCGGGCGACGTGTTCTACCTGCATTCGCGCCTGCTCGAGCGCGCCGCCAAGCTCAACGAGAAGAACGGCTCGGGCTCGCTGACCGCCCTGCCGATCATCGAGACGCAGGCCGGTGACGTGTCGGCCTACATCCCGACCAACGTCATCTCGATCACCGACGGCCAGATCTTCCTCGAGACCGAGTTGTTCTATCAGGGCATCCGGCCGGCGATTAACGTCGGCCTGTCGGTCAGCCGCGTCGGCTCGGCCGCCCAGATCAAGGCGATGAAGCAGGTCGCCGGCACCATCAAGCTCGAGCTGGCGCAGTATCGCGAGATGGCGGCCTTCGCCCAGTTCGCCTCCGACCTCGACGCCTCGACGCAGCGCCTGCTGGCGCGCGGCCAGCGGCTCACCGAGCTCCTGAAGCAGGGCCAGTTCGTGCCGATGCCGGTCGAAGAGCAGGTCATGTCGCTCTATGCCGGCACGCGCGGCTTCCTCGACACGCTGCCGGTTGCCCGCATCGGCGACTTCGAGCGCCAGATGCTCGATGCGCTCCGCGCCGAGGGCTCGATGCTGGCCTCGATCCGCGACAAGCGCGAGATCGTCAAGGAGACTGACGACAAGCTGAAGGTGTTCTTCGCCGACTTCGTCAAGAAGTTCGCCTAAGGGTCATCAGGCTCCGATGCCCAGCTTAAAAACCTTCCGCCTCAGGATCCGAAGCGTCCAGTCGACGCAGAAGATTACCAAGGCCATGAAGATGGTCGCCGCGGCCAAGCTCAGGCGCGCGCAGGAACAGGCGATGGCCGCCCGTCCCTATGCCGAAGCCATGGACAAGATCCTGGCGTCGCTGGGGATGAGCTTCAAAGGCACCGGTCCGCGCCTGCTGGCCGGCACCGGCTCCGATCAGGTCCATCTGCTGATCGTCGCCACGTCCGACCGAGGCCTGTGCGGCGCCTTCAACAGCTCGATCGTGCGCGAGGCGCGGCGGACCATCCGTGTGCTGCAGGCCGAGGGCAAGACGGTCAAGGTGCTGGCGGTCGGGCGCAAGGGCCGCGACCAGCTGCGCCGCGACTATGGCAGCCTGATCGTCGACACCATCACCGACCTTGGCCGGCCGCGCGTGTCGTTCGCCGACGCGCAGAAGGTGACGGCGCGGGTCATGGAGATGTTCGCGGCCGGCGAGTTCGACGTCGCCTCGGTAGTCTTCAATCGTTTCAAGTCGGCGATGACCCAGGTTGTCACGCGCCTGCAGCTTATCCCGCCACCAGCCCCCGAGGGCGCCGAAACCGCGGCCCCTGCCACGGTGGGCGGCGCGGTCTATGAGTTCGAGCCGGACGAGGCGGATATCCTGGCTGACCTGCTTCCGCGCAATCTCACCGTCCAGATCTTCCGCGTGCTGCTGGAGAATGCAGCGAGCTTCTTCGGTTCGCAGATGACGGCGATGGACAGCGCGTCGCGTAACGCCGGCGACGTGATCAAGAAACTGACGCTGCAGATGAACCGCTCCCGTCAGGCCTCCATCACCAAGGAACTCATCGAGATCATCTCGGGCGCCGAGGCCATCTAGGCCGGCTGCCAGGCAATCGAAGGAAAGGGATCCGTCTCATGGCCACCAACAACATCGGCACGATCACCCAGATCACGGGCGCGGTCGTCGACGTGCGCTTCGATGCCGATCTGCCGCACATCCTGAATGCGCTCCATGTGAAGGCCGACAATCGCCTGATCGTGCTCGAAGTTGCCCAGCATCTGGGCGAATCGGAGGTCCGCACCATCGCCATGGACACCACCGACGGCCTGGTGCGCGGCGAGAAGGCGGTCGACACCGGCAGCCCGATCGCCATGCCGGTCGGTCCCGAGACGCTCGGCCGCATCCTGAACGTGATCGGCGAGCCGGTCGACGAGCGCGGCGCGGTCGGCAACAAGCTCACCCTGCCGATCCATCGCAGCGCGCCCGATTTCGTCGATCAGTCGACGGAAGCGCAGATCCTGGTCACCGGCATCAAGGTCATCGACCTGCTGGCGCCGTACGCCAAGGGCGGCAAGATCGGCCTGTTCGGCGGCGCCGGCGTCGGCAAGACCGTGACCATCATGGAATTGATCAACAACGTCGCCAAGGCGCATGGCGGCGTCTCGGTGTTCGCCGGCGTCGGTGAGCGCACGCGCGAAGGCAACGACCTCTATCATGAGATGATCGAGGGCGGCGTCATCAAGCTCAATGACGACGGGTCGACCACGGGCTCGAAGGTGGCGCTGGTCTATGGCCAGATGAACGAGCCGCCGGGCGCGCGTGCCCGCGTCGGCCTGTCGGGCCTGACCGTCGCCGAGTATTTCCGCGACGCCGAAGGCCAGGACGTGCTGTTCTTCGTCGACAACATCTTCCGTTTCACCCAGGCCGGTTCGGAAGTGTCGGCGCTCTTGGGCCGCATTCCCTCGGCGGTGGGCTATCAGCCGACACTGTCGACCGACATGGGTGCGCTGCAGGAGCGCATCACTTCGACCAAGAAGGGCTCGATCACCTCGGTGCAGGCCATCTACGTGCCGGCCGATGACTTGACCGACCCGGCGCCCGCCACCTCGTTCGCCCACTTGGACGCTACCACGGTGCTCAGCCGCTCGATCGCCGAGCAGGCGATCTTCCCGGCCGTCGACCCGCTCGACTCGACCTCGCGCATGCTCGATCCGCGGGTCGTCGGCGAGGAGCACTACGACGTCGCGCGCTCCGTGCAGCGCGTGCTGCAGCAGTACAAGTCGCTGCAGGACATCATCGCCATCCTGGGCATGGACGAGCTCACCGAAGAGGACAAGCTGGTCGTGTCGCGCGCCCGCAAGATGGCGAAGTTCCTGAGCCAGCCGTTCCACGTGGCCGAAGTCTTCACCGGCACGCCGGGCGTGTTCGTGAAGCTCGAGGACACGATCAAAGCCTTCAAGGGCATCCTCGCCGGCGAATACGACGACCTGCCGGAAGCCGCCTTCTACATGGTCGGCACCATCGACGAGGCCGTCGCCAAGGCCAAGAAGCTCGCGGCCGAGGCGGCCTAGCAGATGGCCAAGGTCTCCTTCCAGCTGGTCATGCCCGAGCGCGAGGTGCTCGCGACCGAGGCCGACATGGTCGTGGTGCCGGGCAGCGAAGGCGACTTCGGCGTCCTGCATGGCCACGCCCCGCTGATCTCGACCGTCCGGCCGGGCGTGCTCGAAGTTTTCCAGGGCAACAAGGCCGAGCAGCGTTTCCTGGTGGTCGGCGGATTTGCCGAGGTGACGCCCGAGCGCTGCACCGTGCTGGCCGACGAGGTGATGCCGTTCGAAGAAGTGACGGCCGAGCAACTCGTTGAGCGCGAGCGGGTGGCCGAACGCGAGCTCGGCGACGCTGCCACCGAAGCCGAGAAGGCGGCGGCCCAGAAGGACCTGGCGGTGGCCAAGGACCTCCGGCGGGCCCAAGCCTACTACGCCAGCCGCTGATTTCAGTCCCTACGCGAAACTTTCTTTCGAGATGTGCACGGTCCGGCCATTGAAAGCCGGCCCGAGGCCCGCTTTATTACGCTTCAGCGACAAGCCGCCGAGGGTTCTCGACCATGGGTAACTGGACACTCGAAACGATCTCGTGGGATCGGTTCGACGCGTCGAAAGTCGATCCGGAGATCCTGCGCAACATCAAGGCGGCGGCCCTGGTGGAGCGGAACGCCGAAGATTACGGCGTCTATCTCGGCCGCGTCTTTGCCGACGATGCCGCTTTCATGGAATCGGTGAATGGCTGGGTCACCGAAGAGATCCAGCACGGCATGGCGCTGGGGCGCTGGGCGCAACTCGCCGATCCGAGCTGGGATTTCGATGGAGCCTTCGCCCGCTTCCGCGCGGGCTACAAGGTGCCGATCGAGGCCAACGCATCGGTGCGCGGCAGCCAGGCCGGCGAGATGATGGCCCGCTGCATCGTCGAGACCGGCACCAGCTCGTACTACAGCGCGCTCAAGGACGCGGCCTTGGAGCCCGTGCTGAAGCAGGTCTGCGCCAAGATCGCCGCCGACGAGTTCCGTCACTACAAGCTCTTCTACGCGCACCTGCGGCGCTGCCTGAAGCGCGATCGCCTCAGCCGCTGGAACAGGCTGCGGATCGGC
>JGI12053J15887_10001466_pt1 | contig 10994 bp, 11 predicted proteins | sample MedBloCAOM1_O3_FD_15887 | JGI IMG/M metagenome (IMG submission 15887) | reverse complement strand
GGGTCAAGTCCGGCAATGACGAGGGCGAAGGTTCAACTCCTGAACAGCCGCGTGTATTGGGTTTCGTGGCGCATGCTGGCGAGATCGGCACGGAAAGCAGCTCCGCCCACCTCGTCCAGCGGCGCGATGAGCGCGCGCGCGGCGGTCGCCGTCGCGACCGGCTCGAGCGNGGCGAGGACCCGTTGACCGTCGGTCTGGCCGAGCGGCACAAGCCGCATGCCGGTCGAAATGAGGTTCGCCGTCATGGCGTGGAGATAGGCGTGCAGCGCCGGCGCGAGCCCAATGCCGTGTCCGGCGCTCGCGACCGCGATCGCGATCGGCAATGCAACGGCCCCATCCCAGACCGTCAGCAGCCGTTCGAGCGCCAGCGTCGGCCATGCCGCGCGCGTGGTCTCGAGGAAGGCGCGGCCTTGCGCCGTCGTTTCCAGATGTCGCTCCTTCGAGGGCGAAAACACCGCGGCAAGTTCGGCCACCGCACGTAGCGCCGTATCATCATTGGAGACCGCCGCGCGGTGCGCATGAACGAAAAACACCGCGTCGCAAAATCCACCGCCCTCCCCGATCACCACCGCAAGCCAGTGTTCGAGAGTGGCCGCATCGGTGATGTCGCCCGCCTCCACCGCCCACTCGATGCCACTGGAATAGGAGAATGCGCCGATCGGATATGCCGGCGACAGCCACGCCATCAGCCGGTAGAGGGCGGGTGCGTTCACGTTGCCGATGCCGACCCCCTCATCCGTCGACACGCCGCGCTGTGCGCAGCTCCCCAGGATGCGGGGACCTCTTGCCCCGGCTTGCTCCGTCTCATGGTGAGGAGCCGGGCGAAGCCCGGGGTCTCGAACCAGGGGACGGCCACGCACGCGCCGCTTCACGCGTGGCAATCGCTTAGTGGTCATGGTCGTGGCCGTCCCCGTGCCCATACGCCCCGTGCTCCGGATCGAACGGAGCCTCGAGCGTGCTCATGCGTGCGCCCAGGCCACGCAACATGTCTTCGAGCACGTGGTCGCGCCGGATACGCAGCCTGTCGCCCATCACCTGCATGCCGGTATGGCGATTGCCGATGTGCCAGGCGAGCCGAGCCAGGTCGTGCGCGGATGCCGCGGTGATTTCGACCACCGGCTCGGCCTTGCCGATGACGCGCACGATGGCGCCGTCCTCGAGCACGAGGCCGTCGCCGTCACGCAGCGCGGCCGCATGCGGCAGATCGAGCAGGAACGCCGTGCCGCCCTCGCCGGTCAAGGTAACACGGCGGCGATGGCGATCGTCGGCATCGAGCACGACGCGGTCGATCGCGCTCGCCGTGTTCCAGGTGCCGGCCATTCTGACCGCGGATGCGCGTCGCATCGGATCGTACCTTCAGAACAAGAAATACCGCTGCGCCATCGGCAGCACCTCGGCGGGCGCACACGTGAGCAACTCGCCGTCGGCGGTCACCTCGTAGGTTTCCGGATCGACCTCGATCTTCGGGGTCGCGCCGTTATGCACCATGCTCTTCTTGGAGATGCCGCCACGGGTATTCTCGACGGCGAGAAACTGCTTATCGACACCGAGCTTGTTACGCAGGCCGCCCTTGAGCGCGGCTTTCGACACGAACACGACCGAGGAGGCCGTGAGCGCCTTGCCGAATGCACCGAACATCGGGCGATAGTGCACCGGTTGCGGCGTCGGAATCGAGGCATTGGGATCGCCCATGAGCGCGGCAACGATGGTACCGCCCTTGATGATGCAGTCGGGCTTCACGCCGAAGAAAGCGGGCGACCATAGCACGAGGTCGGCGAGCTTGCCCTTCTCCACCGAGCCGATGTGCTTGGAGACCCCGTGCGCGATGGCCGGGTTGATGGTGTATTTGGCGACGTAGCGCTTGGCGCGCACGTTGTCGTTGTCGCCGTTCTCCTCCTTCAGCCGTCCGCGCTGCTTCTTCATCTTGTCAGCGGTCTGCCAGGTGCGGATGATGACCTCGCCCAGCCGCCCCATGGCCTGGCTGTCCGACGACATCATCGACAGCGCACCGATGTCGTGCAGGATATCCTCGGCCGCGATCGTTTCCTTGCGGATGCGGCTTTCGGCGAACGCCAGGTCCTCCGCAATCGATGGGTCGAGATGGTGGCACACCATCAGCATGTCGAGATGCTCGTCGATGGTGTTCCTGGTGAACGGCCGCGTCGGGTTGGTGGACGACGGCAACACGTTCTTGAGGCCGGCAACCTTGATGATGTCCGGTGCGTGTCCGCCGCCCGCGCCCTCGGTGTGGAAGGCGTGGATGGTGCGGCCCTTGAATGCCTTGATGGTGTCCTCGACGAAGCCGGATTCGTTGAGGGTGTCGGTGTGGATCATCACCTGCACGTCATAGTCGTCGGCGACCGAGAGGCAGCAGTCGATCGCCGCCGGCGTCGTGCCCCAGTCCTCGTGCAGCTTGAGCGCGCAGGCCCCGGCCTTGACCATTTCCTCCAGCGCCGCCGGACGCGACGCGTTGCCCTTGCCGGCAAAGCCGAGATTGACCGGCAATCCGTCGGCGGCCTGGATCATGCGGCCGATATGCCATGGCCCCGGCGTGCAGGTGGTGGCGAAGGTGCCGTGCGCCGGCCCGGTGCCACCCCCGAGCATGGAGGTGACGCCGGACATCAGCGCATCCTCCACCTGCTGCGGGCAGATATAGTGAATGTGGGTGTCGAAGCCGCCGGCGGTCAGGATTTTGCCTTCGCCCGCGATCACCTCGGTACCGGGTCCGATAATGACTGTGACATCGGGTTGGATGTCGGGGTTGCCGGCCTTGCCGATGGCCGCGATGCGGTCGCCTTTGAGCCCGACGTCCGCTTTGACGATGCCCCAGTGATCGAGGATGAGCGCGTTGGTGATGACGGTGTCGACCGCGCCCTGCTTGTTGGTGATCTGGCTCTGCCCCATGCCGTCGCGGATCACCTTGCCGCCGCCGAACTTAACCTCTTCGCCGTAACTGCAAAAATCCTTCTCCACCTCGATGATGATATCGGTGTCGGCGAGCCGCACCCGGTCTCCGGTCGTCGGGCCGAACATCTCGGCATAGACCGAGCGTGAGATTTTTGTCGCCATAGTAATACCCGCTTTCCACAGCCGATCCGAACGCGCGCCAATTGATTCCCGCCGCAGTTCAAGTACCATCACGTCAGTTCATAGCGTTTCACCTTGGCGATAAGAAGCTGCCTCGAGACGCTCCGTCTGGTTGGTCGTGCAAACGATCGGCACCGACCGAGTTCATGAAGGCTTCTTGTTATCAGAGTGGACCTTGAGCTCGGCGGGCAAGCTTCGGCTTGCCCGCTGCTATTTTGGGCTCCCTGCATCGTCGCCGATCCTACATGGCGTGCGCTTGCGCGCGGATGCGACCGAACCGCTCGCGTTTCCGCCTCGCTGGCCACCGAGCTCCCTGCGCGGCATGCGGTCGCCGATCGCGGGGCCGCAACCAGCCGGCGTGCACGAGGGACGCGATTTCGACCCACGCGAATTTCCTCAGACCAACTTCGCGATTGCTTGCTTGAGATCGGCCGCCGCCTGCGGTGGACTTGCGAGCGCGATGGCGGCGTCGCGATAGCCTGCGTCCGCCCGGCGCTTGATGCTCGCCTTCGAAAAGTCGGCCGAGCTCGACACCGGTTCGGCCTCGTTGTTGGCGATCGGGATGATGTTGTCGAATACCTTGTATTTCGCCAGCTCGGCGAGATCGGGATGCCGCATCACCGAATTCTCGTCACCTATCGTTACGCCCTGCAATTCCTCGATCACGGCGACGAGCTTGTTGATCTTTTGCGCGAGGGCGACATCCTTCCCGGTCTTATTGGCGAATTGCAGCTCCGTCATTCGATCCCAGACGTCGAGCATGGTCTTTGGGATCTTGCCTTTGCTGGGGAAGAGATTGACGACGATGATGCGCGTGGCCGCCGCATCGCCGGCGTCGATCTGCCGCAGGAGCGAGGACAACGGTGTGTTGTCGAACAAGCCACCGTCCCAGAACCAATGTTCGCCGATCTTCTTTGCAGGATAGCTCGGGGGCAGGCTGCCGCTGGCAATCAGATGCTCCAGAGTAATCGGATCGTCGGCGCTGTCGTTCGAGAATTCCGCGATCTTGCCGCTCTCGATGTCGGTCGCCGTCACCACCAGCTTCACGTCCGCTTGCGCAATCCGCTTCAAATCGACATAGCGCTCCAAGGTTTCGCGGATCGGACTGAGCTCATAGAAATTGGTCCAGAACGGCAGCCCAAACAAATCGAGGCGCGGGCGATAGAAGGCGCGGTTGCCGAAATAGGCCAGATATCTTTCCGTGTCGGCGGGCCAGAACGAGGAATGAAAGACCGTCAGCTCATCCCAGAATGCCTCGAGCTTCGGCAGCGGATCCTCCGGGTGGCTCGCGACGATGGCCGCCGTGAACGCGCCGATCGATACGCCGGAGATGCAGGAAGGCCGGAAACCGTGTTCGGACTCGTAGATGTACTTGAGCGCCCCGAAGGCGTAGGCGCCGAGCGCGCCACCGCCTTGGAGCGCAATCGCGGTCTTGGTGTGGGTCCCAGCCATGGCGATCTTACCGGTTACCTCAGAGCTTTCCCATCACGTCCTGGCGAAACCCGTAGATCGTGCGCTTGCCTGCAAGCGCCACCAGCGTGACCTCGCGCGTCTGGCCCGGCTCGAAGCGCACGGCGGTGCCGGCCGCGATGTCGAGGCGCATGCCGCGAGCCCGTTTGCGATCGAACTTCAGCGCCGGATTGGTCTCGAAGAAATGATAATGCGAGCCGACCTGGATGGGCCGGTCGCCGGTATTGGTAATGGAGAGCACAGCGGTCTTGCGGCCGCGATTGAGCTCGATCTCGCCGTCCTTGATAAACATTTCACCGGGAATCATGCTTGCAAGTCCTCAGTGTGTCATGGCCGTGCTTGTCACGGCTTCATCTGATCGGTTCATGGACCGTCACCAGCTTGGTCCCGTCCGGAAACGTCGCCTCGACCTGGATCTCGCTGATCATTTCGGGGATCCCGTCCATCACCTGCGCGCGCGTGAGCACGTGCGCACCCGCCTCCATCAACTCGGCGACGGTCCTGCCGTCGCGCGCTCCCTCGACGATGAAATCGGTGATCAGCGCCACCGCCTCGGGATGATTGAGCTTGACGCCACGCTCCAACCGCCGACGCGCCACCATGGCGGCCATGGAAACGAGCAACTTGTCCTTTTCGCGCGGAGTGAGATTCATGGCCCGCCAGCAATTCCTGCCTTCACGTCAATTCAACCACAGCCGCGGCAGCGATCCATTGTGCGCGGCCGAGAGCACTGCGACGAGGTCGTGACGAAGCGCGGCGCCGTCGGCGGCGCACAGCCGCACAACGGCGAACTCGTTCCAGGCGGAGACGCCGACCTCGCCGCGGAAGCGATCGTCGAGGGCGCGTATGCCGGCTGCGACGGCCTCGTCCGCAGGCACGATGAGCACGGTCGCCACCGCAACGCCGCCATTGGCGACTGCGGGCTGCGCCAACTTTGCCGCTACCGCACCATCGAGCCGCATGGCCTCGGCGTGAATGAGCCGCCCGCCCCGGTGCAAGTGCCAGCGATCGAACACCCCGGCGGCGTCCACCGCCTCCCCCATGCCGGAGCGACCGAATACGATCGCTTCCGCCAGTAGCAGCCGCGCATCCTCGGCGAGGTCGATGTTGATGGTGCGCTTGAGCCGCGCCCGATTGAACAGGATCGTCTCCTGCGGCAGCCAGGCGAGCGAGGACGTTGCGCCCACGGCAAGTCTCACGTCGATGGTCGCGTCCGGTTCGAGCGTGCGGTAGACCTTTTCCGCCGCGGCGGTCGTGACGACAAGCCGCGCGCCGGGCTCGACGGTCACATCGAGTACGAAACGATCGCCGCCGGCCACGCCGCCGGCGGTATTGACGATGACCGCCTCGAGCTCCGCGGACGGCGGACCCGGAAAGCGCACACGCAACGAACCTTCCTCGCGCACGCGTGCACGACGGGTTATGCCCGCCTTGGCCTGCACGGCAAACGCAATCCGTCCGATGGCACGGTTCGCCGCGAATGTTCGTGCTGTCTCAGCTGCCGCGGTGCTCACGCCTTTTCCTTCGCCGTCGATCGCCGTTTGCGCCTGCGGCGCCAGCCTAGCCCCTGCGCGCGGGGCGGTTCAATGCATGCGGCAGCCATACCCGACTCGACCGGCAACAGACTCGCGCGCTCAAATCGCCATCGCACGTTTGAGCGCCGCCTCGTCCATGGTGTCACGGGTACAGGAATAGACGATCGCGCCGCGGTCCATCACGGCGAAATGGTCGCCAAGCTCGCGCGCGAAGTCGAGATATTGCTCCACCAATACTACCGCGATCTGTCCCAGATTGCGCAAATACGCGATGGCGCGGCCGATGTCCTTGATGATCGAGGGCTGGATGCCTTCGGTCGGCTCATCCAGCAAGAGCAGCCGCGGCCGCATGACCAACGCCCTGCCGATGGCGAGCTGCTGCTGCTGGCCGCCGGAAAGATCGCCGCCGCGCCGCCGCAACATGCCGTCGAGCACCGGAAACAAGGAGAAGACGTCGTCGGGGATCGAACGGTTCTCGCGCTTGAGCGGCGCAAAGCCGGTCTTGAGATTCTCCTCGACGGTGAGCAGGGGAAAGATTTCACGCCCCTGCGGCACGTAGGCGATCCCGCGCCGCGCCCGCTCGCTGGGCTTGAGCCGCGTGATGTCCGCACCGTCGAAAGTGATCGCGCCCTTGCTGATCGGATGCTGTCCGGCAAGCGCGTCGAGGAGGCTCGTCTTGCCGACGCCATTGCGGCCGAGCACACAGGTTACCTTGCCCGGCTCCGCCGACAGCGACACCCCCCGCAGCGCTTGTGCCGCGCCGTAATGCAGATCGATCGCGCTCACCTGCAGCATTGTGTCAACGCCCCAGATAGACCTCGACCACGCGCTCGTTCTCCGAGACCTGGTCGATGGTGCCCTCGGCGAGCACCGAGCCTTCGTGCAGACAAGTGACCTTGACGCCGAGTTCGCGCACGAAGGTCATGTCGTGCTCGACGACGACCACGGTGCGGTCGCGATTGATCTCCTTGAGGAGCTCGGCGGTCTGCCGCGTCTCGGCGTCGGTCATGCCGGCAACCGGCTCGTCCACCAGAAGGAGCTTGGGCTCCTGCGCCAGCAGCATGCCGATCTCCAGCCATTGCTTCTGACCGTGCGCCAGCGAGCCGGCGACGCGGTAGCGCACCGCCGACAACCGGATGATCTCGAGGATGCGGTCGATCCGGCTCGCCTCTTCGCTGGTCTCGCGCCAGAACAAGGTCTTGCGCGCACGCCGGTCACCCTTGAGCGCAAGGCCGATATTGTCCTCGACCGTGTGCATGTCGAACACGGTCGGCTTCTGGAACTTGCGGCCGATGCCAAGGAGCGCGATCTCGGTCTCATCGAGACGCGAGAGATCGTAGGAGCCGTCGAAATAGACGTCGCCGGTGTCGGGCTTGGTCTTGCCGGTGACCACGTCCATCATCGTGGTCTTGCCGGCGCCATTGGGACCGATGATGGCGCGCATCTCGCCGGGCTCGATGGTGAAGGACAGGTTGTTGAGCGCGCGAAAACCGTCGAACGACACGGTCACGCCATCGAGATAAAGCAGCGCGGTGGTGGTGCGGGGGTCCATCGATCACTCCGCCGGCCGCGGCGCCGCGTCAGGAACGCGACCGGACTCGGGCGTGGCGCCGGCGGCCTGGCGTCGCTCCCGCCATTGCCCCGACCAATGATGGATCGTGCCGACGATGCCGCGCGGCAGCAGCAGCGTCACGGCGACGAACAGCCCGCCGAGCAGGAACAGCCAATAGGGCGCGAGAAAGCCGCTGGTGAAATAGGTCTTGCCATAGTTCACGAGGACGGCGCCGAGCACTGCCCCGGTCAGGGTGCCGCGCCCGCCAACCGCGACCCAGATCACCGCCTCGATCGAATTCCCGGGCGAGAACTCGCTCGGATTGATGATGCCGACCTGCGGCACATAGAGCGCGCCCGCGACGCCGGCCATGCAGGCGGACAACGTGAAAACGAACAGCTTATAGGCCTCTACGCGGTAGCCCAGAAACCGGGTGCGCGCCTCGGCATCGCGAATGGCAACCAGGACCTTGCCGAACTTCGAACTCACAATGACGCGGCAGATGACAAACCCCGTCATGAGCGCGAACGCGGACGTCATGAACAACGCCGCCCGGGTCAACGGCGCCTGCACGTTGAACCCGAGGATGTCCTTGAAATCGGTGAGACCGTTGTTGCCGCCGAAACCGAAATTGTTGCGAAAGAAGCCGAGCATCAGCGCGAAGGTCAAGGCCTGGGTGATGATCGAAAGGTAGACCCCGGTGACGCGGCTGCGAAACGCGAACCAGCCGAACACGAAGGCGAGCAGGCCCGGAACGAGCAAGACCATAAGGGCGGCATAGGCGAAATGCTGGAAGCCGTACCAATAGATCGGCAGTTCCGGCCAATTCAGGAACACCATGAAGTCCGGCAGGACAGGGTTCGCGTAGACGCCGCGGGTGCCGATCTGCCGCATCAGGTACATGCCCATGGCGTAGCCGCCGAGCGCGAAGAAGGCGCCATGCCCGAGCGAGAGGATGCCGCAATAACCCCAGATCAGGTCGATCGACAACGCCAGCAGCGCAAAGCAAAGGTATTTGCCGAATAGCGCCACGAAATACGACGACAGATGAAACGGCGATGTTGCCGGCACCATCAGATTGAGCACCGGCACCAGCAGCCCGATGACGGCCAAGGTGACGAGGAAGGCGATTGCGCCGCGATCGAGCGAGCGCGCGACGAGGCCGGTGATCATGCCTCCACCGCCCTGCCCTTCAAGGCGAACAGTCCGCGCGGGCGCTTTTGGATGAACAGGATGATCAGCACCAGGATGGCGATCTTGGCGAGCACCGCGCCGGCATAGGGTTCGAGGAACTTGTTGGCGATGCCGAGCGTGAAGGCGCCGACCAGCGTGCCCCACAGATTGCCGACACCGCCGAACACCACCACCATGAAGGAGTCGATGATGTAGCCCTGACCGAGATTGGGGCTGACATTGTCGATCTGCGACAAGGCGACACCGGCGAGCCCCGCGATGCCGGAGCCGAGCCCGAAGGTCAGTGCGTCGATGCGGCTGGTCTTGATACCCATGGACGCCGCCATAGCGCGGTTCTGCGTGACCGCGCGCATCTCCAGGCCGAAGCGCGTGTAACGCAGGAGTGCGAGCAGGCCCACGAAAATCAACAGCGTGAACACGATGATCCAAAGGCGGTTGTACGTGATGGTGATGTGCCCGAGATCGAACGAACCGCTCATCCAGGAGGGGTTACCGACGTCCTTGTTGGTCGGACCAAAGGCGGTGCGCACCGCCTGCTGGAGGATCAGCGACAACCCCCAGGTGGCGAGCAGCGTCTCCAACGGCCGGCCGTAGAGAAAGCGAATGATGCCGCGCTCGATCAGGATGCCGACGAACCCGGCGAACAGGAAGGCGAGCGGGATGGCAAAGGCGAGCGAATAGTCGAACAGCGCGGGGTTGTGGGCACGGATGAGCTCCTGCACCACATATGTCGTGTAAGCTCCCAGCATGACCATCTCGCCATGCGCCATGTTGATGACGCCCATCACCCCGAAGGTGATGGCAAGCCCGATTGCGGCCAGCAGGAGAACCGAGCCGAGCGAGAGGCCGTACCAGGTGTTCTGCACTGCGGTCCAAATCGCCAGACTGCTTTGGATCGAGGCGATGGCGTCGGCTGCCGCCTTTTTGACGAGCGCAGAGGCATTCGCCGGTAATCCTCCGAGCAGGGAGAGCGCCTCCTGATCGCCGCGCTGGCTGATCTGGCCGATGGCCTCGATCTTGTCGGCATCGGATGCGGTATCGAGGTAGAGCACGACCGCCGCTCGCGCCTCGATCAAAGCCTGTTTCACCCTCGCATCGGTTTCCTTGGCAATGGCTTGGTCGAGCGCGGGAAGGGCGTTTGCATCCTTGGACCTGAGGACCGCCTGTGCCGCCTCCAGGCGCTTGCCGGGATCCGGGGCCATCAGCGTCAAGCCGCCGAGCGCCGCTTCTACGATCCGTCGCAAGCGGTTGTTGAGGCGCACGGGCGTGAGATCGGCCGGAGGACTGCCGACGATGGGCTCACCGGTCGCAGTGTCGATCAGCCGGTCGGACTTGTCGCGAATGAAAACCCGCTTGCTCTCCGCGCTGAAGAGAAGCCGCCCCTCCTGCAGGGCGGTGATGACGGGCGCGGCGAGCGCATTGCCGCTGGCGACGACCTCGTTGATGCCATCGATCGTCTGATCGAAACTGTCGGCGCTAAGGCGAGACAGCGCATCCTCGTATGGCCCCGCCTGCGCGCCCGTCATCAGGGCGGCAAGCACGCCGAGTACGAGCACGCCAAGCGCGAGCACGCGCGCGATGAAGCCACCGCCGAAGGCAAACATCCTGATCGTCCCGGCATTCGGGGCGAGACGGCCCAATAATCGCGATTGGGCCGCCTCGATTCTTGCTACCAACGCAACGCTACACCCTTGCTACGCATCGGACGCTACGACCCACCACCGCATTTCTTGGTGGCGGTATTGTAGTTGCCGCACTTGAGGGTGACCCAGTCGGCCTCGAGGTCCTTCGAGCCCGGCAGGAAATCGGACCAAGCGTCGCCCGGGACCAGTCCCGGCGTCTTCCACACGACGTCGAACTGGCCGTCGCCGCGCACTTCGCCGATGAACACCGGCTTGGTGAGGTGGTGGTTGGGCAGCATCTTGGACATGCCGCCGGTGAGGTTGGGAGCCTCGATGCCGGGCAGCGCATCGATCACCTTGCCCGGATCGGTCGACTTCACCTTTTCCACCGCCTTCACCCACATGGCGAAGCCAATGACGTGGGCTTCCATCGGATCGTTGGTGACGCGCTTCGGATTCTTGATGAAGGTTTTCCAGTCGGCGATGAACTTGTCGTTGATCGGCGTCTTGATGGACTGGAAGTAGTTCCAGGCC
>JGI12053J15887_10001465_pt1 | contig 10997 bp, 9 predicted proteins | sample MedBloCAOM1_O3_FD_15887 | JGI IMG/M metagenome (IMG submission 15887) | reverse complement strand
GACATCGACAGGTCAAGCATGCCATTAGCATAAAGGGCTAATCGGCAATTATTTTTCATAATTCGCATTTTATCGCAAGCCTAGCAGTGTTGACTTCAAACGGGCGGCTTGGTGCGGGATAAACGCGCCATCGAAACAGATCCACTGCCGCAATTTGAGAAACAATCGCAATCTTGGCCTGCTTGACCGCTTCGAATCTCCCCTGCTATGGTGAAGAGTTATTGTGGCCCTAATTTTCTCACCAGGGGCTACGGGCTCCTGTGGAGGGAGCGATTCCCAGCATGGGCCTGACGAAACTGGTCATCCGCGGCGCTCGCCAGCATAATCTCAAGAACATTGACGTTGAGATACCGCGCAATTCCCTGACTGTCATTACCGGTCTGTCCGGCTCCGGCAAGTCCTCCCTGGCCTTTGACACCATCTACGCTGAGGGCCAGCGCCGCTATGTCGAATCCCTTTCCGCCTATGCCCGCCAGTTCCTGGACCAGATGGAGCGCCCCGAGGTAGACGTGATCGAGGGGCTTTCGCCCTCCATCGCTATCGAGCAAAAAACCACCACGCGCTCGCCTCGTTCCACGGTAGGCACCATCACCGAGATTTACGACTACCTGCGCGTGATCTACGCCTCCGTTGGCACCCCACATTGCCCGAATTGCGGCAAGCCCATTACCCGGCAATCCAGCGAACAGATCGTCCAGGCCATCCTGCATGGCGAACTGTGCCAGCCGGATGACCGCGTGATGATCCTCGCGCCCATCGTACGAGGCCGAAAAGGCGCCTACCGCAAGGAACTTGAGAAATTTGCGCAGGACGGTTATGTCCGGGTGCGCATCAATGGCGAGCTGTTTCCCCTCGACGAGCTGCCCGTTATCGATAAACGCAAAAATCACACCATCGAAATTGTCATCGACCGTTTACTGGTAAAACCCGGCATCGCCGCCCGTCTGGAACAATCCATCGCCACGGCGCTAAAGCTCGCGTCCGGCCTCGTAACTGTGGTCATCGTGGGCGGCAAGGAATATATTTTTTCCGAAAAGCTGGCATGCCCCGATTGCGGCATCTCTGTTCCTCAATTGGAACCGCGTTCATTCAGTTTCAATTCTCCCTATGGCGCATGCCCAGCGTGCAACGGCTTGGGTTCGAAATATGATTTCGATCCCGCGAAAATTATCACCGATTGGTCGCGCCCGTTATTTGAAGGCGGCCTGGGCCCGGGATCGGCGTCGGCGCCTTTGAAGCGCACCATGGAACTGGCTGCGTATGCCCACGGATTCTCGCTGGCCACACCTTTCGAAAAGTTTCCGCCGCGCATCCAGAATATGCTGCTCTATGGATATCCGCCGTCGAACACCCGCGCCTCCAAAAACGAAGTGGCTTCCGACAGCAAAAAAGCGCGCAGCGAAAAGGGTTTCCATTTCCAAGGCATCCTTAAATTTCTCGAAAACAATTTTGAAGAATCCACCTCCGACTCCTATCGCGAGTGGATGACGCGGTACATGTCCGCCACGCAATGCGCCGTGTGTCACGGCAAACGCCTGCGCCCGGGTTCGCTGGCCGTGAAACTTGGCGGTTTATCGATCGCCGACTTCACCGGGCTCTCGCTTACCCAAGCACGCGCGGCCGTAGACAAAATTCTGGCGCAGCTGACCGACCGCCAGAAAGAAATTGCCGCGCGTCCCCTCGGAGAAGTTGCCGAGCGCCTCGATTTTCTGCTCGCGGTCGGCCTGAATTACCTCAGCCTGGATCGTTCTGCCGCGACCCTTTCCGGTGGCGAAGCTCAACGCATTCGGTTGGCCACGCAAATTGGTTCACGTTTGCGCGGCGTACTTTATGTACTCGATGAACCGTCCATCGGTTTGCATGCCCGCGACAATGACCGCCTGCTTGGCTCGCTCGAGCAATTGCGCAATCTTGGCAATACCGTCCTGGTTGTCGAGCATGACGAAGAAACCATTCGCCGCGCTGATTTCGTGGTCGACCTCGGTCCAGGCGCGGGCGATGCCGGCGGGTACCTCGTCGCTCAGGGTAAGCCGGAACTCATCGCCGCCACCAGCGCATCTTTGACCGGCCAATATCTTTCTGGCGCCGCGCGCATTCCCGTTCCGGAAAAACGCCGTAGTCCCAACGGCAAAGCTATCCAGGTCCTGGGCGCGACCGCCAATAATTTAAAAGACGTGGACGTCACTATTCCTCTCGGCCTCCTAACCGTGGTCACTGGAGTTTCTGGCTCCGGCAAATCCACGCTCATCAATGACATTCTTTATCGCGCGCTGGCACAGAAACTTTACCGTTCCATGGAACCCGTTGCCGCACATCGCGAAATCCTTGGCGCGGAGCAAATCGACAAGGTAATTGAGATCGATCAAGCGCCTATCGGCAGAACTCCCCGTTCGAACCCCGCAACCTATACAGGCGTTTTTGCGCCTATCCGCGATCTTTTTTCCATGCTTCCGGAATCACGCGAGCGCGGCTACCGCCCCGGACGTTTCAGTTTCAATGTGAAGGGTGGGCGCTGCGAGGCTTGCCAGGGTGATGGCCTGCGGCGCATCGAGATGAATTTTCTTCCTGACGTATACGTCACCTGCGAAGTGTGCCGTGGCCGCCGCTACAATTCCGAAACACTGGCGGTGCGCTACAAAGGACATTCCATCAGCGACGTGTTGAATCTGCCCGCATCTGAAGCGCTGAAATTGCTGGAGAACATTCCGCAAATCCAGCAGAAGCTCGCAACGCTCGTGGAAGTTGGCCTCGGGTATGTGACGCTGGGTCAATCGGCGACCACCTTATCGGGAGGTGAGGCCCAGCGCATCAAGTTGGCTCGTGAGCTTTCCAAGCGCCAGACCGGCCGCACGTTATATATTCTGGACGAGCCTACGACCGGACTGCATTTTGACGACGTGCGAAAACTTTTAGCTGTGTTGCAGCGGCTGGTTAGCCTCGGCAACACCGTTTTGATCATCGAGCATCATCTCGACGTCATCAAACAAGCGGACTGGATTATAGATTTGGGTCCCGAAGGCGGCGAAGGCGGCGGGCGTATCGTCGCGCAAGGCCCGCCGGAGTTGGTGGCGCGCACCAAAAAGTCTTACACCGGACAAGCCCTCGCGCGCGTTCTGAACACAAATGGATTTCCTCCAGGCTCCGGTTCGAACGGTCATGAGCGATAATCGAGTGTCAGCGACAGGTAGAAATTTGCACATCAGGGGAAGCGGCATTGTGAAAGTTTCCATGCACACAGCGAGCGTTCCGAAGTGAACTTGCTTCCATGAGCATTTACTCCACCGCGCCGTTGCCGTTGGGCGCTGTGCGCACCTATCCGCTTGCTTCCCGCAAAAGCAAAGTCAACGTTGCTGGCTTCGCAAAGCCGCCCGCCGCCAACGTATCCATCTCAAAATTCCTGGATGCACTGCCCAATTTTCTCGCTGCCGAGGATCTGCGCCAATTACTGGGTGCTGTCCAACGAGCGCGCGCCGGCAAAAAAGGAATTTTGTGGGGCATCGGCGGCCACGTCATTAAAGTTGGCCTGGGCCCTGTCCTGATCGATTTGATCGAACGCGGATTTATATCCGGCATCGCCATGAACGGTGCCGCGCTGATTCATGACTTCGAAATCGCCATCGCAGGAAATACGTCGGAGGACGTCGACGCTGGCATCAGCGCAGGGCAATTTGGCATGGCACGCGAAACCGGCGAACAACTCAATGAAATTGCCAAAAATGCCGCGCGTTCAAGCCTCGGTTATGGCGAAGCCGCCGGCCAATTCTTGACCAGCAGCGCCGCGAACGCGCGCTACGTCTCTTCTAGCGTGTTGGCCGCAGCCTATCGCCGCCGCATTCCGGTCACTGTTCATCTGGCCATCGGCGCCGACATTCCTCACATGCATCCAGCCGCCGATGGGGCCGCCCTCGGCACCGCGACTTACCGGGACTTCCGCCTCTTCTGCGCGCTGGTGAAATCCATGCATCCGGGCGGCGTATATATGAATTGGGGCTCGGCGGTTCTTCTGCCGGAGATTTTCTTGAAAGCGGTTTCCGTGGTGCGCAATTTGGGCGTGCCTTTGCGCCCGATCACCACCGCCAACTTTGATTTCATTCAGCACTACCGGCCGCTACAAAATGTAGTGAAGCGCCCCACATTATCCGCAGCCAAACATCACGGGGTAGAATCGAAAGGGTACGCTATCACCGGACATCACGAACTACTCATGCCACTGGTAGCCGCCGCGCTGGCTTCGGGCTGGCCAAAGCGTAGCCCAAAGAAAAACAGAAAATGAACGATCACGACGAAAACTCGGACAACGGAACGCCAGAGCACGCCGTGAACCCCTTGCCGGAGACTTCGCCCCAGATCGCTCCGCCCGTAACCCAACCGGTTCCCGAGTCTCAATCGCCCCAGGTTCTCGCGGGCGATCCGATGGCCGCCGCGATCCCTGCCTTCACCAAGCGCATTCTGCCGGAAGACTTGCGCGTGTCCTGGTCGTGGCCGCACCTGATTGTTTTTATNTTTTTTGGATTTGCCAGCCTTATGGTTGTGCAACTCGGTTTTGTCTTTTACGTCTCCGCGAACCGTCACTTGAGTGCCAGAGAAGTGCAGCGCGTCTTCGAAAATAGCCCGCAACTGCTGGTTGAAACCAATGTGCTGTGGTACGCGCTGCTCTTCCTGTTTCTCTATGTGACCCTTGCGGTGCTACGCGACGTGCCCTTCTGGCGCTCACTGGGCTGGAGAAAATTGAACGCCAACCCCGCAACTGGAACAGGCAGCGCCTGGATGTATTTCTTCGCCGGCTGCGGCTTGGCCATCTTTGTGGCTCTCGCCAGCTATAACATGAAAAATACTGAGCACCTGCCCATCCAGGAAATTTTCAAGAATCGTTCCGGCGCAATGCTGCTGATGGCCATGGCCGTTCTTGTCGCGCCGCTGGTGGAGGAAACGGTCTTTCGCGGCTACCTCTACCCACTCTTTGCCAANTCTCTCGGAGTACTGCCGGGAATTTTGATCACCGGCGTGCTNTTTGGTTTGATGCACGGCTCCCAGCTTGGCTGGACCTGGAGGCTGGTGTTGCTGCTGAGTTTGGTTGGCGTNATTTTTACTTTCGCGCGGGCGCGGACCGGCACAGTGCTGGCCAGCTTTCTGCTGCATCTAGGCTACAACTCGATGATCGCGCTAACCTCGATCATCGCCACCAGGGGTTTTCAGCACATGCCCATGTCGCCGTAACGACATGCGGCAATTCGTTTTGTTTCAGGGCATTCGCTACCATTTAGTTAGCGCTGGTAAGCGCGCTTGGAGAGCTTAGAAATACATGTACGTAGCACAACCTATCGAATGGACCGACAAGGGCGTGGTGATGCTGGACCAACGCCATTTGCCTACGGAAGAAATCAGCTACACCTATACCGATTATCGTGAGGTGGCCAAGGCCATCCGCGAAATGGTAATTCGCGGAGCCCCGGCCATCGGCGTCGCAGCCGCTATGGGCGTGGCTCTGGGAGTTTTGCACTCCACCGCAACATCCGTGGATGCCTTGAGATCGGAATTTCAGGAAATCTGCGACACTCTCGCGAAGACTCGCCCCACGGCCGTTGATCTTTTCTGGGCTTTGGAGCGCATGAAGCGCAGGTTCGCTGACTTGTGCGCGGCGTCAAAGCAACTTCCTGAAATCAAACTCGCCCTGGTGGAAGAAGCAAAATTAGTGCACCTCGAAAAAAAGGCCACCGATCAGGCCATCGGCGAATACGGCGCCGAATTCATGCCCGCTGAAGGCCACGTAATGACTCAGTGCAATGCTGGCGCGCTGGCCACCGGCGGAATCGGAACGGCCTTAGGCGTTATTCGCGTCGCCTATCAGCAAGGTAAGAAGCTGCACGTTCTGGTTCCGGAGACGCGGCCGTATCTGCAAGGCTCGCGTTTGACCGCCTGGGAACTCCACAAGGGTGGCATTCCACTCACATTAATTACCGACAACATGGTGGGACATTTTTTGAAAACGGGAAAAGTTGGCGCGATCGTTACCGGCGCAGATCGCATCGCCGCAAATGGCGACACCGCCAATAAGATTGGTACGTATCAGATCGCGGTACTGGCCAAGGAAAATAACGTGCCGTTTTATATCGCCGCGCCGGTTTCCACGTTTGACTTGTCCATTCCCGATGGCGACCATATCCCCATCGAAGAACGCTCCGCCGTAGAAGTCACGCATTTGCAGGGCCTCAGGATTGCTCCCGATGTTCACGCCGCGCATCCCGCATTTGACGTGACCCCGGCGCGTTACATAGCGGCGATTTTCACGGAACGTGGCGTGGCTCGCGCGCCCTACATTACCGCTCTACGCGATCTTGCTGCGGCGCCTCAGCCTGTTGTCGCGTCAGCCTCGTAAAATTCCGCGCGACAACTTCATGTTTTGAAATTGGATCAAAGGGAAAGAATAACGCACTCGTTGCGGCAGTTTTTTTCATGCTCTCGCTAGCTCGAATGGCGGATCCGTTCCGCCAAAGTTCGCGCTCGCTGGCGCGCAATATCCACAAAGCGCGCATCATTGCCGATCTCATCCAGCATCGGCAGCGCGCATTGCGGCTCCGGCAGCAATTTATGATTCAAATCCGTTTCGAATTGCAGCAAGGCATCATTTATTCCCAGCCGGTCGTACCTCATCCGGCGCGTGAGCAGCATCACGTGCTCCTGCTGCCGCGCCAATCCTTCAAAAATTTGCAGCAATTGTGCCGCCGCGGAATTTAACGTGTAATTGAATTTCACCTCGTGAGCGTTAGCACCCTTTTCCCAACGAAAAGTTTTTTCGCCGAGGTTCGCGATTTTGCGGTGGACGTCGAGATCCTGTGCTTGAAAATGATTCAATTGCGCCGCCAATTCGAACATGCGGGCTCTAAGCCCCGCGCTGATTTCAAACTGCGACGCGCTGGGATCTTCATCCAGCTGGCGTATGTCATAGGTCGCCAAATGACCGTCTTCGGGCACCACAATTTCGATGAATTCCGGCGAGCTGGATTTAAAGACCCGCCTGAAGGTGAGTTTCGCGCTTTCCGCGGGTGCCACTGCACCAGACTTATTCGCCGCGGCCCCATCACCGGAAGCCGCAAGGAGCAATGACGCCGCCGCCTTCGGCTCCATCAACCAGCTAAGCCCGCAGACGATAATCAGCGCTAGGGAGCGGTAATTCGTCATCGTGTCGGTACGATGCGCGGAAGGCTGCTAAGGTTTGAGTACTTCCCGGTAGCGCGCGTTACGGCGCCCGTTACAGTAATCACGGCCTCCAGAGCGTCGATCGTCGAGGAACCGCGTACATGGCGAGGTTGCTTGCTGGGCTGCGGCAAACCAAACCTCCGTCGCGTTTGTTCAGCTTGCAAATGACAGAGCGCTACCGCCAACGCGTCAGCCGCGTCCGACGGCTCGGGAATTTCCTGCATCGTTAGCAACGCGCGCACCATTTCCTGCACTTGCCGCTTGTCCGCATGGCCGTACCCCGCCACTGAGGATTTCACTTCACGCGGAGAATAACTGTGCACCACAATATTATGCTGCGCCGCCGCCAAAAGTACGACTCCGCGCACCTCTGCCAGGCGCAGCGCGGTGCGTACGTTCAGCGCAGCAAACACCGCCTCTATCGCCATTGCATCAGGNTCATATTCTTCGATGAGCCGCGAAAGCAATTCGTGTACATCTTGAAGCGCCGCTCCGGACGATTCTTTGCGACGTTTAGCCGTAATGAAAAGCGCGCCGTAATGAACCACCCGCGAGTTGCGCCCATCGCTTTCCACCACGCCGTAACCCGTGGGACCCGCGGCTGCCGGGTCGATCCCCAGAACGCGAAAGATAGTATGTTTTTGGTTCCGTCCGTCGTTGCCGCTCACGGGCACAAGTCTACGGCGTTCCACATATCCCTGCCAGAAAATTTGTAGTCTGCGTTGCGCAACAAAGTAGACCTAAAAAACATTGGCCAGCGTGAAACTTGCTGGCCAACTGGATAATTCCCACGATAAAGCTGCCCAGACCAGCTAATTCGCTCCCACCGCCGCTTGTATTTCCGACTCGTCGATATCGAAATTCGCATACACATGCTGCACGTCATCGTGCTCTTCGAGCGCTTCGACCAAGCGCACCATCTGCGTAGCCTGCGCGCCAGTCAACTTAATGTAATTCTGCGGCACCATCCCAATCTCCGCCGATGCCGGCGCAATTCCTGCCTTAGTAAGCGCTTCCTTCACTTTGTCCATGGCTTCCGGCGGCGTCACGATGTACCAGATGGACCCATCGTCTTTCATATCTTCCGCACCAGCTTCCAAAACTATATCCAGCAGCTTGTCTTCGCTCGCCGCTTCCTTGGGCACCGTAATTTCACCCTTACGGCTGAACATCCACCCCACCGCTCCCGCCTCCGCCATGTTACCGCCGTTTTTGCTCATCAAATGCCGGAACTCGCCCACAATGCGATTGCGGTTCGTGGTCACCACCTGAATCAGTATTCCGACTCCGCCTGGTCCGTATCCTTCAAACACCGCTTCTTCGTACTGTTCGCCTTCGAGTTGGCCGGTGCCGCGCAATATCGCGCGCTCAATATTGTCCCCGGGCATATTCTCGTTCTTAGCGGCAAGAATTGCAGTGCGCAGTCGCGGGTTGGTGTTAGGGTCGCCGCCCCCGATACGAGCGGCAATGGAAATTTCGCGAATCAGTCGCGTAAAAGCCCGGCCACGCTTAGCGTCAGTAGCCGCCTTCTTGTGCTTGATGGTTGCCCATTTTGAATGCCCGGACATGACACATCCTCTTTACATCGTTAATGTTTCCGCATCAACGTGCGGCCGTCAATGCTGGGTTAGTGGACTAGGGACGCCTCGTGAAATATCCCAAACGGCCCGCTCGATACACTGCGGAGACTACGGTGAACCGCTACCCCTGCAAAACTAAGGCAGTTTAGCACAGCCGTAAAGAGGTGGGAACACGCACCTGCCCAGCTTGCTACTTCGGCGCTGGGGCCTTCGCGGTNGCGATTAGGTTGTCACTGAATCGGCAACCCTTAAGCAGACCTAACGAAACTTGCTGCCAGCTCACAGTCGGTAATTTTGGCACGCCCCCGTGGTTGGTGAAGTGAAACCGCACGTCGGAAAACCCGGCTTCGCTCAGAATTCGCATCAGGTCCTTGCGGAGCAGGGCGGTGATATGCGCCGGGTAACAGCTGTCCAGGAAAGCGACGTAATGTCCCCGTAGCAACAGCGCCATCAATGACCGCATACTTTCATTATTTGGTGTGGACAAAATTAGTGTGCCGCCCGGCTTCAAAATCTGGAACCATTCTCGCGCAACCTGGCGTGGGTTCTCGAGATGCTCGATGACTTCAGCGGCTATCACCACATCGAAGCTGGCTGTTGGAATCGCATCTGCGTCATTCAAATCCAGACGATGCCACTGAATCGTGCTGGGCAAATCCTTAGGCCGTGGCAAGATGTCCGCGCCGTCGATCTGCTCGAACCGCGCTGACTCCAACAGCCTGCGCGTGAAATTGCCAATTCCGGCGCCATAGTCAAGCGCGCGCCCGCGCAGATCGTATTCCCCAATAACCTTCAGGATGCGGTCGTAGATGACCTCGGAACTGATCCCGCCACTTGCTTCGGCGGCCTGCAGGCGTTGCTCTTCCAGTGTCAGCAAAGGCGTTCGTAAATCTTCATTTAAGTTGTCGCTTTGTGCGTCAGTATACTAGAGCCCCGTCTCTTTAATGCTCATCGGGTAATGCTCAGCGCCCGTCTGCCGCGTCTTACTCTCGCGAAGGAGCGCCAAGTGCTCGCAAGGCTTGCGCATATTGTCGGGCGATCACGCTCCAGGAAAAATGCCGACTCTGCGCATCGCGACTACGCTGTGACAAAGACGCCCGGTAAGACGGATCGGTCAACACCCGCACCAAGGCCGCCCCAAACCCCTCGGGCACCGACTCTCCCGGCACTACAACTACTCCCGCTTCTGTGATCGGCGGTGCGAGCTCCGATCCTTCTTCGGCAATGACTGGCAATCCGCACGCTATGCCTGCGATGGCGCTTCCACGCCGACTAGAAATCGGACCACGCGCAAACAACATCGCATCGCTGGCCCCCAGAACACGCACAACTTCATCCGCGGAAACCAGTCCAACGATTCTCACTTCCACAGGTGAGCCGGCCAGCGCCAAACGCAGTTCTTCTCCACCACTTTCCGAGTTTCGTCCCAGAACGACCACCTCCAGCGGCCCTGCTTGCTTGGCTGCGTTGCTCACCGCCAGAGCAATCTGTCTCACTTCCTTCGCCAACGCTGGTTTATCGGATAGAGCAAACACAGCCACGATCGGTTTGCTTCCCGTGGAACTACGCTTCTCTTCCCAGGCTCTCTCGGGCGCAGGCAAATTCGCACCCACCGGAATAAACACGAAATTTTGGGTGTCCGCTGGAAGCCAGGAAATTTTATCGCGAGGAAGGGTAAAAATAGCCAGATCGCTCAATCGCACCAGCCGTTTCATCGCGTAGCGTTGAATACCTCTTCTAAAGCGATCCACTGCACGGTTTCCGGCATAACCATCGGGATCGTGAAATACCACTGCGCATCGTGCGCCATTCTTTTTCAATAATTTCAGAATGCCAATAGCGGGCAACGCAAGTCCTCGGCGCGACCACGCCAGTGCCGTGTATTGCAGAAGAAAAAAAGTCTTTTGTTTGCCTTTGACGGCCTCCAGCAATTTCTGCCGGCTGGCTTTGCGGCCAATTTCCGCCCATCTCACTTGCGTCAGCNTTAAAGTTACGCCCTCATTCGCCAGCGCGTCCCGCAAATAGCAACAATAATCCTGCACTCCATCGGTAGGCTCGTCACGGCGTCCNAGAATTGCCATGCATTCCATGAGATATAATTTGACCCGGACCAGCGTAACATCTATCCCGGCAACACCGCGTAACGTGAGCGGGGCGGATATTTTCCACCAGATACGGTGGCATCGAGCATGAATTTACTCATTTATTCCCATTATTTCG
>JGI12053J15887_10001464_pt1 | contig 10999 bp, 15 predicted proteins | sample MedBloCAOM1_O3_FD_15887 | JGI IMG/M metagenome (IMG submission 15887) | reverse complement strand
TTGCCCGCGTCGAACATGGACCCGACCATCTCCGCCAGTGTTGGGTTGAAGGGCATGTCCCACATCGCGCCGTGTCCGCCCGGCAAAAAAATTGCATCGAACGATGCCGCGTCGACCCCGTCGATGGAGGGGCTGTCTTTCGCTGTCGCCATGGCGTCCGGATCGTCGAGAAAACGACGCGCCGTCCCCGGCACCGGCTGGTCCGATTTCTCCTCGCCAGTGCTGCGTGGGTCGAACGGGATTTCGCCGCCCTTGATCGAGGCGACTGTGACCTCGGCATCGGCCTCGCGCAGAGCGTAGTAAGGTGCGGCTAGCTCCTCCAACCAGACGCCGGTGCGCCGGCCGGTCTTCCCCAATTCCGCATGCGACGTGGTTACAATCAAAACTCTACGTTTGGCCATGATCTGCATCCGGCACCATCGGTATCAAACAAGTTATGATACAGCGGATCATCGTCGTCCTTGACGGGTGTCAGTATTCCCGCGCCTTTTAGCGAGCTGAATGCTGATGTGTTCCCGGAAGTTTCATTGCGTCGGCATTGTGACCGCTGGTGCTCACCATCACGTATGTTGTGGTCCGCGCGCCGATGGTCTGACCAGTCGATAGCGCCACCGGAGGCGAATGGCTTGCAGGGGCGAAAAGAGGAAATCAGTCCCGCGATGCCATTAGAATGTTGGCCAGCTAAATACCGGACCAACGACTGCCTCGCACTAGCTAGAACGGAGATTTTGAGCAGAACTCTTTGCCGCAACGCAACGAATTACCCACTGCGAAAATCCGTGAAGTTGACGATGGTCAAGGCCGCATCACCGGGCGCGGGCTACGGGAGTTCTCATTTCCCATAGCACCGAGCGAGGATAGGCCATGCGCTCCGACATCGACATCAAACGCGACGTTGAGGCGGAACTCCGCTGGAACCCGGANATCGATGCAACCGATATTGCGGTGNCGGTGAAGGACGGCGTTGTCACCCTGAGCGGCTTTGTNCGCAGCTACGCGCAGAAATTCGAGGCNGAGCAGACCGCCAAGCGCGTNAACGGCGTCCGCGCTGTGGCGAACGACATCGAAGTGCGCTTGCCGATCTTCAACCAGCGGCCCGATCCCGAGATCGCGCGTGACGCTGTTGAAGAGATCCAGAAGAATCTGCCCTACGCCTCGGACCATATCGGTGTGGTCGTCAGGGACGGGTGGGTCACGCTCGAAGGTTCGGTCGAGTGGAACTATCAGCGGGAACGGGCGGCGCAGGTGGTGCGCAGGGTCCGCGGCGTTAAGGGCGTCACCAATCTGATCGAGCTTCAGCCGCGCGTTCCGCCGGTCGAGGTCAAGCACAAGATCGAACAAGCATTCCGGCGCAGCGCGGAACTCGACGCCAACCGCATCACGGTCGAAACCGAGGGCGGCGTCGTTACCCTTAGAGGCACCGTGCGCTCATGGGCGGAGCGCCAGGAGGCCGAGCGGGTGGCTTGGGCGACGCCCGGCGTGGTCCGAGTGAACAACCTGATCACGATCAGCCCGTGACGCATCGGCCGCTGAGGGCCGCTGTGGTCACGCATCGGCCTCAGGTCAACAATAGCGCCGATATTGAATAGCGCCGATATTGCGAACCGGCGGTTGATAATAATAGGAAAAATCGGTTATGGAGTGCAGACTCTTGTCTGCCAAAAGATCCAATTGATAGCTGTCAATGAGTACACGGGCGGGGCGCGCTAGCATCGCGCTGACAGGCACTTAACGTAAGGAGACCGTTATGCGTGTCGCCGTGTTCGGGTTTTTCAGCGCGTTTGCGGTAACGGCGTTGCCACTTGCCGCCAATGCCGTTCCGACGGGACCAACCTTGCCGGCGGGTCGTTTCCAACCCGTCCGTCGAGTTGATTGCTGGCGGTTGCAGGCCGGGGTGGCATCCGGTTCGCGGGCACTTTACCCGGTGGGGGTAATTGGGTCCCGCCGCATTGCGTGCCTAATTACTACTGGNGGCNCTGAGCTGAACGCCCCGGGCGTAGCACTCGAGCNATCCTGTAGAGGTTAGGTCCTGGCATCTGACGCATCGGGNCGAGGATGAATCGTGCCCGGCTCTTTTGCCCAGGTATGCATGCTCGGTCATCAGTCGGGAGCTGCCGAGATCGCCAAGCCGGACGGCTACATTCGAGGCGATGCTGGCGAGCCATATCGCCGGGAGGACTGGGATCGCGACCGGCATCTCCGCTGAAGGGAGGAGGCCGCTTGCAACGCGGGCCAAATGACGACCCGGTTCCGATTGGCCGCATTAGAGAGGAGCTGATACAGCATGGCAGTGAAGCTAAACAACCGTGCGTACGAGCATGCGAAGGCCCTTATCAACGAGGGTAAGTTCGTGGTCGACGAGAGAGATGCGTGGAGNGAACATCAACCGTCCGCGCAGCAGGAGAATGAATTTATCCAGCGGCACGGCTTCGCCGAATACGGAAAATGGTATTTAGGGGTAAACGACGAAAAAAGCGAGCAGACCAAAGGACATTATGAGTTCCCGTATGGCGATTTCACCAACGTCCATCGTTGCGGAGTGATTACCGCTGAAAGCAGAGCGGGACAATACAAACACTACGACATCGAAAATGCAGCCGCTCATATACATGGGATGATCGACGCGGCGCACGACCGTAAAAAGTCACGGCGGTAGCTTGGGCAAGCGCAAGCAGGCGTCGCCGCTCGCTGCAGGTCACCAGCAAGCCGATTTGCAAAGGGGCCCAAAGGCACCTCCGCCGTGAAGCGTCAACAGCGCCAGCATCCCAGCGGATGTCAATTTGCTCGTAGCGGTTTTCTGTCCGGCGAGCTTCAGTTCTAAGCGACGATGATCCAAGCTCCGTGACTTGAAAGTAGGGTTTGGCCTGGTACGCGTGTGCTTAGGCGGGGCAACTGACACCCCCAAGGTCCTGATCTGATCCGTTTGGAGAAGATTTTTTTGACCATTGGTCTTGCCCCGGAGTTTGACCCGGTTCCAAGATTCGGCAAGTTCACAAGCCGGGACAATCTCATGACCACGGGGCGGCTGGAAAACTACGGGCTTTAACCGAGCGGCCGGGATTGCCGGCCGCCCGATGAGGCCGGCAGGCACTTGGTTGCCGATGGCGCTGTGCGGGCGCACCTCGTTATAGTCTCTACGCCAAGCCTCGCATTTTAGCCGACGCTATTACCGATGATCTGGCAACGGACCTGTCACGGATTGCGGATAGTTCGTGATCCCGGGTCCGGGACCATCGCCCAGCTCACCACAAGCCCCAACCCGCCCTCTCAGCGGCTCCCACTTCCCCGCGCCGATGTAGCCTTCGACCCCTTCGAAGACCTGGGGTGGTGAAGGGTGGTTTTGCCGGATCCGCCAGCGACCAGCTCGACGCCTTGTGCGGGACCGACCGTCGGTACGCTTGGTCCGGTCGGAATAGCATTGGCGGCAAGAGGCAACACCGCAACCGCAAGCGCGCTAAGAAGCCACAGGACTGCGACACGCATATCAACCTCCTCAAGAAGTGCCCGTGAGCACGAGAATTGGGTAGCGCAATCCGCCGCTGCTTGCGTTGACGGCCGTCAATGGATGGGGCGAGCATCGAGGAGAAGTCCGCAACTCACGCCAGATGCGGAGACGGTTCCCATGCCGGCGGGCAACCCGAGTGATCGTGCGCAGCGTGCCTGCAAATCGAGCCAGTACCCCGGCAGGAGCCCGGCCGATTGGCTATCCCGGCAGGTAAGCCAACCCGAGACGGCACGCTAGTCTGAAGCGTGGACCTTGCTCGGGCCAAACGCAATCGCGCCGAATGCTCGTTGGGGGACAAGCTCCGGCGCGATCGGCTACCCGGAGAGTTCAGGGCAGCTGGGCAATGGGCCCGCCGCCACCCCGCGGCACGCCAGCCGATGATCCTCGGAGCCCCGCCGTGTGTCGCTAACCCAGTTTAAAGGTCGGGTGGTTTTCCCCTGTTGCCGGGACCAAAAGAACACAGTGCCGGTACGAGCCCACCTAACCCGAAATATATTGAGGCAAAGAGGGAGACCGCTGGGGTAGTGAACCTGCAGCAAGACGCGAATTCGATCGCTCGGTTGAACAGCGCGAAGTAGACGACGCACAGCCAGCTCAGGATCCCGTGGATGATCGCCCAGAGGATCGAGTGTTGGTCGTGTAGGAGATCGCGACCGCGAGGGCCGAGCCGAAGCTGGCACCGTATTTGGCTCCCTCGACACGCGCGCTATATGCTCGACCATTCATTTTGAGGGCTCCGGAGATTAGCAGGTCATTGCTGCGTGCCTCAGCCGCCTACATGCGCTTGCTGATGATCGAGGCTCGCCAACGGGACATGGTCAGTGCACTCGCGACAGAACTCATGAAGCGGCGCCAGATGAGCGGGCGGTCGGTGGCAGCTTTCACTCATGAGCTGCAGGCGGGTGGTTTGTAGGCGATCTAGAAGCAGCTCGCCGGGCTGCGATCGTCGCATCTCCGAACAGCGGGGGAGCATATCAAGCAGATAGGCCATTGCCTTTCGTCCGGCGTGTGAGGCTGTTCCGCCCCCCGGGCGGCAGCGCCTAGTGGAGCCTGCAGAGCCACGTCCATGAGCCGGTCTTCGCCACTGTGTGGGGCACTGCTAACTGGACCCCCGTCGGTCTTGGTCGCGAACAAGCCAATACACCCCGCCCAGCGCCAGCGTCGCTGCCGCGAGCGCCCACAACTGCGGCGCATCACCCGGCTGGATGTCGAGGATGATTAGCTTGCGGACAACGGCCAAAAGGGCGATCAGGATAACCGCGCGAACTTGTACGACGTTCTTGGTTCGGTCGCTGACGACCAGCAGGGTTCGCTTGAACTCAAGCGCGATGATGACAGTGAAGATCATCCCAAACACGCTTTGGAATACCGCCAAATCGGTCAGGTCGAAGGTATCTGATAGAACCAGGCTAGAGACGACCTTGAGGGCCAGTTTCCAGACGGCCGAGATGATGATGAGCGACAGCAGCCCGGTCAGTACCAGAACAACGGCGTGCTCAAACTTTAGATAGACGGTCAATCGCTGCCAGCGATCACGGCCAGCCTTGATTTCGTCCAACAGCGCCATCTTCAGCTCATTCAGGACAGGTGAGCCGGCAGGGTCCGAAATCGTTCGCGGCACCACCGGAAGTACGGTAAGCGTAATCGCCGAGACCGGGAACCGTGCAGCTTTTTTTTGATCCGCGGCAGGCACGCTCGGCGACAGGTGGGGCTTTAAGCGGCACAGGAAACCAAAAATATTGAGAACTTGACACGCGTCAATGCAGCCGCACGCCCGTTACCCTTACACTTCGCCGTTGCAGTCAAATAGGAGAGCGACATGCAACAGGAGGGCAGCACGGCCACGAGAAGCATGGGCCATACTGGCACGCCCGATCCCGTCTATGACCTGATCAGCGTCGCTTACCACGCGCTGCAAGGGGCAGAGACCTACGAACAGTACGAGCGGGATGCACTGCAGCAGGGCGATCAGGAGCTCGCCGAATTTTTTCGCAAGACGCAGCAGCAGTGCCAGCTATGTGCCGATGAAGCCAAGCGGTTTCTCGCGAGTCGACTGCAATAGGGCGCGGGATGCGCCGCGTGCACCTTGCCCCTACACCAATGATTCGATCAGTGCGATCTTCCGTCCTCGAGATACACGGTCATCCACTGATCGGATAGGTTCGAGACAGGCAACAGGGACGCTGGCCGGAAGAGAGGTTGAAGGCCAATGATGGCTAGGGTTCGTGGTCAACCTGACAATTCAGTACTGTCGGCAACGTCGAAGATGATCGCCGCCCTAATTGGCCCCACCCTTATCGCCATCGCTGCCGCTATGCTACTCAACTTCCGTTCCTTCCCTCAATTAGCCGAGCAGATCTCTCGCGACCCCGCTCTCATCTTCTTGTCTGGCATCCTATTGTTCGTCGCAGGACTTGCGATTGTGCGCGCTCACAATATCTGGGCGGGTGGCTGGCCGGTGCTCGTGACTGTTCTTGGCTGGGTCGCTGTTCTCGGCGGCCTTGCACGAATGCTTTTTCCAACTCAGCTGGCTGCGATGGTGGCCCGGGTCGGTCAGAGCAGCGGCTGGATCGTTGTGGCGGCCGTCGTGATTCTGGTGATAGGTGCCTTTCTCTCCTTCAAGGGCTACAGCCGCGACGAAGCGAACATGCTCGCATAGGGCGATCGACAGCAACGCAGAGTAGTAATCGGCGTTGGCATGTTCGGCCCACCGAATTGCGTTGCTTCGCAGTCTCTAATTTGCGGGGGCAGCCCGCCGCGGGCCCTTAGTGCGATGCCCGTGAGGTGCAGCCCTAACCGCGATGCTTCAGATCACCATGCGCAACGACCACCTGATAACGGCCGGGGGAAGCCCGCATATCACTTCCCTTCAGGTGGTGCGACGTATGGGCTGATGACAATCTCATTCTTGACGCTGACAACCCCCGGAGCCGCCCATGCCGCGTGCTCGGCCTCCCGCCGTTCGGCCCAAGAGCGGACGCCGCCTCTGAGGATCACTTCGCCGCCATTTGCCTCAACGGTGACGTGGCTGGCATCGATCAGCGCGCTGCGGCGGAACGCTTCTTCGATTTTGCGCTTGATCTCGCTCGCTGCGATTTGTGGCTTCAGCTGGATCAAGTTGGTGACGCCCTTGATCCCGCGGAGGCGGCGCACGGCGTTTTCCGCCCCTTCACGCTGGTAATTCCACTCAACTTGCCCTTCAAGTGTCACCCAGCCGTCCTTGACGATGACACGAATGTGCTCCGCGCTGAACGGCAGCCTTGTCTTGATCGCGGCGACGGCATCGCGCGCGATTTCGGGATCCGGCCTTTCGACGCCGCCGGGCAGGCAGACTTCGAGATCGTTTGCCAGTCCCACTACGCCCGCCACTCGCTTCGCTGCGGCTGCGGCTTCGGCTTCGAATTTCTCCGTGTAGCTTTTGACGAAGCCGACGAGAGTCACGACGCCATCTTTTACGGCCACCCCGATATCGGTGGCATCGATATCCGGATCGAAGCGCAGTTCTTCTTCGACATCGCGCTTGATGTCGCTGTCGGATTTCATCGTATTCCTCGGTCGCTTCTGGCCCTCTGCTGTTCGATTGCAGCCCTAGTGGCGCGGCAGACGCAGAGGCTCATATTGCCGACGCTGCGCGCAATCATGCCGAGACGGCCGTTCATCGCCTTGATGCTCGTCAATATTCGTAAATGTTGCCGAGCACAGGGTCACGCAGCCTAGCTTTTTCCGCTAGGTAGATAGTTACGGCTTCGATTTTTGCAGATCAGTATTAGGGAGGGCAAATTCATGGAGCGGGTGTGAGGGTCATCGCGGCGATCCCGGCAGCAACGTTCAGCCCTCTGTTAGCTTCGATGCTGAGCGGCTGAAGTGCGATCGAATTATTAGAGCCACCGACCAGCGCATTGGCGCCAAGGCCGACGCCGACGGTCGCGCTCGCGGTGCCTCCCACATAATTGCCGGCGAGCGCGCCGGGCCCCAGAGCGGCCGTGGGGGCTATCACGGTCCAAACCAGGATCCCACCCTGCGTGTAGCCGATATCAGCGCCGAATTTTGAGATGTTCCCGACGTAATGCTCGTAGCGACCACCCGGTCCGGCAAAGGTGCAGTTGATCGCGCGAGACGAGCCGAACACGAAGCCGGAACCGCTCGCGACGTTGCAGGTCAGCGTGCCGACAACGACGCCTGGTTGCGCTTGCGCCGAACCGGTCACTGCTAGAGCAGGGCCAAGCGCCGCGATAAATGTGGCAGCGAGCCAATAAGTTCTGAACATCGAAAAGCCTCCGTTTTGCGGCCTCAATTGATGAACTCGAGATCAGCGCCAAGCTGCGGCAGCGGCTGACAAGGTGCGGTGCACAGCAGGAAAAGAGCTGCCAGCCTAACGGGTTCTGCAACGACAGTTCATCCTGGCCGGTCAACGTCTCCTCAGACGCGGCTGGGTTCGGGAATATCGCGCTCGACCACTTCGAATCGTCCGTTGAGGTTCTTTGGACGCAGGACCTGAAGCGCACGCATGTGCGCCTTGTCCGATCCCTACTCCGCCACCTTGAGCACGATCTTGCCGCGCAAATGGCCGCGCTCCAGCTGTTCTTGTGCATGACGCGCTTCGGCCAGCGGATAGGTCGCCGAGACGATCGGACGGACCTGGCCCTCATCGATGAGCCGGCCGATCTCGGTGAGCTGAGCCGCATTCGGTTGGGCTCTGAAACCCATACCACGCACGCCCTTCTGTATGGCCTTTTCCCGCGACGGCTCTCCCAGCGCGGAGACAAGAATGCCGCCCGGCTTCAGCACCGACCAGGACCGCTCCTGGGTCTCTCCTCCAACGAGGTCTAGGACCAGATCAACATCACGTGCCAGCTCCTCAAAGCGCTGAGAGTGGTAGTCGATCGCCCGATCCGCGCCGAGTTCGCGGACAAAATCGAGATTCTGGGCGGATACGGTGGTTAATACCGTGGCGCTCTTTACCTTGGCGAACTGGATTGCGAAGTGTCCGACGCCGCCGGAACCGCCTTGAATGAGCACGGTTTGGCCGGCCTGCAGATTTCCGTGATCAAAGAGCCCCTGCCAGGCCGTGAGCCCGGCAAGCGGCACTGCCGCCGCTTCAACGTGGGAGAGGCGCACCGGCTTCGCTGCGGCTTCGTTCGGCTTGACCACCACGTATTCCGCATAGCTGCCGCGGTCGATGCCGCCAAGCAGCGCATAAACGGCTTCGCCTGGCCGATGCGCATCCACTCCGGTGCCGCCGCTCTCGATCGTCCCCGACAAGTCACGGCCGAGTGTGATCGGCAGCATCTCGTGGGTGACCCACGGGACCGTGCCACGACGAATTTTGTAATCGACCGGATTGACGCTCGCTGCATGGATGCGGACCAGCAGTTCGTTCTCGCGTGGTTGCGGGACCGGCACATCCTCTAGGTCCAAAACTTCCGGACCNCCGAACCGATGGATACGTATGGCTTTCATTCTCGTCCTCGACTTCGAAACGATTCACCTGCCGACGCGCGCCATATCGATAGAAGACAAAGAAGGCCTCGTAGCGGGCCATCTCTCTCCATAAGCCCAGCGTCTCGCCATTCACTCGCGACCGATAATGTCCTGCGGGCCGTAACCTTGATGCAGGCGGCACTTCAGCCGTAGCCCCGACATCGTCAAAATTACCCAAACCGCGAGGAGCTGACATTGACCGCCGTCAGTTTGTGAATCGCTGCTGAGCAGGGCGAAAGGACGCAGGAAAGAGGGATCTCGGTCGTGGCATTTCAGCGATCACCGGCCGCCCAGCGTTTGATCCGCAGCAGCCGATCGAGCGCTCCGGGTCAGAGGGTAGTGTCTCAGCTCGAGAGGAAGAGCCTACTCAGGCGATCCAATCGATCGTCAGAGAGTCAATCTCTGCCGAGACCGGCACGCCGCCGAGGCTGGTTTCGACTTTTATGTTTCCATAGTATCCGCCGTTATCCAGGTCATGGTCGACCGATGCTCCAACAAATAGGCCAGTAACAGCGTTACCATTTTTAGGATGGATGGCGAGAGCGCCCAAATTACCAGCCGATAATCTGTTTCCCAAGTCCACGTGGATTTTGGCGATATGGGTTATATCCCGTGGGTTCGTGGCGAATCGCAGCATCCGAGGCCCATTATTCTACTAATATCTCGCCGCTAACCTTCGTTGATCGAGCATCAAACGGAGTCACTATCGGTCAGCGGGCGTAGGTGCCAACGAGTTCGGTTTCGGCCAGATTGTGCGGCGCGGCCGCCTGCCAAATGTCAGCTACCTTCGCGGCCGGCGCGACCGCGAGGCGCGGCGTGTCGAGTGCCGCTAGCCGGAAATGATAATGATGCGTGCCGTGGCCGGCCGGCGGACACGGGCCATCGTAGCAGGCATGGCCGAAGTCGTTGACACCCTGCTCCAACTGCGCCNCGCGGGAGCCTTTACCGACACCTTCCGGTAGCGCCGTGCATTCCAGGGGCAAGTTGTAAACCGCCCAGTGCCGAAACACCCCGGAGGGAGCATCAGGATCTTCGAGGATCAAAACGAAGCTTCGCGTTTCGCTGGGCGCACCGGACCATTGCAGAGGCGGCGAGACGTTCTTGCCGTCGCACGTATACTTGGTCGGAATCTTTTGGCCATTGGCAAAGGCGGGACTGCTCAGGACGAGAGCCATGCGCTTCTCCGATTGTCTCATTTGAGAGACTTAGACTTGGCTGCATTTTCGCGGCCGCCGGTTTTGGCCGAAATGTAGCCCTCCCAACATCCGTTGAGCACCTGTGTTCCGCTTTCGGTTAACTGAGACAGATCAAACCTGAAATGGTGCTTGTTTAACGGTTCAGCAGCCATAGGATGAATGACAGGACAACACTCAGGATCAGACTGATGACGAGCCCCGTCATGATTGGAAAATAGAAGTGAAAGTGGCCGCGTTCGATCACGATGTCGCCGGGCAGCCGGCCGAGGCCGAGCCTGCTGAGCCACTGCCAGAACAGCCCGACAATAACGAGCACCAAGCCAATCGTGACAAGCCACCGGCTCATCGATTGGCGCCGTCAGGCGGCGCGGGGGTGAGCTCGGGTATTAGAGGCACAATCCTGAAGTGGCCATGGTGAGCGGACGCTTTCGACTACTGCAAGGGGATCTTCAGACCCTCGACAATGTCGAATAAACCGGTACCGCCCGCCGAGGCGGCGACGTCGGCGCTTCAGATCCACGTGTCCTCCTTCCCGGCGGTCGTGCCATAGGTCCGCGGAACGTGCACCTGTCATCAGTCTAAAAAGCAGGCTACGCGTTCACGAAGGCAAATCGCCTTGATTATTGTCAATTTGCCAAGCGAGCCTGCGCAGGAATCACGACTGCGCAGCGAATATTTCTCGTTTCGCGACGCGCGCCGTCGATGCGATCGGAAACGTTTTGTTTGTGGTTCGATCTTGGCGCCAGGGTTGCTGCAGAACCTACCCAGCGGCAGCTGTCGTATAAGCTCGCGGTGGGCGCATGACGGTACGCTCGCG
>JGI12053J15887_10001463_pt1 | contig 11002 bp, 10 predicted proteins | sample MedBloCAOM1_O3_FD_15887 | JGI IMG/M metagenome (IMG submission 15887) | reverse complement strand
GAAGGGAAGTCTTGCCCGCCCCATTAGGTCCCAATAAACCAACACATCTCCCACAATGGAGCTCGAGGCTGACGTGATGGACGGCCGGAACCCTCCGATAGCTGACGGTGAGATCCTTGATCTGTAGAACGTGCCCCGGCTCGCTATTCGTCGGGCTACTGAGTTCCTTCTCTGAGTGTGATTGTGTCACTGACTTTTCCATCTCCCCAAAGGGTTTGCGAGAGCGGCGGTCGATCGCCCGGAGTTACTGTAATCTGAAGAGCATCCATCCCGGGATTGGTCCAATGCGCTTCAATTGTTAGGTCCACCCCTTCCGGCGGAAATGGAATTTGGACCGTCTTTGTCTCGGTCGCTCGTTGCCCCGTTCCTGTCCAGAGCGGTTTTCCCAGAAATCGAATTTCAAAAGTAAACGGGACGGCGGAAGAGACAAGGTTCAGCTCAACCTGTCTCACGTTCGACATTGCGGCATCCGAATTCACTGCCGGAGTCTCCATTCGCGGCGCAGAAGTTAGGTAGTGCAACGGGAAAGCGAGCAGTACTAGCGCAATCACGAGTCCGAGTAGCTGTAGCAGCGGTGATCCTCTCATTTGAGCGCATCAACTATCGTACTGACGTTATGCTTGATCATTCCCTCATAGGTGGCCCCGTCCCCAGTTCCAAGACCATCGGCGTAAAGTGTACCCCCAGTTTTGGCGCCGCTTTCGCGGGTGATTTCGACGCTCACTTTCGGATTTAGGGCACTCTCCAGGAAAATCGCTTTGACTTGCTGTTTTCGGATCTGGTCAATCAAGTCGGAGACGTGGCGCAGAGAAGGCTCGTCTTCGGTACTTAGCCCTTCGATGGAATAGATCTTGAATCCGTACTCTTTGGCAAAGTACTGGAACGCGTCATGCGAAGTTACCAGTTTTCTTTGATCGCGCGGCAACTCGGCGATCTTCTGCTTAACCCAGCTATTTAGTTGCTGCAGCTGATTGGCGTAAGACTGGGCATTGGCCCGGTACTCGTCGGCGTGAGCCGGATCGAGCTTTACTAATTCGTCGCGCACGATGAGCGTTGCCTTTTCAACGTTGGGAACACTGTTCCACCAATGTGGATCTTCAATAAAGCCGCTCTTGGCCGTTTTTTCGTCCTCTCCCGCTTGCATTTTTAGGCTGGGCAACTTGTCCCCAACCGGGAGCAAATCGGCCTTCGTCGCATCGCGTAAATTATTGAAATAGCGCTCAAGGTTCTTTCCAGAAGTGAGGACCAACCTTGCCCCGCTAACGGCTTGAAGATCGCTTGGACTGAGCTGAAATTCATGCGGGTCTTGTCCTGGTTGGAGCAAACCGGTGACTGTCACTTCCTGGCCGCCTACTTTCTGAGCGATTTCGGTCAAAATCGTGGAAAAACTGGCAATGGCCAGTTTATCTTCAGCATGGGCAAGGCGCAGGGCGCTGCTAAGGAAGAGAACTAGGGCAAGTAGAAGCCGGCCGAACTTCATCGTCGAAGTTGATTTATTTGCAACCTGTTTGCAACAATAAACTAGCAGCGCGTCTTTTCCTGATGACACTCACGCAGCCAACCCGCACAAAGATTTGAGTTTAGCGTCATGCCGTTCTACACTCGCGGGCTGTGAAACTTTCGAAACGGGGCGAATACGCCCTTCGGGCACTGATCGACTTTGGACTGGCTCAAGCGATGGGTAGACCNCTGCTACAGGTAAACGAGCTCGCGTCGAAGGAGGATCTTCCGGTCAAGTTTCTCGAACAGATTCTCATGCAACTCAAAGCTGCCGGNTATCTGGAAAGCAGACGAGGAAANCATGGCGGTTACCTGCTTGCCCGGCGACCAGAAGANATTCAGATNGGGCAGGTGGTGCGCCTAATCGACGGACCGCTCGCTCCGATCAGGTGTGTGAGCCAGGTCGCATACGAACGTTGCACCTGCCCTGATGAAGANCATTGNGGCCTGCGGATGGTCATGCTCGACGTGCGCAACGCGATCTCTAATATTCTCGATCGCTTTTCCNTGGCCGACGTGGTNGAGGTCACTTTGCGGAAAATGCGCCGNAATAATGTTCCGCTGCCATTTGCGGCTGATCCCATCCGGACCACCCGGTCGAAGGCCAGCGATGGCGGCCTAGTCAGTCCTCGAACGAACGGCGAGCGCACGAGCTGACGCCGGCAACGCCGAGACCAGCGAAGCTGCGGCTCAAGAAAGCCTAGGGCGCAGCCCTAGGAATAGTGATAAAGCAAGGATGAGCGCTGAAGGCGCGTGACAATAACATAGATTGCCAGTTCCTTTAACAGCGTCGATTTTGCGTCGCAGTTCAAATATCCAAGAGAGGGACCACAGGTGAACGTATCTAGTGCGTCTGGATCGCTTGAAGGCACGGTGGCCATCGTGACAGGCGGTGGACGGGGGCTTGGTCGAGCGATGGCCCGCGGGCTCGCACGCGCGGGGTGCAAGGTTGTTGTAACGGCCGCCCGCGAGAAGACGGAGGTCGATGAGGTCGCGAGCGAATTCAACGATTCCCGCGTTCTCGCACTCACAGCCGATGTGACCCAACCAGATGATTGCCAGCGCGTCGTTGACGCCACTGTTGCCCAATTCGGACGCCTCGATGTGCTGGTCAATAACGCTGGCCGCGGGATGAAGTACATCAACGACCGCTTCATGACTGACCCGACGCCGTTCTGGGAGACAAATCCGACTGCCTGGCAGATGATAATCGACACCAACGTTAATGGAACATTCTTTATGGCAAGAGCGGCGGTGCCACGGATGTTGAGCCAACGCTGGGGACGTATCATCAATATTTCTGCGAATTATGCGACAATGCAGCTTCCTGGCTTTTCGCCATACGGGCCGTCGAAAGCTGCGGTTGAGAGCTTAACCATAATATGGGCGCAGGATCTCGCGGACACAGGCGTAACGGTCAACGCGCTACTGCCAGGCGGGGCAACCTTGACCGGCATGGTTCCGGCAAGTTTTCCACAGGCCATGCGAACCTCGCTGCTTGCCCCGGAGGTGATGGTTCCTCCCTTACTTTGGTTGGCGTCTGACGCTTCAGATCAAACGACCGGGAAGCGGCTGATTGCCAAGATGTGGCGCAACGATCTCAGCGATACAGCTGCGACACAGGCGGCCGTGCAAAACGCTGGCTGGGCGGTGTCGTCTTTGCCTCTTTAGTTATCCTATAGAGAAGATTTTAGACAGGCTCTAAGAGAATTCGGCGCAATCGCTGGCAAACATTTTGTTTCATTTAATTTTTTGATCAAGAATGGCGAGCCACCCCTCGTCGAAAAGGATCAAAGAGCACACGCCTATTTGGCCACCAAGGGGCTTTCGACGACCGGCCTGGCTAGGAGTAACCCTAGATTGAAACGCACCTTCAGTGGTGACCTTTGGGGATAGATTCCTAAGGCTGCCGCAGCTTCGCCGCTTCCCCATTGCTGTCAGCGCAGGCGCTGCAGTTCCCGCATTTCTCCTTTACTCCTATAAGTTTGTATGCTTTCTAATCCCGATACCTCAAGTAGGGTTATGATCCGTTCCATCCATCGTTTGTTCGCGCTTTTCATTCTTGTTGCCATTTTCATTTCTGGCGCCTCGGCCAACACCATCCAGTTGCTCAACGTCTCGTACGATCCAACGCGCGAGTTTTACGAGCAGTTCAACCAATCATTTAGCAAACAATACCAGCAAAAAACCGGCAACCAGGTGACCGTCCAGCAGTCTCATGGCGGCTCGGCCAAACAAGCCCGCTCCGTCATCGACGGATTGCAGGCCGATGTTGTTACTCTCGGTCTTCCCGCCGATATCGACGCACTCCACGACAACGGCAACCTGGTGGCAGCCGATTGGCAAAAGCGGCTCCCCAATAACAGTGTTCCCTACACTTCAACTGTGGTTTTTTTGGTGCGCAAAGGGAACCCGAAGGGCATCAAGGATTGGGGCGACCTGCTCAAGCCCGGCACCGTGGTCATTACGCCGAACCCGAAAACCTCGGCCGGCGGGCGATGGAGTTTTATTGCCGCCTACGGATACGCCCTGAAGGCGAACGGCAACGATGAAGGCAAGGCCAAAGACTACATCGCCAAACTCTATGCCAATGTCCCGGTACTCGATTCTGGTGCCCGCGGATCAACCACGACCTTCGGTCAGCGCGGGCTGGGTGACGTGCTTCTCGCTTGGGAGAACGAAGCGCATCTCAGCTTAAAGGAGTTTGGTGCCGACAAGTTTGAAATCGTGACTCCATCGATCAGTGTTCGGGCGGAACCGCCCGTTTCGGTAGTCGATAAAGTGGTGGAGAAAAAGGGAACCCGAGAAGTTGCGACGGCCTATCTCGAGTACCTTTATACGCCGGAGGCCCAGGAGATCGCCGCAAAGAATTTCTATCGCCCAATCAACCAGGAGATTTTTCAAAAGTACGCAGCACAATTTCCGGAGGTGAAGGTATTCACCGTTGACGAGGTCCTAGGTGGTTGGAAACAAGCGCAAGCCAAATTTTTCGCTGACGGCGGCGTTTTTGATCAGATTTATAAACCATAATTTTCGGGCGGGAACGGACTCCCGGTCTTTTCGGGCCGGGAGTCCTATTATTTCGACATCGAGTTTTGGCAAAAGTATTTCTGCACTAGCTGGTATCGGGATTCTATACCACAGTAGTAGCCTAATGAGTTGGCGTGCGCTTCAACTGTGGTACCAACGCAAGATCTTGCCTGGCTTCGGGTTGACACTGGGAATTACCCTTGCCTATCTCAGCCTGATCGTACTTATCCCGCTTTCAGCCACCTTTTTGCGAGCGTCGGCCCTTGGTTGGGATGGAATTGTACGTGCACTGACTAGCCCGCGAGTCGTTGCCTCTTTCGAACTGAGTTTTTCAATTTCCCTTTATGCGGCGCTGATTAACGCGTTTCTTGGGACTATCGTTGGTTGGGTCCTGATCCGTTACGATTTTCCGGGCCGGCGCATCGTCGATGCGATTGTGGACCTGCCGTTCGCATTACCAACCGCAGTGGCTGGCATCGCACTTACCGCCATTTACGCCGGCAACGGATTGATCGGACAACCGCTTGCTGCTTTGACCGGGCTGAAGGTCGCGTACACGCCGCTTGGAATATTGATCGCGCTTATTTTCGTGGGGCTTCCATTCGTCGTGCGAACCGTGCAACCGGTGTTGGAGGACTTGGAAGTCGAATATGAAGAGGCAGCGGCATCGCTGGGAGCATCTCGCTTGCAAACGATCCGTCGAGTTGTGCTTCCACAGATTCTACCCGCCATTCTTACCGGTTTTGCCCTCGCATTTGCTCGCGCTGTGGGCGAGTACGGTTCGGTCGTTTTCATTTCGGGTAACATGCCGATGAGGACCGAAATTGTGCCCCTCCTAATCATTACCAAACTCGAACAATACGATTACGCGGGCGCCACGGCCATCGCCGCTCTGATGCTGGGAATATCGTTCGTTCTGTTATTCGGAATTAATGGGCTCCAGCGTTGGTCCCACAATATCCGGGTAGCAACCTAATTTTCTATGTCGTCAGCCGTCGTCTCTCCCATTCCCAAGGCCCATCCCACGGTGCGCGATCCGTGGTTGTTCCGGATGAGCCTGATCATCTTGGCTTCCTCTTTCTTATTGCTATTCGTGGTGATTCCGGTCTGGACGGTTTTTCACGAAGCTCTGGCGAAGGGAATTGGCACTTATTTGGCCGCCTTTCAGGATTCGGCAGGCCGGTCGGCGATCGGCCTCACTTTGCTGGTCGCGGCAATCGCCGTACCATGCAACTTGATCTTCGGCCTTTGCGCAAGTTGGACAATCGCCAAGTTTCAATTTCCGGGCAAGAGTTTGTTGGTGACGTTCATTGATCTTCCTTTCGCGGTCTCGCCGGTTGTTTCCGGATTGGTTTATGTCCTGCTTTTCGGATCGCGAGGCTGGTTCGGTCCGCTTTTGAATTCCTGGAACGTCCAGATTATTTTCGCCGTTCCTGGCATCGTCTTGGCGACGATCTTCGTCACCTTCCCTTTCGTGGCTCGTGAGCTGATTCCGATTATGCAGGCCCAAGGGAGCGAAGAAGAGCAGGCGGCGCTATCGCTCGGCGCCAGTGGCTGGCTAACTTTCTGGCGAATCACCCTACCCAAGGCGAAATGGGGCCTGGTTTATGGGGTTATCCTTTGCAACGCGCGAGCAATGGGCGAATTTGGAGCAGTGTCCGTTGTTTCCGGTCACATCCGCGGTCTTACCAATACGATCCCCCTGCACGTCGAAATTCTGTATAACGAATACAACTTTGTCGCGGCGTTTGCGATGGCGTCATTGCTAACGCTGCTTGCCTTGTTCACCCTGGTGATTAAGAGCTTCCTGGAATGGCGGATGCGCGCCGCTCCCACTGCAACGGAATTGCCCAGCTTCGGATGAAAATTGAAGTTAGAGATTTGATTAGAAAGTTCGGCGCGTACACCGCCTTAAACCGAGTCTCTCTGGATGCGGACGATGGCGAACTCGTGGCGTTGCTTGGCCCTTCGGGCTCAGGAAAAACGACGTTGCTGCGGATCATTGCCGGGTTGGATTTCCCGGATGAAGGGAACGTCTATTTCGATGGGGTTGATTCCACCCGGCTGAAGATCCAAAAGCGTCACGTTGGCTTCGTTTTCCAAAGCTACGCACTCTTTCGACACATGTCGGTCTTCAAAAATGTCGCGTTCGGTTTGGAGGTCATGAGCGGTAAGGAACGTCTCGACCGGGCGGAAGTTCGCAATCGAGTAACCGAACTACTGCAGCTGGTTCAGCTCCCAGGATTTGAGAATCGGTTGCCTCATCAGCTTTCCGGTGGGCAGCGCCAACGGGTGGCCTTAGCGCGCGCTCTAGCGATTAAGCCGCGGATTCTTCTTTTAGATGAACCATTCGGTGCCTTGGATGCGAAAGTACGCAAAGAATTGCGGAACTGGATAAAGGATCTTCAACATCAGCTGAAAATCACCACTTTCTTTGTCACCCATGACCAGGAAGAAGCGCTCGAAATGGCCGATCGAGTGGCCGTCATGAACAACGCCCGAATCGAGCAGATCGGAACCCCGGCTGAAATTCAAGATCAGCCGGCGACTGCTTTTGTGGAAGAGTTCGTTCATACGAAGCAGACGTTCTGAGGGCATAACCGTAGCGAGAGGCACTTCGACTCTCCAGAAATACGTCGGAGAGGGATTGCGCTGGCGGATAGCCGGCCGCAATCTCTGGTAGCGGCGACTGTCCCGCGAAGCACCTCGTGCGGCCAAACTTAAAGATTGGAACGGAGCGACTCGTTCACACTGGCCCCAAACCGCAGTCGCCTTGGGGTGGTCCGCGAATGCCGCAATGCATGGTCGGATCGAGGAATACTCAACGCCAGAGGCAGCGACGCGATGGCGACTGCGGTTTGGAGCGGTACCATGCGAGCAGCTCCGGGCCGACTTCTAGTTTGCGCCAAATCAGGGGTGTTTTAGGGACAGTCGCCGCTACCGATTGCACCAGACGCCGAACGCGGAAACGTTGTGTGTTCGCGTCCTTTCTGACCAGCGTCCGCTTATTTGATGCACTGATTACTGATCACCGGTAACCTCCCTGCCGAGCGGTGGCGACTGCCTTTTCACGGCTAGCCTAACCAGTCACTCCGCGATACTCGAACGGACTAGTACGGCGCCAGGCTTCGGTTGGATCCGACGTCGTCCCTGGGGAAAACGCAACCTCTGTAAGCATCAGACTATGTCGGACAGGCGAGTCGCCGCTACCGTCCTGTCTTTAGTACTTCAGAATCTTTGCCAGGAACTGTCGCCCGGTTTCCGATTGCGGATTATCCAAAATCTGAGCCGGCGGACCATATTCGACAATTTTGCCGCCGCTCAGAAGGGCCACTTGGTCGGCCACGCGTTTAGCAAAGCCCATCTGGTGCGTCACCAGCACAAAATCCCTCCCCTCCTCCCGCAATTCTTCGATCACCTCCAGCACTTCAGCGGTCATTTCCGGATCCAGTGCCGAGGTCGGTTCATCAAAAAGAAGCAATTTCGGCCGAATCGATATTGCCCGCGCGATCGCAATTCGCTGGCGCTGGCCACCGGAAAGCTGAGCTGGCTGCTTGGTGGCATGCTCCATCAATTGAAACCGTACCAGAATCTCTTCCGCAATCCGTCGGGCTTCGACTTTCGAATGAGCATGCACTTTCTCCAGCGGAAGGGTGATGTTGCTCAATGCACTTAAGTGGGGAAAGAGATTGAAGCTCTGGAAAACGGTTCCAACTGTCTTGCGATGCTCATGGAGTTCCCGTTCCCGAAAGATAATTTCTTCGTCATCCAATACCACTCTTCCGCGGTCTGGCCTCTCCAGGCCGGCTATCACTCGCAAAAGGGTCGATTTTCCGCCGCCGGACGGTCCGATCAAAGCCAGCGTATGAACTTTCTCTAAAGAAATTTGGATATCCCGGAGTACCGCTTGGTCGCCAAAGGATTTGCATAAGCTTTGAACCTCAAGTTTCAAATTTCGTCCTTCGTTCCAGCGATTGAGTCCAGAGGCTGATCGGCAGCGTCAGAACTAAGTAGCCGATCGCCATTGGTACATAGACTTCGAACTGACTGTAGGTAAGTCCAGCGACTTGCTGTGCGTTATAAGTAAATTCGCCAATCGCGATGATCGAGAGCAGCGAAGAATCCTTGATCAGGGATGCGAACATGCCAGCCAAACCCGGAAGGATCACGCGGATCGCCTGGGGAAAAATGACATAATAGTAGGTTTGGAACTTGGTTAATCCGATCGCACGCGCTGATTCCAATTGAGAAGCGCCAATGCTTTCAATCCCTCCACGAATGATTTCGCTAATGTAAGCTCCGGAAAAAAAGGAAAGCAAAGTAACCCCAACCAAAAAGCGATTTTCGACATGGAAAGCCGTTCCCACCACGTAGAAACCAAAAGAGATTTGCACCAATAAGGGAGTACCGCGGATGGTCTCGACGTAAATTCGACTGAGAGCGCGCAGAACCAGAAAGCCCGATCGTCGAGCCATCGCAGCGATCAAACCGATCACCGTGCTGAACAGGAGCGAAACCGCCGAGATCTCAACGGTAGTAAACCAACCATTCCAAAACATGTTGGAGTAGTTGGTGACACTATCCCAATTCCAAGTGTATTGGATCCGGGAGAAAGAATAGACACACAAGAGCGACAGCAGGAGAAAGGCGAGAAACCAATTGATCGCGACCACTGCGATCGGAAGCGGAGCACGTAGTTCGTCCGTACTACGCCAAAACAAGCGTCGTACACTACGCAGGGTTTTTTCTAGAGCAGCCAAAGCAAAGTCTGCGGACAGCTTCTAGGAGATACTCGGAGTGACTCGCTGTAGGCAATCCAAGAGATAAGGAACTAATTGTTTCTTGCGAGAGACCACATTGTTCAGCTCATACAGGTTGGGTGCGAGAGCAGGATAATGAATCGCATCTAGAAATTCCGGAGGAGCTGAAATCAACATTCGAGAGTTCTGCGTGTTTACATCGGTGACCAGAAACGCGGAAAAATAGGTACGCTGCTCCTCCCGATATTTCTGCAAGGCCGCAAACAATGCCTCTTGCTTATCCTCGAAGTAAGCGAAACTGAGCTCTTCTACCTGGGCAACGCTAAAGCGGAATCCGCCTTCATCATAGTCCTTGCAATCGGCCAAGATCGCTTCTTCCGGCCCCAACGTGCGCAATGGAGAGCCAACGGCAAAGATTTCTTCGGAAAGTTTGGCGGGGGTCACTCCGGCAATTTGACTGAGTTCCTTCAATACTTGAGCGTCAACTTCGGTTGCGGTTGGCGAGGTTAGATTGAGCGTGTCAGAGATGAGTCCCGCCATCAGCAATCCGGCAATCGGCCGATCGATCGCGACACCGTACTGCTTGTAACAAAGGGCGACGATCGTACTGGTTGATCCTACCGGGTTGTTCCAAAAAAGAATCGGAGCATCTGTGCTGAGGCTTCCCAGTCGGTGGTGATCGAGCACTTCGATGATCGCATTCTCGTTTGCTCCGCGGACCGCTTGCGAGAGCTCGTTATGATCGACCAGAATGATCTGACGCGGGATTGGACGCAAAAAATCGCTCTTCGATAAAATCCCGATTAGCCGATTATCTTTGTCCACAACCGGGAAGACAAAGTCCGGAGCATTGGCAGCGGTCTGTCGGGCCGCTCGCAGACGTGTCTCGGGATGAAAGCTGGTGAAATTTTGGTCGATCATCTGTTCAACCCGAACGGCGCCACGGGCCGACATCACCGACGTGGCAGTGTCAAACCGACTAGAAATCAGGCAAATTCCCGCCTCTTTTGCCGCAGTCCGAACTCGGGCCGAGACTCCCATTCCGCCGGTCACCACAATCGCTAATACGTGGTTTTGGATCGCGATCAGTTGCACATCTTCCCGATCACCTACGAACACGACGATCGGCTCGCCCTCACGACCTTTCAACCGCATTGAAAAACTCTCCGGACTCATCGCGGCTACCATGATGACGAGGTTGCGCAGAGTACCATCCGCAGAACCAGCCAACCCATGCCCATCCAACGCGTGAACGATGTTGGCAATTGACGCGCGAATCACCCGTGAATTCGCGGTCTCCTCCCGCGGAGGGAAAAGATAATGGCTGATCTTCCACCCAGAAAGAAGCCCAAGGAATCGACCATCTGAATCAATCACCGGCAGACCACGCAAGCGTTTCTGTCCAATCGAAGTCAGCGCCTGCGAAATCGTGGCCTCGCTCTCGACCGAAACCACTGATGTCTCCATTACGTCAGCGACGGTCGGTGTTAAGTCCGAGACGAAATTCGGCGCAGGAACGCCGAATTTATTCAGGACAAAATCAATTCGCTCATTGGTATTTCCCGCGCGAGCAGCGATCACGTCACTCATTCCCAGTTTCCGTTTAAGCTCCGCGTATGCTACCGCCGAGCAGATTGAATCCATGTCGGGGTTGCGGTGACCAATTACAATCGTCTGCATACGGTGAAATCTTAGCTGATTAAGCGGTGAAC
>JGI12053J15887_10001462_pt1 | contig 11005 bp, 9 predicted proteins | sample MedBloCAOM1_O3_FD_15887 | JGI IMG/M metagenome (IMG submission 15887) | reverse complement strand
TTACGAATTGGGAAGCTCTACAGCTTGCGGCTCGCCACACAGGAAGTGAAATGCCAAGTAGCGTCGATCGAGCGGGTGATGGATTCGTCAACGCTCGAGGTCAAGATCGACCCGCCTTCGCAGGGCTCCGGCGCGGCGAGCAAGCGCGAACAACTGGAGCGGAACGAAGCCGGTCAGCTTACGATTCAAACGCGCGCGCCGCTCGTGCTCGACAATCACGATCGTGTTCCCAATCTCGGCCGCTTTGTTCTGGTGGACGACGGAAACATTTGCGGCGGCGGCACGATTTTCGGCGGCGTTTACACCGACCGAACCGTGGCCAAGAGCAAGAACATCTTTTGGACGGAAGCAAAGATCACGTCGCGCGCTCGCGCCGCGCAAAAGGGACATCGCGGCGCGGTCGTTTGGCTAACTGGTTTGCCGAGCGCAGGGAAATCGACGATTGCGCAAGCCTTGGAACGCGAGCTCTTCAGTCGCGCCATGCATACTTACGTGCTCGACGGCGATAACATTCGTCACGGTCTGAATTCGAACCTCGGGTTTTCGCCGGAAGACCGCGTCGAGAATATCCGGCGCGTGAGCGAGGTCGCGAAGTTAATGGCGGATTCCGGCGTCGTTGTAATCACGGCATTCATTTCTCCATATCGAATGGACCGGCGACGCGCCCGAGAGATCGCTTTGGAAGGGAACGCTGAATTTGTCGAGGTATTCATCGACGCGCCGCTCGAAGTTTGCGAAGCGCGCGATCCGAAAGATCTCTACAAAAAAGCGCGGGCCGGTCAGATCCGCGGTTTCACCGGTATCGATGCGCCATATGAAGCGCCGGAAGATCCCGAGATCGCCGTGCACACAAATCAGCAGACGGTCGATGAATGCATTGCGACAATCCTCGAATACCTGTTGCCGCGCTTGAAGGAGGACTGATTAGCGCAAGATCGATCAACCGCTCGCCTGCATCGCGTAATCCAACACATTGACGTGGCTGGACCTGATCACGTCGTGGACGATCTTGCCGAGGTCGGCGGCTTCGTACGGTTTTGCAATCACGCCGCGGAAACCGAAATCCTGATAACGGCTCATGGTGGCGTCGGTGGCATAACCGCTGGAGACGATGGCGTTCACGGTGGGATCGATCTCGATGAGTTTCTTTAAAGCTTCCTTACCGCCCATTCCGCCGGGAAGAGTCAGATCGAGAATGACGGCATCGAATCTTTCGCCGGCTTCAAATTTCTGCCGGTAAATGTTTACGCCTTCCAACGCGCTGGCCGCCTGCATTACTTCGTAGCCGAGGCGTGTGAGGGTGAATTCAACCAGCGTCCGGATCGCTTCTTCATCGTCGACCACGAGGACGCGGCCGGTTCCGAGGATGGATTCGCTAATTTGTCGCGGCTGCTCGACTACCAATTCCTGATGAACGGAAGCGGGCAGGTAAAGCGTGAATGTCGATCCAGAATGGACTTCCGATTCCACCGTAATGAGGCCGTTGTGATTTTTAATGATGGAATAAGTTGTGGCCAGGCCGAGCCCGTTTCCTTTTGGTTTGGTGGTGAAGTAGGGATCGAAGATGCGTTTGAGATATTCTTCCGGTATGCCGACGCCTTCATCGCGAATGCTGATGCGGACATAATCGCCGGGCGCGAGATCGGGAATCGCCGGCGTGGTCGACGAAGTGTAGCGGAAGTTTTCGCAACTGACGCGCAGGAGCCCACCGTTGGGCATGGCTTGATCGGCGTTAACAACCAAGTTGGCGATGACCTGACTGATCTGGCCCGGATCTATTTCCGCCGGCCAAAGATCGGCCCCGAATTGAAATTCGCTTCGATTGTGACTGCCGCGAAGCGAGAAACTGACCGTATCTTGAATCAGCTTGCCAATGGAGGCGGTTTTCTTAATGGGCGCGCCACCACGGGCGAAGGTGAGGAGTTGTTGCGCGAGATCGCGGGCGCGCATCGAAGCGTTCTTGGCGTCGGTCAGGCGCGCAAACATCTCGTCATCCGCGGGAAGGAGAAGTGAGGCGAGCGAAATGTTGCCGATAATCGCCGTGAGCAGATTGTTGAAGTCGTGTGCGATGCCGCCGGCCAAAAGTCCAAGTTGTTCGAGCGTTTCGGCCTTGCGTCGTTCCACTTCGCTACGCTGACGTTCCGTGATGTCGCGGAAAACAAGAACAACACCGACGACTTCGTTTTTGTTATCTCGAATCGGCGACGCCACCTGTTCGATGACACGCTCGACGCCATCCCGCGACGTGAGCGTGGCGTTCTCCGGCAGGCTAAGAAGAAGGGAATGAGCTTCGTTGCGATAACCACTTCGCTGCGAACGCGCCTGTGCGGCCAGATCAATGGCGATGTTGAAGACTGATTTCAATGGCTGACCGACGGCTTCACTCGAAGCCCAACCGGTCAAGCGTTCGCCTTCGTTGTTGATGATAATGATCTTGCCCTGAATGTCGGTTGTGATGACGCCGTCACCGATGGAACGAAGTGTGACAGCCAGACTTTCTTTCTCCGCGGCGATCTCTTGCTCGAAACGTTTCCGCTCGGTGACATCACGCACCATCGCGACGTAAAGCTGTTGGTGGTCGACCAGCATTTCACTGAGTGAGATTTCAATTGGGAAGGTGACCTGCTTGCGCGTGCGCCCTACCGCTAAAGTGGTACTGCCGGTTCGCTTGATGATCTGGTTCCACGCGCAGGCCACGGGCTTGGTATCGAGCTCGCTCGCGTAAGTTTTCGGCACTAGTCGCGTAAAATCGTTGCCAACCATTTCGTTGTTGTGGCAACCAAACATTTTCTCGGCCGCCGGATTCATCGAGCAAACGCGCCCTTGTTCGTCCACCGCAATCATGCCATCGAGAATGTTTTCGATGATCGAGCGGATGCGCGTTTCGACGCCTTCGAGTTTGGACAATTGCATCCGCACCAGCACGAGACTGTAGCTGTTTGAAATGACGAGAAGGGCGACGGCCAGAAATGCGAGAAGGGCAAGCGCCGAGGTCTTAACAATTCGTTCGTGACTGGCCGCGCTGGCCCGTACCTCGTAAACATCGAGTTCGTTTTTCTCGAAGGTCGATAACGTTTGGTGGATCTCGGCCATTAATGCTTCGCCGCTATCGGCCAAGGCTGGATTTTTTTCCTTGGCGAGCCGCTTCGCTTCCATTTCCGGCGCCACATAAGTATTGATCCACCGCTCCACACCGGACCGGACGTCGGCGAGCAATTCGGCTTGCCCCGGCGAGGTGGCTACTAAGATCGACAAGTATCCGTTGTAAGTATAAAAGTCGGCCACGGCGCGCTTGTATGCTTCCGCAAATGCGGCATCGCCGGTAAGGAAATAACCGCGTTTTTCCTTTTCCATCTCGAGTACGGAGCGCTCGAGCTTGGGCAAGAATTCCAGAATTTGGGTCGATTGTGTCGCCCATTCTTGTTCCATCATGCGCTGGTTGAGAACGATCTGCTCTTCGTCTTGAAGCGATTGGAGGATCTCGCGTGCTTGATTCAAGAGTGAGGTACCTAAAGAAACCGACTTTGGCCGTTGCGGATCATCGGTCGCCGCCGCGTTCTTTGCATCGTTGGCATTGATTTCGGGTAACGCCATTGTGCGAATCCAGTTTTGGACGACCTCGTGGACTTTCATGACGCGCTTGCGCTGCTTTGGGTTCTCCAAAATAAGAGCGGTCAGATCTTCAATCCGTTGCTTGATCAAATCCCTGCGTCGATCGAACGAGTCGATGTAGGCTGGTTTGCCAGTCAAAAGAAAACCGCGATGGCTGCTTTCCAGCGCGGCAATGTCGTTCTCGATCACACCGCTCAAGCGCATCACTTCGATTGTGTGCGCTCGTGCTGTCGCCTGGTAATGATTGCGCAGCGTGATGTAAAGAAAGACGCCGGCTAGAAAAATGATGACGATGACGCCGGCGGCGGTTCCGGAGAGGAGCTTTAAATGAAAGTGCCTTTGGCTAAAAAGCCAGGCTATGCCGCGGCGAATGAACCCGGCGCGGTTTTCTTGCCCGTTCCAATTAGTTATCGGCGCGGCCGATCGGCTCATTATAAAGGCCAGAAAAGCAGGTATTCTGCCATTCGAGACATCGTTCCCAATTCCCGAAATTTCCCGAACGTATAAAGCAGCCCTAGTACCGCACCCGCATCAGAAATAATCCTCCGCCCGGAGCCGCGTGACGGGTTTCGCCTGGCTGCGCCGAATTCACGCGCCGGGCAATTTCATCAGTGTCCAATTTCCCATATCCACATTGCACGATCGCGCCCACCATCAGGCGCACCATCTTGTAAAGAAATCCGTCCGCCTCGAAATCGATCGTAACACACGATCCTTTTCTCCGAACACACACCGAACGAATCGTCCGAATCGTGTTCTCTTCTCGTTTCCCGCGATTCGCCGCGAAACTGGCAAAATCATGTTTGCCAACAAACTCTCTCGCGGCTGTCTTCATTGACGAAAGATTGAGCGGGGTCGCGATGTGCCAGGCTCGCTGAAATTCAAACGGTGGAAGAATCCGAGCCGACCAGATTCGATAGCGATAGACTTTTCCCTTTGCGGAGTAACGCGCATGAAAACTTTGCGGCACATACGCGCATCGCATCACGCGAATCGCCGGCGGCAAGTTTGCGTTCAGAGCGGCGACCCACTGCGCCGGCGTCAAGCGACTCCGCCATGGCGGGGCAAGATCGACATGTGCACATTGGGCGAGCGCGTGCACACCGGCATCCGTGCGACCGGCGCCGTGCACACGAAGGCTCTTCTTCGTCGCGCGCTCGAACGCGCGTTCCAAATGGTCCTGAATCGTGTTTCGATGCGACTGACTTTGCCAGCCGCCGAAACCAGCTCCGTCATAAGCGACGATGAATTTCAGCCGCGACGGCATTCCAATTATTGCTGCATGTTCGCAACACGCGCCGCCTCCTGTTGTCGATCGAGGTAGCCTTGCAAAATCATTTGCGCTGCAACTTGGTCCAGGTAGCCGCGCGTCGCGCGCGTTTTTTTCCCGGCTTCGCGCAAAGCCCGGTGCGCTGCCACCGTCGTAAGCCGCTCGTCCCATGTTGTGATCTCGCGTGGAATAAGCGCACGCAATTCNTGAACAAANTTTTGCGCCTCGCTCGCGGCCGCGCCGAAAGTGCCGTCCATGTTTCGAGGAAGTCCCACCACCACATGGTCGATCTTGCGCTCGCGCACGATCTCCGCAATGCGCTTGGCCGCGTTCTTTCCCGCTGNAATCGTTTCGAGGGGATGCGCCAAAAGCCGCAGTTCATCGGAAATGGCGACGCCGATTCGGCTNCGACCAAAATCAATTCCCAGCACAGGCGTCATATTCGTTCTGCTTATTGCAACTCGGGCGGAAGTTTACTGATCAAGTTCTTGATGTTTTCCGCCTGGTGCCGGTGGCAAATCAAGAGCGCATCACGCGTTCGCACCACGATCAAGTTATGCACCCCGAGCAGCGCAATCGTCGCGTCATTTTGCTCGAAGACGATGTTGTTGCTCGATTCGAGCGCGGTGATTTCGCAGTTGGCCGCATTTCCTTGCCCATCATTTTTGAAATACCGCGCCACGGCCGTCCAGCTCCCGACATCGTCCCAATCGAAACTTGCTTCCACCACCAGGACACGATCGGCCTTTTCCATGATCGCGTAATCGAATGAAATTCGCGGCAGTTTGCTGAAACGATCACGCAAGACTTTGTCGAANTCTCCCGGCGCACGAATTTGCGAAATGAAATCAGCCAGTTCCGGCGCATGCCGGTTGAATTCGCTCAAGACTGTCGGTACCGACCACACAAACATTCCGGCGTTCCAGCGAAAGTTTCCCTTCCGCAAAAAAGACTCGGCTAGATCGACATTCGGCTTTTCGCGAAAACGCAGCACATGATGGATCGCGATCTGGTTAGAGCCGTCGCGCAACCGCAACGGCTTGCCTTGTTCGATGTAACCAAAGCCCGGGCAGGCCCACGTCGGCTTGATTCCGATCGCGACCATGCTGCCGGTTTCGTCCGCCGCTTTCGCCGCTATCGAAAGCGTCTCGCGAAATGCCGCACCGTCCGCAATGACGTGGTCGGCCGGTAACACCAGCATCGTCGCTGAGTGATCGCGCCCCGCCACCCAGCCGGCGCCGAGCGCAACCGCCGCCGCGGTGTCGCGCTTGGCCGGCTCGGCCACAATATTTTCCTGGGGAAAATCGCTCAATAATTCCCGCACCGCCGCTTCCTGTTCGACGTTGGTGAGGATGAGAATGCGCTCTGGCGGGACCAGGCCGTCGAGTCGCGCCACCGTCTGCTCGAGCAGCGTGTGCTTGGAAATCAGGCGCAGGAGTTGCTTTGGACGACTTCGCCGGCTCAGCGGCCAAAAACGTTCGCCACTGCCGCCGGCGAGAATAAGCGCATAAATCGAATTGGCCATGTCCATGAAAAAACGGAAATCGCCGAATCTAATCGGTCGCGAACATTTCCCGTTTATTTTTGTCAAACGAGTCGTATAAACAGTACNCGATGCCCCTTCCGATATCCATTCCAAAAACGCCCGAGCAACTTCCTCTGGACAGTTTGCTCGCGCTCACCCGCGCCGCTTTCGGGCTCGGCTTGGGAATGTTAATGGCGGACAAGATCAGCCGGCCGGTGCGTCAGGCCGCGGCCATCGCACTTGTCTCCGTCGGCGCACTCGCCGCCGTCCCTTTGCTCGTAAGAGTCGCTTTGGAACGAATCAATCGACCTGAATCCGAGCGCGGAAGTCGCGCCCGCTTGCGTTCCATTCGCGGCGATTCCGGTTATCGGTCCGAAAACGATATCTATTAAGAGCGATGGAGAGGCGCACGCCGCGGCGAGCGCAGTTAAAACTGGCAACGTGCGGCTGAGAGCCCCGCTTAGCGGGGCCACTACAGCGGCGCTTGAACTCCTCGCCCTCGCAGATTAAGCACTGCTTCGCACCATGGCTCGTTCATCGACATCGTCCACCGTCACGCTGCGCGATCATTGCATAGGGATCGCCCGGCAGGAGGCGGTCTTGCGCGAAGGCGGCGGCAAAGCCGGCTTGGAACGCCAGCGCAAACTCGGGCGCCTTCCAGCGCGTGAACGCATCAGCCACCTGCTCGACAAGGACGCCAGATTTTTCGAAATCGGACTCTGGGCCGCCTACAAGATGTACCAGGAGTGGGGGAACATTGTCGCGGCCGGAACGGTCGCCGGCATCGGTGAAGTCGCAGGTGTTCCCTGCATGATCATCGCCAACGACGCTTCCGTTAAGGCCGGCGCATTCTTTCCGCAGACCGTCAAAAAATTGTTGCGCGCTCAGCGCATCGCGTTTGAATCCTCCTTGCCGATTATCTATCTCGTCGATTCCGCCGGCGTCTTTCTGCCTTTGCAGGATGAAATTTTTCCCGACGAAGATGACTTTGGGAGAATCTTTCGAAATAACTCCGTGATTTCGGCCGCGGGAATTCCGCAATTCGCCGCCATCATGGGCAATTGCGTCGCCGGCGGCGCGTACCTTCCAGTTCTCTGCGACAAGATTCTNATGACGGAAGGAAGCGGTTTGTACCTTGCCGGACCNTCGCTCGTCCAAGCCGCCATTGGACAAGTTGTCGATCAAGAGGAACTCGGCGGCGCGCGCATGCACGCCGAAGTNAGCGGCACNGTCGATTTTTACGAGAAAGACGATTTGTCATGTCTGAGACGATTGCGCTCGCTCGTGGCCTTGCTGCCGGAAGCGGAGAGCGCGAAACAATCCAAACCCACCAGACCACCGCGTTCCGCAAAAAATCCCGAAGCAGTTTATGATTTGGTCAGCTTCGATGGCCAGAAACAATACGATGCGCGCGATCTGCTCGCATCGATTGTCGATCTTAACTCGATGGATGAATACAAAGCCGATTACGGCAAAACGCTCGTCACGACTTACGCACGCGTCAGCGGACGCGCCGTTGGCATTGTCGCAAACCAGCGTTTGCAAGTGCGCACGAAAAAAGAAGGCATCCAGATGGGTGGCGTCATTTATTCCGACAGCGCGGACAAAGCGGCGCGCTTCATCATGGATTGCAATCAAGACGGACTGCCCATTGTTTTCTTTCAGGACGTCACCGGTTTCATGGTTGGGCGCGATGCCGAGCAGAGCGGAATCATTCGCAGCGGCGCTAAACTTGTAAACGCGGTCAGCAATTCGGTCGTGCCAAAGATTACCGTCGTGGTCGGCGGATCATTTGGCGCCGGCAATTACGCCATGTGTGGCAAGGCCTATGATCCGCGCTTTATCGTTGCCTGGCCAAACGCGCGTTATGCGGTCATGGGCGCAGCACAGGCTGCCGACACGGTTTTCTCGATTCTCGCGCGCGCCCAGGAGCGCGGCGACAAAAAGTCCGCGCCCGAGGAACTCGAACAGCTTCACGCGAAAGTGAAGCAGGACTACGAAGAACAGACAGATATTCGTTATGGCGCGGCGCGCGGCTGGGTCGACGCCATCATTCAACCGCATGAGACGCGCGAAAATCTCATTCGCCTGTTACAGTTCGCGTCCCGCCCGACGCCGAAGGCGCGTTTTCACACCGGCGTGATTCAGGTTTAATCATGTTGTGCTTTGTCAGCCGAAAATTCGTCACTGATTGCGGCATTCATCGCTGCTACCGCCGAGAGTTGGCCCGCGACCGGCAGCTTCAGCCCGTGCTCTTGCAACGCGCGTAAAACTTCTTCCGTCGGCACATTCCCGACGAGGTCATCTTGCGCGAAGGGACAACCGCCAAGTCCACCAATGGCGGCATCGAAACGTCGACACCCCGCGTTATAAGCGGCCAGGACTTTCGCCATTGCTCCCGCGCGCGTGCTATGCAGGTGAACGCCTATCTCGCATGCAGCGCAATCGCGCAAGACCGCCGCCACCACGCGATGAATGAGCTCCGGTCCGGCTAATCCGACCGTGTCCGCGATGGACACAGAACTGATGCCCATGCCAGCGATGGTCCTTGCCGCTTGCGCGACCTTCTCTTCGCTCCACGGATCGCCGTAAGGATTACCGAACGCCATCGAAATGTAAGCCACCATTGCCAGGCCGGCTTCGTCCGCCCGGTCCTTGATTCTCTTCAGCACCGCCTCGTTTTCCTCGGGCGATTGATTCTGGTTTCTGCGCAGGAACGTCTCCGAGATTGAATAAGGATAGCCAAGCGTGCTCACCCCTCCTGTCGCGATCGCGCGCTCCGCGCCTTGTTCATTAACGACAATACCTATGATCTCAACGTCCTTGAGCGGTCCGAGTTGCTCGAGCACCTTTTCGCTGTCGGCCATCTGCGGCACCGCTTTAGGCGATACGAAACTCACCGCGTCGATGTGCCGGAAGCCTGCCGTGATCAGCCCGCGCAGATATTCAATCTTCCGCTCAGTCGGAATTTGACGCTTCAGTCCCTGCCACGCGTCGCGTGGACATTCGATGATCTTGACCGATTCCATCATGGAAAATTACTGGCACAATAACTCAGAAGCGCGACGTTTGTCTNGTTGCCGTCAGGATAAATCAAGATCATCTCTAATGCCTGTCGTTCTTGTCGAAAAGCAAAGCCCGCGCGTCACCATCGTGACTCTGAATCGCCCCGAACGTCGCAACGCGCTCACCATCGAACTGCTGACCGAGTTGACTGCTGCAATCAATGTCACCGCTGCGGACGAGCAGCAGCGTGTTTTGATCTTGCGCGGTGCCGGCCAGGCTTTTTGCACTGGTCTCGATTTAAAAGAAGCAGCCGACGAAAAGAAAGCGCACGCCACGGCGGAGTTGGTCGCAAAAACTCTCGTCGCGCTCAGCCAGACGCGCTTGATCACGATCGCAGCGGTGCACGGCGCGGCGGTCGCAGGCGGCGCTGGCCTCATGTCAGCCTGCGACTTTGTCGTCGCCGCAGCCAGAACGAAAATTGGTTATCCGGAAGTGCGACGCGGTTTGGTCGCCGGATTGGTCATGACGTTTTTGCGTCGACAGGTGCGCGAACGTGAAATGCGCGAACTGTTGCTCGGCTCCGAACTGATCGACGCGCAACGCGCGCACGAGATCGGTCTGGTCAATCGCGTGGTCGCGCCCGATCAAGTAATGAACGAAGCGCAAAAGTTTGCCGATTCAGTTTTGCAAGGCGCGCCCGAAGCGCTCGCGCAAACCAAGAAACTGGTCGAGGAGCTTTGGTCTTCGTCCGTGAAAGAAGATGTCGATCTTGCCCTGAAGTATCACATGCAGGCGCGAGATTCCGATGAGGCGCGCGAAGGAATCGCCGCCTTCAACGAAAAACGCCCGCCGAAATGGGCGCTCTAAATCGTGCTGGGGCCGGCGCCGGCGCCACCCTGATACTGCGCGCTACCAAAGCCAAGAATCGGGTAAAAAATAAAGGGCAGGAAGATTAAGCCGATCCCGAAGCCCACGCCTTTGCCGAAGTTCTTCGCGATATCAATGTTCAGAATGATCGCGATGACGATATTGACCAATGGAATCAGCATGAGGAGCAACCACCAACCCGGTCGGCCGGCGACTTTGCACAACACATAAATGTTGTAGATCGGGATGATGACAGCCCAGCCGGGTTGTCCGGCTTTGCTGAAGACCTTCCACATCGCGGCAATCATGAAGAGCAAGACGACCGCGTAGACGATCCAGAAGATCGGGCCGGGCGCGGATTGCGTCGTGCTTTCGAGATCGCTGGTTTGCGCGAGAAGCGCGTTCATTGGCAACAGCGCGAGCAAGGAATTAGGCAGAAGTTGAATCATAATGGCACCTCGAGTGAAGTTGTTGACGGCCGGAGGTTTAGCGGACGCCGACGTGACCCGCAATCAAAATCTTTCGAAATCTAAAAGCGGTTGCAACAATTCGGCCCTGATGCGCTGGTAAGCGATGCGGGCTCCAAACAAAGTCGCGATCGTGGCCGCGTTCGTGACGCTCTGTGTCGTCTGGAGCTCGACCTGGCTCGCAATCAAAATTGGACTGCGCGATCTCCCGCCGATTTCCTACGCCGGAATCCGTTTCGTCATCGCGATTGTTGCGCT
>JGI12053J15887_10001461_pt1 | contig 11013 bp, 10 predicted proteins | sample MedBloCAOM1_O3_FD_15887 | JGI IMG/M metagenome (IMG submission 15887) | reverse complement strand
CGAGCACGCGCGGCGGCGCATCAATGCGCGGCCACAAAACGATCTTGCGAATCTGGAAATACATTAGAACTCCACCGCGAGGCTCGTCGCCACTTGATGAAGTCCCAGCTTAGAAAACCAATGCCCTAGCTTTTCCGCCGCGCCCGAGAAACCCCGGATGCGGTCGGGAGGGTCGGATTCCGCAGCATGTCATCCGCCGTGTTGGCTCGCAGCGTCGCGGCGTTGCAGTCGAGCGTCAGCAGGCGATTGCTCACGCCCATCGCCAGCGACCGTAGGTCAGGGCACGCTCATGAACGGCGACCAGACTTTCGCGCTCCTGGCCGAGCTTGGCGGCGAACAATGCGAGACCGGATGCGCGATGCGTCGAGCCAATCATTTTCAACGTGGGCTGATGTAGCAGCAAAGGCAGGACAAGAAAGGCTAGCGGCAGCGCGGCGGGCCTGCCATCGTCGCTCTGAAAGCCCACACCAAAACGCCACAACGCGTAGGCTCCGAGCGCGGGATTTTGAACAATCTCAAGCTCCGTCAACGCCCTGCTCATTTTTCGTCCTCAAGCAGAGACTGATAGTCCGGATGCCATCCCAAGCGCAGGACATCCGCCAGCGCGTTGAAAGACCCGTGCACGAAGTGACTGGGTACCGCGCGGCCCTCCAGCGGAGCCTCTATCTGTGCGCATTTGCGGTACGCCATTCGTCCCCGAAAAGCTCCATCTTTGTCGTTGTGCAGGTCGGCGACCTCGCCGCTTATCAGGCCATGACGCCCAATCAAGAGGTCGTCCCATTCGGTCAGACTTTCTGCGAAGACCAAGCCCTGCTCTGCCCAAGCCGACTTATCGGCGGAAGCTCTCAAAAAATCACTGACGGCGCGTACGCGGTCTTGGTCGTCGGCATCGATGATCTCAAGCTGACGAATAAATATTGGCCGCGCGGAAAGCATAGCAGATACCTCGGCGTCCGGCGGCGAGGATGTGAGGGAAGACAGCAGGCCCGGGATGTTGATTTTTCGCACGAACGCTCTGAAGGCCACCTTGAAGGCATCGCCGTCGACAAGCGCTGGCTGACCAGCACGGATGAGCCGGTCGGCCTGTTCCTTCGCCATGCCCACGGCGGAGTGGCAAAGGTCGTCCACCAATTTCGGATCGACTGCCGTCTTGATGAGGTCACGCAACCTGTCGATGGGGTCTTCGTCCTCATGGAGAAGCTTGAAGTCCAACACCACCGCATTCCGGGCTTCGGCCGGAGCCTTCAGAAAGGATTGAAGGTTGGCTTCGCAGCCCTTCGGCTTCCTTAATTTCGCGTGCTTCCCCTTGATGATGGCGACAAGCGCATCAACCTGAACTGCTGTCGATGCGCTGCTGAGGGCTTGTGCCCATTCGCCTTGTTTGGCCGGGGTGACATAGAGCTGAAAGCGCGACTTCCCGGCAATGAGCTTGCCTAAGGCAATTCCGTCAAGCCAATTGGCGAAGGCTTTCCAAAGCTCATCGGACCAATCGGTAATCGGATTCTGTTTGAGTGCGCTTTTTGTTTGCTCCAGCGTGACATTGCCATCGGGATAATGGACGGCGACGTCATCGAAGTGTTCAAGCGAGACCTTCGCCCCTGCCGGACACGTCAGCAGATGAAAACAAAGCCGTACCGGCTGCAGGGCGAAACCCAAGTAAGGCCCAGGCGCCGCATGTTTGAGGGCTTTGACAGCGACATTCATTCCAGTCCACCCGTCGGCCACTGGGCAAAATGATTAGTTTTCCGGCCGCCTGCACGATCCTGTTGCTATTCTGCTCAGCCGGAAGAATAGGCTGCTATGCAGGTGTAAGGGAGTCCCGAGATATCCCTAATCCCCGTTCCCCGGGGAAAACCTGCAGCGCCCTGGGTACCTCAATCTCCGGATTAGGCCCTTGGCGGGGCACTAGGGGAATCCCTATTCCTTGGCCAACTCACGCATGTTGAACCTCGTACCAATCCCATAATCGCACCCGGAAGCAATGCTTCCGGGAGACACAAACGGGGCGCGCTTTAGGTTTAAGTCGTCTGCGACACGTCGATCACCATGAGTTCGCTTTTCGGCAAGCCCTCCACGATCACAACACGCCAGCGGCTGAACCCGGCCGCCAGCGTGCGGATGGGCGGCGGCCGCGAGGGGGATCACCGGCTCGTCAGGACCGCGAGTCACGAGCGGGTCTGCACAACGACCAAGCAGCGGGAGTGAAGACCGGGGATACCCGGCCGCCGGCGGGCCCGCTGGGGTCGGCCGGCGGCCTTCCCCGCGCGAGGGCGAAGCCCCATAGCAACAAAGAAGCCAAACCGGGAGCGCATTCCGCGCTAGCCATATCCACTGCGCGCGGGATCGAGGCGGCTTCGCCGAGACGCATGGCGGCTCGGTTTACGAGAGCCCGGGGCGGCAAAGCTGGTCGCGCCATCCACGACGCCGAGGTCCATGAAAACGGTGCGGTTTGATGATCCGGTGCCAGGAGTGTCAATCTATGGTCGGTGACGTATCATTCCCCTGAGGCAAACGGTCGGAAGAACCGTTCTGACGGGAGGCCCCTGTGGCGCTATTTGCAGACTGGTGCGATAGCCAGCGCGACAATAGCGAACGCAAGCGCCTGTGGAAATTCACGGAGCGCGCCGAAGGCCGCGCCGTGATTGCCGGTGCCTTTCCCGATATCCTGCGATCGCACTATGACGATACGGATCGGATCGCCGACGATATTCGCGAACTCGGATTCGCCGGCGCCGCCGCCATTCTCGCCGAGCGCCTCCCACGCGCGGCGCGCGCACGCTCCGGCGAACTCGGCGAGGTACTCGCAACCGAGCTTGTCGAAGAAGAACTGGGGTTCGATGTTCCCGTTCGCCGGCTTCGATACAAGGATGGCCGCGAGATGGCATTGCGCGGTGACGACTTTATCGGCGCCCGCGTCGATGAAGCCGGCAACCTCTATCTGCTGAAGGGCGAATCCAAGAGCCGCGCCGCGCTCGCTGCGGCCGTGATTCAGGAGGCCCGGGCTGCCTTGTCACGCGACGATGGGCGTCCGACAGCAACGTCGCTCCTGTTCGTCGCCGATCGTCTCATGGAGCGGGATGACGACGAAGCCGTGCTTGGCCGGACGATCCGCACTGAGGTGGCCTTCAGGACCGTTCCCGCTGCCCGAATTGACCATGTGCTGTTTACAATGTCTGGAAATGCCGCGCCGCAAGCCTTGGCTGCCGATCTACAGGCCGCCGATGCCGATCGAACTCACACTGTCATTCACCTGAGGATCGAAAACCACCAGGATTTCATAAGGATTTCTTACGAAGGAGCTCTTGCTCTTGGAGACAGTTGACGAGCTGACGGAATTTCTGACGCAAGCGACGGAGGATGGCGTCCGGGGGCGCCTGCAGGCGCGTGGCGAGGCGCGGGCGATCATCCGGCAGGATGGCGTGCTGCCAGACGATGCGCCTGCCTTTGGCGAAACGATTGACACCGATCTCGCCGAATATGGCTTCTCCCTCCTGCGCGCCTCGCTCGCGCTGCGGGAAATTGAGGGCAACCCAGAAATCTGGAGGGGCGGCTTTGCCCGCGCCGGGAATGCCTTCGAGGCGCTGGTGCAAAACGGCTCGCCGGAGGGCACGCATCGCGGCTTCTTTCGCGTGATCGGCGCGGCTTCCTATCATCTCGCTGGCTACTCGGCCCTGGCCTTCTCTCTGATTGCCCTACGGCCTGCTGCCGCGAATCTCGCGCCGACGGAAGAGGCGCTGGTCTTTCTCATCATGCGTGACCTGACGCAATTGCGCGTTCGGGCGCGAACTTGGCTCCTCGACGCAGCCCACACCGACCAAGCCATCACGCAGGCAGTCGCGGATGGCGAAATCGACCCGGATGACGTTGTAACCCTCGTTGTCACCTCGGCCGTGTTCCGTGCTTTCGCGTTCTTCGAATTTGCGCTGCAAACGGGATCCGGCGCATTGGTCGACCGAGCAAGAACGCTCCTTCGGCGCGCTATCTCCCTGGCCCGACATGCCAATGCTGTTTCGTTGTGGTGGATCGCCCGGATCGCGTTGAATTTGATCGACGATCTCTGGGCCAGCAGCCTTCACAGCATCTTGCCGGTTCAGGGCCCGGGAGGCGCGGACGGGTATGCGGCCTTGAGGAAACTCTTTATCGCGGAGCTTTACAGCCGGAAGGTCGCCGAGGTCGAATTGTGGCCCTCACAGGTCGAGGCCGCTCACCGAGCCGTCGACATCACCGATGACCTCGTCGTCGCATTGCCGACAAGCGCCGGCAAGACGCGCGTGGCGGAAATCGCGGCGCTGATGACGCTGGCGCTGGGCAGGCGGGTCCTGATCGTCACGCCCCTTCGTGCCCTATCGGCTCAAACCGAGCGATCGTTCCGAAAGACATTTTCCACACTCGGCTTCACCGTTTCCTCGCTCTATGGCGCGAGCGGCATGGCCGCCGGAGACGAGGATGCGTTGCGTTCGCAGAACATCGTGATCGCCACGCCTGAAAAGCTAGATTTTGCGCTGCGCAATGACCCGACGATCATTGATGACGTCGGACTGGTGGTGCTCGACGAGGGCCACATGATCGGTCCCAGCGAGCGCGAAATCCGGTATGAGAATCTGGTGCAGCGCATGTTGCGGCGCCCCGACAATGCCAACAGGCGTATCGTCTGTCTTTCCGCCATTCTTCCCGAAGGCGCTCAGCTCAACGACCTCACGGCCTGGATTCGGAGTGACGCCGAGGGCACGCCTATCCAGTCCCGATGGCGGCCCACACGCCAGCGGTTTGGCTCGCTCGCCCAGCAAGGGAATTCAGCGCGCCTCGGTTTCGATCTTGAAGCGGACGGGCCGTACATTCGCCACTTCATTCGCCGGTCTCCCGCGATACCGCCGCGCCGAACCGCATTTCCAAAGGACAACAAGGAACTGACCCTCGCCGCGGCCTGGAAATTCTCGGACCAAGGCAAGCGCGCTTTGATCTTTTGCACTCAGCGCGACCATGTCGAGAGCTATGCCGAAACCGTCATCGACCTTCACCGGCGTGGGTTCTTGCCGACTCTTCTGGATGACCCTGCGCCGGTGCAAAGGGCACTTGCCGTGGGGCGAGAGTGGCTCGGACCAAACCATCCTGCCGTGCTTTGCCTTCCGATCGGCGTCGCAATCCATCATGGCCGGCTGCCCGGGCCCTTCCTGCGGGAGGTCGAGGTGCTTCTTGGAGCCGGTGTCCTGCGCGTAACCGTCGCGTCCCCGACCCTCGCTCAGGGACTAAACCTGAACGCGGCAGTGCTCTTGATTCCCACGCTCTATCGCGCGGGTGTCCCGCTGTCGGCCGAGGAGTTTGCCAACGTAGCTGGCCGCGCGGGGCGTGCTTTTGTTGATCTTGAAGGCTTGGTCCTTCACGTCATGTTTCAACCGGCGAATTGGCGCTTTACGGCTTGGCGAAATCTCGTTCGCTCGGCGAAGGCGCGTTCACTTACCAGTGGCATCATTGCCGTGGTCACCGAGGTCATGGCGCGGCTGGCTCGAACAGGCGTGTTCGGTCGCGATGATGCGATGGTGTATCTGGCCAATTCGCAGCAGGCTTGGTTCCCACAAGACCAACCCGCCGACAAAGAAACCATTGAGAGTTTGATTGAACGCCTGGACGCGACAGTTCTCGGACTAGTCGAGGCTCTCGACGCCGACAGCGCCGATTTGCCCCGGCTCCTCGATGAAGCACTGACCGGTTCTCTTTGGTCCAGACAAATCGGCAGGCTGGCTCAGGAGCACCGGCAGCACCAACTTTGGATTCTGCAAGCGCGCGCGCGTTTGATTTGGAACAAGTCGACCGCCATGCAACGCCGCAGTCAGTTCGCCATGGGCGTCGGGTTGGAAGCCGGCCTGGCCATTGACGCGATCGCCGTGGAGTTGACAGGACTGCTCGATCAAGCCGACGACGCCGCGGTGATGGGAAACGGGCCACGCCTCAGCGGCGCTCTCACAGGCCTGGCTGAGCGGCTGCTCCCGATCCGGCCGTTTGTACCGGATGTCGCCTTACCGGCTGATTGGCGCAATCTTCTTACGGCTTGGCTTAGCGGCGCTGACGTTGCGGTCATTGGCCTTGAGAGCATGCGGATCGTGGAGGACGCCTTCGTTTACCGACTGGTCTGGGCGATTGAGGCCGTCCGCATGCGCCGGCGAGCCAACGGGGGTCAATCCGAATCTATCGAGGGTAGCGCGGCCGCAACGCTCGAAAGCGGCGTGCCGCAGACGATGATGGCCATGCTGGTGCGGACGGGGTTGCCCTCACGCATCGCAGCGTTGACGGTCATCACGCAGACCCGGCCGAATTTTGTCGGCGTCGCTGAGATGAACCAATGGCTGCGTTCCAACGAAATGGCAGCGTGGACCGATCAGCCGAACTGGCCGACGCCGGAAACCGCCGACATCTGGAAACAATTCAGAAACGAGGCGCTCGCGGGACGCGAGCAGAAATGGACCTCTCAGGACTGGCGCATGGAAGGCGCTGTCGACGAGCAGGTCGACACGGCGATCCCCGGCAGGATCGATGTCGATCCCGTCAGCGGCCAAGTTTCAGTAACGACGCCAGATTATCGGCGCATCGTTGGAATCCAGCACCGTCTTCGACAATACGCGCCGAACCTCCTCCATGTTGAGTTTGCGGCCGACCGGCAAAGCACGCGGATTATCCGCCAAGGGCGTGGGCAGGCGAGATGGGAATTGCCCGTATAACAAGGGTGGCATTCGCCATGACGCTGCCGCGCGTCGGTGAGGATGGTTGCTCCAAAGGTCATTCAACTGCGAATAAAGCATTTTCCGGATTTCCCATTTTGATCGAGGCCTGGCGGAGCATCTGGGCCACCTGCGCCCACGTCGCGGCGGTGGCCTCGCTGAAGCTACGTCATCTCGATGTCGAGCGCAGGGTGCTCCATCAGGACGCACGCGGTTCACACTACTCAACGCTATCGCTATGATGGAGCGGCGCGATGAACGCGCCCGTTCCGATCAGCGATCTATTCCGGGTTTTGCTGCCTCGGGACCACCCGAATGGCTGGCTGGCGATGATTACGGCCTACGTTGACGATAGCGGAACTCACGGAGGGTCGAAGATTGTTTTGGTGGCAGGCCTGTTCGGAACAGAAGCCCGGCTTGCATCCCTGGAACGGAATTGGCGGAAGCATTTGGAACGACCCTTATGTGGAGCTAAGTCCCGCTTGAAGCGGTTTCATATGGCGGACTGCAATGCCAGTACGCGTGAATTTACTGGCTGGTCCCGTACTGAGACGGACTATTTCTGCCACCAATTGCAAACTGAAATTGTTGAATCCGGGGTAAGTGCATATGGTGCTGCTTGCTCTCGAAACGATTGGGAAGAGCTAATTACCGGGGAACAATTGGCACTTTTGGGCGACCCGGAAGGTGTGTGCATTTGGAATTCTTTTGTAAGGATGATTGCATGGGCACAAGCTAATACGTTCGATCCTAAGATGTCGTTCGTATTCGATAGCCGGCCTGCTGCGTCACAGCGTTACGCGAAGGTCGTATTTGATGCATTCCAGAGACAGATTGAAAACCCCGCATTGACGGGCATTTCGTTCCTGAGTTCATACGATATTGTTCTGCTACAGGCCGCAGATTTGCTCGCTTGGGAATTATACCAACACGCCACCGATATTTTGTTGAACGGAATGCGCTTTCCGCGGCGCCCTCAATTTCGGCGACTTACATCAGAAATGAACTTTGCCGCTCAGATCGTGACTAGAGACAACATGGAACGGATGGTTGCCGAGCACAAAAAACGCGATCCTGCCCTGACGCGAGCCATGGCAGATCATTTTACTTTTTTCGACCCTGAGAACCCTGACTATTCTTCTCTTGTCGGGAAACAAACTTCTTGAAAGCCTTGTCAAATGCTTCGGGATTTTCATCAACCTCGATTTCGCGCGCCATGTCGACGAAGCGCTTCGATTCTTCGGGGTCGTCAGGCTTGGGTGCAAGTTTGCGTGTCATTCTCGCTGGGAGCGGGCTCCCGACGACAAGAAGATCTGGATCTTCCACTTGCGGCGCGGCGTGAAGTTTCACGACGGCACGGACTTCAACGCCGATGCGGTCATCTGGAATCTCGACCGCTATTTCAAGAACGGCAGCGCCCAGTTCGAGATCGCCGCGGCGGCGATGACGCGCGCCCGCATTCCGATCATGGCCGGCTACCGGAAGATCGACGACTTCACCGTCGCGGTCAGCACCAAGCAGCCGGCCTCCTACTTCCCCTATATGGCGGTCTATATCCTGTTCACGTCGCAGGCTTCCTTCGAGAAGGCGGGCCGCGATTGGGCGCGCGTCGCGGTCCTTCCGGCGCCGGCACCGGGCCGTTTCGGCTCGCCAAGGTCGTGCTGCGCGAGGTTGCGGAGCTCGCCCGCTGGGACGGCTACTGGGACGCCGCGCGCAAGGCCAAACTCAACACGATCCGGCTGCTTCCGATACCGGAATCGACGAGCCGAGTTGCCGCGCTGAGATCAGGCCAGGTGGACTGGATCGAGGTTCCACCGCCTGACGGAATTTGGGCCGATCAACGCAGCGCGACTTCGAACGCAACGTCGCTGAAATAAGGGAAGCCCAATCCCGCGCCGAGCAAGCGTCGGCCGCGGCGCAAAGCTGCGCCGGCGATGCGCGCATCCAGCGCGGTACGCGCGAGCGCTGGAAGCTGTCTCGGCTGTCGTACGACCGAGCGGAACACCGCGACGACATCCGGTGTACCGTCGTGACGGAGGCCGACCACGGCGGCAGGCGGGAGCTGCCGGTGGGCTGGATCGATCACTGCGCGGCAGGCGGCGAATGGAATCCGGTATGCGGCGGCGATCCTGGCCGCAACATGGGATTCGGTGTCGACGGCGACGGCACCCGTTTGCTCGTGAAGTCGCCGCTTCTCCAAAGGATCGGCGACGGGAGTGTGCGTCCCGACAATCTCGGCGTGGACGGCGCCCGGAAGCGCCTCGAGCAGCATCCGTGCCCACAGCTGATCTGTTGGAAAGCGTCCCTGGTCAGTCCTGACGCCAGACCCAACGACCCAGTCGCCTGCAACAAGATGTGGCGCCAGCCCGCCGGCGATTCCAAAACTGATGATGCCAAAAGCACCACGCTTGACCGCGGCCTCAAGGGAGGCGACGAGCTGCGAATTATGATTGCAGATCACTGATACGCCCGGACCGAGGGCGATGCGCGCCTCGAGCGCAAGACAGGTGACTGCGATTACGTCCCCCCGGGTCGACATTCAACGCTCGTTCTGTTGGGGTAAAGGCGGCGGTGACGGCCTTAGTCGCAAAGTTCTCCAGAGAGCAGGGGCGGCGATTGCAGTTGAATCTTAGCCCCAACTGCCGGCGCAGGCCGTACCTTTTCCGCAACATTCTTTTGCGATCTATGAGAGCCCGCCTGGAGGCGGGCTTTGTGCAACGGTATCTGCCGCTAGCGGACGTCGTGGACATGACCAGGCCGAAGGGGTTCGGCCGCCTCAAGCAGGCCGTTCTGTTAGATTGGCGGCGCCTGTTCTCGCCTTTTTATGGAGAATTGACTCGTCCGACCGCCTTCCGTGGACATAGGATTTTCTTCACCAATACCACACGAGGGGCGGCACCTCGGGTGTTCCATGCGTCGCATTGAGATTTTGCCTGGAGCAAACCGCCACAAGCGGCCATTTTGGGCGGAGTTCATTTTTGCCCTCGATAGTTGGTTGCGACGGCGGGAGGGTGTGTTCGAGTACAGCCACAAGCCGGACTGCATTTTTCGGGCCCAGCTCAGCCGACTGTCCAATGACGTTCTGCTATCCGATGGAACGTTTGGCCGCCCCGGTGACCGAGTGATTGACCTGCACCTTTGGAATGAGCAGATCCCGGTCACGCCTATAGCAGGCCATTCGCTGGCATGGGGATGCCGTTTTAACCGGAGCTTCGCGGAATCCCTTCGCAGATTAGCTAGATTTCTAATGAGTGACCCGGAACTCTCGGACATAAACATCATCCGCGCGAATATAAACCTCGACCTGCTTCATCGTATCGCCGCGCGACATGGATTCGAGGCCATTCGCGACCCAGTTAGGCTTTCACCTTGGGAAGGCGTTCATTGGTTCGGCGAAAATATTCTGTATTGGCTGTTGACGCTTGCGTGCAATTCCGGCCGTGCTTGGCCGAATAACTTTTGGCGAAGTCGGCAGCTGATGTATCTCTCTCGGAGGGTACTCGATCGCAAACACATTGCCGCTACGAGAGGGCATCTAACTCCGGTCCGGCACGAAGACGCGGGGACGATCCCGCATCAAGCTGACTCGCAAACCGAATGGTAGCACTGGAAGCACGAAGCATGGCAACGAGTGAGATCAGACCCCGAGGGGGTCGCCCATGATAGATTGCCCAAAACGACACCCGAAATTCGGTCTCTTGCACCCGGGGTCCCGCATTTCGAGACGATCGTGTTCAGCTTGCGCTCAAGATCGTTGGGCAGCAGCAGCGTCTGGATATTGTCGTCGTTGTGACGACCATCTGCATGTTCAGCGTCGGGCGTCGGCGGTTCATATGTAGGAAGGCGTGATGCCGTTTATCCTGGTGTGATGGACGAGGTTGACCTCGTTCTTATTGGTGCGTTGGGGCAGCCCGAGCGCCTCACGCACCCTGTCCTTGAGGGCGCGTTCGATCTGGCGCGTGCGGTCGATGTAGTCATCCGCGTCCCGCTCAACGGATTCCATTTCGGCGAGGTATTGTTCATCGGTGAGCCGCGCGTTTATCAGGGCGTCCCTGAACGCGCGTGTCCGTTCGTCCCGCGGATCGTCGTCGATGGCGGGCAACGGGACGAGGGGCAACTCCTGGCCATTGTTGAGCTTGTAGAACAGTATATCCGGAAGTTCATCCACTACCCGAATGTGGGAATTGGAGCGCGGGCCAAGCTTTGTAGCGATTAAGGGATTACGCCTGCTCAAATCGAGCAGCTTTGGGCGCAGATTCTCGATCCTCTGCTTTACTAATTGTGCAAGATCGTTCGCATT
>JGI12053J15887_10001460_pt1 | contig 11015 bp, 7 predicted proteins | sample MedBloCAOM1_O3_FD_15887 | JGI IMG/M metagenome (IMG submission 15887) | reverse complement strand
GCGAGCTCCTCGCAGCCAGGTCGTAATGCCTGGCGGGCGGTGTCCCGGACCTCCCGAGCCTGCGGTTACGAGCCGCAGCCGCGGGACGCCACTCCCCGCTCTGCCTTCAGGATCGTCTCCGGAGACGCCCCTCCATGAGCGAGGATGCGAATCTTATACTACGAATTCGTTACGTAGTCAAGCGATATCTACGAATCGTAGCCGCTGGAAATCGTCTTATCGCTTCGACCATACCGCCAGTTCGTAGCCGTCGGGGTCGAGGAAATGGAAACGCTGTCCGCCGGGGAAATCGAAGATCGGTTTTACGATTCGGCCGCCGGCGGCTTCGACCCGCCCTTGTGCAGCAACCAGATCGACGGCGTAGAGGATCACGAGCGGACCACCCGGACGCGGCGGCGTTCCGGTCGTGAATCCGCCGTGCAATCGACCATCGGAGAATTCGCAATAGGTCGGCCCGTAATCCGTGAATGTCCAGGCGAACGCCTTTCCGTAGAACGCCTTTGAACGCTCCACGTCGGCAACTCCCATTTCGATATAGTCGATGCGGCGGTCGTTCTCTGTCTGCGCCATGATTTGTTCTCTCATCCCGCGATCTTGTTGAACGTCTTGGACTGCGGACGTGTCGCGCAAGCCCTTCTCCGCGACATGCTGCGATCACAATTCAAGCCAATCTGCCGCCATCGGCCACGAGCGTCTTGAACGAAACGGCCAATCTCGCAATGCCCGCATCGGACGAGCCGGGAGCTTTGGGTGACGACAGACGCAACGGAGAACCGCATACTTGCACAAGCGGCCGGAAGCTACCGAGAGCGACCGGTCCACGGAGCGCTGCAGGATCATTTCGCCTGCATTTGGGTCCATCGATTGCCCAGGCCAGACGTGCAGCCGATGGTGATCGTGCCAGATGGCTGTATCGACCTGGAATGGATCGACGGAACCTTGCGGATCGCCGGCCCGGATCGAGCACCTAAAATTGAACGACTGGCGGCGGGCGCAACGGTCGTGGGGTTCCGCTTCCGCCCGGCCGTCGCCGGCGCCTGGTTGGGACTGCCGGCGTCCGAGGCCGTCAACCGCCGCATCCCGCTGGAGGAGTTCTGGGGCCCCGAGGCACGCCGCATGGCCGAAAGGGCGGGCGAGGCGCGCGACATCGGCGCGCTCGTGCGGGTGATCGAGATCGCGTTGGCGCGGCGAGCACCATCGGCCCCGTCGCGTCGACTGGATATGCACGCGGCGTTCGAACTGCTGTCGAGCGGCGCGCCGTCTGGCAAATCGCTCATCCCCTGGCTTGCCGGAGAGCTCGCGCTGAGCGAGCGAACCTTGCGCAGGCGGTTCGAAACGGCATTCGGTTATGGACCGAAGACGCTCGACCGCATTCTTCGATTTCAGCGCTTCCTCAGACTCCTGCGCGGCTCCCGGAATGGTTCGGCGGCGAGTCTCGCCCTGGAAGCCGGCTATGCCGACCAGGCGCATCTCGGGCGCGAAAGCCGTCGGCTAGCGGCCGCGACGCCCCGCCAGATCGCAGCTCTCGCCGTGGACCGTAGGGCGCAATAGCGAGCGCATTGCGCCGATCTCAGCAGCCTCTCCGAACACACCTGATCCAGCCGAAGCCGCGATCCACCGAGCGATCCGGGTGGTCCCGCCGGCCGCTCTTGTTTACCTGGCGGCGTTGGATACATAACCGCCACCGAGCGGGCGATTGCGCCCCGCGGCCACGGAGAAGGTGGCCGAGTGGTTGAAAGCACCGCAGCCGAAATTTCCTCACGTTGTCCTGAGCCGTTGCGGGCAATGCCAACCGGTCAGTAAGATCAGATGTAGACCGCCGCCACAGGATCACAATCTGGGAGCTCGCCCCGCGCATCACCGGTTCGATTTGTCTCGCGACAGAAACGCGCTTATTCCCTCCATCTTTCTTCCGGCAAAACAAAACCCGATCGGCAAGATAGAGCGATGGCCTCTGGCCAGGACGCCCACAAGAGGTTGACCCATGAACGCTGCCACCCTTTTGATGATCGTCGTTGGCGCAATTGTGGGGGGCTTCATCTCGCATTGGCTCTCGCTGTACGCGAAGTCGCGGAGGCGGCCGCGGCTCGAGTTCCAAACCGGTTCGGAGGCTCCGTTTGTCGTCGCTGCGCCGCACAATGAATCGCCGACACCGCGAATGACATGGATTCGCGTGCGTGTGCGCAATCATGGCTGGCGCGATGCAAAATCTTGCCGCGTCTATTTGACGGACCTCAGCAAGGACGGCGACAAACGTGACGACGTTATTTTGAAGGACGATGCGCTTGCGCTCTGGGCATCGAACGGCGGGGACGGCGACATGAACGCCCCTCTTACGATCTCGCGAGGTTTTGCCCGCTTCTACGACATCGCATATTTTCTTGATCGCGACGAGCTGAAAGTCTCCTCATCCCAATACGACGTCAGAACGACAGCCAAACTCGCGCCCGGCGTTTACCTGTTCGGTATCGCGGCCAGCGGCGCCAATTTCGACCCGGTCACGGCGAAAATCGAAATCCGATTTGACGTCGCGAACGGACCGGTGGTCGTGTCGTTCAGGTAGGCGCCGCCCCCACGGCGGCCCGCCCAAATACGACGCCCCAGCCGCGGCGTCAAACGGGCTTCGACAGCCATGGATATGCTGACGCCAGCCGGTTCCTGATCGCGACGACTGCCGTGGCCGACCCGCGTTGACGAGGCGTTGCGGGCGGCGCTACACAAGGCGACATCAGCCGCCGCCGCTCGGTAGTATAATGGCGCCAGGAGGCGCTGTCCGCGCTTGCACCCGAGGACAAAATTGTTACCTATGGCAACGGTTTGGAGAGGTGGCAGAGTGGTCGATCGCACCGCACTCGAAATGCGGCATACGGGCAACCGTATCGGGGGTTCAAATCCCTCCCTCTCCGCCAGACTTCTCTGATAAATATTTGATATTATTCCAGAATTATTCCTCGCCTCAGTGGTGCCCTAGCATGTGCCCCAACAACTGAGACTCGTAGGTTAGCACTCGAAGTAGTTCGTCCAGATGAACGACGTGGCTATCGACACGGTTCGCGCCTCACGAGACGGCCATCATGCCCTAGCCCTACCCTAGCCATACTGATTCGCGTTTGGCGGGTTGGAACTTGCGATTCCGTTTTCGTCTGGAGCGACACGGGCGTGCCCTCGACGAGAAATTCCAAAGGAAATTCTGGTTCCAACTCTTTGCCCCTTAGGCATGACCTGCCACTGAAAGTAGCACCTCGCTCCAAAGTGTCGAGTTGTAGTGTCGCCGCGAGAGCAATTCTGCACCGAGGCGCTGCGACTCAGATCGAGCGGCCCTGAAGGAACCAGCGGCTACGCTGCGTTTTCCTCCGCTGCGGAATATTGCAGCCGGGCGAGGTGGTCGTCGTGCGCTCCGGCCGCCTGGAGATCCTTCCATAAGCTCTGCCAAACGCGCTTTGCCTGCGCGGGATCCAAGCGTCCGTCTTTGTGCGCATCGATCAGGTCGCCGAGGGCGACGTCAAAGAGGCCACGTCGCCGCTCTGCGGATTTTTCCCGCGCGAGTTCCGACGCGAGGGCGTACTCTTTCGCGTCGGCGTCCTGGCGCATTGCCAGCAGCACGAGGGCCAGATCGAATCGCGTTCCGATGTCGGTCGGATCCGCGCTCACAGCGCTGCGGAGCCAATGCTCGGCTCCCTCGTACTGTTTCAACATGAAGTGGCACCAGGCGAGCAGCTCTTTGGGAACGTCGGCGCGTTGGTCGATCAGTTCCCGGATCAGCCGCTCGCCTTTCTCCTTGCTGTCAGGTTGCTGCATCAGCGCCCCGGCCAATTCCCTCTTCGCATAGCCGTTGTCGGGATCAAGCGTGCTCGCTTTTTCGAACATCGGCGTCAGCTGGTCCAGGGGCGTCCTGCCGGCCCGACGCAGGACCCAGCCGAGGATCGACCAAAGCCATCCGAGCCGCCTTTTCGCGTCGGCGTCGCTTGCGTCAGCTGAGACTCTGCCGATGGCCCGTTCCAGCAATGCGGTGGCCTGCTCGTACTCGGCGATCTCGGCGAGGAACAGCGCCTTGTACGCGTGCGCAGCGCCGAGCGCATTGTCGACCTGTGCGGCGCGCCCGAGCGCCTGGAGCGCCTCGCCGTACCGGTCGAGTTCCCGCAAGCTCTGCGCCAGCCAGATGCCGACCGTGAGCCGGAGATCATCTGGAACTAGCGGCTCCGCGGCTTGTAGAGGCTCGACGGCGTCCTCGAATCGGCCGGCAGCCCAGAGCAGCTGGCCCTTTGCGGCGAGCGCGCGGCCGTTCTTCTTGAATCGGGCCAGCCTGCGCTCCACCTCGTTGAGAGCCTCCTCCGACATGTCGGCTCGGACCAGTGCATCGATCAACGCGCCGAATTTCTCGTCGTCCGCGCGCGCGGCGCGGGATGCGCGCCGATAGAAGCGCACGGCCTCGGCAAGATCGCCGTTGCCGTCGAGCGCCTGGGCTTTGAGGCTGAGCAGGCTTGCGGAGTCTGGCACGAGGGCCAGTGCCCCATCAGCTTGCGCAATCGCCTCGGCGTAGTTCCCTAGGCGCAAGAGCCGGGCCGCAAGCATTTCCCGAGGCTCCACGCGGTCGGGCCAACGGTCGATGATTTCCTTGAGCAGATCGACTTGCTCCGATTCGGACTTTGCGAACTCGCCGAGTCGCTCGAGCAGCACCGTCGGCCCCAGCTCCATGACTCTGCGCAGCACCTGAGACTTTGTCGCCTTCTCGGCGACTGCCCGCAGCCAATCTATGGCCTTGCGGCCGATGTTGGGCACGCTGGAAACGGCGATTTGCAGCTGGACCTGAACACGCGCCTGCACCACGCGCACGTCATCCTCGCTGAGCAATCGGGAAGCCTGCTTCAACAGCCGGTGCGCGGTCGACGCATCTCTGGCTCCCACGGCTTTGGCATGCTCGAGGGCGACCCAGGCAAGATCGGCCGAGTCGACCCGCGCTCGGCTGAAGTCCGACAGTGCCGCCTCGGTGTTCCCCTGGTCGCGCAAGATCATGCCGCGCAGTCCGAGCGCCCAAGGATCGTTCGGAAATTTTTCCAGCGTGGCATCGAGGAGCTGCTTGGCGGCGGCATCCTTGCCCTGCGTGTGCAACAGCAACGTCAGCATGCTGAGCGCCTGCGGGTCGTCCGGCTTGATCTTCAAAGCCGCGCGCAGCAACCGTTGCGCGGTCGCAAGATCGTCGTCCTTCCCGGCCGCGGTGGCGGCCTTGCAGTAGGTGCGCAGCGCCTCCTCGTTTTTTCCGGCGTCCTCGAGGGTCCCGGCAAGGGCCTCGAGCAGCACTTTGTCGCCGGGCGCCAGCTGGAGCCCCTTCTTCAGCGCGTCCGTTGCTTGTAGGCGCTCGCCCCGCTCGCGATACGCCATGCCGAGATAGGCGAAAGAATCGGCCGCCATCACGCCGGTTTTCTGGGCGCACTCCAGCATCCGGATCGCGGCCTTGGTGTCCTTGGTGCGGAACAGCGCAATGGCGTAGTCGGTATAGAGGCGGCTTTCCGGCAGGTCCGTCGTGATGAAGCGTTCGTTTTTCCGGAACAGCTTGATCGCTTTCCGGAACGCCTCGTCCTGCCTGGCTCGTTCTGTTTCCGCCGAGGCGTCGTCCTGGTATTCCAATGCGCGCTCGGCTCGACGCCAATGGATCCGTCCCTGCAGGGAATACGCCGAGGCCGCCAAAAGATTGTAGCGGCCGTCCCGCAGCTTTTCTGCGGTCGAAATGATCGTGCCGAGGCTCGCCTCGGCGGCGTCGTACCGGCGCAGACGATACTCTCCGCGCGCGTCTTCCAGCGCACCCTGCAGCTTGGCGAAACGTTCTTCTTCCTGCGTTGGCCCGGACGGGTCGCCGCCCGGGACGATGCCGCCCTCGACCGGCAGCCATTTGGCAGTCATTACAGACCCCTCGTTTGCCCGCGCGGTTTCTCGGCAGGACGCTGGTCCATTTCGGCCTTCACCCGGTGCGCCAAGCGATGCGCGCGCTTGGAAATGTCTCCGGTCCGAGCGGCATCGAGCCGTGCGAGCCAGACGGCGTTGAGCGCGTGCCGCAGATCGTGCTTGTCCGAGATTTCGATCCCGTCGACGGCGGCGTCGCTATGCAATTTCTCCGCCCAATTTCTCGCCGACTTCCATTCCGCCACGGTGAAGTAGGGATATGAGAACATCGTGAGTCGCATGAACAGCGTGGCGACGGCCGTCTCGACGACCTCGGCTTTCGATAGATCGATGGGCATGCCGGCCTGATGCTTCGCGGCCTTCCAGGCCGACGCCAGATTGTCCGCGACCGTTTGATATGAGTCCGAAAATGCGTCGGGCTTTGTTGGATCCATGTGGCGCAGCATGCTCTCGGTCGCACGCACGCGAAGGTCGTCCTGGGCGCGCGTAGGATCGAACAGCAGCGTGACTGCCGCCAAGGCGTAGGCCGGACCCATAAAGTAAGTGGCGAAGGCGTCGCCGAGACACTGCTGGATGGTTGGGTCCTCGATCACCTTCGAGCCGTCAGGTCCGAACGGCTTGGCGAGGAGATTGTCGAACTGCGCGCGTGCCGAGACCCGCCAGAGCTCGTGCGCCGCCAACGGAAGGCCCCAGATAGTCCATTCCGGGTATCGCAGCCGAATGAAGCGATCGATCCGCATCATCATGCTGCTGATGCCGCCCGGGATCACGTTCGGATGAGTTCTGGACTTACTAATCGATCGAATAAGCGCGTCGGCAAGTTCGCAGATGTCCGCATCCAGGCGCGCGTCGCGCAATGCGATACCGCCCAGCAGCTCGATGCTTTCGTTGAAAACGTCATCGTTTGCCTCTGCTTCGGCCTTGGAAAGCGCCTGCCAGGCATTCGGCCCAGAGAGGTCTTTTTCGATTTCCTCGACGTTCCCCTGCAGTTCGGCAGCACGGTTGTTGAGGCTCTGCCAGGTGGTCTCGCCTTCCGCCCTCATCTGAACCAGGAATGACTTCCGGCCCAGCTCCGTCAGCTTGGCCTTTGCGTTCGCCAGGCCCTCGGCCATGTCCTCGAGACGTTCGTGAACGTCCTTGACGTCTTCCTTGCGCGGCACCTCCCCTCGAACAACCCCTCGACGCAAGTCGGCCACCTTATCGCTGAGCTTCACCGCAGATTCGTGCATATTGGACAAGCAATCACCGAAATCTTTGAATTGTCCCAAAAGGCTGGGGAGATCTTTGAACGCGGCATGCGCTCGCTTCAGATTCAGCCGCAGCGTTTCGGCGCGGATGCTCAGCAAGAGAGTTTCCGCCGGGTGTTGCCTCATGCGCTCCCCCTCAGTCGCCGCCCGCGACTCGCTCCTGCCAGAGCTGCAGAGCGCGAGCGCTGATGGTTACCGGGTCGCCGCCGCCGGCGCGCGCCAGCCATGCGGCGTTGAGAACATCGCACGCGGAAAACCGTCCCTCGGGGTTTTTCGCGGGATCCGTCAGCACATATTGCAGCGTTCGGTCGGCGTAGCTCCAGTTGTCATACTGGGCGCCCCGCGCAACCTTCCGCACGACGTCATAAAGCTGGTACGCCATCTCCGGCACCCACTCGCCCTTGCAATTTCCCTTCTCCGCGAAGCCGAGCAGATCCAACCATTGCGCCTCGAGCGCGTTGATTGCCGTCGTGTACGGGGCCTGCTCTCCCCGGTTCATCTCGCGCAGGATTTCGAGAATGGCGGCCGCCCGCGCCGCACAGCTCGGATGCGTCGACTGGTCGCCGTTGCAGGCCTGCGCCACGTCGAAACGCAGCAGCAGCGCGCTGGCGGCGTAGCAAGGTCCGACGCAATAGGTGGCGAAAGCATCGGCGAACAGCTCGTTCAGCCAAAATCTCCACTTCTCCTGGTCGGATTCGGACTTGACGCCTTTGGAGGCCAATTGCTCGGAGATGAACTCGCGAACGGCTTGTGAGCGCTGCAAGCCGTCCTCCCAACTGGTCAGCCGGTAGGCCGCGAAATGCCCGAACTCGTGCGCAACGACGGGCACGTCCCAGATGCCGGCCGGAGGAAAGCGGAGGCGGATGATCTCCACGAAGTCGGAAAACGAATCGTCTACGTCCGGCGCGATCACGGGGGGAACTCCGAGCGGCAGCTTTGCGCTGAGCTCCGCGACCAGGCCACGGGCCAGGGGACCCGCGCCGGAATCCGGCAGTGCCGGACCGCCCATCGCCTGCAGATAGGCCAAGACCTCGCGGAACAGCGTTGCGTCCGCTTTTTCCCAGACGGCCAGGCTGTGCCAGGCACCCTCGGAGGCGCGCGCGTCCCGGATCGCATCATCCAGCCGGTCGCGACTGTTCGCGATGGCCGCCGCAAAGGCCGGTGCCGCTCCGACCGCCGCATCCGCCATGTTCAACCGCTCGCGCAGGGCCCGCAGCCGGTCCATCAGCAGGGAGATGGCGTCCATGGCATGACCTCATGGTATTCGGGCGGCGACCTGCTCGACGCCGTCGCTCCAGGCCAGCACGCGCCACGCGCCGGTATATTGCCGGCCGACGAGCACCGTCGTGCCGATCGCCAGGACATACGCGATGGCCAGCGTCGGCACGAGCCAAGGCGCGGCGAAATGCACGAGGGCCAGGAGCACGCCGGCCAGCTGGATGGCACGCAGCACCGCGCGCAACAGCGTATTGTCGCGATTGAAGTCGCGGGCCAGCGGAGGCAGCGAATTGCTCGCGCTGTCGACCTTGGAGATACTCAGTGTCGGGCTCGCCAGGATGGTCTTGATGCGGCCCTTCACCGCGTTGGCGCCCACGAGGGACTCCAGCAGCGTGCGGCCGGACACGCCGGCGCCCTTCACGATCCGCCGGATCTGCTCCTTGACCTCCTTGAAGGCGTCCTTGCCGAACATCTCCATCAGAGCTTCGATCGCGCGCTTCAGCTTTTCCAGGCCCTTGCGCAGGATCTGCCCTGCGCCGGCGACGATGGGCACGGCTTCGCCGATCTGCCCCAGCGCCTTGACGATTTCGGCCGCGTCGAGCTTCTTCAGCTCGGTCATCGCCGTCTTGATGGTTTTTTCCGACTCGCCGGCGATCTCTCCGAGAAGCTGGCCTGAATAGTGCTGGAATTGGCTCGTCGCCGTGTCCAGCGTCGCAGATTTCAGGTTCAGGCTGGCTTCAAAATCGGTGGACACGCGCGCCGGCGCCAGCAACTCCTCGCGCGTCGTCGCCATCTGCCGTCGCGCGTCCTTCAAGAATTCGCCGTCGCCTTGCTCCTTGGGTTTCTCTGCCCGCAAACCGGCGGCGACCAGGACATTGGCTGATTGTAGATCGAACAGAACCGCCGAAAGCCGGCCGGAAACGGACGCGGGCGGCGGTACGCCAGGTTCCATTTGGAAGCCGAGACGAACATCGGCGATGCTGTCTTTCTCGGCCGCGCTCAAGAGCTGCTTGGTTGCAGCCTCCCGTGTGCGCGGCTCGCCGAGGCTCTCCTCGAAGCGTTCGGTGGCTTGCAACAGCACGGCCGATCGCCGCGTGTACTCGGAAGTTCCTGGGGCCATGGCGGCGGGTCCCTCAACCAACGGTGTAGCGAGCTTATCCTATACAACCCACCGCCCGCAATATGGTTTGAGGGTTGCCACCACGCGCCAACGGCGCCGCTCGACCGACGAAGGCGGAAGGCCCCCGACGGCTCGACGGTCGCGTATTTGATTTTCGAACCGAATTTCAAACCGCCCCAAGCGGGCACGAGCATCGAAAGACCTTGCCAAGTTGATGAGTTGCAGCCGCCCGCGAAGTTGATGATTTTTTCAAACGAATTTCAAATGGCCCAGGGCGGCTTGCCGATAATCGAAGCACCTTCCGAATTGAGGATGGAGAAGCGCTGTTACGACAGTTGATATAGGCTATGGGGTCGGAGGATGGAAAACTGTCGGCTATCTGCAGCAGCGGGTCTGCGGTCCAAGTGTCCCGTGCGCTGAGATGGCTGACCGGCATCGTTCGGCACAAAGCAAAACCCCCGGCGGTTGGCCGCCGGGGGTTGGTCGCTTGCCAGGATCGCTCAGGCGATCATGGATAGAAGTTGCGCTGCCAGCGGAACATCGCCGACCAGACGTTCTGGTCGTCAATTACACCGTTTAGGACTGCCGGGCGTGAGCCGTTCGCCGTCAAGTTCGCCGGGCCTTTGAACGCGGTCTCGTGACGGGTATACATCACTTCCATACCGATATCGAGCTGCGCCACCGGGTTCCACTGGGTACGGGTATAGGCTTCCCAGAAGCTGTAGTTGGGGCTGCAGCTGTTACCCCGAAGCAGAGTGATAGCGGTGAGGGTCGCGGCACCTCCCGCCGGCACGCCGCAGGCCACCGCCGCCCCAGCGGTTTGCGAGAGGATCAGGTTTCTCGCGGCGGCGTCGTAGCTGATATTCACGTAGCCACCACCAACCGCGGTCCGCCATTTCGGGTTCCAGATGTGCTCGTACGCGGCAAGAGCACTCCACACCCTGGTGAGCTCGATCTGGGTGCCGGTGCCGAACACGCCATCAGAGAGCCAGCCGAGGCCTACGTGGTCGCTGTTGTTGTAGAGCTGCCAGGACGCCTCGTTGGTGCAACGGCCGCCGTTGCCTTCGGAGTAGCAGACGTTGAACCCAATCATGTCGTTGCCCGGCAGGTTGAACTTGGCGCCGCCCGCGACTGCCCAGCCGAACTTGTCTTCGGGATGGCCGTTGTTGACGTTGTTGGGGAACTGATAGTAGGCACCGCTGGTGTCATGCAGCGCGACGCTGATGCCGGCGAAGCCCCAGGCCTGGTCGACCCGCAGGTTGGCGACNATGTCCGGCACCCGGAAACCGAACATGGCGGCGGGTGCTTGTAGCTGGAATGCATTGTCGGTGNCGANCANGCCGTTGAAGGNGAAGAACCCGGGAGTCAGCACGTCGATGGAGCCCGACGCGTTGTTCCTGTGGTTGTTGGGGTCTTCCAGCGACAGCGAGCCGGAGAAGCCGTTGCCGAACTGGGCGGTATAGGCCCAGAGGTTCTGGCCCGACGCACCGGTGTCACCCGACACCCGCACGTTGTGGTAGCTGTAAGCGCCG
>JGI12053J15887_10001459_pt1 | contig 11020 bp, 9 predicted proteins | sample MedBloCAOM1_O3_FD_15887 | JGI IMG/M metagenome (IMG submission 15887) | reverse complement strand
CCGATCTGCTGCATGAGTGAAATCGGCGCCTGGCAGAATACATCGATGACGCCACCTTGCAGCGCCGCGAAGGCCGCCTCGTCGGTCGGAAAATCGATGATGGTGAGCGTGTCGAGATAGGGCTGGCCGCTGCGCCAATAATGCTCGTTGCGTGTGTAGACGCTCTGCTCGCCGGGGGTGAAACTTTTGTATTTGAACGGGCCAGTGCCGACTGGGTTCTTCACATCGTAATCGGTGGGCACGATCGAGAAGTATTCCGGCGCCGACATGCCGCCGGGGAAATCCGCATAAGGCGTCTTCATCGGCAGGCGCAGCGTCCGTGCATCGAGCGACTTGGCATTGGCGAAATCGACGGGTGAAAGGGGTGTCGCACCCGGCAGCGGCGCCTTGGGATCGACGATGCGCTTGAGCGAGAACAGAACGTCGTCGGCCGTCACGTCCTTGCCGTTGTGGAAAGTCAGGCCGGCGCGAAGACGAATGGTCCATTCCGTGGCCGTTGCATTCGGCTCGAGCGATTCGGCGAGGATATTGGAGACCACGCCATGCCGATCGACGGAGACCAGCGGCTCGAACAGCGCCAGGATGCGCGGATTGTCGAGCTGCGTGACGGTATTGCTTGCGGAGATGGTGTCCGAGCTGCTGCCGCCCGTCATGCCGACACGCAGATTGCCGCCGCGCTTGGGCGTCGTGCTCTGCGCCCGCGCCGCTTGCCCGCCCGCCATCAGGGTGGCGGCGGCGCCCAGGCCAACACCGGTGGTGGCGAGGAATCCGCGTCGGGTCGGCGTCAGGAGACGATCCTGCGGCCCATCATGTCGCTGGCTCATGGCTTCACTTCCCCCCGGGCGCCCTGCGATCAGGCGCGCGCCTCGTCATGTGCCGTCAGCATGACGGGCACCCGCATTGATGACAAGTGGACGGGGTTTCGGGGTGGACTGGCTGCCCACCGCACTGGGCGGGCGTGGACATCACCCAAAAGGCGTATGCTGAGTACGTTATTTTAGCAAAACAGTTGGATGCGAAAGCGCTGCGTTGGGTTCGGAGTTTCGCCAGACACAATCTGTCAGCATCGGCATCAGTTATCTCTCGTCTGCTGGTTTGTTGCTAACTTCTTACGCGGATATCGGCTGATCGTTCGCGTGGGATACAAAGAAAGTTGACTCCGTTTACGTGGACATCGTAATCGTGACTGATAATCTTCTGTTGTAGTGCAGTGCGGTCGGATTTGAAGAATTCGATATACATGACCGGTCGGCAGTTGCTGATAGTTTGGTTAGCGCCTTCGAGGATCTGCATTTCCATCCCTTCAGCATCGATTTTCAGAAGATTGACATTAGTGAATTCAAAAGAATCAAGCGTTGCCAGACGCACGTATTCTATCTTTTCGGGATTCTTCCCTCGTGTCTGGGATAAGGCCTCCTTCTGTTGTGGGCCAAACTCGATACTTCCAAAATTTAGTGATTTGTCCTAATCGAACTGAGGAATTTCTATAAGATCTTCTCTCTCTCCTAAAGCGATGTTATGGCAAAAAACATTCGTGACGCCGTTCAAAGCCATTGTGCCCGCGAGCATATTAAAGATAATCCGTTGTGGCTCGAAAGCGTAAATCTTGCCTTGACTGCCGATGGCGCTAGTTAACCCAAGAGAGTAGGCGCCGACGTTAGCACCAACGTCAACGAAGACATGAGGCGCCTCGATCGTGGCGAGGATGCTTCTCATTAGTTCGATATCGCCATGCCCCTCGGCTGCGCCCGTGCGCAGCAAGGCTCCAGTCTGATTGATATCGTATCGGCTTAAGATCATCTGGCCGTACACCGTCGGGGCAACGAAGCTAAATGGAAGAGCCATGGCCGTGGGGACACCTCTCCAGTAAAGGCGACAAGTGGAACGATATCGTAATGAAAATCGCGTCGGTCGTAAACGCGCAAGATGATGTTGGAGCAAATTCCGGCCACCCTTTCAGCGCATGGCAATTTTGCCGACTGAGACAGAAATGAGAGATTTGGATCAATTAAGATGCTGATTTTCGTCGTGGCACGAGAAACGGATCAAGATCTCAGAGCCACCCCAACTACTGCGCCTAGAGGATTAAGATAACCAAGCCGCGCCTTGCGGTTTGGCCTCTCGTCTGCTCAAGAAGAAAGTCTCTTCGCTGCTTCGCAAATACCTTGCGGTTGTTGCGGGCTCGCCTGCCCCCGATCCGGAGACGACGATGACCGACACGCCAAGCAGCACGCGCAATCCGTCCCGCCGCGGATTGATGACTGGCGGGATCGCGGCGCTGGGTGCCGCCCAATTGCTGGCGGAACTGATTCCCTCGGCGCATGCGGCGACCGCGAAGGCCGAGCCCATCATCGCGCCAGGTGCGCCGCCAGGCGGTTACAACATTCTCTTCATCCTCGTCGATCAAGAGCATTTCTTTGAGGAATGGCCAATTCCGGTTCCCGGCCGCGAATGGATCAAGAAAAACGGTGTCACCTTCACGAACCATCAGGCGGCGTCTTGCGTTTGTTCGCCCGCGCGTTCGACCATCTATACCGGCCAGCACATCCAGAACACCGGCATCTTCGACAATGCCGGTTCGCTTTGGCAGCCCGATATGTCCACCGAGGTGAAAACCATCGGACACCGCATGGCAGCGCTGGGTTATCACGCGGCCTATCAGGGTAAATGGCATCTGAGCTACAATCTGGACCAGGCGAAGAAAGCGATCGACGCGCCGCTGGCGGATTACCGCAAGATCATCCAATCCTATGGCTTCGACGATTTCTTCGGCGTCGGCGACATCATCGATACGACGCTCGGCGGCTACAATTACGATGACACCACCACGGCGTTCACAACGCGCTGGCTGCGCACGCAGGGTGAGACTTTGCGAGCGGCGGGCAAGCCCTGGTATCTCGCCGTCAATTTCGTCAACCCGCATGATGTGATGTATGTAGATTCCGATTTGCCAGGCGAGACCGTGCAGGGGAAGTCCCATGCTATGCCGATCGCGCGACCGCCCGCCGATGCGATCTACCAGTCGGAATGGGACGTGGCACTACCGGCAACGCGCGGCCAGTCCTTCGATGCGCCCGGCCGCCCGCGCGGGCAGAAGATTTATCAGAGCGTGCAGGACACCCTCGTCGGCGCCTGGCCGGATGAGGATCGCCGCTGGCGGCTGCTGCGCAACTATTACTACAACTGCATCCGCGACTGCGACCGGCAAGTCGTTCGTGTGCTGCAGTCGCTCAAAGACAATGGCATGGACAAGAACACCATCATCGTCTTCACCGCCGATCACGGCGAGCTTGGCGGCAATCATCAGATGCGCGGCAAGGGGAATTGCGCCTATCGCCAGCAGAACCATCTGCCGCTGATGATTGTCCATCCCGCCTATCCCGGCGGCGTGACCTGCAAGGCAGTGACCTCGCAGATCGACCTTGCGCCGACACTGATGGCGCTCACCGGCGCCGAGCCGGAGGCGCTGAGCACGGTCGGGTTCGGCCTCAAGGGACGCAATTTCTCAGGCTTGATGGGCGCGCCGGACAAGGCCGATTATAACTCGCTCAGGCCGGCATCGCTCTTCAACTACAACATGCTGTCGTTTCAGGACGCCAAATGGGCGAAGATGATGGACGACTATATGGATTCATCGGCTTCGGCGCCCGATAAGATCGCGGCGCTGCTCAAGACCGAGCCCGATTTCCACGACCGCTGCGGCATTCGTAGCGTTTTCGATGGGCGCTATCGGTTCAGCCGCTATTTCGCTCCGCTCGATTTCAATACGCCCACGAGTTATGAGGATCTGACCGCCAATAATGACCTTGAGCTTTATGACCTGCGGAACGACCCGGAGGAGGTCGATAACCTCGCGCTCACTCCGTCCGCGCATACCGATCTCATCATGGCGATGAACACCACGCTCAACCAGCGCCTTGCCGAGGAGGTCGGCGATGATGANGGGAGCTTCCTACCGATCCGAGATGGAAAGTGGTATTTTCCCCCAAAATCGGAACGGTGAGGGCTCGGGCCGGTTGCTATGATGGAGAGCGCAAGATGAAGAGAACCATCCCGTCGTTTCTGGGGCTCGCCGTTCTAGCGGCGGGTTTGGCCGGGGCGGCGTTGCCGGTTTCGGCCCAGACTCAAAGCAATGCGGTTCCCCTTCGGGAAGGCAATATCTGGGGTGGAGTGGCCCACGATCCGAATCCAGGCGTTGTGGACCCCGAAGAGCGCGCGGCCGGCGTGGCGCCGTCAGCGCAGCAAAACGACGCCATCAACGCGAAGATCAATCATCTTTACGACAAGCTCCTCGACAAGCCGCTCAAGACCCATGCGAATGGCGGGACGCCCTAAGCCGGGTCCCAGGCGCCCGCGATTGGCTCAGTGGATGGCGGCGTGGACGGTTTCCGCGACGGTTTCCGCGGTCGCGGCGGAGAGTGTCCAACCCAGATGGCCGTGCCCGGTGTTGTAGAAGACACCCTTGCGACTCCCGGAGCCGACGCGCGGCACCATGCTCGGGGTCATCGGCCTCAGCCCTGCCCAGGGGATCGCTGAGCTCGTATCGACCTCTGGGAAAAGATCCCGGGTCCATTCCGCCAGAGGCCTTATGCGATCGGCACGGATATCGAGGTTGTAGCCGTTGAATTCGGCCGTTCCTGCCACCCGGAAACGCTCGCCCAGGCGACTCGAGACGATTTTGGTCTCGTCGTCGAGCAGACTGACACGCGGTGCGCCGCGGCTGCTTTGTTCGGTTAGCAGGGGGATGGTGATGGAGTAGCCTTTGACCGGGTAGATATTGACGCGATCGCCAAGCTGCCGGGCAAAGCGCGGGCTCGCTACCCCCGCGCAAATCACCACTGCATCGGCCTTGAGCGTTTCCAGAGCGCGCGGCTCGCGGCGCTTGTCGGCATGGTGCCAGTCGACGGCGATGCCACCACCCTGATGCGCGAGCAGCCGGACATCCGTGTCATACATGAACTTCACGCCGCGCCGCTCGCAAGCACTGGCCAGGCCGCGCGTGAAGGCGTGGATGTCACCGGTGAAGTCCGAGGCCGTGTAGAAGCCGCCGTAATAGTCGCCTTGCAGCGTGGGTTCGATCGCCCGCATTTCCTCGGGTGTCACGGCCTTACGGTCGAGGCCCCCCTCCGACAAAAGCTCGTTCACCTGCATCGCGTGGTCGAATCCGGCTTTGGCGCGATAGAGGTGGAGGATGCCGGTATTTTCCCGGTGAAACTCGATTCCCTCGGTCTCGGCGATGCGGGTGAGGTGTTTTTGGGCGATGATCGCGAGCCTGACGGTATCGACCGTATTGCGCCGGTAATTCGGGATTTGCCCGACGAACTCGGCCATCCAGGAGTATTTGTGCCAGGACGGCCAGGGGTTCACCAGGAGGGGTGCATCCCGGCGCATCATCCATTTGATACCCTTGAGGATGGTGGCGGCCGTGGTCCATACTTCGGCATTGCTTGCGGAGAGCTGGCCACCATTGGCGTAGGATGTGCCCATGGCGGGATCGCGGTTGCGGTCCAGCACGGTGACATCGTAGCCACGCAGGGCGAGGGCATAGGCGGTCGTGATGCCGGTTACACCGGCTCCGATAACGGCGACATGAGACAAAAGGCGACCTCCGGGCGAGAGAGAGACGATAAAAACTGGACACGCATGTCCAGTCGGCTCCCCCCTCTGTCCCGTTACCTGAGAGTGTAACCCCGATCGCCACGCGGCGATCACGGCTTCCCCTTCGGTGGGTGCCCTTATCGCACCTCTCTCCAGAGTGTCCTGGCCTTGCGGTCCTTGGTGCCTGAGAGATTCCGGGAGGTTGCTCCGTCGGCGCCGGATGGAGGCTGAAGGCCCCGTCCGGTCTCTCCCGCAAGGCTGTAGCGGACATACGAGTATTCCACCCGCAGAGGTTGCTGGCAACGATAATCGGCCGATGGCTGGGTTCCTGCTCGCGCGCGGTTCAGTGCTGCCCATGGATCTTCCTCGAGTCTTGGGCAGGGACGGTCTTGCGGCCGACTCGGCAGACGCCGCCCTCCTGGAACATCGCGCCAGGGAGGGTGCCGTCCAGGCCGCCTTTGCTATTCGGAAAGGTTAGTCACGTTAGATCGAAAACTGTCGGCCCATTCTCTCGCAACCAATCGGTTCCGCGCGGGTCTCAGCAATGGCGCGGGGGATGTTATTCAACACGGCGGGTATGAGGACTAGATGACCACCACTCTCGCAACAGGTTTCGCAGCTAAAACGGTAACCTCGGCCGAATCATTGCGCGATCCGTGCAATCTCTTCGAGGAAAGGTTGGGATCGATCGAACCCAAACGGAACATCAAGACCGATGCGGCGAATAATATGCGTCTATGATATACAAAGGATCGTTCGAGACTTCGAATCGACTGCTTGCCTGCGATCCAAAATATATCGCAGCTCGTCCCGAACGTTAACCAGCCGTTGCTGCTTAGTGTGATAACACCGGAAAGTGCTATGATCGGCTACACAGCGGTACGTCACGCCAATGGCGAGATAGACGTGACGTCCAAAGGCACCTTGAACGGGGCACCTCCGAGCCACCTGCTGCACCTGAAGCACTATCGGCTGATCCCCGGACCATCACCGACAATATTCGTGAACGGCGTCTCACTGGACACGCTACCACCAGACGAGCAACGCCAGCACGTGTGGGGGCTGACGCACGCCGCCTTGCATGGCTAGGCTCACCCCAGCAGCATGCGCAGATGGTCGTTGAGGAAGCGGCCCTGGGGATCGAGGCGGCGGCGGAGCGCGCGGAAATCCTCGGCGCGGGGATAGATCTGCGTCACATCCTCCGTGTCGAGGAAATGCATCTTGCCCCAATGCGGTCGGGACTTGTAGCGGCGCAGGATCGTGTCCGTGTCGCGGAGGAAGTCCCAATAGTCGATGCCGGGACCGCCGGACACCGAAAGCGTGATGCTGTCCTGATGATGGAAGGGACTCATCCAGGCCGGGTCGCCGGCGGTGAAGCGATACTCGATCGGGAAGATGCAATTGGTGTGTTTGGTGAGCATGAGGTCGCGCACCGCCCGCACGGCGTCCTTGCCGTGTTCCAGCGGCACCGCGTATTCCAGCTCGACGAAGTTGGGCACGTATTCGATGGGATACACATCGGAACTATAGGCGACGCGCTCGAAGGGGCTTTCCTTCGGCGGCGCCTCGGTAATGTCCATCACCTTCATCTCGCAGACATCGGCGGTTTTGTCGGTGCTGGAAACCGCGGCGGTATCGGCAAGGCAATAGAGATGGCGGCTTTCGGGAGTCGGGCACCAGAAGAAGCCGAAATGCCGGTGGGTGGCGGCGAGTTCGTCATGCCGCGCCATGCAGGTCTCGAAATCATCGCGCCATAGCCGCTCGTGCAGATTGTAGGCCGGCATCGTCTGCAGCGTGAGCGCCGAAATTACCCCCAGCGTGCCGACGGAGACCTGGGCCGCATGCAGCAGTTCCGGGTCGCTCTCGTCGATCGCGAGGATGGTGCCGTCCGCTTGCACCAGACGCAGGCCGACGATCTGCGAGGCCAGGTTCCCAAGGCGCAACCCAGTGCCATGCGTGCCGGTGGTGAACGCGCCGGCAATCGCCTGCGTGTCGATGTCGCCCTGGTTGGTGAGGGAAAGGCCGCGCGCCTTCAGGGCACGGCCGAGATCCCCGATCCGCGTGCCGGCGGCAACCGTTACGCGGTGACGGCTTTCATCGACATCAATGATGCCGCGCAGATTGGCGAGGGATAGCAGCAGCCCGTTGGTGCCCACGACGGGCGTGAAGGAATGGCCGGAGCCGGCAACGCGAAGATTGAGGTCGCGGGCATCGGCTTCGGCCATCATTTCGGCGAGCTGCGCCTCGCTCTCGGGCGCCGCCTTGTAGCGGCTGATGCAGGACTGGTTGCCGACCCAGTTGCGCCACAGGCCGCCCTTTTCGAAGTCCATCGCTCGCTCCCCAAACTGGCCGGTTCTAGTTCCGCCTGAAGCTCCCAGGCAACAGCATGAGACTGCGGATCGCGAGCAAACCCACGACCAGATTCGCCGCGCAAAACAAGACGGGTGCAAGCTCTGCCACGGCGCCGGTTTCACCGTGGATCACCATGACTAGCGGTGCATTGGCGAGCGCCGTTACGCCGAAGCTGAAGGCCCAATAGGAGGTGGCGAAGCGCTGCTCCGTGATCCAAGGCAGCACCCGCAGGAGCAACAGGGCCTGCAGCAGGCCATATCCCAGCATGGCGCGCGCCGCGAGGTCCGGAGCAACGCCTGAGACGTAGAGATAAGCGACGGCACCGACCACCGGTGGCGCAAGCTGCAGGCCGAGAGTCGATCGCAATGCTGCCGGCATGACCGCCCCTGTATAGAGCCTGTGCAGCAACACCGACTCGATGGCGATCCAGGAAAATAGGCCGGCCCCGAAGGCGAGTTGACCCCAGTCGGGATAGCCGAGTGCCGAGACCACGATAGCGGTGACGAAGGACCCCGCGACGGCGGGGAGATACAGCACCGCGGTTGTTGTTCCAGGATCACGCTCGCCGCGCCACAGCAGACCGGTGCGCCAGAGTGCGAAGCCCAGGGTGAAAAGCGCGCCCGGCGTGAAAAAGACCCAGGCCATCGCTCGGGAATATGGCAGGGCGGCCCCCGCGATCAACATGGTCGCGACGCCGATCAGCCCGAAGAAGCAGCACTGCACGGGGTGGCCGAGTTCGACCAGCGCGGCGTCACGCGCGAAGATGCACTTGGCGGTATAAAGGACGATCAGCACAGCCCAGATGATGGCGGCGATCGCGAGGATCGTCTCGCCGACAGCGCTCGGCAATCCCCAGGCTCGATGGGCGGAGCGCCAGTCGAAACCGAGGCCCGCGACGCCCAGTACGATGCCGAAGAGGGCTGCCGGGATCATCGGCAAGGCGATCCGTGAAGACATCCGTGGCGGCCTGCTCTCCGGGACAAGCCTCAAGCTATGGCGGTTTTGTCAGCCCGGCGCCACGGCATTGACCAGCGGTGCCGCCGGTCCGTCCGGCCCGCGCATGCCGAGGCGACCGAGGCCGGGAAGCTTGATCGCCGGGCGCCTGAGATCGAGACCAGCGACGGCGCCGAGGATATTGACCTCGACGCCCTCAACCCAGGCCAGCGTCACGCCGAGATAGCCGCCGATGGTGAGGCGTAAGCCGGTGGCGGAGGGGGCTCGGCGCAGCCAGCGGCTGTCATAGGGGAAGTCCTTGCCGATCGCCGTGGGCGGCAAAGCAGCGCGGATTTCCGGCACCGCGTCGACAATGGCGGCGACGAAGGTGTTGGAGTTCGGACCAGGCCAGGCGCGGTAGTCGCCATGGTTCCTTAGGGCATAGCCCTGGATTGCCGCCTGCACGCGCGGGATCAGGGCGGCGGCGGCGTCGCCGTCGGTCGCGAAGACCACCTCTGGGCGCTGTCCGAACCAGCGCCCGTCGGGCTCGAAGCCGTTCAGGCGGATCGGGTCGCCCCAGGCCGTGTAGTCGTAGCGGGTATAGGTGGCAGCGCCGGTGGGCTTGAAGACGATCCAGCAATGGGTCGCGAAGATGCCGCGCCAGCGGACCGTCTGCGCGGCGAAGATGCGAACCACGGCCTGCGGATGGCGGCTGGCCGGCGGCAGGTGGCCGATGCTCGACCGGTCCGCCGTCCGCCATCCCGCGCCGACGCCCTTGAGCCGGTAGAGCACCGCCGAGATGCCGAGCGGCAGCGGGTAGAAGACCAGGAACAGCAGCAACGAAGTTTCGAACAAGCGCATGCGGCAGGAAATTGGTGCGGCGCAGCAGATCTCAACGGCGTCCTATGGCTGATCTGATGCCCGGATCTCGACGACAATCGCTTCCGATCCTCCGAGGGTGGTCTCGCCAGCCAAAGTCTCGCCGCGCCCGTGGGTAGAGAGGATGATTTTGCCCGCCGAGGTGTAGATGCTTCGGGGCGTCTCTCCGAGGTTGAGGAAAATGGCGAGTCGCTGAGTGTCGCTGTGGCGTTCGTACGAGAGCACGTCGCCATCCGCCACTACGTGAGCCACTCGGCCATGCAGCAGGGCAGGGCTCCCCCGGCGAAGTGCGATGAGTTCGCGGTAGAGAGCCAGCATGGAGGTGGGGTCAGCCGCCTGTCTCGCCGCATCGGTGGCCTGCGCGCCGAAGCGCAGCCAGGGGGTGCCGGTGCTGAAGCCATGGCCGGACGAGCCATCCCAAAGCATCGGGGTCCGCTCCGGATCGCGCCCCAGGCCACGGCCGGGCTCGCGCTTTTCCGCCGGGTCCTGCACCTCCGCTGGTGGGATCGGCACATCCTCCATGCCGATCTCCTCGCCGTAGAAGATCGTCGGCGTGCCACGCAGGGTCAGCAGCAACATCGCGGCGACCCTTGCCTGGGCCGCGCCGATCCGGCTCGCGATGCGGGGACGATCGTGGTTGCCGAGCACCCAGTTAGGCCAGCCACCCGCCGGCAAGGCCGCCTCGTAGGTCTCGATGATGGCCGCGATGGTCGCCGCGTTCCAGGCGCTCAGCAGCAGCTGGAAGTTGAAGGGCAGCTGGGCGCCGTCGAGATTCGGACCGTAATAGGTCACCAGCCGATCGATCGGCAGGTAGAGTTCACCGATCATGACGCGATCAGGATATTCGTCGAGAACCCTGCGCAATCCGGCGACGACATCATGCACCTCGGGCCGATCGGCGGTGTACAGCGGGATCAGCCTGTCATGAGACGAGCCGCCCGGTGTGTAGTCCGGGTTCGGCGGATTGTCGCGGAACTGGTCGTCCTTGATCATCATCCACATTACATCGACGCGGAATCCATCCACCCCGCGGTTGAGCCAGAAACGCAGCGCATCAGCAATGGCCGCCTGCACCGCCGGATTGCGCCAGTTGAGGTCGGGCTGCTGCGGCAGGAAGGAGTGGTAATAGTATTGGCCGGTGCGCTGATCCAGCGTCCAGCCAAGACCGCCGAAATTGCTCAGCCAGTTGTTGGGCGGTCCTCCATCGGGCGCCGGGTCGCGCCAGAGATACCAGTCGCGGTGTGGGGATGTCCGGCTC
>JGI12053J15887_10001458_pt1 | contig 11028 bp, 14 predicted proteins | sample MedBloCAOM1_O3_FD_15887 | JGI IMG/M metagenome (IMG submission 15887) | reverse complement strand
AGATTTGTTGCTGAACGCTTGCTGAACAATCGACTGCAAATGAGGGGCTTGTAACACTAACAAAATAAACGAAAATCGGTCTGTCCGCACAGGTCAGGGTGAATTAGAAAACCGCTGCTCCACGGCCTGCCCACCGTAAAAAATCAAACTTCTCGAATGTTATACTTCATGATGAGCGCCATCAGATGACTGAACCACAATCTGTTAGGACCAAACTCACCACCCCACGCGAGCTGATTCACATCACCCTTCCGGTAGGCATGCTGCAATGCAATTGCACCATCATCGGCGATCCCGTCACCCGCGAAGCTCTGGTCATCGATCCCGGCGATGAAGTAACGCGCATCATGGATTTACTCGGCCGCCACAAGCTCACGGTAAAAGCCATCGTCAGCACTCATGCGCACATTGACCACGTCGGCGGACTCAGCAAATTGCATCGCTTCACCGGCGCCCCGGTGCTTATGCATCCCGAGGATTTGCCGCTTTATCAAGCTATGGAGATGCAGGCCGCGTTCCTGGGCGTAGCTGCGCCCGAGATCACTAGCATCGACAACTTGCTGAAAGAAGGCGACACCCTCCGCTGGGGCGATTACCAAGCCCGCATCATTCACACGCCCGGGCACACGCCAGGCAGCGTCTGCCTGTATGTCCCACAGGAAGCAGGCATCGTCACTTTAGTCGCGCCGCAACTCTTCGCCGGCGACACTCTTTTCGCAGGCAGCATTGGCCGCACGGATTTATGGGGCGGTTCCATGGACCAGATCATGGATTCGCTGCGAGGAAAACTGCTGCAATTACCCGACAGCACCATCGTCTACCCCGGCCACGGTCCCGCCACTACCATCGGGAACGAACGCCATTCAAACCCCTTCCTCATCGCCTAGCTATCTCTCGACGGAGCACTAATTTAACCATTGCGCTTTGTGCAATCGTCATCCTGAGCGCAGAACTATTTAACTCCGTCGGCTTCCTTCTTCTTACGCAATTCTTCCATCACCGATTGCAGCAGCTCCTTGGCGTGCGTTAACTCCATCGAAATAATCCGCAAGTCCATGGCCGGCACCATCGGATTTCGATTACTCGTGCAGTACACTCCGTGCTGCCCCACAAGTACCAACGCATTCGTCAGCCGATCCAGCGAAACCGCCAGCCGCCCACGTTCCAATCCCAACATCTGCTCGTAGCGTTCCAGCTCTTCGCGGTGTTCTGAAAATGCGGTCATCATTCCTCGAATTCTTCTGTGGGCCTCTAATCCGGCCTCGCGTGCTTTACGATTTTGTGGGTCGCGGCTTTAGCCGCGACCGCATAGTTGGTTGATTAATTGGAGCATCAGCCCTGAAGTTGGTCGAAGCGACTCGCATCAACAAACCGTTCCACGCGCGCTCCGTAACAAATCGGGCACATAGCCCCGCAGCAAACTTTACCCTACACTCTGCACATACCATAATTTGTTGGAGCCTGCGGCCGCTTTCAAACTCCGCCGGGCTGCTCAATTGATTTCCAGGTTGATCTAGTTCTTAGCGCCGGCAATAATTCCGACTGGAGCGGCAAATAATGCGACGTTCCGATTTGGTACAGCACAAGGATAAAGAGAAGGGCGGCATCACCCGCACTTCGCAAATCGTTTTTGGCGAGCGCCAACATCTCTTGCGCGTTCTCGATTCTCTCGAAAGCACATCGCTCCAAATCGCCCGCATGCAACAGGAACGCCGCATTCTCGAAGAGCTCATTCACGCCCGCACTCGCGAGCTGAATCAAATCAACACCGCCTGGGACGAGAAAATTGGCTTGGTCCTCAGCGCTGACGCTAAGCCGGACATGCTTGAAAAGCTCGTCAAACAAGCCCCCGAAGAAGATTTCTATCTCCTGCGCCTCATCAGCGAACATCCGCGCGCCAATTCGAAAACTCTGAACAAACTGGCCAAGCACCCCTACGCGGCCATCCGCGAAAATGTCGCGCGTCACCCCAACGCCGACGCCCCCACATTAACGTGGCTCAGCAAAGACCGCAGCCAACCTTTGTGGTACCTGGTAGCCTTCAATCCCAACACTCCCACCCCGTTGCAGCGCCGCCTCCGCGATCGACTGAAACGCCTGGGCGAAAGCCAGCCCTCCAAATAAATTTCATCATCACTTTTTTTGAGGCACAAAATAATCTCTCGTTGATCCCTCGTTCGAACCCTGGTCCATAGCCCTCACCAAGGACTCCCGAATTTTCCAACCGAATCGCATCTAAACCGTGCATCATGTAACTACACAATTTTTTGCCAGGTTATGACGGAAAAAGACAACGCTCTCTTACGCGCTTTGCGATTCGTGCGCACACACGTCCTCTTGATGGCGGTGATCTCCGCCGTAGTCATCATCCCCTGTTTCTGGCATCGTCACATCGAAGCTGGCGACCTTCCCAGTCACACCTTTAACGCCTGGCTCGCATCTCTCGTCCAGCAGGGAAGAGCACCCGGTCTTTACCTCGCCACGCAGTGGTACAACGTGCTGTTCGATGTTCTTCTTTTATATTCCGCGAAGGTCTTCGGATTCGTAGCTGGCCCCAAAATCGTTGTAGCAATCTCCGTCCTAGTGTTTTTCTGGGGAGTATTTTCCTTCGTCGCGGCCGTCAGCGAGCACCCGCCCTGGCTCCTCACTCCTGGCATGGCCATGCTCGCGTACGGTTACACCTTCAACATGGGCTTTTTCAATTATTACTTGTCCATCGGCCTCGCCTGTTTCGGTCTGGCCATTTTATGGAAGCAGCCCCAACGCTGGGATTGGCTGGGGGCAATTCTTGTATTTGTGCTCGCCACCTTTGCTCACCCTATCGGTCCGTTGTGGTTCGCCGTGACGCTCGTCTACATGGCAATCAGAAAAAGGATCCTCTGGCCCTGGAGACTCATCCTTCCCGCTGCCATACTCGCAATTTTCTTTGCCGCTCGTTGGTATCTGGAAAATTGGTCAGACTTTGAATTCAGCTGGCCTGAAAGCCCTTTTACGTTTTCAATGGTCTAGATCAATTGGTCTTGTACAGCGCCCGCTACCGATTCGTCGCTTACGCGCTCCTCGCAATTTTTATTTTCTGGCTGGTAGGAGAATATTTTCGGCGCCGCGAATCACCAATCTTCTCAAGTCCGTTTTTTCTCTCAGCGGAGCTATACCTGGTAGCTTTCTGCGTGACATCGCTACTCCCGCAGAACCTGCGTGGCGGCCCTTACTCGGCGTGGATAGGCTTGCTAGTCTCCCGTCTGACCATCATCTCCGCCGTTTTCGCCCTTGGCATTCTGAGCAGCCTGAGACCGAACAAACCGGCTGCGCTCGCCGCACTTGTATGCTCCCTATTTTTCTTTACGCTGCTTTATCGCGACACAGCCACGCTGAACCGTCTCGAATCACACGCTGAATCTCTGACCTCCGCGCTCCCCTTCGGCACTCGAGTCATTCCAACCCTCGGGTCTCCAGCGGATTCACGTATTCAGTTCGTTTATCACATCGTCGACCGCGCCTGCATAGGTCACTGCTTTACCTATTCCAACTACGAGCCTTCCTCGGACCAGTTCCACGTCCGCGTCCTTCCAGGAAGTCCCATCATCGCCTACCAGGGCGCCGACGCTGAGGAAATGGAAGCAGGGAACTACATCGTCCGCGCGTCAGACCCACCCTTCGTCAACATCTATCAGTGTGATCCCACCGACTTCACCGTCCTATGCGCCCGCACCCTCACCCCCGGCGAAAAAACCGGCGCCCCGGCCAATTAAATAGATCGAATCAGTATCAAAGAATTAAACAAACTCGGAGGGTGTCCCATCCTCTATTTTCAGGATGGAGTCTTAGGTTTCCGTCTATATGCTTACTCGCTGCCGATATTACTACAAATTGATATGCCCGTAGCGATGCGCCACCGGGCTTGCGGCGGAACCCGGCGAGCGCGGCGCGCTCTTGCGTTGCCAAACGCCCGGAATGGCTAATCCACAACTCGGGCACGCCCCGTTTTTCATATTGTTTTTTAAAACATTGTGCCACGAGCGCCTTATCAACAGCTCGCCGCAGCTCGGACAATGCGTGTTCGCGCCTTCGCTGAAGATGTTGCCTTCGTACACGTAGTTAAGCCCCGCTTCGCGCGCGGTTTTCCTCGCGCGATGCAGCGTCTCTGGTGGAGTACGCGGCTTATCCTGAAGCTTGAAATCTGGATGGAAAGCCGTGAAATGCAGCGGCACATCCGGTCCCAGGTGCTGCATCACCCATTCAGACAACTTGCCAATTTCCTCGGCGCCATCATTCAACGTCGGAATCAATAAATTCGTAATCTCGAACCACACCGACGTCTCATTCTTCAGCCACTGCAGGGTATCTAACACCGGCTGTAGATGCGTCAGCGTGATCTTTCCATAAAACGTTTCTGTAAATGCTTTAAGGTCGATGTTGGCGGCGTCAATATGATCGTAAATATCGTGAAACGCTTCGCGCGTGATGTACCCATTGGAGACCATCACGGTTTTCAACCCGCGATCCTTCGCCGCCCTACAAATGTCGATAACGTACTCGCCCCAAATGGTCGGTTCGTTATAAGTGAAAGCGATCGATTCGCACCCGTGTTCCAGCGCCAGCAGCGGCACATCTTCAGGGGCAACGCGTTGTGAACGCACCTGGTCCTGCCGCGACTTGGAAATATCCCAGTTCTGGCAGAAAAAACACCCCATGTTGCAGCCCGCGGTGCCTATGCTGAACACCCGGCTGCCCGGTAAAAAATGGCTCAGCGGTTTTTTTTCAATGGGATCAATTTGCAGCGCAGCAGGCGAGCCATAGCCCAAGCTATAAAGCTTGCCCCCGCGATTCACGCGAATGAAGCAAAATCCCGCCTGCCCGACATGTAGGTGGCAATGACGCGGACAAAGGTAGCAGTGCACCCGGCCGTTCGGCTCTGCTTCCCACCAACCGGCCTCGTGAAGTTGGTCGGTATCCTGGAGGATGGCTAACTCTTTCACGGCGCCCCCTTCCAGCAATGATTATAGCGCGTGTGCCCACCGTTTGTTCACGCGCGGCAACTAACTAGTGATGGCCACGTTGCTCTCGCCGTCGTTGTCCCACCCACTCGATGAACTCTTCCATTTGCGCCCGATATTTCCAGGACAACGTGAAGAATTTGCGCGCATCCAACGGCGCCGCGTCAGGTCCAAAGAAAGTTTCAAATCTCCATCGAATATAGGGGCTATTCCACGGATTCAGGCGATATCCGCGGGCGGTAATCCAGTAATAGCGAAGTGCCTCAAACATTCAGTTAATTAATCGTCCAAGGCCTGCAGCACCGTCCACAGCTAATCCGCGGCCATTGGGACAGACAGATGTTCATGCACTAGAAGCCAGTTCGAGCCGCGCTTTTCCCAGATGCCCGTGTACCGCAGCTCCGCCTCCATCACTTTGCCATCTTTGGTCTTCTCATAGAAGTGCATCGGCACGGTCGTCCATGCTACATTGCCCCGCCGCGTAACTTTCAGATCTTTACCAGCGGTTAGTTTTGCCTCCGCGGCGTTATCGAACAATGCTTTGTGCACTCCAGGAACGTACTCTTTCCAACCGTGATAGGAGAAGGGTGTCACATCGTAAAAAATCAAATCACTGTCCTGTGCGTAGAATTTCGCGGCATTGTCGGTGTTGCCCGTGCTCCACGCCGCGCAGTAGTCATCCGTCAATTTGCGGAATCTGGGATCTTCATTGGATGATTGCTGAGCGCGTGCAACCACAAATGTAAGCAGCACGACTCCCAGCACAGCTACCACGCATAACAACAAACGAGCCCGAGTCCGTTGGCCAGAACGATCCTGTAAATAATGTTTTGCAATAGCCATCCGCATTCTCCTGTGGGCGGTCGCATCGAGGATCGAACGCGCCGCGTGCAATTGCGAGTAAACTAGTGCCAAGAGATAAATTATGCAAGGACTGCTGGTAGAAGGGGCGCTGCGTTTTAGGCAGTCATGCGTCGAACCCAGATTCGCGTAGTAGCAGGCTTACCAAGGTGCAGCTTCTTATTATTCGCACGCAGCGTCATGGTTTCGTCATATTCGCGTTTCAAAACGTCCACTCTCGTCGCCGGCCGCAGGTGCAAGCCCTCGAGAAATTCGAGGAATTGCCGGTCTTTCTCGTACACGCAAACAATTTCTCCAGACTCCGTGGCCCGCAATTCGGCCAGCAGCACCGCGCCATGTTGCCGCAGCTTGGCAATCCCGCCGCGCATGGGTACCCCGTGAGGGCAGCTCTTCTTATTCCCAAAACGCTTCAGCAGCAGCGCCTCCACCTCTGGAGAAATAGCATGCTCCATGCGCTCCGCTTCATCGTGCGCTTTGGCCCACGATAACCCGATCACTTCGGTCAGCAGCATCTCCGCAAGTTGGTGCCGCAGCGCCAGCCGTTCCGCCACCGCGCGCCCCTTGCGCGTCAGGTCAATACGCCCGCTGCGCTCCACGCGCACGTGCCCATCGCGGGTCATGCGCTTCAAGGCCGCCGTCACTGCCGGTGGGGTAACCCGCAGGTCCTCGGCCAGCCGCGCACTGATGGGTGTCTGGGCTTCTTCGAGCATCTCCCAGATCGATTTCAGGTAATCTTCCTGCGATACGCTGGTTTTATCGCGCCGCATTTATTCGCCATGATCCTCGATAACTTCGTTGCCCAATTTTGTCGGCGCATCTTTCACAGCCGCGCCTCTCAAACGCTCCGCCAGCTGCGCAACTCGCCGTCGTATATCTTCATAGATTGTCTGATAAAGGACCGGATCGGTGCCATAGGGATCCTGCACGTCCCAGTCGTCCACTTTTCCGTAATCCATAAACGCGCGCTCTCTAGGTACACCACTCATGTTTATCACAATATCCGCGGCATCCCACACCGAGCGCGTAATAGGCGTGGAATGCAGGCTCTCAATCGAATAACCATTCGCCGTCAAGGTTTGCGTCGTGAGCATTGGCACAAATCCGAGCGGCGAGAGCCCGGCGCTACATGCTTCAATCACGTCCGCCGCATCACGCCGCGCGATAGATTCCGCCATCGGGCTGCGGCAAGCATTACCAAGGCAGACGAAAAGAACTTTCTTCCGGCGGGATTTTTTGCTGGAACTCGGTTGCACTGCGGAATTCTTCACCTGGAATACTTTGCGGTCGTCAATTCGCGTTTGCTGCGTTCGATTTAGTCGCTCTTGGTTTCCTGCCATTGGCCCTGCCGGAATCCCGACCGGATTCTGCGGCAAGTTTCAGAAAATATTCGTGCACCGTAGTGTCGGACGTCAGCTCCGGATGAAAAGTAGTAGCCAGCAAGCGTCCCTTCTGGACCATCGCTGGTTTTCCCGCATGTTTGGCCAGAATTTCAATCCCCGGCCCGGTGCGTTCGATGATAGGCCCCCGAATGAAAACCATCTCCAGCGGTTCATTTTTCAGCGTGGACTTCGCGGAAAAAACATCGCTCGCGATTTGCCGCCCATAACCATTGCGCAAAACGGTCATGTCCAGCAACCCAAGCGATTCTTGCTTCGGATTCTCCACGTCGGTGGCGAGCAGAATCGCTCCGGCACAAGTCCCAAACACAGCATGTCCGGCGGCGGCAAATTTCTTGATCGTTTCGGCGAGCCCTTCTTCCTGCAAAAATTGTAATTGCGTAGTGCTTTCCCCTCCAGGAAGAATCAGCCCCGCGCATCCCTGCAATTCCGCAGGCGTGCGCACTTCCACGGTTTCTATGCCCATGCTCTCCAGCATCGCCGCATGCGCCGCAAAATCACCTTGAACTGCCAAAATCCCGATCTTCACGCCCTGGTCCCCGATGTTGAGTCCGAATGATAATTTTTCGCCGTCCGTCGTAACCCGCCTCACCAGCCGCGCGTGGACATCATGTCTTTTTCTTCCATCTGTCGGATGTCCAGACCCTTCATGGCCTCGCCCAATTCTTCATGCGCTTCCAGTACCGCCTTGGGATCGTCAAAGTGCGTGGTCGCTTTAACCACCGCCTTCGCACGTGCCTCCGGATCACTGGACTTGAAAATCCCCGAACCCACGAAAACCGCCTCCGCGCCAAGCCGCCGAACCAAAGCCGCGTCCGCAGGTGTAGCAATCCCGCCCGCAGAAAAATTCGGTACCGGCAGCTTGCCGGTCTTGGCAATCTGCCGAATCAAATCCAGCGGAGCGCCCAGCTCCTTGGCCTCATGCATTAATTCGTCGTCGCGCAGCGTAGTCAATTTCTTCATTTGCGAAACGATCGTGCGCATGTGTCGCACCGCTTCCACTACGTTGCCGGACCCCGCTTCACCCTTGGTGCGAATCATGGCCGCGCCTTCGGCGATGCGTCGCAGCGCTTCGCCAAGATTCCGCGCACCGCACACAAATGGCACCCGGTAATCGTGCTTCCAGATGTGATTCTCCTCATCCGCCGGAGTCAGCACTTCGCTCTCATCAATAAAATCCACTTCCAGCGCCTGCAAAACATCCGCTTCCGCAAAGTGCCCGATGCGCACTTTGGCCATCACCGGGATCGTCACGGTAGCCATAATCTCGCGAATCACTTTGATGGACGCCATGCGCGCCACGCCACCCTCTTTGCGAATGTCCGAGGGCACCCGTTCCANCGCCATCACCGCGCATGCGCCCGCTTGCTCCGCGATCCTTGCCTGATCCGCAGTGGTGACGTCCATGATCACGCCACCTTTCAACATCTCTGCCAGCCCTACTTTCACGCGCCATTCCTTAGCCGCGGAGTTTCCGTTGGCGCTCCCATTCACTTTTTTCGCATCCATAAACCTCTCCTCTCACTCCCCATAATGGTAGGTGGCCAATATCTAAACTCCAGCCATCAATATTTTCGAATCCTCGAACGTCGAACCTCGAGTTATTGCTTCGGAGCAATAATCACAAATCGCGCCGTTCCGCGTGCCAGCACATCACCCGCGGCATTTCGAATCTCACCACTCTGAAAAATATTTCGCCCCACAAAATTCGTTTCATGCGCTTCCACGATAATTTCTTCATCCACGCGCACCGGCTTCAAAAAGTGAATCGACATCTCCGCCGTCACCGCGCGCGCCTCGCGAAACCTGCAAACTTTTCCCATCGCCTCATCGAGCAGGGTAGCGATAATCCCGCCGTGGCCCATACCGCCCCCGCCCTGATACCGCGGCCCCAGAACAAATCGCCCGACAATCCGCCGCGCGACATTATCCTGTGTAAACGTCAATTTCATCCCGCCATCATTCGCGCCCCCACATCCGAAACATTTATTTTCCGGATTCGGCGCCAACGTAATCGTATCGCTCAAATTTGCCCGAGCCTTCCTTTAATAAATAATCAGACCAGCGCCACACGGCTGCGTTCCGCGCGCCGCACACCACGCTGTCTCTTGCGCATCTCCACCCGCAGCATATCCGCAAGCGTCGTTACTCCACGCGCGATCTGTTTTTCATCCAGGCTCGCAAATCCCAATCGCAATGTATTCGGCAGCGGATTTTGCACGTAAAAGTACCGCCCCGGTGCGAACAGCACGCCTCGCTCTTTCACATGAATCAGCAACTCACTCGCATCGAACCCGGGAGGCAGCTCCAGCCACAAACACATCCCGCCTTCTGGACGCGTCCATCGCGTCCCCTCCGGCATATGCTTCCGCAGTGCCTGGTCCAGCGCCTCCAGGCGCGCAGAATAAACCTTCCGCATTTTCGCCAGATGCTTGGCAAAAAGTCCCCGCCGTAGAAATTCCGCCAGCGTCGCTTGCGCCAGCTGATCCGTATGCAAATCAGTCGTCTGCTTCACCACCCTTAGCCGCTCCACAGCCGCCGCGGGCGCCACAATCCACCCAACACGCAACCCCGGAAACGCCACCTTCGCGAAGCTGTCGATATGAATCACCAGATTAGCCCGGTCCAATTGCTTCAACGACGGCACCCGCTCTTCCTGCAAGTGCAATCGCGCATAAATATGATCCTCGACAATGGGTACCTGGTGTCGCGCCGCCAATTCCAGAACTCTTCGCCGCGACGCCAGCGACATCGACGTCCCCGTCGGATTCTGAAAATCCGGCGTCAGAATAATTAGCTTCACGCGATTGGCCGCCAGCGTCGCTTCCAGCGCTTCCACGTCCACACCCAGCTCGCTGTTCGGTTCCGCGTGCGTCTTCACCGGCACCGCCAGGCATCGCGCCCGCGCCCCATGAAAAATCGCCACTGCCCCAGGATAAGTTGGATTCTCCATAATCACGGAGTCGCCGGGCCGCACGAACGCCTTACTGATCAAATCCAGCGATTGCTGGCAACCATCCGTGATCAGCAAATTCTCGTCTTTAGCCGGAATTCCTTCGCGCCCGAGCATCTCCAGCAACGCCAGTTTCAAAGGCGCGTACCCATCTGAGGGCCCCAAATTCAGCACGTCCGTCGCTTCATTGCGAAGCACCGCGTTCACGCAGTGGTGCAATTCTTCAACGGGAAAAAATTCCTGCGCCGGCCGCGCCATCACAAATGACAGCGCGTCCACCGGTGCGCTAGCCGTTAACCGGCCCAAAACTTCTTCTCCGCGCTCATCCGCAAACAGCAGTTCCCAGCGTATTCCGTGGCTGCCATTCAGCACCGGCGGGGCAGGGGGCGTAATCTTCAAGCCATTCCCATTCCTTTTAATAAACGTCCCGCGCCCCACATGGCCCTGAATCAAGCCCTCGGACTCCAGCTCGGCATAAGCATTCGCCACCGTAGTGCGATGCACGCCCAGTATATTGGCCAGCTCGCGGCTAGCCGGGATGCGGTCGCCATGACGCAAATCGCCCGCGTGCACCAGCGCCCGCAGTTGATCGCGCAGCTGGATGTAAAGGGGAACGTGACTCTCAGATTGAAGATGAAGAGGAAGCATTGTCTCTCACCCTGAGCCAATTCTACCACCCATTGGCCGGGTACAAGAGCCAATATGTCTCCTCGCAAGAGACTAGCGTTTATGGGCATAGGCGGCTTTCGCCGCCACTCCAGCAGCAAAAAACTCATCAAAAACGAGGCCGAACAGCCCTGTGGTTTCTCCCGAAGCTGCG